>Ga0207112_1020_pt1 | contig 39854 bp, 31 predicted proteins | sample Alteio_BWMinHeat_72_FD_153549 | JGI IMG/M metagenome (GOLD analysis project Ga0207112, IMG submission 153549) | Enriched cells from forest soil in Barre Woods Harvard Forest LTER site, Petersham, Massachusetts, United States -... | ecosystem: Environmental > Terrestrial > Soil > Temperate forest >...
CGTGATCATTTTCCTCGGGACTATTTTTTTGATTATTCCATCGTACCGGCTTTCCGTTTTGCTGTAGATATTATTAAAGCCATTAAAGAAGCCTTTTAATAATCCTTTCGACTCACCGTGAGTAGGCTTCAATAAAATAGCGCACAATGCGGGAGTAAGGGTGAGTGCATTCAAACCGGAAATAAGAATGGCTATAGCAAGCGTTAAAGAAAATTGCCGATAAAAGATTCCCACGGGCCCTGATAAAAATGAAACCGGAATGAATACCGCTGACATCACCAATGTAATGGCAATAATTGCTCCGCTGATTTCATTCATCGATTCTATCGTAGCCTCTTTCGCATTCAATTTCTTTTCATGCATCTTGGCGTGAACCGCCTCGACAACAACAATGGCATCGTCCACCACAATGCCGATGGCGAGTACCATGGCGAAGAGGGTAAGTAAATTGATGGAGAAGCCGAGTATCTGCATGAATGCAAATGCCCCCACGAGGGCAACCGGCACGGCTAGCGCCGGAATGAGCGTTGATCGGAAGTCCTGAAGAAAAATAAATACGACAATGAATACAAGTATAAATGCTTCCATGAGCGTCTTGATAACTTCATGGATAGAGGCATCGAGAAAGCGTGACACATCATACGCATAGTTGTATTTCATTTTAGGAGGGAAGGAGGCGGCTTGCAATTCTTTCATGCGGGCTTTGACATTTTTAATGACTTCGCTTGCATTAGAACCCGGTCGTTGTTTGATCATGATAGACGCCGAGGGCCTTCCATCCGTTTTAGAATCCATCGCATAACTGAACGATCCAAATTCAACATCCGCGACATCTTTTAATTTTAGAAATGAGCCATCGCTGTTCGCCCTGATGATAACATCCTCATATTGTTTCGGGTCAATAAATTTTCCGGTGTATTTCAAAACATATTGCAATGACTGCTGGCGCTTGTTGGAACCTTCGCCAGTTTTTCCAGGGGCAGCTTCAATGTTTTGTCCGCGAATGGCCTCGATAACTTCGTTAGTCGAAACCCGATAGGCAGCAAGGCGTTCAGGGTTTAGCCATACGCGCATAGAGTAATCCCTCTGACCCATGATCTCGGCAAAACCAACCCCTTCAATGCGTTTTAATTCCGGAAGGATATTAATGTCTGTGAAGTTGAATACAAACTTTTCGTCAACCGTTTCATCTTCGCTGAATAAGTTGAGGTAGAGCAACATGCTGTTAACTTCTTTGTCGGTGAGAACACCCGCCTTGATAACTTCCTGAGGCATTTCATCCAGGACGGTTGATACGCGATTTTGAACCATCACGGCAGCGATGTCAGGATCGGTTCCCACTTTAAAGAACACGGTGACAATGGTTGTTCCGTTGTTGCTTGAGACCGAGGACATGTAGGTCATTCCAGGCACCCCATTGACTGCGCGCTCAATAGGAGTGGCAACTGTCTTCGCACAAACGTCTGCATTGGCTCCGGTATATTTGGCGGTTACAGTAACAGACGGAGGAACAATTTCAGGGAACTGAGTGATGGGTAATGTCATTAAGGCAAGAATACCTAATAATGAAATCATTAATGAAATAACCAGTGATAAAACGGGCCGTTGAATGAAGATAGTAAACATGTTTACTTATCGGGATTTAATGCATTGGTCTTTAATAGTTCCTCCGTAGAAACTAAGCGTGATTTTATCACCATGCCTTCGCGCACATTTTGAATTCCTTCAAAAACAATAAGATCATGTTCGTTGAGCCCTTTTGATACAATGTAGTAATCGCCAAATCTTCTGAGGGGGACGAAACTTTTCATTGTTACGATATTATTTTTCTTATCGTATAGAAAGACATAATTCTTGTCCTGTATTTCCAAGACTGATTTTTGAGGAATGAGTATTGCTTTCGTTTGAATTTCATGAAGCCGTACTTTTCCAGTGGCATTGTGTTTTAAAATATGCCTGGGATTTTTGAAAATAGCACGAGCAACAATAGCACCACTGCCCTCCTGAAATTCACTTCCCAAGGCTTCGAGTTTCCCTTTGTAGGGATAATGAGTTTCATCTGCGAGAAACAATTCGACGTTGTTGATGAATAAGGTGTCAGTCCTTTTGTTATGCCTTGTAAATTCCAGGTACTCTACTTCGGAAACTGTGAAGTAGGCATACATGTTTTCAATGTTGGAGATGGTGGTGAGCAATGTTCCTTCCGTAATCAGACTTCCTTTTTTTAAAGGAAGGAGATCGATAATCCCATTGAATGGTGACCGAATGCTTGTATTAGCAAGTCTAATTTCAGCAGCAGTTTGTTCTGCCTGTCCTATTTTTATTTTTGACCGTGCGATTTCTACTTTAGATTCTGCCAAGTCCAATTCAGTTTTGGCTACTACATTTTTATTTACCAAAACTTTTACGCGCTCTAATTCTACCATGGCTGATCGTGTCTCGGCTTCGGCACTGGCAATGTTGGCTTTTGCCCGAGTAAGCTCAGCCTGGTATTCTTGATCGTTGATTTTGAAAAGGAGTTGATTGTTATTCACCAGCTTTCCTTCATCTACAAATATTTCTTCGAGGTATCCTTCGACACGAGCGCGTAATTCTACATTTTGAAAAGCCTGAATGCTGGTCACATATTCCAATGGCACATTAATATCCTTTGTGAAAACTTCAACCACAGGAAATTCTTCTGGCGCTAAATCAACCGTTTTCTTAGATGAATGGTTACATCCACAGAGAACCATCAGAAGGGCTAACCTAGTGCTTTTGAGAAGTCTATTCATTAGCAAATCAATAATTTAGGGTGCATGGATTTTACGTAATATAATAATCAGGCTTCAAATTCATTTCCCATTTCGGCAAAGACCCCAGATTGGAAGGGAGGATTTACTGTAGAAATATAACCACATTCGATGAATATACTGAGTGAAACTCTATATCTTAACTTACGATTAATTGTAGAGAATATAACTTATTGTGATTGCGGAGATTGCCATCTTGCTGATGATTGACACTGTGTTCGATCGGCTTTCTTGGTGTTGACTCGTCATTAAGCTTTAGTATATATATAAACTTGCATTCTCCAATGATCCATCGTTCAAAGAATAATAAAATCAATCGATCATTAAATCATCAATATTATGTGTCGCTGGCTTGCTTATTCCGGAGGCCCTATTCGCCTTCAACATTTGTTGTTCGAACCAAAGGACAACCTGATCGATCAAAGCCTTAGCTCAAGGTCTGCTGAGACGCCCACCAATGGTGACGGATTTGGCCTTGGTTGGTATGGTCGATGGAAGCAACCAGGACTCTTCCGAAGTATTCGTCCCGCGTGGAACGACAGCAACTTCCGTGATCTTGGAGCTCACATTGAGTCACATCTTTTCATGGCTCACGTTCGAGCCACCTCTCTTGCCACCGTTCAAGAGACGAACTGCCATCCCTTCCGGTATAAAAACTGGCTATTCGTTCACAATGGCGAAGTTTTTGAAATCGAAAAATTCCGAAAGGAATTGCTGATGCGTGTGGAGCCTGAATACTTTGGGAACATCATGGGTACCACCGATTCGGAATTGATGTTCCATCTCTCGCTCACTTTTGGTTTGGAAAAAGATCCTTTAGGTGCAGTTGCAAAGATGGCGGGATTCATAGAAAAGACGGCAAGAAAATATGATGTAGCAGAAACTCTCTGGATGACGTTGGGAATTTCTGATGGCAAGACGTTGTACGGGTATCGCTATGCGAGTGATAGTGAAGCGCCGACTCTATATTATAGTCCGGATCCTGAAGAATTATTTCGACTCAATCCTGCAGCTCGGGAAATGCTTGGAAAAAAGGCGCGCGCTATTGTTTCCGAGCCTGTTGGAATGAACAAGGAAGCCTGGAAAGAGATACCACAGCGTGCGTCGGTAATTGTTCGTGATGGTGAAGTCACCGTAGACGAGTTCAAACCGATAGAGACCTAAGCAATAACTTTCATTATTATTGATAGTCAAAAAAATAAGGTAGGTTCTACTCAAGTCAAATATTTATGAAAGTACTACAAGAGTTGCCAACGGCAGGTCAGAGTTTTCCGATAGGGCCAACGTTAACACCGGATGGCGCTAATTTTTGTTTGTTCTCAAAAAATGCGACGCGTGTAGACCTTTTGTTTTTTGATGATGTAGAAGACATCACACCAAAGCAAATCATTGCTTTGGATCCGTATATTAACCGGACGTATCACTATTGGCATGTATTTGTTCCCTCAATTAAGAGTGGACAATTGTATGGATATAGCGTCGAAGGCCCCAATGATCCATCGAAAGGTCATCGATTTGATGCTGACAAAATTCTCCTTGATCCTTATGCGAAGTCGGTAGCGTTTCCTAAGGATTATGACCGTGGCGCATTTGCAAGAGCGGGCAAACTTGCTGTGCCTTCATTGAAGAGTGTCGTGTGCGATTTGTCTTTGTATGATTGGAATGGTGATCAGCACCCCAGGCATTCGTTTGGAGAAACAGTTATTTATGAGATGCATGTTGCGGGTTTCACCAAAAACCCAAACTCAGGCATTGCAAAAGAATTACGCGGTACATATCTGGGATTGATTGAGAAAATTCCTTATTTGGTGGAATTGGGGGTGCCGGCTGTTGAGCTTCTTCCCGTTTTTCAATTTGATGCGCAAGATTGTCCGAAAGGATTGGTCAACTACTGGGGCTACAGCCCGATTTCATTTTTTGCCCCTCATCAAGGGTACAGTACAAGCACAAATCCTTTGCAAGTGCTCGATGATTTTCGGGATATGGTGAAAGCATTCCACCAGGCGGGGATAGAAGTAATTCTCGATGTAGTCTTTAATCATACGGCTGAAGGAGATCAGGATGGCCCGAATTATTGTTTCCGCGGAATTGACAACAGCATTTATTATACACTCGATGACAACAAGTCACAGTATTCTAATTATACAGGAACGGGAAATACATTGAATGCAAATCATCCTATTGTGCGGAGAATGATTGTTAGCAGTTTACACTTTTGGGTAAGGGAGATGCATGTGGATGGTTTTCGTTTCGATCTTGCCTCCATTCTATCACGTGATGATAAGGGGAGGCTGATCGAAAACCCGCCCGTTCTGTGGGACATTGAATCTGATCCAGTGTTAGCAGGAACAAAGCTTATTGCTGAGGCCTGGGATGCAGTGGGTTTGTATCAAGTGGGCAGTTTTATTGGAGATAGCTGGAAAGAATGGAATGGCAAGTTTCGCGATGATGTTCGAAGTTTCATGCGCGGTGATAAAGACTCAGTATCTAAGTTTGTTACCCGCACTGTAGGAAGCCCTGACTTATTCGCTAACGATAACCGTGAGCCCGAACAAAGTATCAACTTTGTTACCTGCCATGATGGGTTTACCATGAACGACCTCGTCTCCTACAATTCAAAACACAACGAAGCAAATGGAGAGGATAACCGAGATGGCAGCAATGACAATATTAGCTGGAATTTCGGCGTGGAAGGCCCGACTGAGGATATTCAGATTGAATCTTGGCGAAACCGCCAGATCAAAAACTTTTTTGCCACCACCATATTATCGGTGGGTGCCCCGATGATCCTCATGGGCGATGAAGTACGGAGAACTCAACATGGAAATAATAATGCCTATTGTCAGGACAACGAACTTACATGGTTTGATTGGAGCTTGGTCTCAAAACATGAAAAGCTTTTTCGGTTTGTCAAAATACTGCTGGCGTCAAGGGTGAAAAGGGATTCGGCTAAACACGAGTATAGTAATTTGAACCTCAAACAACTTTTAGAACGTTCGACATTCTCATGGCATGGCATTGCCTTAAACCTACCCGACTGGTCTGAAGATTCTCATAGCATTGCGGTCACTGTTCGATCCCTCAGCGGTACTACTTCCATGTACTATATGTTTAATGCTTACTTCAAGCCATTGGAGTTTGAACTTCCAAAAATAGATTCAGGATCAGTTAAGAAATGGAGACGATGGATTGACACTTCGCTAGAATCACCAAACGATATCTGCATGATTGGGGATGGCCCGGCGGTGAGTGCAACCATATATAACGTAGAGGCACATTCGATAGCTGTTCTGGTGAGACAAAATTAGCCGCGACTAAAGTTTTGATTAGCCCGCCGAGCAGTGCAAGCTAACCCGACTCACTTGCATGCTGTTACGAGAAGGGCAAAAGGGGCATTCAGCTAGAAACGCACTTAACCTTTTTCAGTCCGATAGTTTTAATTAAGAAACCGGAGGCTCCTGTTCTGGTTGTTCATTCAGCCATGAGTTGAACAAATTGTAGGCTAGTGAGAGAATCACAGGCCCCAAAAGCAGTCCAAGAAAACCATTGGCAATAAAGCCTCCTATGGCACCGAGGAACACGACAAGGAGCGGCACCGGAGCATTACGTCCCAGCAAAATGGGTTTCAGAATGTTATCGGAAATCAGTGCAAGAATTGACCAGCCAAGAAACAGCGTAGCTGGCAAAACCTCGTGCGTTCCATAAACATATATTATAGCGGGGATCAGCACGGGCCCAACACCAACTTGCACGATAGCAAGTATTAAACACACAAAACACCAGAGACCAGCAAATGGAATTCCGATGGCGAACATACCTATTCCGGCGATCGCGGTTTGAACAACTGCAACACCTAACACACCCTTCACTACGTTTCTGATAGTTGTTTCAGAAAGGTTCATGAAGGATTCTCCGCGCGTTCCCGCAAGCCTGATGAAGAGCTTACTTACTCCAGATGCTGCACTCTCACCATATGCCAAAAGAAATCCTGAAATAATAATTGATACAACTAACTGCACTACGCCAAAACCGGTTTGTGCCAGAGATGACAGAATCCAGCTAATTCCTCCTTTCAATTGATCTCCATATTTTGCAAATGCAGCTTCCATGTTTTGTGATGCCAACGTCCACGCATCAAGAACCGGCTTAGCAAGCCCGGGCCAGTTTTGAACACGCTCAGGTGAAGGAGGAGGGATGACCAGCTGGCCACTCTTGTAAACTTCCTTCAGGTTATCTATCCCGTCAATAAGGGAAGCGGAAAGTATAATGGTTGGCACTATTATAATAGACAACATGAAGATTGTTATCACTGTTGCAGCAAGACCCTTGCGTCCGCGGAACATTCTTTTGAGGCGGTGATATATCGGGCTGACTGAGATGGCGATGATCATGCCCCAAAGAATAATAGAAACGAATGGGCTCAAAATCATGATCGACCAGGCCACAATCCAGACAAGTATGGCAACCCGAATGAGAACTTCAATCACTTTCGTTAAAGTCTCCTGATTTATTGAGGATTTATTCATATAAGAGGGTTACGTAGTAATGCGAAAGAATGGGCAGATGAAATTATGCTAAAATAGCGACAAGGTGGTTACAATGCCATTTTGCCTATGTAAACACATGATGAATTGAGTCATCTTTTAGACCCGCTACTGACCGATGTTTACGATTGTAACCGTTTATTAACTCCGTTAAACGGGAATGTTATAGCCCAAATTGATAAATTGTAAGTCATTATATTGAAAAACCGAACAACAACAGTATGTCACATCTTTCGAAATGTATTGTAGGCGCAGGGGCCATCCTGATTTTGGTTGGGTGCGCCAAGAAACAAACTGTAGTCATGCCACCTGCAAAGGTGACGGTCGTCAAGGCCATTCAGAAAGATGTTCCCCTTTATGAGGAATATGTCGCGCAGGTTTTTGGGCTTTCGGATGTGGAGATCAGGTCACGCGTTGAAGGTTGGGTTACGGGTGTGCATTTCAAAGAAGGATCACAGGTTAATAAAGGGGATTTACTTTATACGATCGATGATATTCAGTACAAAACCAAAGTAGATGCAGCAGCCAGCGATCTGGCCAGAGCGAAGACCGAAGTAGTTCGTGCTAAGAATGAACTGAATCGCGTAAAGCCACTTACCGAACTCAACGCGCTTAGTCAAAAAGATTTGGACAATGCCGACGCTGCCTATCATGCTGCTCTTGCGGAAGAGCAAGCAGCAAAATCTGTACTCGAAAATGCACAGATCGAATTAGGATATACAAAAGTCCATGCGTTGATTGGTGGTGTTGTTGGTATCAGCAATGCACGAGCCGGAGATTACGTAAGCCGCCTTTCAAGCTCTTCAGTATTGACCACTATTTCAGATGTAAAAAGTGTGCGTGTGCGCTTTCAAATCAGTGAACGTGAGTATCTCAGGATTTCGCGAATGGCCTTTGCGGAAATTCAACGAATGAAAAAAGTTGAACTGTTACTTGCGGATGGAACTCTTTACCCATTACCTGGCGAAGTGAATTTTGCCAACCGAGAGATTGATCCTAAAACCGGTACCATCACCGTCGAATCTACTTTCCCTAATTCAAATGGATTGCTGCGACCTGGTATGTTTGTAAAGACGCGCGTGTTATTTAGTACTTACGCCAATGCCGTCTTAGTGCCTCAGCGTTCTATACTTCAATTGCAAACCCTCTCTCAGGTATTTATAGTGACAGACTCCAGTACATTAAAGGCAGTCATTATTGAAACGGGACCTAAAGTAGGCGATGGCTGGATTGTAAAAAAAGGATTGAAAAGTGGTGACAAGGTGGCTATTGTTGGCACAGTTAGTCTGACTCCTAATTCAAAAATAGAACAAGTTGAAATGAAATGGCCAACGGATACTCCGGCACAACAGTAATCCATTTTGAAATTTAAACTTCAGCGTCTTTTATGAGCGAATTTTTTATCCGAAGGCCGATCGTTGCGATGGTGATCTCGATACTTATGGTGATCATGGGATTGATCACATTACGGAGTATTCCCATCTCCAAGTATCCGGAAATTACACCACCGATGGTGCAGGTGACCACCCTATTTAATGGCGCCAATGCAGTGAACGTAGAACAGGCGGTGGCCACCCCCATCGAGCAGCAGGTGAATGGTGTGGAAAAAATGTTATACATGAAATCCATCAATGCCGCCGATGGATCCTTGACATTACAAGTATCTTTTGATGTGGGGACGGACCTGGATAATGCGAACATGCTCACGCAAAACCGGGTGTCGCAGGCCAGCGCTAAAATGCCAAACGAAGTAAAGGCCTTTGGCGTCACCACAAAAAAATCTCTGGTGTTCCCACTGATGCTGGTTTCACTTTCGTCACCCGACTCTACCTATGATGGATTATTCCTGAATAACTATGCTAACATCAACATTGTCGATCAGCTCAAGCGATTAAAAGGTGTGGGAGATGTAGTTCTTTTTGGTGGTGCCGATTACTCCATGCGTGTGTGGCTTCATCCTGATCAACTCACCAAACTTAACTTGACGGTAAATGATGTGTCGAATGCGGTGAAAAAGCAAAATGCCATTGCACCGGGTGGTAAGTTTGGAGCGCCGCCCTCTCCAAAAGGAGTAGAGTATACCTACAGCGTATTATTACAAGAGCGTCTGGTTACGGAAGAGGAGTTTGGAAACATCATTGTTAAATCAGATGAGAAAGGTTCGATCGTTCGTTTAAAAGATATTGCACGACTTGAATTAGGAATGGAAAATTATAATTCATTCAGTCGTCTTAATGGTAAAGCAGCCAGTACAATTGTTGTGTATCAAATGCCAGGATCGAACGCATTGGAGGTTGCTGCTCTTGTGCAGAGCACCATGGCAGAATTGAACGCACGTTTTCCTGAAGATCTGCGATATGATATATCACTGAATACTACGAAAGCGGTTTCCGTGGGTATTGAAGAAATTATTCATACACTTTTTGAAGCGGTTTTTTTGGTAATCATCGTGGTGTTCTTGTTTTTGCAAGACTGGCGCGCTACCCTCATTCCCTTATTGACCGTTCCGGTTTCGTTGATTGGCACATTTATCATTTTCCCGATGCTGGGTTTCTCTGTAAATGTGTTATCACTTTTAGGGTTAGTGCTCGCCATTGGTTTGGTGGTGGATGATGCCATTGTGGTTGTGGAGGCGGTAATGCACAATATTGAGCATGGCATGAATCCGAAAGAAGCTACTCAGAAAGCCATGAAGGAAGTGGGCGGGCCTGTAATTGCTATCGCGCTTATCCTCGCTGCGGTGTTTGTGCCAGTTGCATTTGCCCCAGGTATCACGGGGAGATTGTATCAACAGTTTGCCATTACAATTGCTATTTCTGTTTTGTTCTCTGCCTTCAACGCATTAACACTGAGCCCTGCTTTGGCTGCAATACTTTTAAAACCTAAAAAGAAATCGACCGGATGGTTGCAACGGTTCTTTGATGCCTTCAACCGGATGTTTGATAGGTTCACCTTAGGGTATACTGGCGTGGCAGCCATTGTTGCCCGCAAGTCCATACGATCTATTATTATTATTGGCGTTGTTCTTCTTGGGACAGGAATTCTAGGTAAAAAAATACCCGGTGGATTTGTGCCGGAAGAGGATGAAGGATATTATCTGGTGAACATTCAACTGCCAGATGCTGCATCCACAGAGCGAACGGATCAAGTGGCCAAAAAAATAGAAGACATCATCAACAACACGAAAGGGGTAGCGTTTTCAACGATGGTAGTTGGCTATAGTATGCTTACACAATCTTATTCTACCAACAATGCATTCGTATTCGTGTCATTGAAACCCTGGGAGGAAAGAGAGAAAACGGCAAAGGAACTAATTCGACAAACCAATTTTGCATTCCGAAATACGATTTCCGATGCCACGGTTATTGCCTTTGGCCCACCACCAATTGAAGGTCTTGGAACGTCAGCCGGTTTCACCATGCAACTCCTCGACCGCTCTGGCAACACCCCTCAGTATTTGGATGAGCAGGCGCGTAAATTTATTGCGGAAGCTAAAAAGAGACCGGAGATAGCCAATGCGTTTACATTATACCGATCAAATGTGCCGCAGAAACAAGTTGTCGTTGATTATGACAAAGCGGAGAAACTGAATATTGATCAGAATGAAATTATCAGCACCATCTCAACTTACCTCGGAAGTAATTATGTGAACGACTTCAACCGGTTTGGCAGGCAGTACAAAGTATTTGTGCAGGCTGAAGCAGAGGACAGGCTCAGCCCAAATGATATAGCCCGTTATTATGTGCGAAGCCGATCTGGAGAAATCATTCCATTAAATACGCTTGCAGAAGTGAAAGATATTTCCGGCCCTTCGTATACTAACCGCTTCAATATGTTTCGAGCTGCTGAAATTTCCGGAGCACCTGCTGAAGGATATAGTTCTGCGGATGCACTTCACGCTCTGGAGGAAGTGGCAGCAACGTTGCCGAAAGAGCTTGGGATTGCGTGGAGTAACATGTCTTATCAAGAGAAAGCTGCAGAAGGATCAGGAAGTTCTGTGTTCATAGCGGCGATCATATTTGTATTCCTGATTCTGGCTGCGCAATATGAGAGTTGGAAACTTCCGTTTAGTGTTTTACTGGGTGTGCCGGCAGCCATTTTCGGTGCCTTCCTGGGGTTGTGGCTTGGGGGATTGTGGAGTCCTAGTTATGTAAACAATGTGTTTGCACAGATTGGGTTGGTGATGCTGATAGGACTTACTGCGAAGAATGCAATTTTGATTGTTGAGTTTGCTAAAATGTTGTATGAACAAGGTAAGCCATTGTATGAGGCCGCATTGGAAGCCGCGAAGCTCCGCCTTCGCCCGATCCTGATGACTTCGTTCGCATTTATGTTGGGTGTGGTTCCGCTACTCACCGCTTCTGGCGCGGGGGCTGAGGCGCGAAAGGTAATGGGGATTGCCGTGTTCACGGGTACGTTAATCTCCACCATCATCGGGGTGATTGTAGTTCCTGCTTTATTTGTATTTATCGAAAGCATTGGAGCAAAGAGAAAGAATATTGATTCACCTGTTTCACCTTCAGAACCGGCTCATTGATATGAAGAAAATTATTTTCATTGGAATAACCTTGTCGGTGCTCGCTGGTTGTGCAGTCGGACCGAAATACAGCCGACCTGAGACAAAAGCACCAACATCGTACGCACAAGAGCATACAAAGTCTGATTCGATCACGAGCCTAAAGTGGTGGGAAGTTTTTCAGGACTCTGCTTTGCAAAAACTCATCCATATCAGTTTGAAAGAGAATAAAGATTTGCTAACGGCCATCTCGCGAGTTGAAGAATCAAAAGCAGTGCTTGGCTACAACAAAGCAAACCTGGGCCCTTTTCTTGATTATTCAGCGCGTGCACGGAACACCAATTTCGGATCAACTGCTGAAGGTGCTACGGTAGCGTTTCCAACGAACTCTTATTCATTGCTTGGAAATATTTCCTGGGAAATTGATATCTGGGGAAGACTTCGCCACGCGAATCGTGCAGCGTATGCGCAAATGATGGCATCAGAAGAAGATCGCAAGTCGGTTTATATAAGTTTGGTTTCGCAGGTAGCCGAAGATTATTTTCAGTTGCGTGGCCTCGACGAAAGACATGAACTAGCGAAACGAACCTTTGAATCCCGAAAGGAATATGAACGCATCCTTACTTTGAGATTTGAAAAAGGCGAAGTAGCTGAGCTCGACAAGCTGCAGGCTGAACAAATAACTGCATCGGCCGAGGCACAGATGTATGCGCTTGAAAGGGAAATTGTATTGATGGAGAATGCATTGAATGTTTTACTGGGCCGCAATTCGACAGCGATCACTCGTGGAATTTCTAATGCGGAGCAAAAATTGCCAGATACCATACCACAAGGGCTTCCATCACAATTGCTGGAGCGACGACCGGACATCCGTTCATCAGAGCAAAGATTAGTTGCACAAACCGAACAAGTAGGTCAAGCTGTGGCACTAAGATTTCCATCGTTGAGCCTTACTGGATTTTTGGGTGTCGCAAGTCAGGATCTTTCCCAAATTGGCAATGGAAATGCGTTTCTTGGATCAATAACTGGTCAGCTTGCAGGGCCATTCTTTAGGTTTAATCAAAATAAGAGAAGAGTTGAGGCTGAAAAAGCACTTGCTCAACAATATGCTTATGCTTATGAAAAGACTGTGATCAATGCATTTGCTGAGGTTGAAAACTCGCTCGCTCAAATCAGCACTTATAGAAAAGAATATTTAGCACGGGAACATCAGGTGATGGCTACACAGAAGACGCTTAATTTATCTAAAGCACTTTATGATAATGGTTATACTTCTTTCCTTCAGGTGCTTGACTCGGAACGCGAACTTTTCAGCGCATCGTACGACAAATCAATTGCTCTTCAGAATCAATTGATCTCCACGGTCATGTTGTACAAGGCATTGGGCGGAGGGTGGTGAGAATTAGCGGGATGCTAATTTGATCTTCGTAATTATTAAATTAAGAGACTGTCGGCAAGTAGAAAATCATCATGGCAATAATCAGGTACATGATGATGAGTTGAACGCCTTTATACCAGTTCGACCGGCCATCGCCGGTAATCATTGCTCCAAGTAATACGCACAAGAATAAAATAATTATTAACATCCGAGAAAAAGCAAGGTTCATTTGACCGGGGCCGACAAACAAGCTGAGTAAAACCAAAACAGGTGCTACAAACAAAGCGATCTGTATTGAACTACCCAGCAAAATCCCAATGCTGAGGTCCATTTTCCCTTTAGACGCCATAGTCACTGCAGAGATGCTTTCCGCTGCCCCGCCAACGATTGCCAAAAAAATCACGCCAATAAAAACACTCGACATCGCCAATACTTTTCCTGTCTCTTCTGCCGCACCAACGAGGATCTCACTCATCAATGCAGCCAATAAGGATGCCACTACAAGAGATGTGATGGCCCTTTTCATTGACCAGCGCCTTTCTTTTACCTCCTCTTTTTTATCATTGCTTTTGCTTCTGAAAAAATCGGGATGTGTCTTCAGCATGAATACTAAATAAAGCCCATAGGCTACTAATAGGATAATGGACAATCCCATGTTCAATGTGTTTTCGTTCTCGTTAAGAACACCAGTTCCAAAAAAATGATGAAATGCACTCGGCACCATCAGGCTGATGACAGCTACCATCATCATAGAACTATACATTCGAATGCTCGTGGGATTGTATTCCTGACTATGAAATTTAAGACCACCGACAAGGAAGGAAGCCCCCATAGCCAATAGCAAGTTACCGATTATTGCACCTGCAAGAGAGGCTAATAACATTTCGTACAAACCAGCATTCAAGGCTACAATTGCGATAATTAGTTCAGGAGCATTTCCAAATGTTGCATTGAGTAGTCCTCCTATTGCATCACCTGTAAAAGAGGCAAGTTGTTCAGTAGACGATCCAATCAGATGGGCAATGGGTATGATGGCCAATGCCGCTGAGAAAAATATTAGTGGTGCAGAGGCGTGAAGCTTATCTAAAACAACAGCAACGGGGATAAAAACAAAAAGCCAATGGATGCCAGGTTTCAGCAGTTGGTTCATAGATAATATCTGTTATTTTGAGAAAAGTGCCATTACGAGCTTTGAATAATTACCTTCACATTTTACCTGATGAAGAGAATCAATTCGAAACCAACGGGTCTGCTTCCTGCAAAATTTTCGCAATGTAAATCCAGGCGAATTTCCTCATTTGAGGGAAAGGAAGCAACACCCTTTTTTCTGATGAAAAGAACGGGGCTGTTCGTGTCATTGAACAGATAATGGCAAATCAGTCAACAAAAAAATAATAGTTAAAGGAATAAACCATGCATTTGCACGGTCTAATAAATGAGGCAATGAAAACGAAGAGATCACCCGTTCTAATGACTTTCTGGGCATACTTAACATTATAGACTAAAACTTTTTTTGATCATGAAAACTTTAAGACCACAATTGAGCAGATCACTTGGTGTTAATTTTCTATTCGTAGCAATATTTTTTATTGGAATCGAAAGTGTTGCGCAATCAGCCAAAACCACATTACTCGCACTTTCCAAGAGCGATCATACCTTAGCGATTGTCGATCCGGGAACATTGAAAGTACTTGCGCGCGTGCCTGTTGGGCCTGACCCACATGAGGTGGTTGCTTCCGCGGATGGAAAGATGGCTTATGTGACTAACACGGGTGGCGGACGCTCTTACGAAATTAATGTCATCGATCTTGTAGAGCAAAAGGCGTTACCCAACCTTGATACAAGACCTTTATTGGGGCCACATGGGATTGTATTTGTTGCCGGAAAGGTGTGGTTCTCGGCAGAAGGCTCAAAGTCAGTTGGTCGTTATGATCCAACTACCAGCAAATTGGATTGGAGCATGGGCACTGGACAGGAACGCACACACATGGTTTATGTAACCAGCGATGAAAAAAAGATATACACAACCAATGTCAACGCAGGAACGGTAAGCATTTTATCAGATACATTGCTTCCACCTCCTCCATTTCCCGGTGCGCAGCCACGTAAAGATTGGATTCAGACGGTAGTGCCGGTGTCTAAAGGTTCAGAAGGATTTGATGTGACGCCTGATGGAAAACAATTATGGACGGCAGCGTCTGATGATGGAACGATTTCGGTAATTGATCTCATCTCAAAAAAAAAGATTTTCGTTATCGACGCAAAAGTAACGGGGGCTAATCGACTCAAGTTTACTCCTGATGGAAAGCTTGCACTAGTTTCAAGTTTACGAATTGGTGACCTTTTCGTTTTCGATGTGGCTTCACGTAAAGAAATAAAGCGCATAAACTTCGGCAAAGGTGGAGCTGGCATTGAAATAAACAATGATGGATCACGGGCGTTTATTGGTTGCACGGCAGACAACTATGTCGCAGTCATTGACCTGAAGAAGTTGGAAGTTATCAGCCATATTGATGTTGGTCCGGGACCCGATGGCCTTGCATGGGCAGTGAGGCATTAATAGTTATTAAAATCAGCCAGGCTTAGCTGTAATGGCCGCGTCACTAAATTACCATATCAGCAACTCCACGTCACCCCCAACAGGATATCCCACGCAGGTTAATACTCTTCCCTTTTCCATTTCTTTGTCGAGCAACACTTCGTTTCTCGACATCCAGATTTTTCCTATTATACAAGTGGCTGCGCAGGTGCCACACCGACCGGCTTCGCAGCTATAGGGGAGATCGATGCCGCGAACTTTGGCTGTTTGCAAAATGGTATCAGGATATTTAACCATAAGTGAAAATTTCTTCCCTTGGTAAGTGATGCTTACGCCGTGTTGATCAGTGTCGGGGGGAAGCTCTTTGATTCGGGGTTTATCCGTATTGAATATTTCGGTTCGAATGTTTTCTGCAAGAATGCCTTCGGTGAGCAGCACGATCTTTGCCGTTTGCATATAGTCATGCGGGCCGCAGAGATAAACGAGCGCTTTTGTTTTGTCACCTATATACTGATGCACCAGTTCTGTCAACGAGGTCTTACTCAATCTCGCTCGGTACAAATTCTTATTATTGCTGAACAGGAACACAATTGATAGTCGTTTAGAGAACTGATTTTCCAATTCGCACAGTTCACGATAAAAAATTGTTTCACTTTCCGAGTGGTTGCTGTAAATGAGCACAACTTTTTGTTTGCGTTGAAATAAAACTTCTTTTAATAAGGAGAATACCGGAGTAATACCACTACCTGCCGCCAGAAAAATTAAAGCTTCGTTCTGAAGTGAATCGGGTAAGGTGAAGAAACCAGCTGCCCCGATCGTTTGAATGGCGTCACCCACCTTTGCATGGTCAAACAACCAGCGTGAAAATTCTCCGTTGGCAATACGCTTCACGGTTATCTGAAGATGCTGATCCAGAATAGGGTGTGACGCTAGGGAATAAGATCTACGCACCGATGGTGAAAGAGGATGTAACAACGTAAGGAATTGACCAGGCTGGTACGAAATTGAACCGTGATCAGATCTCAATTTAAATGACTTGGTGTTGGATGTTTCTTGAATTATGGATTGAACAATCAGCGACTGCATAGTCATTGTTCAAAGATAAGACAAATCGTTTTTGTGGTGTTTTGTATTGATTGAATTTTGTAAGTAGTTGATGGCTTGGGTAGCTTTTAATTCTATTTCGGAGTCTACCTTTGTCGGATAAACAAGACGAAGTTATGGAAACAAAAATGTCAAAACGCAAACTGGGAAAAAGCGATTTAGAAGTCTCTGCCATGGGCCTTGGATGTATGGGGTTAAGTTATGGCTATGGCCCTGCGCCTGATAAACATGATGCAATCAATTTGATTCGCAGAGCCTACGATCTAGGTGTTACATTTTTTGACTCAGCAGAAGCATATGGCCCTTTCATCAATGAGGAACTAGTTGGTGAGGCGGTTGCATCATTTCGCGATCAGGTAGTGATCGCAACGAAATTCGGTTTTGAAAAAGGAAAGCCCGAGTTAGGCATGAATAGCAAACCGGAAAATATCAGAAATGTTACCGAGGCAGCACTAAAGAGACTAAAAACAGATCGCATTGATCTCCTTTATCAGCACCGTGTCGATCCCAATGTTCCGATTGAAGATGTTGCGGGAACAGTTGGAGACCTCATTAAGGAAGGGAAAGTTAAACACTTCGGTATGTCAGAAGCAGGGGCACAAACCATAAGGAAAGCGCATGCCGTACAAAGGGTTACCGCTCTTCAGAGTGAATACTCGCTTTGGTGGAGAGAACCAGAGAAAGAACTACTGCCAACACTTGAAGAATTGGGAATCGGCTTTGTTCCATTTAGTCCGCTCGGCAGAGGCTTCCTTACGGGTACCATAAACGAAAAAACAAAGTTTGACAAGACTGATTTCCGCAACGTGGTTCCGCGCTTTGAAGAAGAGAATCGAAAGGCCAATCAGGTTGTGGTTGATAAGCTCAATGAATTTGCTGAGAAGAAAAATACGACACCTGCGCAAGTCGCACTCGCATGGGTGCTTGCCCAAAAGCCGTGGATTATTCCTATTCCAGGGACAACAAAGATTCATCGCTTAGAAGAGAATTTAAAAGCTGCGCAAACTACGCTGACCCAGGAAGATCTTCGTGAGCTGGAGAGCGCATTCGCTGAAATACAGGTTCAGGGAGCAAGATATCCTGCGGCACTTCAGCAAAGGGTTGGAAAATAGTTGAAAATGAAGACCTAATTCATTGAAATTCACAAGTGCTTGATTTTCGTAGTTATATGTTTGAACTTAGTACTGGCTTTAGAATATAGATATTGCTTGCTCGTAAATAAAAATTAAAATCATGGCATCCATCAACCTAAACGTGAACGGAAAAAAGCAGGTAGTTGACATTGATCCCAACACGCCAATGCTTTGGGTTTTGCGGGATCACCTCAATTTGGTAGGGACAAAATTTGGATGTGGGATGGCAGCATGTGGTGCATGCACTATTCTTCTGGAAGGCAATGCAGTGCGCTCCTGCCTTTTGCCAGTCTCCACTGTTGAGAACAAAGAAATTATTACCATTGAGGGACTATCTGAAAACGGAGATCATCCCATACAAAAGGCGTGGTTAGAAAATGATGTTCCGCAATGTGGCTATTGCCAGGCTGGCCAAATCATGAATGCGGTTTCACTTTTGAAAAGCAATCCTCACCCAACCGATGAAGAGATTGATTCTGCTATGAGTGGAAATATTTGCCGGTGCGGCACTTATATACGCATCAAAGCAGCTATCAAAGCGGCGGCTGGTTCAGTATCATAATATTAAAAAGATTACACCATGACTATCGTAAAAACAACTATCGGAAGGCGATCCTTCATTAGGGCCTCAGCACTGGCTGGTGGCGGCTTGATGTTAGGATTTAATTGGCTGATGTCTTGCTCCCCTAAAAAAGAAGAACTGCTCGCGATGCCTAAGGAGTGGTTTGAACTGAACGGCTATCTCAAGATAGGAGAAAATGGCGTCGTCACTATTATGTCACCCAATCCGGAAATCGGGCAGAATGTGAAAACTTCGATGCCCATGATTGTAGCGGAGGAATTAGATGTCGACTGGAAAAATGTTATTGTTGAGCAAGCCCCGCTCAACACAGCAATTTTTACAAGGCAGATAGCCGGTGGAAGTCAATCCATCCGTCAAGGTTGGAAAGGACTTAGGACGGCAGGTGGTACTGCCCGCCAGATGCTTCGTGAAGCAGCAGCAAGCGCATGGAAAGTGCCAGCGAATGAAATTACAACCGAGGCTGGAATGATATTTCACAAATCAAGTGGGAAGTCGGCAAGCTATGGCGAGATGGCTTCGGCGGCATCCAAAATTCCGGTGCCTAAGGAAGTGCAGTTAAAAGAAGTTAAAGAATTTAAGATTGCGGGCACACCTCGCAAAAATGTAGACGGCTTTAACATTGTTACGGGCAAGCCCCTCTATGGTTTGGACTATAAACGCGATGGAATGCTGATCGCCATGATTGCGCATCCTCCAGCCTTTGGTCTGAAATTAAAAAGTGTTGACGACTCACAAGCGAGATCAATGCCAGGCGTAAAAGATATTTTCACCATTAGGACTTACCAGGAGGGTTATTCAAAGCACATGTTTGATGTTTCTTCGTTTCCTGATCTGGTTGTTGTTGTTGGCAGCAGCACCTGGGAGGTGGTGAACGCCAGAAAAGCATTGAAACTGGAATGGGAACCATTTAAAGAGTACACAGAAACCTACACGCACTTCATGACGGGTGCCAAGATGCCCGCCAAAGTTCCCGCGGGTCTCGAGAATACAACTAAGCATGCCCAACTCATGTCAGAGATGTCGGCAAAACCAGGAAAGGTTGTTCGCAAAGACGGCAACCCTGAAGCTGTATTTAAGAAAGCGGCCAAAGTTATTGAACGATCTTATACTGCTCCGTTCCTCGCTCACAACACGATGGAACCGATGAACTTCTTTGCATACGTTACTGATGACAAAGCAGAACTGGCAGGGCCGATTCAGACGCCAGAGTTTATGGAGAAGAGTGTGGCTGCAAGAATTGGATTGCCGCTTGAAAAGATCGACATCCAAATGACACGAATGGGTGGAGGATTTGGCCGAAGATTGTATGGACACTTCCTTGTTGAGGCAGCAGTCATTTCACAAAGGATGAAAGCTCCTATCAAACTTATTTATACCCGCGAAGATGATATGACCAATGGCAGCTATCGTCCATCGTATCATGCTCTGTATCGTGCCGCATTGGATGCTAACAATAACCTGATCGCATTTCATGTGAAAGCGGGTGGTATTCCGGAAAGTCCGCTGTTCGCCAACCGTTTTCCTGCGGGCTCTGTGGAGAATTATCTCGCCGAAGAGTGGTCCATTCCTTCGAACATCAGTGTAGGAGCTTTTAGGGCACCGAGATCAAATTTTATCGCTGGTGCGGAACAATCTTTCCTTGATGAAGTAGCAGAAGCTGCGGGAAAAGATCCCATTGAGTTTCGTCTCGAACTTTTAGAGAGGGCAAAGAATAAACCTGTCGGTGAAAAAAATGATTATGAAGCTGATCGCTATGCCGGAGTGTTACAATTAGTGAAGACCAAGTCAAATTGGGGTGAGTCACAAACCGGTGTTTATCGTGGCGTATCTGCTTACTTTTGTCATGACACTTATGTTGCTCATGTGATTGACCTGGTGATGGAGAATGGCAAGCCGAAAGTTCAAAAAGTACACTGTGCAGTTGATTGCGGAATCGTAGTGAACCCAATTGCAGCCACCAACCTTGTTGAAGGTGGAAGTGTTGACGGCATCGGCCAATCCATGTATTGCGGATTGACATTCACAGAAGGGGCGCCAGACCAAAGTAACTTCGACAAATATCGAGTGATACGCCACCGTGAAGCTCCGAAATCAATTGATGTGCATTTTGTTCAAAATGAAATTGATCCAACAGGTCTGGGTGAACCTCCTTTTCCGCCGGTGATGGGCGCGCTGGCCAATGCACTTCACAAGGCAACAGGGAAGCGATTCTATACGCAACCATTCATTAAAGATCTGGAGACTTCGGCATTGAATATGTGATTGCGTTGTACATCTAAAGAAGTATTCATACTAAGCAACCCAAGTCAGGTCGTGGTAAGTTGTTTGCCTGAAAGAATGATTCTGCCAATAAAATATTTGCGATATGAAAATTTATGATCTTGATTTTGGATTGGTTCGAATTTTTATTTCTGGAGTAATGACCTTATTATCTTTAGGAAGCGTTGCTGCGCAAGAGAAAACGCAAATGGTGCGTCTTGCAAAACTTGTAATCGATCCACCACACTTAGAAAATTATAAGGCGATGCTGAAGGAGGAAATCGAAACTTCCTTGCGCCTAGAGCCAGGCGTTTTGACTCTGTACGCCGTTTCTGAAAAAGGCAATCCCGCTCACATCACGATTTTAGAGATATACGCTGATAAGGATTCCTACAAAGCACATATACAAACTCAGCATTTTTTGAAATATAAGAACGGCACGAAAGATATGGTCAAGTCGCTCGAATTGGTCGAGACTGATCCGCTTATTCCAGGAATGAAAATCAAGTGAGATTGCAAACTTTCTAAATCCATTTGCAAGTCATCACTCTAAAGAGCTTACAGGTTCAAAGCATCATAATAATTAGCAAGGTTAACTATTGCAGAATACCTTTGCCCTTTCATGAAAAAGAAGAAAAGCTATTTCAGCGTTATCCTCATATTAGGTCTGCTCACCTCCATCGGTCCGTTTTCTATTGATATGTATTTACCAGCCTTTCCAGCGATTGCGAAAGGATTGAATACAAACATTTCTCAGGTGATGTTGTCGCTGTCAAGTTTCTTTATCGGCATCTCTGCAGGGCAATTGATCTACGGCCCGCTGTTAGAACGATTTGGGAGAAAGAAACCGTTGTATGTCGGACTTGTCATTTACTTATTTGCATCAGCAGGTTGCGCCTTCACAGAATCAGTAAATGCATTAATCTTATTTCGATTCCTTCAGGCTCTTGGAAGTTGTGCTGGGTTGGTAACATCGCGCGCCATGGTTCGAGACTTGTTTGAAGTGAAAGACAGCGCCAAAGTATTTTCATCTTTGATGCTGGTTGTGGCGGTGTCGCCCATCGTTGCGCCCACCTTGGGTGGTTATGTTACGGCAGTGCTTGGATGGCGCTATGTTTTCGGGGCACTTATTATTGTGGATGCTGCCGTTCTTGCCGCAGTATTTTTCTTACTCCCTGAAAGCAAAGAGCCTGATCCCTCTCATTCATTAAAACCAATTGCCGTTACAAAGAGTTTTTTGAAAATAATTGTTCATCCGCAATTTTACATCTATGCGCTGACTGGCGCAGTGGCAGCTTCCGGGTTATATGCCTATATCAGTGGCTCACCACAGGTGTTTATCGAATTATTCGGTGTGAATGAGAAACAATACGGATGGATCTTCGCGATCATCGCCATTGGGATAATTAGCACAAGTCAGATCAACACTTTTATGTTGAGGAAGTTTCATAGTGAAAAAATTATTCCTGTAGCGCTGACCGTGCAAAGTATGATCGGATTAACACTTGCGGGTATTGCATTCTTTAACGGGAGTGAGCTATACTCTACCATTATCCTGATATTTCTCTACATCAGTTGTCAGGGCTTTATTTTTCCCAACGCATCCGCGCTTACCCTGGCAGCCTTCGGTCACAATGCCGGCAACGCCTCTGCATTAATGGGGGCTATCCAGATGGGAATTGGTGCAACTGCTTCAGCGGCCGTCAGTTTTCTCCAAAACAATACTGCACTTCCGATGACTGGTGTGATGGCATTTTGCTCCATTACTGCCTTCACTATTTTCATGATGGGAAGGAAAATAATAGTTCAAGAACCCACGATTGAAGAAGTGGAGGAAGAAGACGTGGACATGATCAACGGAATTTAGTTTGCGACCTGTAAACAATCTAAGGACAGCAGGTAAGATCTCATCATTTACAAGGAAAAACAAATGTGCCATTATTCACATTTTATCCATGCTTTATCCATGCCTTATCTATGCCTTATCCATGCTTTATCTATACTTCATCTCCTTCTTAGAAATTACTGATCGATAACCTGGCCAAATAGGACTGCAGACGCTTTCTCAGGTAAATTGATTTTTGTTATTTTTATTTTAACAAACTATTTGTGCAAAGCATTTTCATTCAATACGTATATCTCATCCTGATCATTCTCGCACTGGTCATGATTGCCAACAAACTAAAGCTGGCGTATCCGATTGTACTGGTGTTAGGGGGATTGGCACTCAGTTTCACTAATGTATTTAATCATGTTACGATTGATCCTGAGTTGATTTTTTTCATTTTTCTTCCGCCATTGCTCTATGAAGCGGCATGGCAAACATCATGGAAGGAATTCTGGAGATGGAAGCGTGTCATCATGAGCTTTGCATTTCCTATCGTGATTTTGACTTCTTGTGTAGTTGCCTTTGCATCGAATGCAATTATTCCTGGATTCACGCTGGCACTTGGATTTCTGTTAGGTGGAATCGTCTCTCCACCTGATGCTATTTCAGCCACGACTATCATGCGCCAGGTGAAAGTGCCAAAGGTTTTGGTTAGTGTTATTGAGGGTGAAAGCCTCCTCAACGATGCCTCTTCGCTTATTGTATTTCGCTTTGCCTTAGCTGCAGTTCTCACCGGACAATTTTACTTCTTGCAAGCGTTGGAGAGTTTTTTTCTTGTGATTGTTGCGGGCACTTTGATCGGACTTGCAATGGGTATGATGTTTTATTGGATCCATCGATGGTTACCGACAACACCAAGTATCGAAATCGTTTTGAGTTTTCTGGCTCCCTATTGCATGTATTACTTCGCAGAGCGTTTTCATTTTTCAGGTGTATTGGCCGTAGTGGCTGGCGGCCTTCTTTTATCGAGCAAGCGTCAGCGGATGCTCACCTACCAGGGGCGCGTGCAAGGATCAAATGTTTGGTCTACCATTGGTTTTGTTCTCAATGGTATCGTGTTTCTATTGATAGGACTTCAATTACCAACAATAACCCGACGAGTAGAGGAAGTAAGTTTGACTCAAGCCGTGGGATACGGTCTTGCGATTTCTTTGGTATTGCTTGTTGTAAGGTTACTTAGCACGCTTGGCGCAGCGGTCTTTACCAAGTTTATGGCACATTTTATCACTGTGGCTGATCGAAATCCCGGTTGGAAAATTCCAGTGATCTTCGGATGGGCAGGAATGCGTGGCGTAGTATCACTTGCAGCAGCGCTTTCAATTCCTGTACTTATTCACGATGGCCAACCATTTCCATATCGCAACCTGATTCTCTTTATTACTTTCATTGTTATTCTCGTGACATTGGTATTTCAGGGCCTAACACTTCCCTGGCTAATTCGAAAAATAAATCCGACTGACAAGTTTTCTTCTATTTCAGAAGACGAACAAGAAATAATTATACAAAAGAAAATTGCACAATCTTCTCTTCAATTTTTGGAAGAGAAGTATAGTGAAGAGTCGAGCAGGAATGAGCATCTCTACAACCTGCATGCAAGACTCAAAATTGATTTTACCTTTCTTAGTCAGGATATAGAGACGATAAAAAATGCTAATGGTAATTCTCAAATAAACTTTCAGCGAATTTATCTGGAGATGCTGGAGCAGCAGCGAGGTATTCTCAACAAGATTAACAGCAAATCTGAATTTAATGAAGAACTTATAAGAAAATATCTTGCGTTGATCGACATTGAGGAGTTTAAAATGCGAGAAAAACAATTGCAAGAAGCGAGCAATAATAAATAAATCAGACAACGAAACTTTATGAAGACTAGTGATGAAGAAAAAATATTCCCTCAAGGGGAAAGAGCTCCCGCCGAGTATTTCACCGGCACTGCCTGGATTAAGTCGCTCGTGCCCGATGACCGCAATTTCAATTGTGTGATCGGTAACGTAGTATTTGAACCTGGGGCCAGAAATAATTGGCATACACACCCTGGTGGGCAAATTCTAATTGCCACGGAAGGCATTGGTTACTTTCAGGAAAAGGGGAAACCAATACAGAAGCTCCAAAAAGGAGATGTCGTTAAAATTCTTCCTGATGTCGAGCATTGGCATGGTGCTTCACATGACAGTGAGTTCACGCATATTGCAATTAGCACCAACACGCAAAGAGGAGTTGTAGTGTGGTTGCAAAGAGTAACTGACGAAGAGTATAACGAATATTCTAACTGACTACCATTCTAAAGGTGAACCATTAGTGATCCCGTTGGCGTTATTTCAGAACGATCCTGCGCTGTCAGATGGATTATTCTGATCGCAACCGATTTGCGGGATTGGCCAGAGCTGCACTAATTGATTGATAGCTGATGGTGAGCAAGGCAATCAAGACCGACATTATTCCTGCGATCGCAAACAAGTCCCAAGTAATGGTGATCTTATACTTATAATCCTGCAGCCACTTGTCCATCATGTACCAGGAAAGAGGGGCGGCAATCACAAATGACACGAGGACTAGCTTCACAAAATTTTGTGTAAGTAACCTGAAAATATTTTTGACCGAAGCGCCCATCACTAAACGTATGCTCACTTCCTTACTGCGTTGTTCTACCATAAAAGCCGAGAGCGCAAAAAGTCCAAGGCAGGCGACGAGGATTGCGAGACCGGCAAAGCAGGCGAATATTTTTCCCGTGCGCACAACACTGTCATACATGCGCGCGTAGCTTTCATCCATGAACGTGTAGCGGAAAGGCTGATGCGGCATGAATTTGTTCCACACCTGGTGAATCGATGGCAGCACACCGGCCATATTTTTGGATTTCACTTTTACGGAGACAATGTCTCCGCCTTTGTCCAGCGTGAAAGTCAGCGGTCGTATCTCCTGCCGCATATCGTCAAAATGAAAATTTTCTACCACGCCGATTACGGTATACATACGCCAGTTGCCGATGCGCTCACCTATTGGGTTTTTGAAACCCATCTCTTTGACCATTTTCTGGTTGATGATGATAGAAGCAGTATCGGATTTTAGTTTTTCGTCAAAGTTTCTGCCCTCCACCAGCTTCATGCCCAGTGTACTGATGTAATCTGGGTCCGCAGCCCAGTGCTGTCCATACACGGGTTTGTCAATTTTTGTCTTACCTTCTTTCCAGTAGCCGTTGTTGTCGCGATTCCCTCCCCACACTGGCAGGTAGTTATTGCTGGTTGCATTTTCAACATCTGCCAGTTGCTTAAGTTCATTTTTGAATTCCTCGTGTCGATCACCCAGGGTATTGGCACCTTGAATCATAATCACCTGGTCTTTATTAAAACCAAGCTTTGTATTTAAAATGAAATCCATCTGCTTGTAGATGACGAAGGTGCCGATGATCAAAATGATGGAGGTAGTGAACTGAAAAACTACCATCCCACTTCGCAAGGCAGAGTTCTTACTTCCGCGGCTTACACTTCCTTTGAGTACATCTACCGGTTTGAACGCAGAGAGATAAAAGGCCGGGTAAATTCCTGCCACTATACCAACGATCAGCGTACCGAGAGCCAGTGTTGGAACTAGCCACCATTCCGCCCACGGCATTGACAGTTGTTTTCCAGCAAGTGAATTAAAGAAGGGCAAAGCGAGTGCCACGAATGCAATGGCCAGTGCAAAGGAAATAAAACTGTAGACGAGCGACTCGGTTAGAAATTGGCGAACAAGATAACTGCGAAACGAGCCTACTACTTTTCTCAAGCCCACTTCCTTCGCACGGTTCGCGGACTTGGCGGTAGAAAGGTTGATGAAATTGATGCATGCCAACAGCAAGATGAATACGGCAATACCACCAAACAAATAGATGTAGCGAATGTCGGCATGGTCATCGCCCATATCTTCCCAACTGAGATAAATATTTTCTACCGGCTGCACACCAAAGAAGTGGTGAGCTTTTTCGTCTGCCAAAGACTGATCGCCATTTTTTTCGAGGTGCGAGAGCAAGTAAGTGTCCTTCATCGAAGTCAATTTGTTGTTGAAATCGGGGATGTTTGTATCTGGCCGGAGTTTCACATACGCGTTGTAATTCCAGCAGCACCAACTGGTTTGTTCGCCTGGCCAGAATTCTACATTGGCAAGGGTGATGAGGAAATCAAACTGCAGGTGGGAGTTGGCCGGGAAATCGTCCATTACGCCACCGATTTCAAAGGGTTTGGTTTTGTCTTCGTTGAGGATCATTATTTTCCCCACGGGATCTTCATTCGGAAAATATTTGTCGGCCATTTTTTTGGACAGCACGATGGACATCGGTTTTGTCAAGGCATTGGCTCGGTTGCCATACACCATGGGGATTTCAAGAATGTCTAGAAGTTCATTGTCGGCATATCCAAATCGCTCTTCAAATGTATTGTCTACCTTATCATCGCGTCTGATCAAATTACTCCCCGCATTAAACCACTTAAATGGAATAAGGCGGCCGGCCTTCTCCACTTCGGCATAGTCTTTTTTAAGAATCGTATGGATATTGGCTGGAAAGGAAGTCCAATGCCCCACTCTCTCACCCCGCCATTCATTATACAACCGGTAAATATTTTTGTTGGCATATTGCTGATCGTAACTCATTTCATTCCGGATGAAAAGAAAAATGAGCATGCAGGTAGCGAGGCCGATGGCAAAACCACCAACTTTTATTCCGGTGTACATTTTTTGGTGCAACATGGTTCTCCAGGCAATCTTCAGATAGTTTTCAAACATAGCGATGTTGTTTTGGGGTGATGATTTTCTTTTGATGGCGAATGGCTGAAGAAAACACAGCACATTCCACATAAATAGTAAGTCTGCTTTTCTTTTTCCGAGTTTCTTTTTTCTTCTTAAGTAAAGTTCTTCCATATCTCCGAGCACGGCATCCGACAGATGGTCGTTGCAATACCAGCGGAAAAAGCGCACCGCCCATTTTGGCGGACTTTCCTTTTGTTTAAGCTCTTCCATATCCATTATCCCAAACTATTTTTGGGACTTGCTTGTACATTGAGTTTCGCAAGTCCCTGGATTGATTCAATACTTTAATTCCAGCTTGCGTAAGAGTGTAGAGACGTTTGTCCCTTCCACCACGTGTTTCGGTGGCACCACCCAGGTGAGATTTCAGGTACCCTTTTTCTTCGAGTCGAACCAATGCTTTGTGCACGGAGCTGATCATCACACTACGCTCTGTTAGTTTTTCAAGTTCGTCCGAAATGGCAAGCCCGTAGGCATCATCGAATAAGATTCCCACGGTTAGCAGTACTAATTCTTCAAATTCTCCCAGGTATGTTCCTTTCATATGTTTATAATTCTAATCCAGGTCATGCCTTATTTGTTTCACCTTTGTCTATAAATACTTCTTAAAACAGAAAAGGTTGCATTAAGCGAGGTTAATAACTTTAAATATTTTGAAAAACGGTGAGCTGTGAATTGGGAATGCCGATCCTGTGTGAGTTTATAATTACTACTAAATGCGGCGGTTCTTTATCCTTTAAAAAGACGAAATTAAAGCTGAAAAGAAATGGTAAATTAGAATGACTTGCTGTTACTCGGTTATTACATAAACAATTTAACCTTTATGGGACATCTAACTAGCATTGGCAGAATTTTCTTTGGAATCTCAATTGCAGTCATGGGGTTTTTGACCATTTATTATCATGATTTTCCTTATATGTTAATACCACCAAAACATTCCTGGATCCCAGGCTTTGCGGTGCTCTCCTTTATTTCTGGAGTCCTGCTTATTTTGGCTGGTGGCAGTATTGTTTTTGAAAAAAAGATTAGGCCGGTGTCTCTGCTCTTAGGAGGTATATTGCTGTCGATATTTTGCTTTTACTTTATCCCCTATCAATTTATTGCCAGCTCAAATTTTATGCACTTTGGAGATTGGGAGAACTCGGCAAAAGAATTGGCTTTAGCCAGTGGAGCATTTGTCATCGCAGGAGGCTATTCAGAAAAAAATGAGAGCGCCATTATCAGGCTATTGGGGAAGCTCACACCACTCGGAGCTATTTTCTTTTCGCTAACGATTATCAGTTTTAGTATTGATCATTTTCTATATGCAAAAGAGGCAGCAGACTATGTTCCATCATGGGTACCCTACCATTTGTTCTGGATGTATTTTACGGGTATGGCCTTGTTTGGCTCGGGCCTTGTTATTATTTTAAAAATCAAGCCCCAATTGGCAGCCACTCTTTTGGGAACAATGATTTTTACGTGGTTTGTTATTCTCCACATCCCCAGAATAATCGTCTCTCCATCTGCTTACCTGGGAAGTGAAGTAGCGAGCGCATTTTTAGCGTTTGCCTACTGCGGAATTGCGTTTGTCATCGCCGGGACGACAAAAAAATAATGTAGGGAGATTTATTTTGACTTTGATTCGAGTGAAACAAAAAACATAATTCTTGCTACCTCATCAACCCACAAACATACGCTACCGGATTCTTGTTCTGCTGTTTGTCAATGTGGTCATTAACTATATGGATCGTGCCAATATCTCGGTAGCAGGCGCATCACTTAGTAAAGAATTCAACCTTTCACCGGTACAATTGGGTCTTATTTTTTCAGCTTTTGGATGGACCTATGTCGCCTTCCAAATTCCGGGTGGATTCCTGACTGATTGTTTGAAACCGCGTTTATTGTATTTCATTATTTTAATTACGTGGTCGACTGTTACACTGCTGCAAGGATTTGTTAATGGATTTGCTATGTTGTTTGGACTTCGCCTAGCCACCGGCACGTTTGAAGCTCCCGCTTACCCAACGAATAATCGCGTGGTCACTACTTGGTTTCCTGAAAATGAAAGAGCATTTGCCATTGCGGCCTATACCTCCGGCCAATATATCGGGTTGGCCACATTGACTCCGTTGATGGCAACGATTCAATTTTATTTTGGATGGAAAGGTCTCTTTATTATTGCGGGGATATCGGGAATTGCGTGGAGCTTGGCGTGGTACGCTTTATATAGAGACCCAACTGACCACCAAAGTATCCGTCAGGAAGAGCTTGATCATATAAAAAGGGGAGGAGGAAACATCGACCGTCAGGTCATTAGTCGGACTACCTACCTGAGTAACCTGAAAGAAGTTTTCTCTCATCGAAAACTTTGGGGAATTTATTTAGGACAGTATGCCATTAATTCCTCCCTTTGGTTTTTCCTAACGTGGTTTCCTATTTACCTCATCAAGTCTCGAGGGCTGACATTAATCGAAACGGGGTGGCTTGCATCCGTTCCTTTTGTTGCCGCATTTGCCGGAATATTGTTGTCTGGTTTTTTATCTGATTACTGCATAAAGAAAAAGATATCAGTTACAGCAGCACGAAAGACACCCGTGATTGCAGGACTTCTCCTCACTGTCTTTATTATCGGCGCTAACTATGTTGAAAGCACTTCTCTGATTATTTTATTTATGTGCATTGCTTTTTTCGGAAACGGGATGGCATCGATATCATGGGTGTTAGTTTCATTAATAGCTCCCAAGGGGATGATTGGAGTGACAGGCGGTGCATTTAATTTTATCGGAAATCTGGCTTCTATGTCCGTTCCTTTTATCATTGGCTTTTTAGTAAGAGAAAATGATTTCTCCTCTGCTCTAATTTTCATCAGTTCACTCGGCATCGCGGGAATTGCATCTTATATTTTTTTAGTTGGAGAAATTGAACGTGTCACCATTAAGAAACATGAAGCATGCAGTCTTTCGCCACCTCACTTAAAGTGACTTTACTGAAATTTTTTCTTCACTCTTTTGAGCAAAGCGGATGCTGTTAACCAGAGGCCTTCCCATGTTCTCAAAGCTTACTGACATCTCATCGCCATCCTGCAGGGAAATGTTTTCGCCAAAGCTGAATGAACTAGCCCCGAAGAAATGAATATGCAATTGGCCGGGTACACGGTGCTGCTGATATTTGAAGTGATGATATTCCAGGTTGGCCAGGCTGTGTGCCATGGCCGCCTCACCTGTCAATAAACCCTTCGCCCAGAACTCTTTTCCTTGCCTTAAAATTGTTACAGTACCTGCGATGGAATCAAATCGACTGCTGATAACTAACTCCGGCCCGATAGAACAATCTCGAAGTTTGGATGGCGCGAGATACAAATAGTTTTTTCTTTCCATGACATGATCACTGAACTCATTGCCTTGAACAAATCCAATCCGGTAAGGAATTCCTGCAGCAGAGATTAAGTAGACACCAGCTATTTCTGATTCATCGCCACCATCGTTGGCATAAGAAGGAACCATCAGAGAATCACCGTGACCCTTAAGGCTAAGTCCATTGCCTTTATAAAACCATTCGGGTTGAACACCAATTTTATTATCGGTCGGCTTCCCACCTTCTTCGCCCCATAAATACATTTTCATACTATCCGTGAGATGATCTGCTTTTTGATTTTCATGCATTTGGTTTCGGCTTTGAGCACTTACTTTATGAGTAAGCCCCGTGCCCGAGAGTATACATTGCATTGGATCACGCGGATGATTAATGGGAGGGAGGATTTTCCAATGATCGTTGGATGAGTGAACAGAATCGTAGTTTAATACCTCGGTTGTTTTCAAAGAATCTATAAACACCTGGGCGTTTCTTTCAACATTATTAATCACCTCTGTAAATAATTGATAAGATGAATCAATCCTTTTATCAAGCAGAATCAGATTTGGCTCTTCTACCAAGGCGACCCTGCGCCCCAATTGAGAATGATTAAGTTGCATGATGTGCATGAATCCAGTCTTTTAATTTCGATAAATTATTATTCCAGAACAAAGTGATCGGTGTGCTTCACACACTACCAGCTATGCCTTGATCGGACGACTAAAATAGCTTAAAGTGTGCATAATACACACCACAATATCATTGCATATAAGGACTTGATATTGGTAATTTACAGGATAGGCAATCTTATATTCAAAATTGATTTTAAATTGAGTGGCTCTTATCTGAACTGCATTTAAGAACGACTGCAAAAATTACTATAGGCTAAACATGAAAAAGAAGCTCACTAATTTATTCTTGATATCGGGCATGTTACTCCTAGTTGTTGGGTGCGTTAAAGGTGCGATATCAGGAATGAATTCCGTTTCATTTTTTTTTATTGTTGGATTCGTCTTGATGGCCATTTCATTTCAAGGGTTCAAAACCTTGAAAGGATTTTCCTACACACTGTGGATACTCACTGCTGTAACAGCTTCTCTCTATTTCCCTTATCTCTTTGTGGGTGTTGGAGACTTTTCATTTCGAAAATTAATTATCCCACTTCTTCAAATGATCATGTTTGGAGTAGGGTCCACGATGGGCCTAAGCGATTTTATAGGAGTCATCAAAATGCCAAAGGGAGTTGTGATTGGAATTGCTTGTCATTTCACCATCATGCCATTGGTCGGGTATTCGTTGGCAAAGATTTTTGGTTTTCCTCCCGAGATAGCAGCAGGTCTTATCCTGGTTGGCTCAGTGCCATGCGGATTAGCATCCAATGTGATGTCCTATCTCGCGAATGCGAACGTTGCCTTATCTGTTACCCTTACTGCCGTTGCAACTTTAATGGCTCCGATTGTTACGCCGCTTTTGATGCAATCTTTGGCTGGTGAGTATGTTAACGTCGAGTTTTCGGCCATGATGTGGGACATCACCAAGATTGTGATTATCCCTGTTGCTGCAGGCCTGGTGTTCAATTATTTTTTAAGCAGTAAATTCAGTTGGTTAAATAAAGTAATGCCGGTTCTTTCCATGGTTTCCATCGCAGCGATCATCACCATTATCACCGCTGCCGGTCATGATAGTCTCCTCAGTGTCGGTTGGCTGTTGGTACTCGCTTGCTTTCTGCACAATTCATTTGGCTTTCTTTTCGGTTATGGAGCATGCAAATTATTGAGAATGGATGAGCGATCCTGCAGAACGATTGCGATTGAAGTCGGCTTGCAAAATGCGGGGCTGGCATCCGGACTCGCGCTCGGTATGGGAAAGATTGCAACCGTTGGATTAGCGCCTGCCATCTTCGGGCCACTGATGAATGTCACCGGCTCTTCTCTTGCCACATGGTGGCACAACAAACCAGTTAAAGATTAAAACATAAATAATCATGCGAAAAATTTTGTTTCTGATTTTCATAAGTTTCAACGCTGTGATATATGCACAGCAGTTGGACCGTGATCAGGTCATTTTCCTGACTCAAGAATGGAAAGGGGAGCGTTACGCAGATGGGCGACCGAAAGTGTCTGATGCGATAATGAAGAGGATGAAGAACGTTGCTATTGAAGAAGCCTGGGGCATTTTAAAAAACAAAGGATTTAATAATCAGTATGACGGCAATTGGCAGCGGCTAAGAGATGATGAGCCTTTTGTAGGACGCGCGCTTACCGCGCAATATATGCCGCTTCGACCTGACGTGCAGGCACGGATGGTCGAGAAAGGTAAAAAAGAAGGTAGGGTGGGGCCAATGAATTCATGGCCGATTGATATGCTGCAAAAAGGAGATGTGTATGTGGCGGATTGCTTTGAGAAAATTAAAGACGGGACACTCATTGGCGACAACCTCGGGAACTCCATCTATTCCAAAACGGGAACGGGTGTCATCTTTGATGCTGCCGCACGCGACATCGATGGTTTAGGTGCGATCACCGGGTTCAATGTCTATGTACGCGGATGGCATCCTTCATTTTTACAAGAGACGATGTTGATGGGAATTAATCATCCGCTCATTATTGGTGAGGTAACTGTGTTACCAGGCGATGTGGTGATAGCAAGAAAAGAAGGTGTAGTATTTGTGCCGTCTCAACTTGCAGAGGAAGTAGTGATCAACGCTGAGTTCATTCAATTGCGTGATAAGTTTGCCATCAGCAGATTGAAAGAGGGTGTGTATACGCCAGGCCAGATTGACGCTGCCTGGAGTGAAGAAATCAAAAAGGATTTTCTGAAGTGGGTGAAAGAACATCCAGGACTTGTTCCTCTGACGATAGAAGAACTTGAAAATTTCATGAAGGGAAGAACATGGTAATAGCAAGCTCAAAATTCTTTAACATAAATTCAGTTTATGAAAATACAAGCCCTGTTCCTTATCATTTTCTTATTAAGTATCCAAGCTAAATCACAAACCGTCGATGTCCTGATTAAAAATGGACATGTTATCGATCCGAAAAATAATATCGATGCTGTCATGGATGTTGCAATCACTGATCACAAGATTTCTGAAGTCGCTCCCAAAATTTCGATAGCTTCAAAAAAAATAATTGATGCCACCGGACTTCTTGTAGTACCTGGGCTGATCGACATACATGGCCATCATTATTTTGGGACTGCGCAAGATGCTTACCTCAGCGATAGTTATACTGCTTTGCCACCTGACGGGTTTACTTTTCGATCGGGAGTGACCACAGTTGTTGATGCTGGTGGAGCCGGTTGGAGAAATTTTGCCGATTTTAAAAACAAGGCATTCGCCAATTCAAAGACCAAGATGTTTGCTTTTCTAAATATTGTGGGATCCGGTATGAAGGGTGGTGCTACTGAACAAAATCTGACGGACATGGATCCGAAGCTAACAGCTATGGTTGCCAAACAATATCCAGATCTTATTGTCGGAATAAAACTAGCACACTATATAGGCTCAGATTGGACTCCGACAGAGCGTGCAGTCAAAGCCGGTGAGTTGGCAGGCATTCCGGTAATGATCGACTTTGGATCGGCCGAGCCTTTGCTGTCGTGGCAGACTTTGTTGATGGAAAAACTAAGGCCGGGAGATATACTTACACATTGCTTTGGGCAGACTAAAGGACGGATGCACCTGGTTGAAAATGGGAAAGTTCAATCCTATGCGATCGAAGGACAGAAGCGAGGTATCATCTTCGATGTTGGGCATGGCGGAGGAAGTTTTATGTTTGAACAGGCGGTTCCGGCAATTCAACAAGGTTTTAAACCTAATTCGATAAGTACCGATCTGCATACTGGTAGCATGAATGCCGGCATGAAAGATATGACCAACGTGATGTCAAAATTATTGAACATCGGAATGACTTTAAATGAGGTGATCACCTGTTCAACATGGAATCCTGCAAAGGAAATTAATAAGCCACAGCTAGGACATTTAAGTGTAGGAGCGTTAGCTGATGTTACGTTACTCAGTCTTGATAAGGGAACGTTTGGATTTATTGATGTGGGTGGAAGCAAAATAGTGGGCGATAAAAAATTGACTTGCCAGATGACATTATTAAACGGTGATATCGTGTGGGATTTGAATGGACTTGCGGCAGCGTTATATAAACAATGAAATTTTCTTATTCATGAAGCCTAGAATTGTGCGATCAATATTTCTGGCTCTTGTTTCTATAGTTATTACTCAATGCGGAGTCAAAACTGAATTACCCAAAGGTGATCCTGACAACGGAGGCCTGGTTGTTCCTGATGGATTTGAGGTAAAAGTTGTTGCCGATAGCATTGGCAGTGCCCGGCACATGGCGGTAAACAACAATGGTGATATCTATGTAAAACTGCGAGGAGGAAAGCCAAAAGGAATTGTTGGTCTTCGTGATGTCAACCATGATGGGAAAGCAGATAGTATAAAATATTTTGGGGAATACGAGGACAAAGGGAATTATGGAACCGCGATGCGCATTCATCATGGCTACATGTATTTCAGCACTGCGGGAGAAGTTTATAGACTCAAATTATCGGACGGTAAACTGATTCAAAATGCAAAACCTGAAATGATTGTAGTCGATGACTACAAACATGATAAGCACGGCTATGAACATATTGCCAAACCCATTGCTTTGGATGAGGCAGGTAATTTGTACGTTCCGTTTGGAGCGCCCGGTGATGTATGTCAAATACAAAATCGGATTCCTGGTTATCCCGGTGAAGATCCTTGTTCTCAATTGGAAGAACATGGCGGAATTTGGAAGTTTGATGCCAATAAGCCCGGCCAGACAAGAGCAGACGGAAAACGATACGCGACAGGAATCAGAAGTATCGTAGCCATGGACTGGAACAAAGCGGACTGCACCTTGTATGTAGTGCAGCATGGCCGCGATGACCTCAACTCCAGGAACGTCGGCCTGTATAGCCGTTGGCAAAGTGCTGTGCTTCCATCCGAAGAGTTTCTAAAAGTAAAAGAAGGAGCTAATGCCGGTTGGCCTTACTATTACTACGATCAGATTAAAGGAAAGCGAATGCTTAACCCGGAATATGGTGGTGATGGAAGTAAAGAAGGAAAGGGAAGTGAATATCTTCAACCTCTGATAGGGTTTCCAGCGCATTGGGCTCCCAATGATCTTTTCTTTTTTATTCGGGTGACCAATTTCCGGCTCATTACAAAAATGGAGCATTCATCGCCTTTCATGGTTCCACCAACCGAGCGCCTTATCCGCAGGCTGGATATTTTGTTGCATTCGTTCCATATAGAGAAGGTAAACCAACTGGCAACTTGGAAGTGTTTGCCGACGGGTTTGTTGGTGCGAAGCCGGTTGCTGATGTAAGTGATGCTCCCTACCGGCCAATGGCCATTGCCATGGGACCAGATGGCTCGCTGTATTTATCTGAAACAGTAAAAGGCAAAATATGGCGCGTGATGTTTAAAGGAGACAAAAATAATTTTGGTGAAGGTAATCTTGCGAAGATGGAACAAAGAAAAAATCTTCCTCACATTCGGATGCCAGATGAAATAAATGACAACCTTCAAGAAGATAAAATGGCAGGAGGTGAAAGAATTTACACCACTTACTGTGCACCATGTCATCAGCGTAATGGAAAAGGTGCAGTTGGACGCTTTCCACCTTTGTCTGAATCATCCTGGGTGAACGGAAATACAACTCGGCTTATTACTATTGTTTTATAAGGACTCCAGGGAAACATGGAAGTAAATGGCACCGGATATAATGGAGTGATGCCTCAACAAAATTTTCTAACCGATAGTGAAACTGCAGAGGTGTTAACATACATCCGGCAAAACTTTGGAAATAAAGCAAGTGCTGTTACAGGTGAAGAAATAAAAGTTTTGCGAAACAAATTGAAATAAAAATTTTCTCAACCAAACACAAACTAATAAATTATGAAAACGAACAGAAGAACAATTTTCAAGAGAATTTTAGCAGGCACTGCAGGTTTATTTAGCGCAAGTCTTGCTTCTGCGAATCCGATGAAAGAAGAAGGCAGCGATGATATCAAGACGGGGGATGTCATTATGGATCAGGATATACCACTTTTCTCGAGCTCACAAACTTACGGAGGCCTGGTGTACATTGCGGGCATAGGTGCGCATTTCGCGGGTGATATCACCTCCCACACTGCACACGTACTTGAGGAGATGAAAAAGCAATTGGAGAAAGCGGGCTCATCTATGGACCGAGTTTTAAAAGTGAATGTCTACCTCAATGACATAAAAGAATGGAAAGCGATGAACGCAGTCTTTCACGGCAAGTTTGGTAAGAATCCTCCAGTGCGTACAACGATAGCCGCTCCTGGAGGAATTCCCGGGGATTCTTTAGTCGAGATGGACTGCATCGCAGCACTTAATAATAAATAGATCATGAATAAAAGAAGAGACATCCTGAAAGGACTCATGACGCTCCCATTGCTGGGGGCTACTGGCGAACTGATTGCCAGGCCTGCTGATGAAAAAGATTATGATCGCGACTATTTCAAGGAACTTGGAGTACGAACGTTCATCAATGCTGCTGGAACTTACACAGCCCTCACAGCATCGCTACCCCACCCTGAAGTTATTAATGCAATCAACTACGCAGCATTGCAGTTTGTGAAGCTGGAAGAGTTACAAGATAAAGTAGGCGAACGCCTGGCAGAATTGCTTAAATGCGAAGGAGCTATGGTAACGTCTGGTGCAGCCTCGGCAATTACACTCGGGACAGCAGCTGTTCTCACTGGAGGAGATCCAGCTAAAGCAGATCAGATTCCTGTCGATATGACGGGTTTGAAAACAGAGGTGATTATGCAAAAAGCACATCGGATTGGTTACTCTCACGCTATCCGAAACACTGGAGTAAAAGTTATTGAAGTTGAAACAAGAAAAGAATTGGAAGCAGCCATCAATGAAAAAACTGCGATGCTTTGGTTTTTGAATGCCAATAACTTTTCTGGAAAAATTAAGGATGCGGAATTCGTGGAGGTAGCAAAAAAATATAAGATCCCCTGCATGAACGATTGCGCAGCAGATGTGCCGCCTGTTGAGAATTTATGGAAGTATACTCAAATGGGTTTTGACCTGGTTTGCTTTTCGGGTGGAAAAGGTTTGCGTGGACCGCAAAGTGCGGGTTTGCTTTTAGGTAAAAAAGATTTAATTCAGGCCGCGAAAAAAAATGCACCACCCAATGGAAGTACTGTGGGCCGTGGAATGAAAGTAAACAAAGAGGAAATCTTAGGTTTATTGGTAGCCATCGAAGTGTATTTGAAAAGAGATCACAAGGCTGATTGGGCACTTTGGGAAATGCAAATCAAAATGATCAATGATGCTGCCCTTACTGTGCCCGGTGTAACTCCTGAAATTCATGTGCCAGAAGTGGCCAATCATGTGCCCTCTATCCGGTTGAAATGGGATCAAACTAAAATTAAGATTACGCCTGATGCGGCACGTGAAGCTTTGCGAAAGGGGCATCCATCCATAGAAACTGTGGGCGGAAGTGAGTCTTTAGACATGACTACGTGGATGTTGATTCCAGGTGAAGAGCGGATTGTTGCACAGCGGATCAAAGAAATTCTGCAACAGGCGGCTGGATGACGATTTTGAAGTAGATTACTATTATTAGATCGTATATGATACTTTTTCATTTTACCCTCTTCCTGGCCGCGGCAGTTTTGTTTCACCCCAATGTGAGCAGCAAAACATTCAAAGTAAAAAAAAATCAAAACGAGCTCCTCATCACCGGAAAAGGAGATGATCCACTTTGGAAGCAGGCCAATGAACTTTCTGAATTCGTTTATCCCTGGGAAAAAGAAGTAGCTCCCTTCACTTCATTCAAAGCTTTACACAGTAGTGGTCGGTTGTACTGTTTGTTTACCGTCACTGATGGGAACATATTTACCTATGTGGAGAAAAAAGATAAAACGGATGTGCTTAAGTCTGATCGAGTAGAGATTTTCTTTAAGCAAGAGGACAACACGTCTCCCTACTATTGTCTCGAGATGGACCCATTGGGCAGAGTCTTCGATTGTCAGTTTGAGTTTACAAAAAAATTTAATCAGGAGTGGACTTGGCCTGCCGATCAACTGATAATCAAAACCTCCCGAACCAAGGAAGGATACATCGTCGAAATTGCTATTAGCAAATCGTCGTTGAATACGCTGGGACTGTTAAGGAACAATGTTCTTCAAGCGGGTTTGTATAGGGCGGAATGTGTAAACTTGGTTGGCAACAAGGCAACGATGAAATGGATCAGTTGGATTCGACCCGATTCGGCTACTCCTGATTTTCATATCCCATCTTCGTTTGGTGTACTTACTCTGGAAGATTAATTTATGAAATCCTTTCGTGAGTTCAGTTATGAAATCAGGCAGTTGGCGATCAAGTATCCCGCTGATATAGTGACGAAAAAATTGAATCAAATTTCCTGAGTATCATTTACCGGTTGCGAGGGTAAAGGTTATACAAGAGCCACTAAAACGTGCAGCAGCAGGTGGTCGTTTTAAGTGCGATTGTGGATGAATGCGCATTTCCTCAGCAGTATTCCAGCGCTCTCTCCTATTAATGATGTCTAATGATGTCCCCGAAGTGAATTTCAAGCTCTCAATTTCAGAGTAAATCTCGCCTACATTTTGGATAATTTAATCATTTGATTAAATTATTTGTTTAATTTTATTCTGTAATGGCAGAAAAGAAAAAAATCGGTACTGATCTACTTTCTACGGAAGAAAAAATCAAGGAAGCAGCCCGAAAGGTTTTTTTACGAAAAGGTTTCTCCGCCACCCGCACCCGTGACATTGCCGAAGAGGCTGGAATAAATCTGGCGTTGCTGAATTACTATTTCAGAAGCAAACAAAAACTATTTGATGAGGTGATGAAAGAAAAAATTCAAACCTTATTGAAAACAATTATTCCTGTACTTCAGGATTCCTCCACAACCCTGGATGGAAAAATCAAGATGATTGTATCTAATTATA
>Ga0207112_1021_pt1 | contig 39619 bp, 33 predicted proteins | sample Alteio_BWMinHeat_72_FD_153549 | JGI IMG/M metagenome (GOLD analysis project Ga0207112, IMG submission 153549) | Enriched cells from forest soil in Barre Woods Harvard Forest LTER site, Petersham, Massachusetts, United States -... | ecosystem: Environmental > Terrestrial > Soil > Temperate forest >...
ACTGAGTTGGTCATGTGGCGAAAAAAAGCCTCAGACGCTTTTTAAATTGGTTACCCCGGAGGAATCCGGAATCGGGTTTGCCAATACCATTCAGGAGTCGGACAGCTTCAATATCCTGACCTATGAGTATATCTATAATGGAGGAGGAGTTGGGATAGGAGATTTTAATAACGATGGGCTTCAGGATGTGTTTTTCTGCGGAAACATGGTTCCAAACAAACTGTACCTGAATTTAGGTTCATTGAAATTTAAAGATGTTACCGACCGGGCACATGTAAACGTGGCCGGTAAATGGAACTCAGGAGTTTCTGTTGTTGATATCAACAATGACGGTTGGCTGGATATTTATGTTTCAGCAACACTACATAAGGATTCTATCTCGAGACGTAATATGCTTTTTGTCAATAAGGGACTTGACGCCTCCGGGGCACCTCATTTTGAAGAAGAGGCACAGAAATATAGAATTGATTATGGGGGCTACAGTGTAATGAGTGCTTTCCTGGATTACGATCGGGATGGCGATTTAGACCTATATATCCTGACCAATGTGAAAATAAATAATAAGCCAACTACCTATCGTGAAAAGATAATTGATGGGTCGTCTCCTAATAACGATAAACTATTTCGTAATAATGGGGATGGTACATTCAGTGATGTGACCTTAAAGGCAGGAATAAAGGAGGAGGGTTTTGGACTCGGCCTTGCAGTCTCTGACTTTAACAGTGATGGATGGCCGGACATTTATGTCTCCAATGATTACCTGTCGAACGACATCATGTATCTTAATAATGGTGATGGAACATTTACCAATCAAACCCAACGATTTATTCCCCATCAAAGTCAATTTTCAATGGGCAACGATGCGGCAGATTTCAATAATGATGCTTTGCCGGACATCATCACACTTGATATGCTTCCGGAAAATAACTACCGGAAAAAGACGGCGATTAATACAAAGAGCTACCAAACGTACATTAACAACGAACGATTTCACTACCAATACCAGTACGTGCGAAATATGCTGCAATTAAACAACGGCCTTAACAAGGGAATAAAATTCAGTGACGTCGGTCAAATTGCAGGCGTGTATCAAACCGAATGGAGCTGGTCGCCATTGTTTGCGGATTTTGACAATGATGGATGGAAAGACCTACTCATTACAAATGGGTTTCCTAAAGATGTAACAGATAAGGATTTTGCAAATTACCGAAATGATGTTGGGAACCTCGCCACACCACGAATGCTGCTGGATTCGATCCCGATTGTCAGAATTCCTAACTATGCCTTCAAAAATAATGGAGACCTTACTTTCTCTGATGTTGGCGAGACATGGGGTTTAAATGTGCTCTCCTTTTCGAATGCGGCCGCTTTCGCTGATCTGGACAATGATGGTGACCTTGATTACATAGTTAATAACATTAATGATCCGGCGTTTCTTTTTGAAAATCGATTAAACAATAATTCTGAAAACAGGCACATCCCATCTTTTTTACAAATAAGACTTCTGGGAAGCCCCACTAACAGAAATGGAATTGGTGCCCGAATTACCGTATCAAGTAAGGGTAATTTTCAGTATCAAGAGAATAATGTTTACCGTGGGTTTCTCTCCTCTGTTGAACAGAATCTCCATTTTGGATTAGGTGATTCGTTGAGCATTGATTCTTTGTTGGCCGAGTGGCCGGATGGCAAATCACAAGTAATCAAAAATCCCCTGCTTAATAAGACCTTAACTATTGATTATAAGATGGCGTCACCGACGTCTGTGCATTGGAAGAAAACTCATCTTGATAAGTCCATTTTCAAGGAGTTAAAGGAAAAGGAATTGGCGCGTTATATACATGTTGAAGAAGACATTATTGATTTTAATAATCAACGGACCTTGCCACACAAGCTTTCACAAGGCGGGCCGGGCATTGCTGTAGGTGATGTTGATAAGAATGGATATGAAGACATTGTTGTTGGCGCCTCCGCGGGGCATCCGACCATTCTATTTAAACAAGAGAAAGATGGCTCATTTTCCGCTCCAATTGCGGTGACGCCTTATGAAAAAATTCAGGAAGACACCGGTCTGCTTTTGTTTGATGCGGATGGGGATGGCGACCTTGATTTATTTGTGGCGAGTGGGGGCGCATTATTGAATTCACCTGCGGATCGTTATCAACATCGGATTTATTTGAACGATGGGAAAGGAGATTTCAGACAGAACAACGGGGCGCTTCCTCAACTAAACTCGATAGGCTCTTGTGTTCGAGCCGCTGACTTTGATGGAGATGGAGATTTAGATTTATTTATTGGTGGACGAGTTTCGCGATCGGGATATCCCTTAGCCGGTAAAAGTATTCTGTTACAGAATGATCACGGAATTTTTAAAGAAGTGGCGGAATCAAAGGCCCCCGGGCTAAATGATATTGGCATGGTGACCGATGCGCTATGGTCAGATTTCGATGGTGATGGAAAAGTTGACCTTATTGTGGTGGGTGAATTTATGTCCATAACATTTTACCGAAATAATGGTGATAGGTTTATTAAGGAAGAAAAGACCGGAGTTGAGAATTCAACAGGATGGTGGAATAGTATTGTTGGTGGCGACTTCGACTCAGATGGAGACACCGATTACATGGTTGGAAATTTGGGTGAAAACAATAGCTATCAAGCCAGCGAAAGATATCCGCTGGAAGTCTTTGCCAAGGACTTTGACGGCAACGGCAGTGTAGATCCGATCGTGGCATGTTACATGGCTACGTCAATGAAAGATCACACGAAGAGGCTTTTCCCGGTTCATTTCTGGGATGAGCTTAATTCTCAAAGCCCGCTATTCAGAAGGAAGTTCAAGAGATTCAGGGAATACGGCAAAGCATCGATGGACCGACTGCTGACTGAAACAGAAATGAAGGGTGCCCTGGTTTTGCAAGCTAACAACTTAAAGACCTCCTATTTAGAAAACCTGGGACATGGTAACTTCAAGTTAAAGCCGCTTCCTTTCCCTGTTCAGGTTGCTCCCGTAAATGGGATGGTTGTAAGTGATTTTAATGGGGATGAAAATTTAGATGTTGCTATGGTTGGGAATAATTTCTCGAACGAGGTTTTTACCGGACGTTATGATGCCTTCACCGGGCTTGTACTTTTAGGAAATGGCAAGGGTGATTTTGATGTTGTGAAATCTTCAGAAAGTAATTTTTATGTTCCCAATGATGCCAAAGGACTAGCGTCTATTTTTATTGGAGGAGAGCAGTGCCTTATAGCCACACAAAACCGTGACAGTATTAAATGTTTCCTGACTAAGAGTGATTCGAAGGTCCAGTCTATTGAAGTAAATCCACTTGAAAGTTATGGCGTAATGGATTTAGGCAATAACAAAAAACGGAAGATTGAATTTTATTATGGCTCCGGCTATTTGTCACAATCTTCCCGCAAGACATTGATCGGACGTTCTGGAAAGAAGATTAAACTATATGATTCCAAAGGTCAGTCACGGGAATTGATTCTTGACGCCAGATCGACACTACCGTAATTTGTTTTTGAGTATCAACAAGGATGTTGGCTGTTTTTTCCATTGATCGAAATTGCCGCCCTCCGATGGTTTAAAGTCGAGTGCGCCTAACAGGATGTCGAGATCGTTGTCCTTGTCCACATCTGCTACATCCATTACGAGCCAACGCCCCGACGTGCTTTCAGGAGTGACGAAGGGGAAGAACTTTCCATCGCGATTTTCAAAATAGATAAATCCCTGGTCTGGGCTGTTTTTAAAATCGGGAAAGAATGCAATTGCTGCAATATCCAAATCACCATCCTGGTCAAAATCGCGAGCCGTTGCCCACGTGGCACCGTACATCGGATAAAACCATGATTCCTTAAATCGTTGATGACCGTCATTTAAGAATATTCTTACCCCGTGATACGGTTTCAGAATTGTGGAGTAATCAGAATTATCGCCGTTGGTATACAAGATATCAAAGAACCCGTCCTTATTAAAATCATTGACTTCAAAATAACTTGATCCATAGACGGCGGGGAACCTCAACAGTGTTGTCGGATGAAAATCAAAATTGCCTCTATTGATATAGAGGTTCACTCGTTCGTCTGCCTGCGTCATTAAGGCGATGATGTCCAATTTTCCATCGGCGTTACAATCCTTCAAGATAATTTTTCTGGCACCGGGTGTTGGTTCGATGGTGTGCGCCTTGTATTTTTCATTCCCAAGGTTCTCGAAAACCTCGAGTTTGCCGGTATAGTTGCCAAATTCACAAATAACAAAGTCGTCAAGTCCATCTCCATTTAAATCCATTTTCTCGAAGTAGACAGGTCGCTTCAGGGAGTTAATAATTGTTTTTGTATTTCTCGTTTCGAGTGAAAGTTCAACAAGCTTGCCATTCGTTTTATCGTTGGGATCCATTGTGCCCATTTCAAGGCACACCAATTTCTGGCCAAGGGAAAATGCCAAAGCGGGCGGACTATCGAGGAAGTATTTCTCCTTAATAGTAAAATCGTCCTGAAGGACGAGCAGGGATTTATCCCTATTACCGACAAAGATCCGGCCATCCGAATCGGTTTTTACCATGGTCACCATTGGTAAATTCTGGGTGAGTGAGACCCTCATGGGTTCAAATTGACTTATCGGAGCAGGCTCAATTTTTTCTGGCCGCTTGAGCGAATCAGGGGCCAGGCTTAGGAAATATTTTGTGATAAGCTCAAAGTCAGATAGACTTATGATTGGCGGGTTTGGAATCGTAGGCAATGCATCGGGAAGTTCATTAAAGGATTTTTTGCTAATAACCGGACTTGGTAAACCCATGCGAAACGCCATTTCTGGTAAGACTGATTTTTCCCATGTTTCCTTGTCAAGTAATTCCGGAGGAGTAAATTCATGACAACTCCTGCAATGTGTTTTCGCGAGCTGTTCACCATTTTGTTTACCATCCTGGCAACCAGAATTGATCACCATACACAGCGCAAACCAAGGAGCTATCGAAATATTTTTCATTACAAATGACGGTTAAGCTATTATTTAAACAAAAGAGATTTTTAAGGATAATCACCTGCGATATCTAGGCTGCGTTTTAAAAGCAAAAAACGGAAAAGCTTTTTTAAGGCGAGATTTTATCGAGCAGTAATTTAAACGAAAATAACCTTTCAACCAATGAGTTTAGCATTTTCGGGATCCCAGTTAATGATCCTTTTCTCGAAGTAACTTTTGTTGGAAGCCAGCGCGGGTCCTGCAGCGCGCATGCTGAAGAGAGCATCTTCGATTATTGGTTTTCCTTCGCGGACGCCATTGTAAAATGACAGATGGTGATCGATGTCAGCATTGTAATTTTCCGGCGCCTTATATTCTAAACCAGGCTCAACAATGGATGGTTTTTCGGCTGGATATTTTGCCTTGTACCATTTTTCGTATTCCTTTTGTTGCGTTGTCGTAAAGGTGTTGAATGAATCCCATCCTCCATAGCCAGGAGCTTTTTGGGTTTTACTCCGGTCGACCTTGACGGAATTCCAACCTACGGTAATAATTCCTTCGGAACCCACCAATCGTACCCTTTCCGCCCCATGATTTCCGTCTACAAAATTAACGCGCATCTGGAGGTTGAATGCCGGGTGCTTGTCGGATTCCGGGTAATCGTGGATACTGGTCAACACATCAGGCACGTCTCTGCCATCTTTATAGTAGCGCAATCCACCTGAGGCATAAATTCTGTTTGGTCCCTTTGAACTGGTAATGGTATGCAGCGCCGAAAATAAATGAACGAAAAGATCGCCGGCCATTGCCGTGCCGTAGTCCTGATAATTTCGCCATCTGAAAAAACGGACCGGATCGTATGGCATTTTCGGGGCATCGCCCAGAAAATTTTCCCAATCCACTGTTCCAGCTTGCGCATCTGTAGGAATGGAATATTGCCATGCCCCGTTCGGACCCTGGCGATCATTCCATGTTTCTGCTAAAACCAAGTCACCAATTATTCTTGATTCAAAAATTTCTTTTGCTTTCAGTGTTACAATCGAGCTCACCCGTTGGCTGCCTACCTGAAAGACTTTGCCGGTTTTCTTTTGTGCCGCGATCACCGCTTCGCCTTCATCGAGGTGATGCACCATAGGCTTTTCGCAGTACACGTGTTTTCCCTTGTTCATAGCTTCAATCGAGATGTGGTCATGCCAATGATCGGAGGTAGCGATAATCACAGCATCAATATCTTTTCGATCGAGGATCTCTTTATAATTTTTTGTAGTGAAGAGATCTTTGCCATAAATTTCTTTGGCATGGTCCAACCGCCCGGTATAAAGATCGCATACGGCTACCAATTTCACTCCCGGAATCTGCACGGTGGTTTCTGCATTATTATGCCCCATAATGCCCATGCCGATCACCGCAACATTAACCTGATTATTTGCATCATACTTCTTTTTCTCTATGGGTGTGGCTTTCAACTCCACCACATTCCGTTTGTCGTTACCAAGTAAAATGGTAGGTATAGCCGCTGTAGCGATGGCAGAGCCAAACGCTTTTTTCATGAAACCTCTGCGTGATGATTTTATTGGACTCATAATGGTAAGTTTTCCTTTGTGAACGTTAATCGTGGTTATGACAACTAATTTATGTACAAATCTTTTGAATTCATGATTTGAAATAATAATTTGATAAGCGGTTGAATATCTTGCCGTCTCTGATTTTAAATAAGGGTACTTAATCTGAACTTGCGATGGGGTTGATCTAAAGCAAGCACGTTAGTTAATAAAATACGATGAAAAATTTTTGTTTGGTATCGCTCTTTTTCACGCTCCTCCATGCAAGTGCTCAGTCGCCTATTGGCGTGTTTGAGGATCATTTGGATGTTGGTAAACCTACTATCGCTGGTTCACTGGTTTTCGATGCAACTACCCAAACCTACCTTATGAAAGGCTCTGGATATAATATCTGGTTTGGAAGAGACGAATTTCAGTATGCCTATAAGAAATTGAAGGGCGATTTCATTTTAACAGCAAACTTTGCATTTACCGGAGATGGGGGAGATCCTCATCGGAAAATTGGTTGGATGCTCCGCAATTCGTTAGATGCCGATGCCGCTCATTGTAGTGCCGTACTGCACGGCGATGGATTGACGGTCCTTCAATGGCGACTTCTAAAAGGAGCATTCATGAGAGATCCTGAGGATGAGATTTTCCCTTCAAAGAAATATTATTCAGTACTGCAGTTAGAACGAAATGGAAGGACCGTGACTTTCAAAGCAGCTCATTCGGGGGAGCCTCTGCAGTTGATCGGTTCAACCCAAATGGAAAGCCTCAATGATAGTCTTTATGCGGGATTGTTTATTTGTTCGCACGATGCAAATAAGGTTGAGGAAGCTAAAATCTGGAATGTGCGCATTGACCAGCCTGTGCCTCAAGGTTACAACCCTGATAGGCTGGGATACATCGGATGCCGGCTTGAAATTTTGGACATTGCCAGCGGAGTGAGAAAAGTTATCCGGGAATCGAAAGGCAGGTTTGAGGCGCCCAATTGGATGCCGGATGGAAAGAAGTTGCTTTTCAACGAGGACGGTTCATTATATACTATCCCGATTGAAGGGGGTATTCCGGAGAAAATAAACACTGGCGCTGTTAATCATCTTAATAATGATCACGGAATTTCCTTTGATGGAAAAATGCTTGCCATAAGCCATCACCGCGAAGGCCAAGAGGGGGGAGGATCTACCATTTATGTTTTGCCAATAACAGGTGGCCAGCCGCGGCAGATTACTGAAAGGACTCCATCGTATTGGCACGGATGGTCAGCGGATGGAAAAGAAGTTGCCTTTGTCGGGATGCGCGACAAAAAGTATTACAACATCTATACTATTTCGGCCCAAGGTGGTGCTGAAAAGCAGCTCACAGAAAATAAAGGTTGGCACTATGAAGGCCCCGAGTATTCGCGCGATGGAAAGTATATTTACTATAATGGAAGTGAAAGCGGCACGATGCAGATTTGGAGGATGAAAACAGATGGCACATCAAAAGAACAACTTACTTTTGATGAGTATAATAACTGGTTTCCACACTTATCACCTGATGGAAAATGGATGGTGTATATATCGTTTCCTTCTGACATTGATCCCAAAGACCACCCATCGTATAAGAGAGTTACGCTTCGTTTATTTTCGTTGACAGGAGGAGGATCAAAAGTAGTTGCTTATTTGTATGGAGGTCAAGGCACAATTAATGTGCCTTCATGGTCACCTGATAGTAAGTATATTTCATTTGTGAGCAACTCACAAAAGTATTGAACTGTTTGCTTACATCTCTCCTGGACATGCACTAATCAAAGCACATACGCTTTATTTTTTGTGCTTAAGGTTTTCAAAAATCCAACTGATTTCTTTAGAATTAGGTGGTCCACTTATACGCATCAGTTGTCTTGGCCTAGATTTATTTGTAAGATTTATTGCCTTTCCGTTTACCACTAATAGGAGCTCCTTTTCCGGAAGGGAATTGCAAATCATCTTCAATGTTTCAAATCCAAGTTTTGTAAAACGGATATTGAAAAAAAGGTCATTGTTAATTGCATCATGTTGCAAGCTGTCGGCTAATTTAAATTCAGTTTCGTTAATGATTGGTTCGAGCGGGACGAGAAATTCATTTTTTGAGTCAACCGCCGAGACCAAATGAGAGTCATCTGTTTTTGCGTCTAATCTTAGAAAGAAGCCAGTTTGTGCAGAAGCACTACCTAGCAAAGCAACGGCACACCAACATATAAGCAACGGCATTTTCATCTCACAATGGTGATTGAAGTTACTCCTTTCCATTTGAATATGAAACCCCATCACACTCGATGGCGGCTGTGGGTACGCCAGGCCCTGAAGAAGACCAAAAGTGAAATCAGTTACCTTTCAAAATTTATTTTTTTACGCGATTAAAAAATTCCTTTTGAAGTTGCAAGGTCTTTGAGTCGGCCTTAATTGCCTTAAGTGCGTCCACGAAAGAATCAATATAATGCTCTGTAACCAGTTGCCCTAGCTCGCGAGTAGCCTTTCCGCCCTCTCCTGCATAGTGATTAGGAAAATTTGCATACCACCAAATAGCAGTATATACATTGGGAATTGAAAGTCGATGCTGATTTGAACCTGATTCAGTCTTTGCACTGTCCATCTTTACCAGGTCAGGGCGAAGGTATAGTAAAGCAGAAGTCTCTCGTTCGCCAGCATGCATGTCCTCGGCCGGGTCCGACTTGTGCAATGCCGCCAGCTTTTTTTCATATTCAGAATCTGACCCCGCTTCAAAAAAATAAACTGCATAGTCGCGTTCCTTTTCTAACCGGGTCTGGATAAAATAACGAATCATTTGCGGATTGCCTCCGTGACCATTGATAATTACGATTTTGTTAAAACCGTTTCGTGCAATCTCGTCGCAGGTGGCTTCCAACAGATCCCAAACAACTCGCTCGGGAAGGGCAAATATTCCAGGCTGATGTTTGGCTTCATTTATTTGGCCATAAAAATAATCGGGAAAGACTACCGCATACTCCCTTTTAGTGGCCCGGGCGGACCATTCCCTCACCTGGATTAAATCCGAACCGATAGGGACATGTGGTCCATGCTTTTCCAGGATTCCAATCGGAAGAATACACGTGCGATTTGAGCTCTTCAGTGCAAGTGGCCATTCACTTGCAGTCAACTCGTCCCACCTGGCGTGAAGGGTTTGAGCAAACAGCGGGATTATTCCAAGGAAAAAACAAACTGTGACGCAACTGATTCTAGCTTTGGATAAACTTGACATAGCTATCTAATTTAGTTGAATATTGACAATTTATGGTAGTGGCGCCTGCAATGATGAAGGCGCCGCTTAAATTAGATAAAATTCAAAATTTTACTAGCGTTTGTTACATGGAGGGCGTTAGTTTTGATATCTTAGGTGCGATGAAAAAGAACATTACCACTTTCTTTCTTTTCTGCTCGCTGGCCGGAGCGAATGCACAAACAATTGGCATACAACTGTACAGTCTTCGCAACCAATTTCCCAGCGATGTGCCCGGCACATTGGCTCTGATCAAAAGTTGGGGCATCACTGAATTGGAAGGAGGTGAAACCTATGGTCTTTCGGTAGGGGAATTTAATCAATTATGCAAAAAAAATGGGTTAAAGATGGTGAGTGTCGGGGCAGACTTTAACGATCTGGACAAGGATGTTGAGAAGGTAATCAGGAAAGCAAAGGCCTTTGATGCCAGGTTTGTTATGTGTGCATGGGTTCCGCACGATGGAGACAGTTTTACTTTAGCTGATACCGAACGTGCGGTGAAAGTTTTCAATGCAGCAGGAGAGAAGTTGGCAAAAGAGGGGATATCACTTTGTTACCATGCCCACGGATATGAATTCGGTCGGTATGAGAAGGGGCTATTGTTTGATTACTTGATAGAGAAAACAAATCCAAAATTTGTGAATTTTGAAATGGATGTGTATTGGGTAAAGCAAGCCGGACAATCTCCCCTGGCGTTGCTCAACAAACATCCTGAGCGTTTCTTATTGATGCACCTTAAGGATCGCGCACCTGGAACAGCCGATAGTAGCAATGGGAAAGCGGACGAGGAAACGAATGTTGTATTAGGCAAGGGTGATGTGGGCATTGCCGATCTAATGAAGGCGGCGCGCAAAGCCGGCGTGAAACACTATTTTATTGAAGATGAATCAAGCCGCGTCGTGCAGCAGGTTCCACAGAGCTTGCTCTTTTTGGCGCGCATTAAATAAAAAATCACTTACATTCTGATTTCATTTTAGAGGAATTATTTTTCGTCCTTTTCCTCCACCTTAAAATCAGTGACAGCAACTGAAGGATCTCCATCGGGCGACAGCACCTGAACAACGGTGTGGTAATTTCCGATAACATCAGAAGTAAAAAATGGCACGCTGATGTTGCCTTGATTATCTGCTTTTACGTGGGGTGACCACAATAACAAATGACGCCTGTCAGGGATTCTGCTGGCTGCCTGAATTGGAGTTTCATAAACAGGAGAAAAGAACTCTCTTCTTGATTGAAGTCCATCAACAAATGAAATATTGGCTTTCTCAGCGATGTAGTCGCCCATTCCTCCATCGTACGTAAAATAACTTACCACACCATTGAAATTAAGACGTCCCAGGTAATATTGCCGAGTAATTACATCGAGCTTTTGAATTTTACGCGGATCAACGGCCATAATCTTATTGATGTCAAAAACAGGTACTCCATCAAGAAGTACTAACGGATTTAGTGTGAATAGACCATTATTGGGGCGATCAAGATTTAAAAAATGAAACTCATCCTTTCGTTTTCTAACCATGACCCCTTTTACATACTCGCGCATAACTTCTTCCATGGTGGGGAACCGTGTGAAATCGTCAAGCAGATATCTCTCATCTGGCGCGCCGTAAAAAGGCAACTCGGATTTTGGAGTTAACAAGGTTTGATTTTGTGATGAGAACGCATATTGTAATTGCATTGCAAGGCTTCGCTCACTAATCGTGCCAGCCAACTTTCTTGAAAGCTCAAATTCTGGCAGTGGACCTTCTCCAAGATTTTCTGCATAGCTGTTAGTGAGCTCAATGCGATACGTGCTATCAATTTTGGCGTTAGTCTGCAGAAACAATTTGCGCGTGCCATAAAAATCCTGAATATCAAAATGAACGATGCCCTGCTCATCGCTTTGCGACAAATACAAGCGGCCATCTTTTCCTGAAACTGAAAGGTAGGTGTTGATACCTTTTGCGGGTGTTCCGTCAACATTCATCACACGGCCGGAAAATAATTGGCCGCCATATTCGGGAATGAATTTAATTTGTTCACTGACACTGGTATCCTCCCACTTAAACCTGCTCCATCCGTGGGACAACATCAAATTATCAATTGCCAATTTGTCGCCACCGTGCTGAAGGTAATAGCCGGGTGATTCTATTGTGCCTTTTAGCTCAGAAGTTAACCACAAAAACGCTGAGATGTCTGCGGGGTCATTTAATGCCAAGGAGTCAATTTTATAAACAGAAATTGACAACGTCTTTACAGACTGGTTGGGCCTTGACGGACTAATCCTCAGTGTCACTTTGCTTCTTGTTGGATAGCTGGTCTTATCTGATTGTGCCGAAATACTAAATTTATTTTTAGGAAAAATAAAAAAAGATCGTTCGCAGACAGGATTTAATTTTTGATCGAACAGGATAATTTTGTTAACTCCCTCGCCCATCATTCTCTTATCTAACTGAGAGGAGGCAGTTCCATTGATCATATCAACAGACAGCACCATTTTTTTCACGTTTTTAGATTGCACGAAAAGGTAGATCCGCTGGTACCTCAACAGCGTGTCTTTCAATTTTGAATGGACTTCCAGCTTTACGAAATTGTCCTCATCGGTTGCATGAATGACATATCCCTCTTCACGCGGATCAGGCATTGGTGTGACGATTGACTGCCCGGTCGTATCAATAACGACTGCCCGGTAGTGCTGGCTCAATTGCGGTGTAAAAGAGAATTGCCCCAATCCAAATTTCAAAGGGACGAAGTGTGCAACCGTGTCATTTTTTTGGTTGATCAATGATCCTTTGAATTTAATTCCCTTCCCGTTTTTTCCCACGGCTCTGAATCCAACACTGCTTTTCAAACCCACTACTAAATTTCCACCTTCAGGAAAAAACTGAATGTCGTAGGCGGGTTTTTGTGAAGCCACAAATTGGCCCAGCTTCACAAATGGATTGATAACCCTGATGGTTTGGCGAAAATAAAAATCAGTGGAGAAGTTGCGCATCCATTGCGTGTAAGCCACAATGTTATAATTTCCTGAGGGGAGCGTAGTTGGTAAAAAAACCGATCCGTCGCCTACCCCACACGTCATTTGAATTTTTGTTTTAAGAACAACTTCATTGTTTTTATCGGTCATTTCTAAATAGACGACCTTACTTAAGTTGCTGAGTTTGTTTGAACTTCTCTCGACGAGATAAGCCTTGAACCATAAAGTTTCGCCTGTGAGATAAGAAATCTGATCGGTATGAACGAAAACTTTTTCCTGAAATCGATATACGGAAACGCTATCAAATTCTTTTTCCAGTAATCTCAATTCACTTTGCTGGCCGGTGCACGGAATAGCGGCGAAAAGTAAAATGACAACCAGGGACATTTTGTTTTTAACAACAAACGTTGAATTTGTTTTCAGCATCTTATTTCCAGAAATCCGGTTTGATATTTGTTCCTCCTTTAAAACGGCAGTCGACACAATCAACTGAAGTAATATTATACCCAACAGGGCCAACACCGTAGGATGAGGCGATGACATTCGATCCTATTTGACCGATGTCCTTTGCGGCCAGCATCGTCAACGTACAATCTTCGTTTCCTGTAGTAACGTGACTATTGGGGGCAGGGAAGTCACCGGGGTTTATAAATATCCTTTTTTGTGACACCGTGGAAGCGCTGAAATAGCCAAATACAGGTTCTGATGGATTTGACGAAGAATGAATGTTTCCGTTGAACTGTGAGGGCAATGGGCCAAAAATAGATCCCAGGTTTTCGGTGGTTGCCTGTAGTTGCTGCCAATACTCGAAGGCCCCTTGGGTAAGTGACATTTGTGTCACCAATAGGCTATATCCATCCAAGAGCCTTACCGAATTCGTTGGGACGGAGTTGACAAGAAATCGATTGACAATATTTTGACTCAGCTGCCGCGTGGAAGCAATGAGTATGTTGGTGGAGGTCAGGGTTCGCCAGCAATAGTAAGTACTATCCTTGTTAGTTACCACCTGGCCACCAATATATTTAAGTTCTTCTGCATAAGCAGCCGTGTACTTCCATGTTTCTGCGAAATTCCAAAAGTAGTATGGCGACTGGGCATTGGTTCCTGTCGAGCTTACATAAATATTTATGGTCGGCCCGGCCGAACCTTGCTGATCAATCGTCCAATCGACTGTATCAATGGGTGGCGATTGAATGACCGGAACATAGTCGGAGAGGTATACTTCGCCATTGCTTGCTGTGATGTGCAAACGATAGCCAAGATTCGCGGTCAATGCGATTTTTGGATTCGTGTATACACCATTTTGCTGCAGCGACAACATTGAAGAATTTCCATTTTCGTCGTCAATAGTTACTACGGCATCCGACACCGGGGTGGGAACATCTGCTGCGGACAGTAGTTGACTGCGTGACAATGTTATTGAACACGAACCGTCGCCGGCGTTGAGAAATCCGCTTACCACAAGAAAATCTGCCGACCCGCTGATGGATGGTGCCGGATAATGATCATAGCATCCATTGAGCAGGATTACTATCAGAAAGAATGTCAACGCATTACGTTTTTGAAACGCCATCAAATTAATATTCAAAATTTACGAACACATTTCTCACTCATAAAAAAAATCGGGCTTAACTTTCGTTCCACCATTTAACCGACAATCGACACAGAACCTCAGTTTCTAATAAGGGTAAACTATGGGACAAGGTAAGTGAGTGCGAACTATCACCTGCATTCAGAAACCCGCTCACTACATGATAATTAGAAGACGTAGCGAGGTTAGGGGGTGCATAGCAGTCCCGACACCCTGCTACCAGCATCCTTGGAATATAAACTATCGATATGGTATTAAATTGTACCAGGATTAAAATTTGAAATTATACGTTATTGTCGGAATAGGCTGTCCGAAAATTGAAAGTTTGTACCCGTTGATCGCACCGTTTTGAGATTCGAAGAATATTGAGTACGCATTTCGTCTACCCGTAAGATTGTAAATACCGACTGTCCAGGAGCTGTGATTCAATTTTTTTATCCGATGATTGCCCTCGATATTCATAGCGAAGTCTATCCGGAAATAATCGGGGACGCGATATTGATTACGCTCTGAATAATACAGCCGATCAGAACCATCTAAATTGTATTTAGCAAGAGGCAACGTGATTGGCCGCCCCGTGCTGTACGTGACGTTAAGGGAAGTGCTGAAGCGATGACTGAATTTGTAATTACCTATAAAGTTTACGGCATTTGGTTTGTCGTAGTTGCTCGGATAATACTGGCCGTTGTTTATGGTTTCTGACGGATAAGGACTTGAAGTTCTGAGAAAGGATCGCGAATAGGTATAACTTACCCAACCGTTCACTTTTCCACTCATTTTTTTTATCAAAACCTCAATCCCATAAGACTTACCTTGAGCACTGACTATGTCGGTCTCAATGTGGTGATTAAGAATCAATACCGCGCCACTTTTGTAATCGAGGGAATTCTTCATCCATTTATAATAACCTTCTACTGAAAACTCAATCGTGTTGGAGCGAAAATTTCTGTAGTAGCCCATAGCGATCTGGTCTCCGATTTGCGGTTTGATGTTTGGATCACTTAATTTCCAAATATCGGTCGGCGAGATCGCCGCCGTATTAGAAAGCATCTGCAAGTATTGGCGCATCCTGTTGAAGCTTATTTTCACCGACGAATTGGATGAAAGCAAATATTTTGATGAAAACCGGAATTCGGGGCCCTGATAAGTTACAATGGACTTGCCTGCCGGGTAATATGTCGTGTCGGAAATGTTGTTAACATTTTTTGGCTGGCCCGGAGCGTAGCTATAGACTTGTCGCGGCCCGAGATAATTATATAATGAGTACCTCAGGCCTGCATAGACGGAAAGCTTCGGACTGATTTCGAAATTGTCGCTCACATAGGCCGCACTTTCCCGTGCCTGCTCATTTTGGAGAAGGTCTGGAAGAACCAACGATTGACTTCCAGCTGGGGAAAGCGATCCGGGTGACAAGCTGTAGTGAATGGAGCTGAGGCCAAAATTAAGAGCGTGCTGGGTAGAAGGGAAATAGCTGAAATCCGCTTTGGTCTGGTATTGTTTGATTGAATATTTCAGTGTGAACGCGTTGACAGGGTTTTGTTCACTGGACACAGAATAATCGTATCCGCTGAAGGCCTCAGAAAGAACACCATACAATTTATTTCCAAAGATATGTTTCCACTTAGCTGACAAGTTTTGGTTTCTATAACTGTAAAGCGTATCACCATTCAATTTGAACTGGTCGTGACTTAAGTATCCCGTTGCGTAGACTGTGTTTTTCGAATTAAACTCGTGGTTGATATTTGCATTTACATCGTAGAATGATGCTTGACTATTACTGATGGCAGGGTTTGGAATTTGATGCAGCAGCCAGTCGGAGTAAGTGGATCGGGCGGCAATCAGAAAGGAAGTTTTTTCATTAACTATAGGGCCCTCTAATGTGAGCCGCCCAGTGACTGGCCCTAATCCTCCTGACCCGGTGAACTTTTTCTTATTGCCTTCGCGCGAACTCACATCCAGTACAGATGAAAGACGGCCACCATATTCGGCGGGTATACCACTTTTGTACAGTTCGACATTTTTGACTACGTCCGGATTGAAAGCTGAGAAAAAACCAAAGAGGTGCGTCGGGTTATAAATAGTTGCGTCATTAAAGAGGATCAAATTTTGGTTGGTTGCGCCGCCCCTGACATTGAGCCCGGTTGTTGCTTCGCCTACACTTTGGACACCAGGTAAAGTGAGCACTACTTTAAGAATGTCTACTTCCCCCAGGGCTACCGGCACTTTTTTCATGGTCTTGATGTCCAACTTCTCGAGGCCCATTTGCATACCTGTGACGTTTTTATCTTTTTCTGATTCGATGGTCACTTCTTTCAGAGAAATGACTTCGTCATCCATCTCAATTTCCAACTGGCCATCACTGTATAACATGATTTTCCGTTTGGTACTTTTCATGCCAATGCTTTTTACTGTTAGCTCATGGATTCCTTTTGGAATAGTTAAAGCGAAATAGCCGAATTGATCAGTGACAACGCCGATGTGCCCTGTTTCGGTTACGACCGAGGCGCCGATTACCGCTTCTCCTGAATTGGATGCCCGAATATGACCGGCAACAGTGGCCATCCCCGGAGTGATTTTTGCGACTCGTTTTCCTACTGCGTATAGTTTTTCTTCGTTTGAAATGGAAGCTTTCTGTTTCTCAGTTCCCAAATAATCGGTATTAATTTTGTCAACTGCGGCCGATGGCTGAGACACGCTGGAATCGAAAAAATCAAATGGTATTTTCGGTAAGAGCACTTGCCCTTTTATGATGTAAATGTTGATCTTGTCAATGGTATAGTGAAAGTCTGTGTGCGCGAAGACCTGATCCAGCAATGTGTGGATTTCCATTCTATTGGACGTGTTTACGGCTAACGTATCAAGCAACTTTTCATTGTAATAAAATTTATACGGCGTGGTTGACTCAATATCACGAACAAGTTGCTGAAATGTATATTGCGAAACCTTGTTGGGCGCGGCGGAAATCTCCTGGGCTTTCACTGGCATTATGAAAATTGCCAAAAAAGAGACCATGAAGTAAAATCTGATATTTCGGTCACCGATCATGGGCCAGATTCATAAAAGGCAAGAATCCGGGGAAGAGATTCTACGCAATTAGCTCCGAATTTTAGCTTGTACTTTCGAATGAATTTTGAGATGGATTGCTTTTTGTCTTTCAAAACATTCAGTACTGACGACTTTGATTTTACCTGTATATATTCTATTCCATTGAAGATGTAGAACTGGTTCTGGTCTTCATATCTCACTTGCACTGCGCCAGCGCCAATCGCATCAAATTTTTTCTTACTCCATTTTGCATAGGCTTTGAATCGACCGTCATAAAGTCTTTCATAGAAGCCATTTGGTGGTGGCGTGTTTGGTTTCGACGAGATGAGATGAACAAAGAAGTGATTATGCAAACTGAAAGAATTTACTTTCTCGCTAATCAACTGAAATTTGAAGCCACCGAATTTGTGATCGATAATAACTTTATCATTTACGAGGTCGTACAAAATTGAAACATCTTCATAATGTATTCCCTCATAATTAATTGAGCCGTCCACAAGAAGATCCGATTCGAAGTAGGGGTGGCCCTCGTCAGTCTCGTTTTGAATGAATTCCTTATAGAAAACTCCGTTATAAAGATTGAGTTCGGGGCCGAGCCTGCGAAAAAAAATCTCCCGGGCTGCCCAATAGGCATAAGAGGACGAATCAATCGAGGATTGACTGTATCCGCTGATTGACAGCAAAATATACAGGAGCAAATGCACTCCCTTTCGTTTGGCGATATTTTTCAGATTTATGCTTTCCTCTACAAATAGCAAAAAAAAAAGGTTTATTCAACCAGATTTTTTATGAGGGCAAGAAATATCAATGGCTCGGCTATTTAATGAAACGATTGAGTATTGAACTGCTTTAAGCTTCTCAAGGATACAACCTGAATGCAATCCGTATTCAAAATCTGGCGTGCTCTAATGGCTGACGCATGGTTTAAAAGATAACTAAGCTAAGACAAAATTGACGATACAAAATAAAATAAAATAAGGACGGGCGATTTTTTTCATTCCAGGTTACGGTTTCAAGGGCTTTAAAAATAATGATGAATATTTAAAAGGCAAGTGGCTTTGAAAATGGAACCCTGAACTTAAAACTTTGTAAAAATAACTTTCTCTGCCCGCGATGTGCTCACTTCTAATCGGTTTACTCGGCCGGCCTTATCTCGTTTGAACTCATATAAATCACCATCACCGGAAAAGTAGCCATCAAGAAATGAGGGTAGGAGTTTAAAAGACGCAAAAGGCTTAACCTGTACCCACACTTCGTTGTTTTTTATTTCTACAGAATAAGTAGCATCGGCTTCTTCACTGCGGTACTCTCCAGCCAAAGACAGTAATGATGTCGATGCCAGATCAGGTGGAGCCACCTTTTTGAAACGCATGGTGTCACTTTCATTTTGACGTAAAATGATATTCGGCTTAACGTAAATCCATTTCTGATCATAGAATACCAGCGTGTCACGATGAAGGGCCCTTAACTCATGTTCATTCGAAAATAGTTTTTCGTTTTTGTAGTCCAGTTTTTTCACCTCATAGTGACGAAGGCTGCGATAAATTCCTTCATATCGTTTTAGCTCAGTTTCCTTCAGGGGTACTGATGGACGTTCCTTCATTTTTGTAACCTCTTTTTTGCCAAGGAAGATACCGGCGATTTCCCGACCAACTGTGCCTGGACTAAAGCTTCCGTCATTGCTTAACAATACGACCGATAATTTCTCTTTTGGGTAATAGGCCAGCCATGCCCTGTAACCAGCCGTTGCTCCACTATGACTGATCTCATCAAATCCATTGTATTGATCGATAAACAAACCTGCCGCATAACTTATGCGTTGTCCGTTAGTGAGTTTACCCTTCTCCACGCGCAATTGATAAACCTTGTCACCACCGATAGAATGATTTTCCAAAAGTTGATTCCATTTCAACAGATCAGAAGTTGTAGTAAGCAACCCTCCGTGACCATAAATATTTTCGAAAGGCATCAATTGCTCATAACCATTTTCAGTTTTTGAGTAGGCGATAGCACGATTGATAACCACTTCGTGAAAATTACTGCGCCAATGGGTGTGTGCCATCCCTAATGGTTCAAACAAATGCGTGTGTGTAAACTCAGCCAACGTTTGCCCTGAAACACGCTCAACAATGATGACTAATAATGAATAGTTAGCATTGCTGTAGGAGTATTCTGTGCCAGGTGCATAGTTCGTTGACTTTTGCTTGCTCATGATTTGCAGCGCGAGCTCTAGTGTATAAACTTTTGTGGTTCTTGGCCAGCCACTGAGAGCACCCACCGAGCCCCAATCTTTCAACCCGCTCGTATGGTTGAGCAGATGTTGGATTGTGATGGGAGTTGAGTATTTCGGAATTTCAGGGACGTACTTCCTGATGTCGTCTGTCAATGAAATTTTTCCGTCTGCCACAAGAAGCAGAATGCTCATGGCAGTAAACTGCTTCGCTACCGAACCACTTTCAAAAATCGTTTCGGTTGTGTTGGGAACACCGTGTTCAAGATCGGCTAACCCGAAAGCTTTGTTGTAAATAATCGCCTGGTCTCGCTCAATAGCTATAGCTACTCCTGGTCCTGTAGTATTGCCCCATTTGCTAAAGAGCACGTCAATTTGTTGAAGGGTATCAATGCGTTGTGCGTAGGCCGTTCCCGTCACAAGGCACCAAAGGATTAGAACTGTTCTTATCATGATTATAAATGTAGTTTTTCTTGCAGAACTAAAAGAATAGCAACCAAGGTTAGGGAAGTTCAGGATAGCCCATACTTACTCCATGGATAACCCATACCAGAGGTATAGCAGAAGCATAGACCTACCGTCCATGTGCCGTTCATTTGCCGTCTTTACTGTATTGATTAGTGCAGAAATGCACATAATTACCAGAACACTTATCCTCTGTCCCAGCTACACGTTCAAGAACTTCTATCCACTATGTCTGCTGGAGACGACTACTTAAGCGGGTTAAACTTAAACTTTTGCCCTCCCAATGACGCTTCATACATCAAGCCCCCCTTTTGCATGGTGAACACCAGCACACCCTCTTTGTATTTAGCATTTGCAGAAGCTCCAGCAGTGGCAGCCACAGCCGACACCTGGGCTGAAAATTCGACCTTATTCTCTTTGAACCGTTGCAATGGTTCATTCGTCTCAAAAAAGACAACCTCACGATATGCCTGGCCGCCGGCCTGGAATCCAATAGTCACCTGCGACATTTTCGCCATACCAATAAGTTTACCACCCTGATAAACAGCACCGTTGCCGGCAGCTCCTCCAATGCCGAGTCCTCCCTTCCCCACATTCGGGAAGATCACATAGCCATGGGCACTGCCAAAGAAACCAGCCATTTTAGGGTCTTGTTTTATGAAAGCTGCCTTCGCATCATCACTGTCTTTTATGATCTCTTTGTCCTTCGATGATTGAGACATTCCATAGCTGGCAATCAGCAACAAGCAAATGATAAGTATCGATTTTTTCATAACGGTTATATTTTTAGTAGAGGCCTTCTAAAACCCTGATACTAAAGCTATCGATTACGACACAAAACAGAAAGAATTATTCAATAAAAGATCGTATAATTAGTAACATTCTTAATAACTTTTACTTAATCACCTGACAGCAAATGTATTTTTTATTATATTCAGGTAGCTACTAAGTCTCTGACTACCAAATGAGTTTTAGAAGAATTAATATGTCGATATCATTCGGTAGAAATCGATTGGCTAGGTACTTACTCTATGCCGTCGGTGAAATTATTTTGGTCGTTATTGGTATTCTTTTAGCTGTTGAGATTAACAATTGGAATGAGGCGAGAAAGGATAGGGAGTCCGAACAAATACTACTAAGAGGATTAAAAAGTGAAATGATCGGTAACCGGGATGAACTGGTAAAGGCAATGTCTTATCATAAAAGATCGGAAAATGCCGTTAAGAAATTGATACAGATTTATCGTGGTGACTATCATCAGTACAAGAATAAAGAATTGGATTCGCTATTCGCAGAGGTTCAATGGGCATGGACATTCGATCCCAGACTTGGTGTTTTAAATTCAATCAAGACAACTGGAAAAATCAATGTAATCAGAAACCCAAAGCTCCAGTCTTTCATTTCTTCTTTTGAAGAAGTTGCAAATGATTCCCGGGAAGAATCGTTGACAATTAAATCGCTAATCCTTACTCAATTCCTTCCAGTTGTAAATAAATACATAAGCGCCAACGAGCGTGATAAGTACCTTGGGGTAAATGAGGGTGGCAGTAAATTCCCTTCGGACTATAAAGGCCTCTTTAATGATCGGGCAGCCGAAAGCATTATTTCCTACATCTACTTCTGGAGAATTGATGAACGTGATGAAGAAGAAGGCGTACTTGCTTTGATTAATGATGGAATCTCAACAGTAGAAAGCGAAATAGAAAGGTGATACCTGGCTATATGATTCGGGGTTTCAAGACTCAATCATTGATAGCCTGATAGACCAATGGTTTAAACGCTTTATCTGTTTCTGATATATTTTCACCCCACATCTGGCGATAGATAAGCACAACCATATTCTCTTTTGGGTCAACCCAATAGCTGGTAGAGAAGGCTCCTCCCCACGAATAGGTGCCTGCTTGACTGGGACCAAGCCTGCTTCCATTTTCGGTTATGATTGCGAATCCGAGTCCAAATTTATTTTCGTCGACATTAAGTTCTCCAATTTGATTCATGGTCATCATGCGAACGGTGTTGCGCGCTAATATTCTTACACCATTGTATTCTCCGTTGTTCAGCAACATCTGCAGAAATACTCCGTAATCATAAATGGTAGATGATAAACCACCGCCTCCGGAAAAATATTCTTTTTTCTTTAAGGGATAGCTCATGTCAAGTTGACCAAATGCCTTGTCTTCTTTTTTAATTCCCGTTGAATCTTCGATAAAAAAATTTACCAACCTGCCAGTTTTCTCTTGGGGCACGTTAAAAAAAGTATCCTTCATGCCCAGGGGCTGAAAAAGTCTCTTTGCAAAGAAATCTTCCAACGTCATACCCGACCATATTTCAACCAAATCTCCTAACAGATCTATGTTCAGTCCATACATCCATTTTTCACCGGGTTGAAACATCAGCGGAAGTGAACCGAGGCGTGACATGGCATCAGCAAGCTTATCATCTTTCACATCCAGGCCCGCAGTGAGTTTGTTTTTTGCATAAATGGCATTGGCCTCGGGCGTGCCGATGGTGGCATAACCAATTCCGGAAGTATGGGTGAGTAAGTCTCGAATCGTGACTTGACGTTTAGCAGGTACGGTAGTGTAAGTTGTGTCTTTAGGGTTGAACTTGTCTAACACTTTTTCATTGGCAAACGAAGGAATGAATTTTGATACCGGATCTTCCAGAGAAAATTTTCCTTCTTCCCATAGCATCATCACCGCCACACTCGTAATGGCTTTAGTTTGTGAAGCAATCCGAAAGATACCGTTCTTATCGAGTGGAGCTTTTGTATCGAGGTCGTTAAACCCGGCAGATTTATGGAAAACAATTTTGCCATTGCGGGCAATGAACACGACAGATCCGTTAAGCCATTTTTTACTTACCCAATCGTTCATGCTTGAATCAAGTCTAGCAAGACGCGAGGAAGAAAATCCCCCAGACTCTGGTGTCCCCTCGGATAAGACGTTGGACTTGTTTTCTGTTGGCGCTCCGCAGGCAGCAACTATCAGAAGAAAAAGGAAGGTGAGATATCGATGCATAATGTTTCCAGGTTATGTTGCCGAATATAGCCTTTTTACGGAAACCTATAAACCAAACTTCGTTAATTAGCCAAGAATTGAATTTGATCCTTTATCTATAACCATTACTTTACTAAATTTAAATTCTTGAAAATCGATCACTTAAAGATTCTGCAAAATGGATAATAGATGTTTTATTATAATGCCTCCTGGCGAACCGAGCGGATATCCACAAGGGCACTTCAATAGAGTATATGATTATATCATTGTCCCGGCTTGCCGCCTTGCCGGGTATTGGCCAACCAGGTCAGATAGCGTTAAATATGACAATCCCCTGGATGTGGTGAAAGATATTATTGACAGTGAGATTGTTCTCTGCGACTTAAGTACGAATAATTCAAATGGGCTCTATGGTTTGGCAGTCAGGCAATCACTCGATCTTCCAGTCACATTGGTAAAGGACCTGAAAACGATAGTTATTTTTGGAGCGAATGACTTCGGCCTCATTGAATATGATGAATCATTAAGAATTGACACTGTTCAAAAAGAGGTTGAAGTTCTAGGTCAAGCTTTAAGAAAAGCTGTTGAAACTAAGAAAGGCAGACACGCACTTCTTGATCGCCTGAGCATTGGACTTCCACCGGTGGTAGTACAAAGTAGTGTGGTAGATATTTCCTCTGATTCGGAATCTGATCAAACTGTTCATGAGGAAGAAAAGCCTAAGGAACCTAGTTTGCCAAAAATATCACCACTACCTGATTACGTTGGTGACCCTTTTAATGAAAAGGAGATTGGTAAAATAAAAGGAGGAGACTCCCTGTTTCACCTTAACTATGGAAAAGGGAAAGTGAACTTTGTTAAGAATATGGACAAGGATAAGTTAGCAAGTATTCAGTTTGATTCTGGGACAAAGTTATTAGTATTAGATGTTTCGGATTTTTTTAGAAAAATTAATTGATCGTTATATAGTAATATGATTCCAGTAAAAGGCTACGCAGCACAAAACCCTAAGGCACCGTTAGCTCCGCACAAGTTTGAGAGACGAGACTTAGGTCTGCATGATGTGCTTATCGACATTAAATATTGCGGAGTATGTCACTCTGATCTTCATATGGCTCGGGATGAGTGGGGTGGATCCATGTACCCGCTTGTTCCTGGTCATGAAATTGTTGGAACCGTAAATAAAGTAGGCTCATCAGTAAAAAAATTTAAAGCAGGTGATCTCGCTGGAGTAGGTGTGATTGTTGACTCGTGCCGCACTTGTACGAGTTGCAAACAAGGGCTTGAGCAATATTGTGAAGTCCATTGGGTACCCACTTACAGCGGCTATGAAATGGACATGAAGAGCATTACTTACGGAGGCTATTCAAATCAAATTGTTACCGATGAGAATTTTGTTCTCAGGATTTCAGAGAAATTTAAGCTGGAGGGTGTTGCTCCATTATTATGTGCAGGAATTACCACGTATTCACCGCTTCGTCATTGGAAGGTTGGTAAGGCCAATAATAAAGTAGGCGTGGTTGGCCTTGGTGGCCTTGGTCATATGGCGGTGAAGTTTGCCGCTTCATTTGGCGCCGATGTGACTATGCTTAGCACTTCCACTTCAAAGCAAGCAGATGCTAAGAGACTGGGAGCAATGCATTTTGTTAACACCAGGGATGAGGAGGCAATGAAGAAGAACAAGAACCAGTTCGATGTGATTATAAACACGATCTCTGCCTCGCACGATATTAATAGTTATGTTTCTCTATTAAAGTTGGATGGCGCCATGGTCATGGTCGGTATTCCGCCCGAAGACCCAAGTCTTTTTGTTTCCGGACTGATCTCCAAGCGAAGAACAATAGCTGGTTCCATGATTGGCGGTATGAAAGAAACGCAGGAGATGCTCGACTATTGTGCAGAGAAAGACATCGTGTCTGACGTGGAGGTCATCGCCATGAAGGACATCAACGCTGCGTATGAGCGAATGATCAAAGGGGACGTTCGCTATCGATTTGTCATCGATATGTCGACACTTTGAACGGCGAGTTTAGAAATTGCAAAGAGACTAATCCTTAATTTTAAGTTGCAGGTTGAATACGACAAGTAACAGAATTTAAACGTGTTAGCTTTCATTGATAGCGTTGATAACTTTAAGACAATCCTTGGGAGCCCTTGAAAACATTGAAGAAGTTTGTTGTAAAAAAATTTGCTGGGTTGAAAAAGCCTCTATATTTGCAGGCAGTTAGTTAAACCTCAAATACAACAAATCATTATGAACAAAGCAGAACTTGTAAGTAAGATTGCTGAGGACGCAGGCATCACCAAGGTGCAAGCAGGCGCAGCATTGGATTCATTCATGGAAGGCGTTACTAAGACTTTGAAGTCAGGTAACAAGCTGATCTTAGTTGGCTTCGGAACATTCTCTGTTGCAAAAAGAGCTGCGCGCAATGGCCGCAACCCTGCCACAGGCGCCACTATCAAAATCAAAGCTAAGAAAGTAGCGCGCTTCAAGGCGAGCAAGGAGCTTTCAGGAAAAATGTAATTCCTGTTAACTCAAAAGACAAGAAGCCTTTGCTTATCGCGAGGGCTTTTTGTTTTATATATAGTGTGGTCAACAAACGATTGCTTCACGACCCAAAAATTTATCTTGTCAAAACCACATTTAATCAGGAAAAAACATGAAATTTGGCTGCATTTTAGAACGTTGGTCGTTAGACGTTAATAGTTAATAGTTATTAGTTAATCGTGAATTGTTAATAGCTTAAGATGGAATCAACTTTAGCACAGTATCTTCCTATTGGCCTGATGTTTATCGTGGCCTTAGGGTTCGTTGGTACGACAATTCTGGGTACACATCTTTTAGGCCCGAATCGAAAAACAAAAATCAAGCTGGATGCCTTTGAGTGTGGTATCGAAGGGAAAGGAAATGCACGCTTGCCTTTCAACATAAAATACTTTTTAGTGGCTATATTGTTTGTATTGTTTGATGTGGAAGTAATATTCATGTATCCCTGGGCAGTGAATTTTAAAGAGTTGGCAATTCCCGGGTTTATCGAAATGATTTTGTTTATCGGATTTCTCTTAGTAGGTTTTTTCTATTTGTTAAAGAAGGGTGCGTTGAAGTGGGAGGACTAATCCTCCTTCGTTAAAACTACGGAGGATAAAAATTATGGAAACAGTAGCAAGTAAAATAGGTGTGGGTGAAAAACCAGAAGGCCATGAAGGTCATGGGTTCTTTGCTACACGTTTAGATAAAGTTGTAGGGCTTGCACGAAAGAATTCAATCTGGCCGTTGCCGTTCGCTACATCTTGTTGTGGAATTGAGTTCATGGCCACGATGGGTGCTCATTATGATCTTGCACGATTCGGTTCGGAGCGTTTGAGTTTCTCGCCGAGGCAAGCAGACTTATTGATGGTGATGGGCACGATTGCCAAAAAGATGGGGCCGGTTCTTCGCCAAGTCTACGAGCAGATGGCTGAGCCGCGCTGGGTTCTATCAGTAGGAGCCTGCGCATCGAGTGGAGGAATATTTGATACTTATAGTGTGTTGCAAGGGATAGATCGGATCATTCCTGTTGATGTATATGTGCCAGGTTGCCCCCCACGTCCAGAACAAATTATTGATGGTGTGATGAAGATACAGTACCTGGTTGAGAACGAATCGCTTCGCAGACGAGACTCTGCTGAATACAAAGCCATGTTAAACAAATACGGCATCGAATGATGGAAGCCGCCGCGCAAGAAAAACTTATCTCCGTCATCAACGAAAAATTTGAAGGCGAAATCATCGAGGCCAGAATGGATATGGATTTTTTCACTTTTATATTAAAGAAAGAAAAAATCGTTGACATTATACGCCACCTGTACAATCACGAGGAAACCAGGTTTCAATATCTTACTACGATGTTTGCAGTTCACTATCCGGATCAAAACCAAATCGCGATGGTGTATCAGCTTCATAACTTAAGTGCTAACCAACGTATTCGATTAAAAGTATTTTTACCTGCTGATAATCCGAGCACCCCAACGCTTACCACAGTATTTTCAGCGGCGAACTGGATGGAACGTGAAGCGTATGATTTCTTTGGTGTGATATCTCAAGGACATCCTAACCTGAAAAGAATTTTGAATGTTGAAGACATGTTGATTTTCCCGATGCGAAAAGAATATCCGCTGGAAGATCAAACCCGTGAAGACAAAAACGATTTAATGTTTGGGCGATGATGGAAGCAAGTGCAGATGTATCTCCCAAAGTCGTAAAGGAGGAAAAACAATATTCTTACCTGAATCTGGGTCCCACGCACCCAGCCACACACGGTATTTTTCAAAATGTTTTGAAGATGGATGGCGAAGTAATTGTCGACTCAGAAGCCACTATCGGTTACATCCATCGCGCGTTTGAAAAGCTAGCTGAGCACAGACCCTACAACCAGATCACACCCATAACTGATCGAATGAACTATTGTTCATCGCCAATCAACAACCTGGGTTGGCACATGACGGTAGAAAAACTATTGGGTGTTGAAATTCCAAAGCGTGTTCAATACTTGCGCGTAATAATAATGGAGTTGGCGCGCATTACGGATCATCTGGTTTGCAATGCGGTAATTGGTGTTGATACGGGTGCACTCACTGGATTCGTTTATCTTTTTCAGCAGCGCGAATTGGTTTACGAAATCTATGAAGAGATTTGTGGGGCTAGGTTAACAACAAACATTGGCCGGATTGGTGGATTTGAAAGAGACTTTTCTCCAAAAGCATGGGAGAAAATCAATAGATTTTTAAAGGAATTCCCGGTCGTACTAAAAGAGTTTGAAGATCTGTTGAAGAGGAATAGGATTTTCATGGATCGCACTATTGGTTGTGGCGGTATTTCAGCTGAGCGTGCATTGAATTATAGTTTCTCCGGTGTGAATCTTCGTGCTGCTGGTGTTGACTATGATGTGCGTGCAATGAATCCATATTCATCGTACGAAGATTTTGATTTCATTATTCCAGTAGGAACGAATGGAGATGTGTATGATCGTTTCATGGTGCGCCAGGAAGAGATGTGGCAGAGTATGAGCATCATAAAGCAGGCAATGAAAAAATTACCCGAAGGTCCTTTTCACGCTAAAGTACCTGAGTTTTATTTGCCTCCCAAAGAAGATGTCTATAATAATATGGAGGCACTCATCTATCACTTTAAAATTGTGATGGGTGAAACAGATGTTCCGAAAGGGGAAGTATATCATTGTGTAGAGGGTGGCAATGGTGAACTCGGATTTTATTTGATAAGTGATGGTGGACGTCAACCGTTCAGATTACACTTGCGCAGACCTTGTTTTATTTTTTACCAGGCTTACCCGGAGATGATAAAAGGCTCGATGTTGTCAGATGCGATTTTGACAATGAGTAGTATGAATGTAATTGCAGGGGAATTGGATGCGTGAAAAGGTTTAAAGTTTAAAGTTTGGAGATAGGAGTCAGGATTTAGAGGCTAGAATAATGGATATAAAATTTTCATCGGAAGCATTACTACTCGCGAATAAAATCATTGCTCGTTATCCGCAAGGAAAGCAGAAGTCTGCCTTATTGCCATTGTTGCATTTAGCTCAATCAGAATTTGAAGGCTGGCTAAGTCCTGAAGTGATGGACTATGTTGCCTCATTACTAAGCATCAAGCCGATTGAAGTATATGAAGTAGCTACCTTTTACTCGATGTTCAATACCAAACCAGTTGGCAAGTGTTTGATTGAAGTTTGTCAGACCAGTTCATGCTGGTTGCGCGGTTCAGATGAAATTGTCGAGCATTTGAAAAATAAATGGAATATCGAAGTGGGAGAGACTACCACTGATGGTATGTTCACACTGAAGACAGTAGAGTGCCTTGGCTCATGCGGAACGGCACCCATGTTACAGTGCGGAGCAGACTTTCATGAAAACCTCACGGTTGAGAAAGTGGATGAGCTGGTTGAGATATTGAAATCGAAAGGGGAGAGGAGTAGTTATTTGAAGGAGATAGGAGTTAGAATTTAGGAGTTGGGACTTAAGACTTAGGTGTTAGTAGATAGGAGTAGTAAAGTAGGAGGTAGAAAGTTATGGGTTGTAAGTTATAAGTCGAATAATGATTTACAAATAAGGAATTAAGGAATAGAGATGGGAAGGAAATTGCTTTTAGAACATATCAACGAGCCGGGGATTCAAACTTTTGATGTCTATCGAAAGAAGGGCGGCTATGTATCAGTGGAGAAAGCCTTGAAGACAATGAAACCTGATGATGTCACTGAAGAAGTTAAGAAATCAGGCTTACGTGGTCGAGGTGGTGCTGGATTTCCTTCTGGTATGAAATGGAGTTTCATCGACAAGAAATCGGAAAAGCCACGCTATTTAGTTGTTAATGCTGACGAAAGCGAGCCGGGAACTTTCAAGGATAGATATTTAATGGAGAAGATTCCTCATGTTTTAATTGAGGGAATGATCACATCAAGCTATGCTCTTGGTGCTAAGACTTCTTATATCTATATCCGGGGTGAGTACATGTACATCGTTCGGATATTGGAAAAGGCGATTGATGAAGCTTATGCAAAGGGATTTCTTGGAAAAAATATTCTGGGAACAGACTATTCGTTGGATATCTACGTGCACCCGGGGGCTGGAGCCTACATCTGTGGCGAGGAGACTGCGTTACTTGAATCATTGGAGGGTAAGAGAGGTAATCCTAGACTAAAGCCACCCTTTCCCGCAGTTGCCGGATTGTATGCATCACCAACAGTGGTTAATAATGTTGAGACGATTGCTGCTGTTGTTCCTATTGTCAACATGGGTGGCGATGAGTATGCGAAGATTGGAGTTGGCAAGAGCACTGGTACAAAATTAATTTCAGCCAGTGGGCATATCAACAAGCCCGGTGTATACGAAATTGAGTTAGGTGTTCCTGTTGAGGAGTTTATTTATTCAGAAGAATATTGTGGTGGAATCTGGAAGGGCAGAAAGATGAAGGCTGTTGTTGCTGGTGGATCTTCTGTTCCAATTCTGCCTGCCGATTTGATTTTAACAACAGCTAAAGGTGATCCTCGTCTGATGACTTATGAGTCGCTGGCCGATGGTGGATTTCTAACTGGCACCATGTTGGGTTCAGGAGGATTTATCGTTATGGATGAGACTACAGACATTGTCAAAAACCTTTATACGTTTGCTCGCTTTTATCATCATGAATCCTGCGGGCAGTGCAGTCCTTGTCGGGAGGGCACCGGATGGATGGAAAAAATTTTACATCGCCTGCATGAAGGTCATGGCAAAAAAGAGGACATCGATATTTTAGTGGATGTGGCCAAGAAGATTGAAGGCAATACAATTTGCCCGTTAGGTGATGCTGCGGCCTGGCCAGTAGCTAGCGCGGTGAGACATTTTAGAAAAGAATTTGAAGCAGCAGCGATGGTGCACCAGCATGAGTTGGTTGCTTAAATTCTTGGATGATTTTTGAATTTATAGTGAATCGATTCTTGCTTCTGGTCTCTGGCAATCCAGAATCCAGTAACAAGAATCGAGAATCAAGATATATTGAATTGAACTGAATGGCAAAATTAACCATAGACGGAGTTGAAGTTGAAGTGCCAGATGGCACGACGATCTTAAATGCCGCAAGACAAATTGGAGGTGCCCTTGTGCCACCTGCGATGTGCTATTACTCCACATTAAAAGAAACTGGAGGAAAGTGCCGTGTATGTTTAGTGAAGGTAGCAGCGGGATCTGCCAAAGATCCTCGCCCGATGCCCAAGCTTGTAGCGTCTTGTCGCACTCCGGTTGCAGAGGGAATGGTAGTTCAAAATTTGACTTCTCCTGAAGTTCTTGAAGCGCGTAAAGGTGTTGTGGAATTTCTTTTGTTGAATCACCCGCTAGATTGCCCAGTTTGTGATCAGGCTGGTGAATGTGATTTGCAAAACTTAGCCTACGAACACGGGGCTTCCACTACTCGTTACGAAGAAGATCGCAGAACTTTTGAAAAGATTGATATTGGCGATAAGATTCAACTGCACATGACTCGTTGCATCTTGTGCTATCGTTGCACTTACGTTGCGAATCAACTCACGGATAATCGAGTGCATGGTGTGCTTGGCAGAGGAGACAAATCAGAAATCAGTACGCATATTCAAAAAGCAGTCGATAATGATTTCTCTGGTAACATGATTGATGTTTGCCCAGTAGGTGCTTTAACAGATAAAACTTTTCGATTTAAGAGTAGAGTTTGGTTTACCAAGCCGATGGATGCTCACCGTAACTGTACAAAATGTTCCGGTAAAGTAGTGTTGTGGATGAAAGGCAATGATGTGTTGCGCGTATCTGCAAGAAAAGATCAATACGGTGAGGTAAAAGAATATATTTGCAACGAATGCCGGTATGAGCACAAGAATGTAAATGATTGGACGGTGGAAGGACCAAGACATATCGACAAGCATTCCGTGATATCACAGAATCATTACGAGAAAATTGACCTTCAAAGACTTAAAAAGGAAGTAGAGAGACAATTAGAATTTCAAAAAGGGAGACAATTGCCTGAAGCTAACATTGTACCGAATTCATGATAGCGCTTTTAACTTATAAGGGAATTTTAGTTCTGGTGATTTTCATCATCACTTTGGCTGTAGCCGCGTACTCAACTTATGCAGAACGAAAAGTTGCCGCATTCTTGCAAGATCGCATCGGGCCGGATCGTGCGGGTCCATTTGGTTTACTTCAGCCTTTAGCGGATGGAGCAAAATTCTTTTTCAAAGAAGAAATCATTCCAAATGTTTCAAATAAAACATTGTTCATTCTTGGTCCTTGCATTGCGATGATGACGGCACTGATGGCAGGAGTTGTAATCCCGTGGGGCGACACCATTATTTCAGGCGACAGCGTATACACTCTTCAAATCACGGACCTTAACATCGGGATACTTTATATTTTTGGGGTTGTCTCCATTGGCGTTTATGGAATCATGATTGGAGGCTGGTCATCCAATAATAAATTCTCATTGCTCGGGGCAATTCGGGCTTCTGCTCAAATGATCAGTTATGAAATTGCCATGGGGCTGGCTATCATCGCATTGATCATGATGACAGGAACGTTAAGCCTTCGTGAGATCAGTTTACAGCAGGCTGGCGGAGCTGGTAATCATTGGCAAATGTGGAATGTGGTTTATCAACCATTGGGCTTCCTTATTTTTATAGTTTGTGCTTTTGCTGAATGTAATCGGACTCCATTTGATTTACCTGAATGTGAAACGGAGTTGGTAGGAGGATACCACACCGAATACAGCAGCATGAAACTCGGCCTTTATCTTTTCGCAGAGTACATCAACATGTTCATCTCATCGGCAGTAATCTCCACACTTTATTTTGGAGGATTCAATTTTCCATTCATGAATAATTTGGGATTGAGCCATAATTGGATTACGATAATTGGCGCCGCTATATTCTTTGCAAAAATTGTATTCTTCATTTTCTTTTTCATGTGGATTCGTTGGACCGTCCCACGTTTCCGCTATGATCAGTTGATGAACCTGGGTTGGAAGATGATGCTGCCGCTAGCGATTTTTAATATTGCCTTAAGCGGACTTGTTTCTTTGATTTTTAAGAATTGATATGCTGACCAATCGATCCAAAGTTGTAGTTAAGAAAGAGATGAATTTTTGGGAGAAGATTTATCTTCCGGCAGTTTTGGGTGGTACGCTGATTACCATTAAGCATTTGTTTCGAAGAAAAGCCACGGTACGATTTCCAGAGGTTAAAAGGTATATCAGCGCCGTATGGAGAGGTCAGCACGTCCTCAAGCGCGATGAGCATGGAGCAGAGCGCTGCACAGCCTGCGGACTTTGCGCTGTTGCTTGCCCTGCCGAAGCAATCACGATGACTGCTGCCGAAAGAAAGAAGGGGGAAGAGGGTTTATATCGTGAAGAGAAGTATGCTTCAGTGTATGAAATCAATATGTTGCGATGCATTTTCTGTGGATTGTGTGAAGAAGCTTGCCCTAAAGAAGCTATTTTCCTGACGGACAGAATTGAGAGTACTGACTATTCGCGTCAAGCATTTATTTATGGAAAGGATAAGTTGGTAGAAGCTGTGGATAATAGAATTGATGTAACCAAAAGACAAACTCCTGAAGTATTGGAGTTCAAACAACATAAACTACTTAGCCACAACCGATAGCTGTGACACTCTACTTATTTTATTTTCTTTCGTTTCTCGCCATCTTCTCTGCATTGCTGGTGGTATTTTCTAAAAACCCTGTGTACAGTGTTTTGTACCTGATCATTACCTTCTTTGCGATTGCTGGTCATTATATTTTACTTGATGCACAGTTCCTGGCTGTCGTGCACGTGATTGTTTATGCCGGGGCAATCATGGTGTTGTTCCTGTACGTCATCATGCTCCTCAACCTGAATCAGGAAAGTGAGCCGCACAAGAGCACTTTACTTAAGGTTGCTGCTGTTGCTTCTTCCGGACTTTTATTGACTGTTTTGATAGGTGCATTGCGAGGTGTATCACAAGTGGTGCCGAAAACCGGGGGCCCTGAGATTGGTTTGGTAAAAAACCTTGGACAAGTTTTGTTTAATGAATTCTTATTTCCATTTGAAGTTTCTTCTATCCTTCTTCTTGCAGCAATGGTGGGAGTGGTGATGGTGGGGAAGGATGAGGAGAAGATTTAAGATTAAAAGTTAATGGTTATTTGTTAATAGTTAATAGAGATGAAAATTCCGATTGAATACTATATCTGGTTGAGTACGGTACTTTTCACTATCGGAGTATTGGGTGTTCTGTTTCGCAGAAATGCAATCATCATATTTGCTTGTATCGAGTTGATGTTGAATGCCGTGAACTTATTAATGGTGGCATTTTCAAGTTACCACAATGATGCGAACGGTCAGGTGTTTGTGTTTTTTATTATGGCTGTAGCTGCGGCCGAAGTGGCTGTCGGTCTTGCCATTTTGGTGATGATGTATCGCAACACTAAGTCGGTGGATATTGATATTTTGAATCGTTTGAAAGGATGAGCTACAGTTTGATCATAACGCTGATACCCATTTTACCCTTATTGGGTTTTCTATTTATTGCGTTGAGTGGAAAAAGGTTAGTGCGTGGTTTTGCATCTTTGGTTGCCTGTGGATCAGTCTTCGCTTCATTTGGATTTTCGCTGGCACTTTTTATCAGGTTATTGAATGGTGCAGAACCCTTCCAAGTAACGTTATTTAATTGGATCAGTGCGGGTTTATTCAATGCGACCATTGGATTTCTTATTGACCCCCTTTCATCTCTAATGTTATTAATTATAACAGGAGTTGGATTTCTTATTCATGTTTATTCCATCGGCTATATGCATGATGATGAGGGATTCAATCGATTCTTCTCTTACTTGAATTTGTTTGTGTTCTTTATGTTGTTGCTTGTGATGGGTAACAATTACCTTCTGATGTTTGTGGGTTGGGAAGGGGTGGGCCTTTGCTCTTATTTATTGATTGGATTTTGGTTTAAGAACCAAGACTACAACGATGCGGCCAATAAGGCCTTCATCATGAATCGAATCGGTGATCTTGGATTGATCATCGGGGTGATTTTGATCTTTGTTCATTTCGGAAGTGTAAACTATTCAGATGTATTTGCCAAAGCAGATACAGTTGGAACGTCAGTTTTAACATTGATAACGATTTTGCTTTTTGTTGGTGCCATGGGAAAGAGCGCTCAGATTCCACTCTATACATGGCTTCCCGATGCAATGGCTGGCCCAACACCTGTATCAGCTTTGATCCACGCAGCTACCATGGTGACGGCTGGTGTGTACATGGTAGCGCGTAATAACATTTTGTATTCGCTTTCACCTATTTCGCAAGAGTTGGTTTTGGTTATTGGATTAGCGACAGCTCTTTTCGCAGCTACCATTGCCCTTGCTCAAAATGATATCAAGAAAGTTTTAGCTTATTCAACCGTAAGTCAGTTGGGATTAATGTTTGTGGCACTTGGAGTTGGTGCTTATGCATCGGGGGTTTTTCATATGGCTACACACGCATTTTTTAAAGCGTTGTTGTTTCTTGGGGCAGGTAGTGTGATTCATGCTTTACATGGTGAACAAGATATCAGGAAGATGGGCGGCCTTCGAAAACATATTTCAGTTACCTTCCTGACCTTCTTCATAGGCGTTCTTGCTATTTCTGGAATTCCACCTTTTGCAGGATTCTTTTCTAAAGATGAAATCTTAGCACACGCATTTGAGCAAAATCAAATGGCATGGGTTGTTGCCGTTGTTGCTTCTTTACTAACATCTTTCTACATGTTCCGTCTATTGTTCCTTGTTTTCTTTGGAAAAGAACGAGCAAGCGATGACAAGATGCATCATATTCATGAGTCCCCTAAGAGTATTACAATTCCCTTGATTATTCTTGCAGGACTTAGCGCGTTAGGCGGATTTATGGGCGTTCCAGAAGTTCTTGGCGGAAGTAACTGGGTAGGAAGATTTCTTTCGCCTGTATTTTCTAAATCCGCGGAACTTAATGCAGAACATCACCTTAGTCATACTACCGAATATGTGCTGATGGGAACAATCGTTGTTTTCACTTTGGTAGTGATCGCGTTAGCTTATTCCCGTTATATAGGCAAGGCTCATGTGCCTGTTGCCGAAGGGGAATTGAGTGGGGTTCACAAAACTATTTATCATAAGTATTATGTCGACGAGATTTACGATTCTTTAATCGTAAAGCCTTTGTACTGGCTATCGAAATTATTGGATATTGTCATTGAGAAATCGGGAATTGATAAGCTGGTAAATTTAGCAGGGGATGCTGTATACGACTGGAGTAAAATCTTTAGACTTGTTCAAAACGGAAGCCTGGGCTACTATATTTTTGTGATGGTGATTGGGGTTATTTTAATGATAGCATTTTCATATACCCGCTGATTTGATTTTATGCTTACTGCACTTTTGATATTACTTCCCTTACTTGCCTCGATAGCGATTATTGCGCTGAAGCCTTCGATGGCAAAATTTCTCGCGTTTGCAACTTCGTTTTTGGTTCTTGTCATTTCAATAGTGGTGGCTTTTCACTTTGATAAGAATATTGCAGAAACTCAGTTTGCAGTGAATTGGCCGTGGATCAGCTCTTTCGGAATTAACTTTTCAGTTGGCATCGATGGAATAAGCATGTTGCTGGTTTTGCTTACTACTCTGTTGATGCCAGGCATTATCTTGTCATCATTAAATGATAACGCTAAGCCACCTTCATTTTACAGTTTAATACTATTAATGCAGTCTGCCTTGATAGGAGTATTTACTGCCAGGGATGGATTTTTATTTTATCTCTTTTGGGAGATTGCACTTATTCCTGTTTATTTTATCTGCCTGGTTTGGGGAGGGGAGAACAGAGGGAGGATAACATTAAAGTTTTTTATTTACACGCTCACGGGAAGTTTGTTCATGCTGGTGGCTTTGATCTATTTGTACTATCAAACTCCAGGTACTCATTCATTTGCCATTCAATCTTTGTACGAAGCCGGCCGTGCCTTGACAGACTCACAGCAGACTTTCGTATTCATTGCGTTATTTCTTGCTTTCGCAATTAAGATGCCTGTATTTCCATTTCACACCTGGCAGCCTGATACGTATACTGTCGCCCCGGTGCAAGGCACAATGTTACTCAGCGCCATCATGCTTAAGATGGGAATTTACGGGGTAATTCGTTGGCTCATTCCGGTGGTTCCGCTGGCAGTAAAGCACTGGGGACCTGTTGCCTTGATCCTTTCAGTGATTGGAATTATTTATGCCTCCTGCATAGCCATCGTTCAGAAAGATTTTAAACGGCTAATTGCTTATTCTTCCATCGCACACGTTGGATTGATTTCAGCAGGATTGCTTACACTAAGTGTTGTTGGCATGCAAGGTGCTATGATTCAGATGCTTAGCCATGGCATTGTGGTCTTTGCCTTGTTTTATATTGTTGAAATTATTTATGACCGAACCAAAACCCGCGATCTTTCTCAATTGGGAGGCATTCGGAATGTTGCACCCATGTTGGCAAGCGTTTTTATAATTGCGATGCTGGGTAGTGTTGCGCTTCCTCTCACCAGCGGATTTATTGGCGAGTTTTTATTAATCAATTCGTTAGTTCAGTATAAACTTTGGATTGGCGCTGTGGCTGGGTTAACCATTATTCTCGGCGCCGTCTATATGCTGCGGACCTTCCAAAAATCAATGTCAGGAGAAACGAATGGGGTAACTGCTTTGCTTACTGATCTCAATTACCACGAGCGATTGGTGCTTTACCCCGTTGTAATTTTAATTATCATACTTGGTGTTTACCCGGGGCCGCTACTGGGAATCTCGGAGGTAGCAGTTACTAATTTACTTTCAATTTATTCGGATATATCAGCTTCTGTAAAATAACATGAACGCACTTTTTGTCATTTGTGGAATCGGGGTTTTCTCACTGCTAGCAGAGGTCTTTAATTTAAAGAGGTGGGTAACTATTGTTTCTTTTGCGGGATTGGTAATTGCCGTAGGAGTGATACTTTTAGATTGGAGCACCATTAGCTACTATTATCATGGCATGTTGTTCTTCGATAGATTTGCTATTGCATTTACCTGTCTCATTCTAGTGATTTCAATTTTTTGGTATTGGATGTCAGGCGATTTCTTTAAAGGAGAGGCTCACCGTACTGACAAATCAGCTTTAGTGTTTTTTGTTATTGCAGGTGCACTGATGATGGTAGCTTTCAATAACATGGCTGTGCTTTTCCTCGGGATTGAAATATTATCGATTTCGTTGTATGTGTTAGCTGGAAGCAATAAAGAAAATTTGTTCTCTACGGAGGCAGCCTTCAAGTATTTTTTAATGGGATCATTTGCGACCGGATTTTTACTTTTCGGAATGACATTGGTTTACGGAGCAACGGGCTCATTTAATATTCCAATGATTGCTGATTTTATATCTGGTCATTCCACTTTACCGAGATTTTTATATATCGGCATTTTGTTGATGATGGTAGGTTTAGCATTCAAGATTTCAGCCGCGCCATTTCATGCTTGGGCACCTGATGTTTATGAAGGATCACCAACACCCATCACTGCATTGATGTCTACTGTGGTAAAGATTGGTGCCTTTGCAGCATTTGTAAAGATATTTTCGGTTTGCTTCATTAAGTTCAACTATTCCCTGCTTCTTTTTGAACAAGGAATTATGGTACTCACGTTAATTATTGCAAACGTAACGGCAGTTTATCAAACCAATGTTAAAAGAATGCTGGCCTATTCGAGTATTGGTCAGGTAGGTTATTTGCTTTTAGCATTCAGTTCTGACAATGCACATTCTTCTGGAATTGTTTTCTACTATCTTACCGCTTATGCGATCGCTTCCATCATGGCTTTTACGGTTATTCAGATCATTGAGACCAACAAAGGCAGCGCCAACATTATTAACTTTCACGGCTTGCTGAAGAGCAATCCTCTAATGGCGATTGCCATGACTGTGTCCATGCTTTCACTCGCAGGTATCCCACCACTGGCAGGATTCTTCGGTAAATACTTGGTTTTCACACTGTCAGTGAGCAAAGGCTTTGTGGCACTTACGGTGATTGCAGTCGTTACATCGCTAATTGGTGTTTATTATTATTTCAAACCGATAGTGGCGATGTATCAGTCTGCCGGACAACCCATTTCAATTTCTAAATCCCAAAAAGTACTGTTGTCAATCCTGATATTCCTGAACCTAATAACAGGTCTTTTTCCAGACCTGGTTAGGATATTTTAAGACCGGTTTTCCGCCAATTTCTTGAGCGCAACGGATTGCGCTTTTAACAAAATGTGGTATCTTCATATAAAAAAAGACTATGGGAAAGGTTAAAGATATTCTTGACAGCAAGGGTTATTTGGTTCATTCAGTTGCCCCGACTACCACAGTCTATTCAGCTATAGAGCAAATGTGCCAGAAAAATATCGGAGGTGTGTTGATTGTTGAAAATGACATGCTTGCTGGAATTTTTACAGAGAGGGACTATGCGCGGAAGTTGATTTTGAAAGGGAAGTCATCCAAAGAAACGCAAATTAAGGAGTTAATGACAGCCAACCCTATTGCTGTTTCACCTCAAACTTCAATAGAAGAATGCATGCAGATTATGAGTGACAGGCATATACGTCACTTGCCCGTTTTGGATGGTACAAAGATTTTGGGAATGATTTCAATCGGTGATGTTGTTACTCATGTAATCCAGGAGCAAAAATCAATCATTGCTCATTTGGAAAGTTACATTTCGCAATAGCTACTCAGCCGGACATGACATCCGGTCTCGCTTTTCTTTCTGTTAATAATTTGTTTTTTAGTGGGCAACCGTTGCAATCATTGACCCTTGCTTGTAATCGTTGGGCCAAGGGATTCATGTGTCAAAAGTCTCTGCAGAAAAAGAATAAGCAACGAGATGATCATGATGAGATAGCGCAACTGAAACCGGCACTTTCTTATCCATTCTTAGTACATGTGGAAAACCATGAGCGCATTTGTCTATCATTAGGTCACTTAATGGAAACAGGCTATTTAACTTGTCAATTAAAAACTTTCTAACAGCCATTGATTGATTTTCAGGATTTGGACT
>Ga0207112_1023_pt1 | contig 39228 bp, 32 predicted proteins | sample Alteio_BWMinHeat_72_FD_153549 | JGI IMG/M metagenome (GOLD analysis project Ga0207112, IMG submission 153549) | Enriched cells from forest soil in Barre Woods Harvard Forest LTER site, Petersham, Massachusetts, United States -... | ecosystem: Environmental > Terrestrial > Soil > Temperate forest >...
AGTGGTTTGGCGGGTGTAACGGTCAACGCTTTCGCTCTGAGCGGTTCGAATCTTTTTGTTGGTACAGATAGCGGTCGTGTTTTTTTATCGACCGACGATGGCTCTAGCTGGACCGAGGTTGATTCCGGTCTGACGAATGCTGGCTATATTTACACATTGGGGGTACACGGCGCTAATCTCTTTGCAGGGACATTTGGAGGCGTTTTTCTCTCGACCAACAATGGGACAAGTTGGACGGCGGTTAATACAGGTTTGAATCCACCCTTTGTCAACACCTTCGCAGTCAACGGCACGAATCTTTTTGGAGGGATTTGGGGTGGAGGCGTTTTTGTATCGACGAACGATGGCTCAAGTTGGACGGATGTTAGTTCAGGCTTACCTCTTGATTATCCGCTTGTCGAGGCGCTTGTGTTCAGCGGCACGAAGCTTTTTGCGGGCATGCTCCCTGACGGTATTTTTCTTTCAACCGATAGTGGAGCAAGCTGGACTGCAGTCAATACCGGCTTGACGGACATGGATGTCAGGTCACTTGCTGTGAGCGGCACAAATCTCTTTGCGGGTATTTACAAGGGCGGAGTCTACTTCTCGACGAACTACGGTGCAAACTGGAAATCGGCTGGCCTCACATACTCTGACGTGTCTGCGCTTGTAGTGAGTGGCGCTAGCACATCGTCGTCGACGCTCTTCGCAGGGGTTTACGGGGGTGGTGTTTGTCTCACGACGAATAACGGCAAGAGATGGTATTCAGTCAATACCGGCTTGACGAACGATTCTGTTACGACTCTTACTATCCGCGGCTCCATTCTTTTCGCAGGTACTCACAAGGGCGGAGTTTGGAGACGGCCGCTTTCAGAGATGATCCCTTCCAATGCCGCGCAGACCGAATCACCAGTGGCATTCAAACTCGATCAAAATTATCCTAATCCCTTCAATCCCTCAACGGAGATCAGTTTCACTCTCTCTGAACGTGGAATGGTTACGCTGGATGTCTTCGATATGCTTGGTCGGAAGATTCAGACACTAGTTCATGGTGAGATGGAGACGGGTTCGCACATTGTGAAATTCGATGGGGAAAGTTTATCGAGCGGAATTTACACTGCACAGCTCACAACGAACATCGGGCGCCGCGAGATGAAGATGGTCCTCAGTAAATAGCCGATTCCCAAAATCGATGAAGTGAGAGTCGCTCCTGCTGTGTTGAAGCCGCATCAAAAATCCTACGTGATGCGCGCAATACAGATCAAGCAGGAAGCGGATAGTTCACTTCGGGTAGTTTGGGACGATGAGCATGTTTCGGTTTATCCGTTGCAATTGCTGAGGCAGGCGTGTCCGTGTGCGGGATGCAAAGGCGAGGTGCTCTTTGGTAAGGTGTATATGCCTGCGAAGCTGCCGGTCTTTACGCCGGGGATGTACGAACTCGGCGCGCTCAAACCTGTCGGTCAGTATGCGGTCCAGGCGTTTTGGAAAGACGGCCACGATACGGGCATTTACTCATGGGAATACCTCCGGGCTATTTGTCCGTGCCCTGTTTGCACAAAGCTTCGCGAAGACTCTGAAACGTAAGAAATAGCGAGGGCTGTTCGTTTATCTTCACAATTCTGTCACCACAACAATGATACGTCTCTCATCAACTCGTTCGTTCGTCATACTCGCACTCGGCGCTTCGTTAGCAATCGGCTGTGCAAAAAAAACAGATCAGGTCGCAACAGATTCCACGTTGGCTGATGTCCCTATTCATGCAACGGCCGTCATGATAGTCCCGGCGGATTCTTCGCCGGATTTTAACAATGCCAAACTTGTAATCATCGCGCCACGCGAGGGACAGGTGCTCCCGAAAGCGAACGATTCAGTGTTCGTCGTTCTGAATGTGACAGGCATGGACCTTGCGAAGCCAACGGACAGTGATTCCACGCGAGGCATAGCTTATTCAAAGCAAGGCTCGCACGTACATGTGATCGTTGATGAGAAACCATACATGGGTGATTACAAGAACGGCCAGCCGCTTAACGTTGGTGTGTTGGCATCGGGCAAGCACACGATCCGTGCATTCCCTTCGCGTTCTTATCATGAGAGCGTCAAAGCACCAGGCGCGTTCTCCTCACGCACGTTTTATGTTGGAAGCGGTCCGGCGAAGGGTGTGAAAGATACAACCGGTCCAAACCTCAAAGGCCCGATGCTTACGTATTCGCGTCCGAAGGGCACGTACTCAGTGGCAGACGCAAAGAAGCTACTGCTAGATTTTTATGTGACCGGCGCAAAGCTCGGTCCGGACGATTACAAAATAGCAGTCTCGATCGACGGCAAAGACATGGGCACACTCACGAACTGGACACCCTACTACATCATGGGCCTCGATCCAGGCAAGCATACGATCTCTCTCAAGCTATTGGATCCGAAGGGGGATGTTGTGCCGGGAGCATTTAATTCGCCTAGTTCGGAGATTACCATTCAGTAGGCCGAATAAGGGAACGGGGAACAGGGAACAGGGAACAGAGGGGAATTCTGTTTGGAAAGTTTTAAGGAGCTTTTGGTTTGGCAGGCCGGAATAGAGCTGGTTGCAGAGGTATACCGGCTTTCTGCCAAGCTTCCTTTTGATGAGAAGTATGGCTTGCGAAGTCAACTTCAACGCGCTGCAGTTTCTGTTCCTGCCAATATTGCCGAAGGTTGGGGAAGAATGCATCGTAAAGAATATCTTCACCACCTCTCAATTGCGCAGGGCTCCTTAGCAGAAACAGAGACGCACCTTATCATCGCTGTGAGATTAGGATTCCTAAAAGAAGCTGATACCAAAGTAGTCAACGAAATAGCTAAGAAGACAGGCAAGATGCTAATAGGCCTCAGGCACGCATTGCAAAAAACTTTGAATCAGTAGACAGGGAACAGGGAACGGGGAACGGGGAACGGGGAACGGGGAAACAGGGAACACGAATAGGGAACACGAATAGGGAACATGAATAGGGTGTTCCCTGTCCCCTATGAGCTCGTGCTCTGGGATCAAAGGTCAAAGTCAAAGTCAAATCTTCCTTCCCCCTGTTCCCTGTTCCCCGTTCCCTGTCCCCTATGAGCCCAAGGAACTCATCCACCCCATTTTGCTATCTACATGGACTTCGATCGCCGATACTCTTGTACCCATTTTATTGACGCATGAAGAACGTTATTCTCGCATCTCTTTTTGTTTTTGTTGGGGCTTTGGTTTTCTTTGGCGCCCGCATTCAACCTTCTATGGCACAATTCGCAAACGAGGACTATCAGCAGCCCTATCGTGGCGCTGAGCTTGATAAGCTTACTTCTAATCCAAAGCAGCATTTGGTCATTCAGACCAAGCTCGGTACCATCAAGCTCCAGTTATTCGATAAGATCGCTCCGAAGATGGTCGCGAATGTGATCAAGCTTGCAAAGTCAGGATTTTATGATGGTTGCACCTTCCATCGCATCATCGCTGGCTTCATGATCCAGGGCGGTGATCCGAATTCCAAAGATGACGATATCAGCAACGATGGATACGGTCATGGTCCGGAACAGATCCCAGCCGAGTTCAGCAAGTTGCATCACACGGCTGGTATTCTCTCTGCTGCCCGCAGTCAGGATCCGAATTCCGCGTCCTCACAGTTTTTCATCTGTGTTGCCAAAGCAGCTTCGCTCGATGAACAGTACACGATCTTCGGTCAGGTTGTCGAAGGCATGGATGTCGTCAATAAGATCGTTGCGCTTCCAAAGATCCAGGGCGATAATCCTGGCAAGGCAGCCATCATGACGAAAGTCCTGATCGAGAATTGAGAAGTTCTCTTTAGTGTTTTGATTGCCGCGCCGGTTAACGGCGCGGCATTTTTTTTTCTCGCCTATGCCGAAGCCAACGAAGACGAAACCGAATGATCAACCGCTTATCGGAGCCCACGTCTCTGCGCAAGGCGGGGCTTTTACGGCTTTTGAACGCGCAGAGCAATTGTCTATTAAGACATTCCAGCTCTTCGTTAAGAACAACAGGCAATGGTTTGCGAAGGCACCGCTTACGCAAGAAGAGATCAAGCTATTCAAGTTGCGAAGAGAGCAGTGGGGCGGCGGTCCGATCGTTGCGCACGCATGTTACTTGATCAACCTCGCCACGAATACTTCCGCGATTCGAACGACAAGTGAAGCGAGTTACAAAGAAGAATTGCTTCGTGCTGATAGTCTCGGTGTTGACTATCTTGTGTTCCATCCCGGAGGCCATACTGACAGCGGCGCTGAAGCTGCAATCAAGAACGTAATCGCTTCGCTCGATCGCATCCATCGAGAAACTCCGAAGGTGCGTACAAAGTCGATCGTTGAAATCACTGCGGGACAAGGCTCCTCGGTAGGATGCACTTTCGAGCAACTGGCAGCGATCATCCACGGTGTTGCGCACCGCAAACGAATGGGCGTATGTCTCGACACCTGCCATCTTTTAGCAGCGGGCTACGATCTCAGGACGAAAGAAGCGTGGAAGAAGACGTTCGATTCGTTCGAAAAAATTGTCGGATTCGATCAGCTCGTCTGCATGCATACGAACGATTCGAAGAAGGGACTCGGAAGTCGAGACGATCGGCATGCAGGTCTTGGCGAGGGCGAGCTCGGGCTCGAAGCATTTCGCCTGTTAATGAATGATCCCCGATTCAAGAAAATCCCAAAGATCCTCGAAACTCCCAAGGACGAAAAGATGACCGAGGACTTCATCAATCTCGACATTTTGCGCAAACTTGAAGGCAAATCAAGGGTCTCTCCTGAGATCAAGAATAGCTGGAAAAAGGGGAAGCTCAAGTTGGGTGTGGAGTGAGCGAAAACGACAGGAACCTGCCTGCCGAAACGGGGCTTCTCAATAGCGCATCCTCTCGTCCCAAGTTCTCGGATACACTATGAAATCTATAGCGGTCTCTCTCGTTCTGGGCTTCTCGCTTCTCGTTGGGGTTTCTCCTTCACGAGCGCAGACATTTGTTAGTGTTTCTCACTCTGTCGATTCGCTGATGGAGAAGGAAATGAAGCAATTTCCTCGCGGCGAATATCTCCTCAAGCATTCAGATTCGTTCAAGCGAATTCTCTGGCTTCGAGCACTCAGCGCGCTTGGGATGACGGTCGATCAGTATTGTGCGCTACATGCTGCGGCTCGGCAAACGCCAAGCGCGCTTTCAGGCGATAGTGTCCAGGTCGAGTTTGGAAATCTTTCGAACGATATCCTTGATCAGAATGAGACTTCCGTCGCCATCAGTCGCAAGAATCCATCGCTCGTAGTTGTTGGAGCGAATGACGAGGGAATGTACACGCGCAGCATGCCTGCCTACGTGACGACCAATGCGGGAGTGAGGTGGGAAATGTTTCGCATGCCGCGATTCACTATTCCATCATTTACTCCTGGCGGTGATCCGGTCCTAACCTCTGATGCCGAAGGGCGAATCTACTATTCGTTCATCATATTGGATCATGCTCATGCGCTCTCAAATCTATTTTTAGCTTCTTCACTCGATGGCAAGAGTTGGAAGTATCTGAATCCGGTGCTTCCAGATTCGGTACTCATGGGGTTCGAAGACAAGGAATCGATAGCCGTGGATAGAGACCCGGAGAGTCCTTTCTATGGCCGCATCTACATTGCTTGGTTTCACTATCCTGGGGACCCATTCGATAGCTCAGGACTGAAACTATCATTTAGCGATGATCATGGTTTAACATGGGCAACGCCGACGATGCTCGCGAATCAGGGAGAATTCGTGCAGCCCACGGTGGGTCATGGGGGTCTTCTGGCGATCAGTTACAGTGGGTACTCGCTTGCAGGGACAGGTCCAATACACAATATCCTGATTTCAACGGATGGCGGTCATTCCTTCACAACGGACTCGATCGCATCGTTCACCAATTATCCGCAAAACTCGAAAGGGTATCCCGGTCTGAAAGGGACGGATGGCTTCAGATCATTTCCTTATATCGCTGCGAGCATCGACGAACACACGAATCACTTGCATGCTGTCTATGGCGACTATGATTCGGTGAACTATGTCGCTAAGCAATATTATTCGAATAGCACGGATAGAGGTCAGTCGTGGTCGGCTCCAATTCAGATCGGAGCCATGACGGGCAATGGTGATTGTTTTCATCCGACGGTAGCACTTGATCAAACGACCGGTAAGGTGTTCGCGAGCTACTACAGCTCTGAGTCAGATGCGAATAATGTTCTTACCAAGATTTTCCGGAGCACGCTGGGAGTCTCACAGATCAATCCCGGTATGCCTCTCGAGAGCACTGAATTCAATCCGCTTGAATGTGGTACGTGGGGTCCGACGCCCTTCATCGGTGACTATATGGGAAGCGATGCATCTGGAGGGACATACGCCGCCGCATGGACGCAAGGCCGTCCTGTGGCCCTGGATGGAGAGGTATTCGCGTATGTTTCCACCACTGTTCCGGGATCTTCCAAAGAAGTGCAGAGCAAGTTTGTGATCAATAGCGGTGTTACGCTTTCGCATTCTTCGCCAGATCCTGTGGGAGACGCACCCTCAACGGTTACCTTCACTCTCTCTGCGAGCGCCTCTGCGCGACTTGAGCTCATTAACTCTGCTGGAGTTGTAGTTCAACGAAAAGATTGGGCTCATCTTTCGCCCGGGAGATACTCACATGCCTTCGAATTCTCCTCGTTGCCTGCTGGAGCATATTTTTTCCGCCTTACGGCAAACGGTGAGATTCATTCGGAGCAGATCGTTCATATTCGGTAGGCGCAAGTCGTTTTCGGTTTGAAGCCTCTCCATAAGTAAGGCTCCTCAAAATGCTCTCTCACGGCCGAGGTTGTGTGGCTATCTATATTTGCAGGGCGCAGAAGCGCAGGATTGACCTCTTTCCAGTACCGAACTGTACAACAGGGGCGTCCAATTATTGAGAATCTTGTGTTGGTGTGCGCGGTTTATGTGGTGCCCGTTCGAACCGCATTTTTTTGACTTGAGCTGATTGCAGAACGTATTACGCGATGCTTAACGAATTCAGTCACGTATTTGCCTATCTGATCCTGTCGTTCATTTTCGTCGCCGGAGGCGTGATGACGAATATGATCATTCGTCCCAAGAACGGCAACACGCTAAAGCTCTCCGCCTACGAATGCGGCGAGGATCCCATCGGCCAGTCGTGGATGAAATTCAATATCCGCTTTTATGTGGTCGCGCTGATCTTTATCTTGTTCGATGTCGAAATTGTGTTTTTGTTTCCCTGGGCGCTTGTATTCAAGAAAATGGGATGGCTGGCCTTCAATGAAATGATGGTGTTTGTCGCTATCTTGCTCGTCGGTTTTGCCTATGCCTGGATCAAGGGCGACCTCGATTGGGTACGTCCGAAGCCCTATATCGCTCAGCTTGACGATCTGATCTCGCACGACATTCCGCGATTGTCACCACGCCCGGCACCAGCCGTCGAACAACCGATCCTTGAGCAAGCATGAGTGTATGCAGGAGTATGTTGCCAGCTCCCTCACAACCGTTTACTGATCGCAATCCACAATTCTAACAGATGGGTCTACTCAATAAATTAGAAACTCCGATGGAGTCAGGCAATGTCCTGATCACCGGAATCGAGACACTATTTAATTGGGCGCGACTTTCGAGTTTGTGGCAAATGGGTTTTGGTCTCGCCTGTTGTGCGATCGAGATGATGGCGGCAAGTGCTTCGCACTTTGACATGATGCGATTTGGCGTAATTCCGCGTCCGAGTCCACGTCAGTCGGACATCATGATCATCTCAGGCACAGTGACGCTCAAGATGGCTTCGCGAGTAAAGATCTTGTACGAGCAGATGCCCGACCCAAAGTATATCATTTCGATGGGCTCATGCTCAAATTGCGGCGGCCCATACTGGGAGCATGGTTATCACGTGCTCAAAGGTGTGGATCGTGTGATACCGGTCGATGTATATGTGCCGGGTTGTCCGCCTCGTCCGGAAGCATTGCTCGAAGGTCTGATGAAATTGCAGGAAAAGGTACGCACTCAATCTCTCTCGCGCGCATGAGCATGGACCAACAGGCAATTCAGACGCGCTTGCAGACTGCCTTCGGCGATCAAATCGGCGAATGGCACGAGATGAAAACGAGTGCATATGCGACGAAATACGGTTCGTATCTCGACGTCAAGAATGTTGACTACCTGCGCGACATCTGTCTCTTTCTTCGAGATGAAGCCGATCTGAAGTTTGATAATCTGATGCTGCTCTCGACGGTCGATAATGGCGACAAGACGTTATCGGCAACCTATCACATGGAATCGACGACGCATCGGCATGTCTTCGCATTAAAGGTCACCGTATCTGTCGATCATGCACGTGTACCAAGCGTCACGGGTGTATGGACGAGTGCCAACTGGCACGAGCGCGAAGGCTGGGACATGATGGGCATCGAGTTCGTCGGTCATCCGGACCTACGTCGAATACTTCTTGACGAAGACTATCCTGGTCATCCGCTCCGCAAAGATTTCAAGGTGCCGGATTTCTATCATGGCATGAAAGTACCGTACTAATAAAGTTTGATCATGGCCGAGACTGTTCAGCAGAGGATCATTCGAAACGGACAAACGATGCCAGCGAAAGTTGTGCCGGCAGAGAAGGTCGAGCCTCGTCGCTTGAAGACTGAGGAAATGATCCTCAATGTCGGACCGCAGCATCCGTCAACGCACGGCGTGCTTCGGCTGGAAGTTGTGCTCGATGGAGAGATGGTCGTCGATTGCGTCCCGCATCTTGGCTACCTGCATCGCTGCTTCGAGAAGCATGCTGAGGCAATGACCTATCCGCAGGTGATCCCGTACGTCGATCGTATGGACTATCTCGCGGCGATGAATTCTGATCATGGATACGCGCTCGCGGTTGAGCGCATGCTTGGTGTCGAAGTGCCGCGTAAAGTTGAGTTTATTCGTGTCCTGTTCGCCGAGTTGCAGCGCATCGCGAGCCATCTTGTTGCTGTCGGTACCTACGGACTAGATGTCGGAGCATTCACGCCCTTCCTCTATTGCTTCCGCGATCGTGAATACATTCTCGAAATGTTCGAGAAGACCTGCGGTGCTCGTCTGCTCTACAATTACATCTGGGTCGGCGGCTTGTCGCACGATATCCACCCGGATGTTTTCGGGATGTGCAAGAAATTCATCAAGGATAATCGAGCAACGCACAAACAGGTCAATGATCTTCTGACATTCAACAAGATCTTCGTCGAACGCACTGCGAATATTGGCGTGCTCAGACCCGACGTCGCAATTAATGGTGGTGCGTCGGGACCGATGCTTCGTGGCTCCGGCGTCAAGTGGGATCTTCGCCGCGATGATCCTTATTCGATCTATCCGGAATTAGATTTTGAAGTTGCAGTCGGGACCGGGAAGTTTGGACAGGTCGGCGATTGCTTCGATCGTCACTGGGTGCGCATGCTCGAGTGGGAGCAGTCGCTTAATATTCTCGAGCAGCTTCTCGAAAAATGGCCTCACGAGGACAAGACGGATGTGCAGTCGGCAGTCCCGAAGCGCATTAAGCCAGTTGCTGGAGAGATCTATTCGCGAACGGAAAATCCACGCGGCGAGCTTGGATTCTATATCGTGTCGAAGGATGGCATCAACCCTTACCGTTGCAAGGTCCGCTCACCTGCGTTTGTGAATTTGAGTTTGCTGCCAGTGATCAGCCGAGGGTATCTCGTTGCAGATCTCATTGCGATTCTTGGCTCGGTCGACATAGTATTGGGAGAAGTTGATCGCTAAACCCCGAAAAACCCACGCATGTATCAGGGACTTCACGATTTTCTAGTTGGCTTGCTCGGAGAGAATGCACTCTCGACGATTCTATCGATCGTTGTGTATTCGGCGGTGCCGCTGGTTTTTATTTTGCTCTACGCGCTGATCGCGATCCTGGGTGAGATGAAGATCTCAGCCTGGGTGCAGGATCGTCTCGGTCCGATGCGCACAGGACCGATGGGTGTATTCCAGCCCATCGCAGACATGCTGAAGCTCCTCCAGAAGGAGGACTTGACACCAACGCACGCCGACCGCAAGCTCTATAATCTTGCGCCTTTCATTGTCTTTCTCGGAAGTTACGCGGCGTTTGCGTGCCTGCCATTTTCAGCTGCCTACATCGGTGCCCGTCTAAACACGGGCATTTTCTATATTGTATCGGTCAGCTCACTTGTAGTTGTCGGCATCATGATGGCCGGTTGGGGATCGAATAATAAGTACTCGTTAATGGGCGCGATGCGATCGGTCGCGCAGATCATCAGTTATGAAATTCCAGCGGGACTTGCGGTCCTGACAGTGGTGATGATCGCAGGTTCAATGGACATGCAGACGATCACGCAACTCCAGTCGGGCGGTATTCAGAACTGGTTTCTCTTCGGCGGACCCAAAGCGCTTGCCGGTTTTGGTGGTGCAAAGGCATGGGTGCTCTTTCCATTCATGGGGATCGCATTCCTGATCTATGTTGTCGCATCGCTCGCAGAAACGAACCGAGTGCCGTTCGATATTCCTGAAGCCGAGTCTGAGCTTGTAGCCGGGTATCACACCGAGTATTCTGCGATGAAGTTCGCGCTCTTCTTTTTGGCGGAGTATGCGAATATGTTCGCCGTGAGTGCTGTCGCCTCCGTGTTGTTTTTGGGAGGATGGTCATCACCCTTCGGCCCCATGTTCGATGGGCCTGTCATGGGATTCGTGTGGTTCATCCTCAAAGGTTTGTTCTTCGTCTTCTTACAGATCTGGATCCGCTGGACGTTGCCGCGCTTGCGAGTCGATCAACTAATGTACGTATGCTGGAAGGTGCTTATTCCGTTTGGGATGGTCGCCGTTCTTGGCGTGGGTTCGTTGGTTGTCGGATGGGTGCACTAAGAAGACAAAGAGTTGATGTGGAAGCGAAGGCTTTTGTTCAGTCTGCTCTTCACCCTCGGTACGCTGATAGCGGTGTACGGATGGATCTCAGAGATGAACGCAAGGCATAAGGTACGGTACGTCGCAATCGCGGGGCATGTGTTGCAGGTGATTGGCGCGTTCGGTTCGATGATCGTGCCGGACAGCGAAGCCGATGATGGAAGCCTCCACGATGGAGATGAAGGTTTTAGGATCGACTAACAAAGATCAAGGTTAACGCATAGATGAGTCAGTATTTCACAGACGTTTGGCAGGGACTTTCTTCGACCTTCAAGGGGCTTGGCATCGTCATGAGCCATTTGCTTACGAAGAAGGTAACTCGGCAATATCCGAATCCGGAAGACCGCTACGAATTGCCCGAGCGTGCACGAAACAGGCTCTACGTCAACATGGACGATTGCATCGGCTGCGATCAGTGCGCTCGTGCATGTCCTGTTAACTGCATCATCATTGACACTGCAAAGGCTGTCACTGGTGAAAACCTTGGAATTACGTCGAACGGCAAAAAGAAGTCACTTTGGGTAACGCGATTCGATATTGATATTGCGAAGTGTTGCTATTGCGGTCTTTGCACCTTCCCTTGCCCTACGGAGTGCATTCGCATGACTGATGTCTTTGAATTTTCGGAATACGATCGCGTAGAGTTGATCTACAATTACGCGACGATGGATTCAAACGAGGGTGCGCTGCACGAAGCGGCTGCTAAGAAGGCTGACGAAGAAGCAGCGGTACTTCGTGCAAAGCAAGCTGCAGAGAAAGCTGCACAAGCTGCGGCGAATCCGACTCCACCGCCGAGCGATACTCCGACACCGCCGCCAGCAGCCGCGCCAGGCGGAGTAAAGCCGCCACCATTTGCCGCTGGCGGAGTGAAACCGCCGCCATTTGCCGCAAAGCCGGGCGGACTCAAGCCGCCTCCGTTCAAAGCGGGTGGAAACGCATAAGACCTAAGACAAATCAATGGGTGCTTTCGAGATCATCTTCTTTCTCTTTGCAGTGATAACACTCGCAAGTGCGTGCGTTGTCGTCTTTTCAAAGAACATTGTTTATTCAGCATTCTCGCTGGTGTTCACGTTCTTTGGGGTCGCTGGACTCTATGTTCTTCTGAACGCAGATTTTCTCGCAGTCACGCAATTACTTGTGTACGTCGGTGGAATTCTCATTCTACTCATCTTCGGCGTGATGCTCACGAATAAAGTCGTGAATGTTGATGTCCGCTCATCCGGAAGTACGAAAGTGCCTGCGTTCATTATCAGCGGCATCATCCTTATCGGGCTTGTTGGGGCGATTTTTCAAACGCATTGGATCTCGTACAAGGATGTCCCCTGGTCGCGAAGCCCATGGAATAAGGACGCCGTAACGCAAGCTTTGACGGAGTATGTGAAGGTGCAGGGCAGCGAAGGGACTGCGACGACGATCGGAAAGTTATTCCTGACAGACTATCTGCTTCCGTTTGAAATCGTTTCGATCGTGCTATTGATCGCACTGATCGGCGCCGCGATGATCGCGCGTCGAGAACCCGATCCGGCAGATGAAGCTCTTGATTCTTTTTAAGGGAATGGCTCAATGACTGTAGGACTCGAACATTTTCTGATTGTCAGCGCGGTGCTCTTCGTACTGGGGCTCTATGCAATGCTTTCGCGTCGGAATGCGATCGCTGTGCTCATGGGTATTGAGCTCATACTCAATGCCGCGAACATCAATTTTATTGCGTTCACCCGCTACGGCGCGGTGAACATGAATGGGCAGATGTCGGCTGTGTTTGTCATTGTGATCGCTGCGGCTGAAGCTGCCGTCGCGCTTGCCATCGTGCTCAATATCTATAAGAACTTCCATTCGGTCAGTGTGCCGGATGTCGATAAGTTGAGAGACTAAGACTGCAGGTATACTTCAAACTATGCATCAACTGATCCTGCTATCGCTGATCATTCTGGGACTACCACTGGTGTCGTTCCTGCTCATCATCTTCAACCAAAAGCGGTTGCAGAGGAATGCGCATTTGATCGCCGTGCCTATTCTGGCCTTCGCGCTTGTTCTCGCGCTCTACATCGCGTACGAAAAGTTGAAGATGCCGGGCACGCTCAACTTCTCGTTCGAGTGGATCAAGTTTGGGATCGTACCCGGGATCGGACCTCTTGCGATCACGTCTGGCGTAATGATCGACAACCTGACGGCGATCATGCTGGTGGTTGTAACGCTTATCTCCTTCCTCGTCCATCTGTTCTCGAGCGAATACATGAAAGGGGATATTCGCTACGCACGCTATTATGCGTATTTGGGCATCTTCACCTTCTCGATGCTCGGCATCGTGATCGGCAATAATCTTTTCGCCCTCTATATCTTCTGGGAGCTTGTCGGCTTTTCGAGTTATGCGCTGATCTCACACTGGTACGAGAAGCCTGCGCCGCAACTTGCGGCGAAGAAAGCGTTCATCGTCAACAGGGTTGGCGATGTCGGTATGTGGACCGGGCTCATGATTGTCTGGGCGAACTTCCACACGTTCGATTTCAAAGCGATCTTCGAGCGCATCTCCGCGGGGCTGCCGCCATCATTCAGTTTGCTTGGACTTTCGCCAGAAGCGACGCTCACTGCTGCAGGCATTCTAATCTTCTGCGGGGCTATCGGCAAGAGCGCACAATTTCCGCTGCACGTGTGGCTGCCGGATGCAATGGAAGGACCTACGCCTGTTAGCGCGCTCATCCATGCCGCAACGATGGTCGCGGCAGGAGTATATCTCACGGCTCGCATTTTCCCGATTCTCACTGGCGATGCAATGCTCGTCGTCGCGTGCGTTGGTGGATTCACAAGTTTCCTGGCAGCATCGATCGCGCTGACCCAAAACGATATCAAGAAGGTGCTTGCCTATTCTACCGTGTCGCAGCTTGGCTATATGATCATGGCCATGGGTGTTGGCGCGTTTTCGGCTGGATTCTTCCATCTAACGACGCATGCAATGTTCAAGGCATGCTTGTTCCTTGGATCGGGCTCCGTAATTCATGCAATGCATCACTCGCTGCACCACTTGCATGATCACCACACCGATCCGCAGGATATGCGCAACATGGGTGGTATGCTAAAGAAAATGCCGATCACGGGCTGGACATTCATTGTCGCAACCCTTGCGATCAGCGGAATACCACTCACATCAGGCTTCATGTCGAAGGATGAAATCTTGAGTGGCGCCGCTGCGTATGGCACGCTACAAGGCGGGATCGCTCGTGCATTGCCGATCATTGGGTTCGGTGTCGCGCTGATGACTGCATTCTACATGTGGCGCCAGGTATTCATGGTCTTTTTCGGCAAACCGCGCAATGAAAAGATCTATGAGCATGTGCATGAGTCGCCAAAGGCAATGACTGCGCCGCTCATCATGCTTGCGGTCCTCTCACTGTGGTTCTGGTATGGTGCGAACCCGATCGATCCGGCGAACGGCTGGTTCATGAAGAAGTGGGTGCCGACGGTCGCGCAGATCATACCGGCGAGTACTGCTCCGCGCTTCGGTGCAGCGGAAGTCTCCATGCACACTGCGGCAGTCCAACCGAGGATCGATGAAGTGCAAGCGCACACTTGTGTTCCCGAAAATCCGATGACGGCGCAGGTTGAAGCGCATGAACTGATGCCGCATCAGGAAGTACTTGAGCAAAAGACGAAAGATGTTGCCGGCATGGGGATGCTCATTTCAGTCTTTGTTGCGCTGACAGGTATTACGCTCGCGTGGTTCATGTATCTTAAGAATACAACTCTTGCGGATAACCTTGCACGCACATTCCGGCCACTGTATAATTTTAGTTTGAACAAGTGGTACATCGACGAGTTTTATGAATATGCTGTCGTCGGGACCTTCATGCTTATCGCCCGCTCGTGCGGATGGTTTGATACGCATGTGGTTGATGGTGCCGTCAATGGTGTGGGAAAGGTAACGGTTGCTTTCTCTTATATCGTCGGTTGGTTTGACAAATATGTGGTTGATGGTCTTGTTAACCTGAGCGCGGGCGTCACACAGTTTTTTGGAATGATGTTTCGCTCGGTTCAAACGGGCAAGGTGCAGACGTATATGGTTTGGACGCTTGCCTGTATCGTCATCCTGTTCGTCGTTGTTCGTTTTGTGTTTGCAGCGCAATAGGGCATTGTAATAGATATTCATGAAGATCGAAATGAAAACATTAATTCTCTGTCTGACCGCTTATGCCGTGCTGTCGTTCGGCACAGCCTCGGCCGGCCCGATCGTTTCGAAGATCACGCCAAGTGTACCCGGCGTTGTCTACGTCAAGTTCAAGACCAATGCACCCCATCTTGCCTCCGCACTTGCAGGGGTTGTATCTGTGAAATCAGATCCGTCGCAATACGATGGAGTAGTCCGCTCGCTTGGAGCAAATCGGGTCAGCCCGTTCGACCCTGCAGCACTTCACGATTCCATCGCGAATGCGTCAGGCGTCGCCAGGATCTTCGTCATTAACTATTCAAACGAGATCACGCCGATCGAAGCTGTGAACATGTTTTTAGGGTGCGGCGAGATCGAGGCTGCCTCGCCACGATACCTTTTCCCGATCACTTCAGTCCCGAATGATCCTCAAATCCCAAATCAATATGCGCTCGCGAAAATGAATGTGTTTGGTGCGTGGGACGTGACCACCGGCGACACTTCCATCGTGATCGCCGATGTAGACGTAGGCGCAAATTACAACCATGAGGATCTGGCCCGTGCGGTCAAGTTCAATATTGGTGAAGTTGGCACAGATAGTCATGGCAAAGACAAACGGACGAATGGTATCGACGATGACGGTGATAGCGTTATCGACAATTGGCGAGGCGTAAATATTGTTGGTTCTGGTACTCCCCAATTGTTTCACCCAACTGGTGATCCGATCCCAGGCAGCACCGCTTCCGGATCCAATCATGGTACGATCACTGCCGGTCTTATCGCCGCAACAGGGAATAATAATTTGGGTATTGCGGGTACGGGCTATGGCTGCAAGTTGATGATCGTTCGCGCGGACGATGGTGCCGGCAATATTTCTGGCGGTTACGAAGGAATCCATTATGCTCTAGTTCATGGAGCGAGGATCGTGAATTGCTCGTGGGGTGGTCCGATCGATCTAAAGTCGTTTGGGATCCTCGAAACGATCGTGACGGAGGCCACAATGCACAAGGCCCTCATAGTTGCTGCCGTCGGCAACAATACACAGAATGTTGACAGCATCCTGTTCGCTCCGGCTGTACTCACAGGCGTTCTAGCGGTGGGTGCAACCGATGAGAGTGATCAGCCGGCAGGCTTTTCGAATTTCGGACATCGCGTTGATGTCTATGCTCCTGGCGCGAACGTCCTTTCAACAGACTGGCCCGGAAATGATAAGTACACGAGCGAGAGTGGGACATCCTTCGCATCACCTCAGGTTGCAGGGATCGTCGGTCTCTTGATGAGCAAGCATCCAGACTGGCCGGTGAAGGCTCTTTCACAGCAGATCATCAACACGTGCGAGAATGTCGTCCGGCCTTCAAATCGCTTTCAATATTGGGGTCGCGTGAACGCTGCCGCGGCACTTGGTACGCCGACATTGCCGGGGCTGGCAATCAACTCCTATACGATCAATGGATCGAATAAAGGCATCATCGATACGATCGGCACCGCTACCTCGCTTTCTGTCGTCTTCAAAAATCTTGTAGGTAATGGTCAAAATCTTAGTGTCAATCTGCTAACGGTCGGCGGAGTTTCGATCGATCAGGCGCAGCAGCAGATCGGCGGCATGAACACTGGTGAAATTCACCAGTTGAATTTCACGCTTCATCGCACTGGCCAATTTTCCACAGGATCGCTGCCGCTCTTTTTCGCGGTTTCGGACGGCGCAACCTATAAGGATACTCTTGTGCTGGTCGTACCGATGCGCTCTCAGCAAGGTTTCATTTATGTCGATTCGTCTTATGGTTATTGCACGAGCGTCAAGCAAGTGACTCCCGCCATTGCATGGGTGGCGCATGGGTTCGACGATGGACTGCAGGTGTTTTCTTATTTTGAAACCGAGAGCGGAGACTCGTGGAGTCCTCCACAGGTGACCGTCGATCAGCTTTCCGCTCCATGGTGCGTTGAGGCGTTGGACGATCAAGCTGCCTGGTTTGGAAGTGCATCAAGCAATGGCAAAACCCATGCACGCGTCATCCTCACGCCTGATGCTGGCAGTTCATGGCAAGTTGTGGATGTGGCAACGATCACACCGTATGTGAATTCGATTCATTTCAGTACACCGACGAACGGAATGTTCGTGGGCGACCCAAGAAATGGAAATTGGGGTATCGGCGTCACGACTGATGGCGGCACAACGTGGAAGGCGAGTACATCAACATCCTCGGCACTGTCTGGTGAACTCGGATGGAAGAATTCGATCTCGTGGGTTCGGAAGAACGGCTGGTTCGGCACGAACAAAGGAGAGGTCTATAAGACGAGCGATGGTGGATTGCATTGGACAGCTCATCAGCTAAGCTCGAGCAACGTTGTTGGCGTGGGCTTCGACGACGATTCATTGCATGGTTTCGCAGTATGCAAGCCCGCAGTGAAGGCGCTGACCGGTACGATCAACGGCACGACTGGTCTTTTCAGATCATCGGATGGCGGAGTAACTTGGTCTTCGATCAACCTGCCTTCTGCCAACACGATCCCCAGTGATGTGAAATTTGTGCCCGGTTTGGATCTTGCATTTCTAGTGACGAACACTGGGCTCTATCGCTCGACCGATTTTGGAAGTTCATGGACGGCCGCCGGCGTGCCTGAAACGTGGTCGGGTGCGGACGGGACGATCAGTATTGCTTCCGACACAAAAAAATATGCTGCCACGACAGTTTCTGGCTCTGGCACAATTTCCTTGTCTGGACCGATGCCGCCGAAGCAATCGGTAGAATATCCTGTGCTCGGGGGTTCGATCGAATTGCTTCAAAGCAGTCCGAATCCGACTTCTGCAAGGACGACGATCGCGTTCGTTACTCTTCAGACAGAGCATGTCACGCTTTCGATCTTTGACGCGCTTGGACGAAGGGTCGAAATGCTCATGGACGAAAACGTTGATGCTGGAAAGCATTCTGTCTCGTTTACAGCGAGCCACCTCGTGACAGGTGTTTATCAGTACGTGCTTGAGACTCGCTCGGGCGTGCGCATGAGCCGCCGATTGACCGTCGTAAAGTAAAAGTGTTTTAAGACTTCATCACTGCCCAACAAACAGATCATGGCATCGGGATTTCCCTTCCTCACAGCATTGACATTCCTACCCGTGTTAGGAATGATCATCATCGGCTTTTTTCCCAAGGATAAAAAGCGGATCTTTCAGGGCATTGCGATCGCCGTTACAGGGCTACAGATCGTGCTCGCCGTCATGCTCCTGATGAGCTATAACTCGGCGCTTGCTGGTTTCAACAAGCCCGAGAGTTTCCAATTCATTGAGCGCTTGCCATGGATAAGGCTTACCGGACTCGGGGTCTTCGGGAATATCTCGATCGACTATTACATGGGCATCGATGGCATCTCGGTAACGATGGTGCTGCTAACTGCGCTTGTGAGTTTTATCGGGGCAATTGCCAGCTTCTCGATCAATAAGTCGGTGAAGGGCTACTTCATCATGTATCTTTTGCTTGTGACTGGCATGATGGGCGTCTTTGTTTCGCTCGACTTTTTCCTCTTTTACATCTTTTGGGAGCTGATGCTTCTGCCGATGTACTTCCTGATCGGCATCTGGGGCGGGCCGCGACGCGAATATGCAGCGATCAAATTCTTCCTGTATACATTGCTCGGTTCTGTCGTGATGTTGCTTGTGATGATCGGGCTGTACTTCAGTACGCAAGTGATGGGCACAGATCCGGTGTCGCACAAACAGGTTGTCTATCATACTTTCAGCTTGCTTGACATGATGGACCCAGCCAAGCGAGTGGCGGGTTCGATCTTCTCCGGATTTGGAACGACGTGGCGATATGCTGGCTATCTCGGGCTCTTCCTAGGCTTTGCAATTAAGATACCGATGTTCCCATTCCACACGTGGCTTCCGGATGCGCACGTTGAGGCTCCTACTGCCATCAGTGTTATTCTTGCTGGTGTGTTGCTCAAGATGGGCACGTATGGTATTCTTCGAATTTGCTTCGGGATCTTCCCGGAGATCGCGCTTGCCACAAGCTGGTACATGGCGCTCTTCGGCTTCATTAATATTGTCTACGGAGCGTTCTGTGCGATGGCGCAGAAGGATCTGAAGAAGCTTATTGCGTATAGCTCGGTGAGTCATATGGGCTATGTGCTACTTGGCATGTCCGCGATGAACTCACAGGGCATAACTGGCGCGGTGTTCCAGATGTTCAATCATGGTACGATCACGGCAATGCTGTTCCTTTGCGTCGGCGTACTTTATGATCGTGCGCATACGCGTGGTCTCGACGAGTTTGGCGGACTCGCGAACAAGATGCCAAAGTATTTCGCGTTGGTCGTTATCTGCTTCTTCGCGTCGCTTGGACTGCCTGCGATGTCAGGCTTCATCTCTGAGGCGTTCGTATTCCTGGGAGCATTCCAGACGTGGCAGACACTCACGATCCTTTCAACGCTTGGGATCATCCTGACAGCAGCATATATGCTCTGGGCATTGCAGCGCATGTTCCTCGGCACGCTGCCGGAACGCTGGAACAGCCTTACCGATATCAACGGACGAGAGCTTGCCTCGCTGGTGCCGCTTGCCGCGATCATCATTTTTCTTGGCATCTATCCCTCGCCGCTCATCAATTTGATGACGACGAGCGTCAATCAGTTAGTGACATTTGTCCATACGACTGGAACGGCTGCATTGCAGCAGACTGCCACGATCCTGAAGTAAGCAATACATAGCCTATAGCATGCCTCAGCAGACTCCTTCAGACCTTACCGCGCTCGCAAATCACGTACAGCCGTTCGTGACGCAGTCGCTCCAGCATTTCCTGCCGGAGACAATCCTCATTGCCGGGTTTATTCTCGCAATCGTTCTTGATCTCTTCATCAAAAAAGGTGGAGATCGTCGAGTAACTGGTTACTTCGCGATCCTTGTCTTTGCGGCTGCGGGATATGCGGCATTCCAGCAATGGGTACCATTCAATCCTCTGGGCCATGAATGGAAAGGCGGGCAGATGATCTTCTTTTATTTTGTCTCGCTGACTCCACCGCTCGGCATGATGGTGGTCGATAATTTTTCGGTGTTCTTCAAGCTCCTGATCTCGCTGACTGGGATATTTATTATTCTGATGTCGCTCTCGTCAGAAGAGGTCGGCATGAGGAAGTCAAGGTTGGGAGAGTATTACTCGCTATTGATCGGAATGGCGATCGGTATGTATCTGATGCCTGCCTCGACCGATCTCATCATGATGTATATCACGCTCGAGCTTGTCTCGATCACGAGTTACATCCTTGCAGGCTTCATGAAGGACAGCAGCCGCAGCGCAGAAGCGTCGATGAAATACGTGGTCTACGGAGCGTTCTCCTCTGGACTCATGCTGTATGGCTTCTCGCTTCTCTACGGCCTGACGGGCACTACGAATATCCTCGCGATCAAGATGGTGCTTGCGAATATTTTCACAAACCCTGCCACCCACCCGAGCACGTTATCTCTCTGGATCGCTACGATCCTTTCGCTGGCGGGTATGGGATACAAGATCTCGGCAGCCCCATTCCACTTCTGGACTCCGGATGTCTATGAAGGTGCACCGATACCTATCACGGCGCTGCTAAGCGTCGCCTCGAAGGCTGCGGGCTTTGGTCTCCTGATGCGCTTTCTGCTTTTTGTGTACCCAACCGATCCGCAAACTGGCAATCCGATCCTCAATTGGCCCATGATCGTAGCAATACTGAGTGCACTGACTATGACACTCGGCAATTTTGCGGCGCTTCAACAGTCGAACATCAAGCGCATGCTTGCGTATTCGACGATCGCTCATGCCGGCTATATGATGATCGGTCTTGTTGCGGCAGGTGTCGGGACCGCGCTGACCGGCATGCAGGTGACGGAAGGCTCGTCGGGGATAGTCGCGGTCATGATCTACTTGATCGCGTATCTTTTCATGAATCTCGGAGCATTCTATGTCGTACTGCTCATCGCCAACAAGATCAACTCCGAAGAGATCGAAGACTACAAAGGCCTTGCGCGCCGAGCACCCCTACTCTGTGTTGCTCTGGGGTTGTTCCTGATCTCGCTGACCGGCATTCCGCTTACGATCGGATTCATCGGCAAGCTGTATATTTTTACCTCGATCTTGAAGATCGATCCGGTGACGCACCACATCAAATATTTGTGGCTCGCAATTGTTGCTATTCTTAATTCTGTTGTTTCGCTCTACTATTACATACGAGTGATGGCGGCAATGTTCATCAAAGATCCGGAGCAAAGCGCGGTCGCCGATGGCGGCGGTGCGCTGATAATCACTAATGAAGGCGCGCTTACTTATCCATTCTCGGCAAAACTGCTGTTGTTCGCATTCCTGATCCCGGTGATCGTGCTTGGAGTTTATTTTACGCCGGTTGTCGAATTTGCGGGCAACGTTGTTCGATTCTTTACACTCCAATGAGCGAAGCCCCGCAGGAAGTGCCGATTGACATTTCGGCCGATGAATTCAACGAATGGCGGAAAGCGCATAAGCCGCATCAGCTAATCGATGTTCGTGAGCCGCACGAGAATGCTGCGGCGAGGCTTTCCGATGGCATCCTCATTCCAATGGGAGACGTTGTCAGCCGGCTGAGCGAGCTCAATCCGGAAGATGATATCGTTGTGTATTGCCGGACGGGAAATCGCAGCGGGCAAGTCGTTCAATACATGCGTCGTCAGGGTTTTCTTCGTGCGAGAAACCTCGAAGGCGGGATCGTCCAATGGGCGCAGCAGTATCCGTTCGAGCGCTCAGAAAGCGCTTAACGTTTGGGTCGTTTAGCTCTCGTCATTTCGAGCACATCCAATATTTTTGTTAGCCGTGCTTCCGGGATCAGTCCTCGTTCGAGTACGATCTCACGTATCGATCGCTTTGTCCTTAGCGACTCCATCGCGATCTCAGCAGCCTTTAAATATCCGATCTCGGGCGCCAGCGCAGTGATGAGACTCGAACTCGATTCAGCAAAATGCAGCATTCGCTCTCTGTTTGCTGTGATCCCGGTGATGCATTTCTCGCTCGTAATTCTGAGTGCATTCGAGAATATCTGCAATGCAAAGCACATATTGAACTGCACGACCGGCATCATCACGTTGAGTTCGAGTTGTCCTGCCTGAGAAGCCATCGCGACTGCCGCCTCCGCACCAACTACGTGCAGCGCCACTTGCGAGACCATTTCCAGAATTGAGGGATTCACCTTTCCAGGCATAATGCTGCTACCCGGTTGCACCGCCGGAAGTTGGATCTCCGCAAATCCTGTCATTGGCCCTGAAGCGATCAATCGAAGATCGGCGCTGATCTTCAAAATATCAAGAGCGCAATTCTTGAGTGCAGACATCAAATGCACGAACGGAGCAAGCGATTGCATTGCCTCAAACAAATTCTCGCTAAGCAGAAGATCGAACTTCAGTTGTTTGGAGAGGATCCTGACGACGAGTTCGGAATAACCTTCAGGTGTATTGAGTCCTGAACCTGCGGCACTTCCGCCAATACCCAGCTCACTTAAATCAGCCCGCGCTTCCTCAAGGCGGATCTTGTGATGTTGGAGCATCGCTTTCCAGGCGCCGAACTCTTGCCCAAGCGTGATCGGAACAGCGTCCTGAAGGTGGGTACGTGCTGATTTTACCGCATCTGCGAATTCTTTCTCTTTCGCTTCGAATGCATTGGCCAGCTCGTCGATGGCTGGAAAAAGGTTATCTCGAAGCAGCAACAGCCCTGCAAGACGCATCGCCGTTGGATACGTGTCATTCGTCGATTGTGACATGTTGACATGATCGTTCGGGGAGATCTTTGTATAAGTGCCTCGAGGTTCACCAATAATTTCCAATGCGCGATTGGCGATTACCTCGTTCAGATTCATGTTTGTGCTCGTCCCTGCGCCAGCCTGGAAGACATCGGTAACGAATTGATCGGCGAACTTCCCAGCGATGATCTCATCGCAGGCCTGAATGATCGCGTCCGCAATTACTTTCTCCTTTAGGGCACCCGTTTCAACATTTACGATCGTGCACGCCTTCTTTAATTCAGCATAAGCTCGGATGAAAATAGGATGTGGCCGCAATCCGGAGACGGGAAAATTCTGGACTGCCCGTTGAGTCTGTATGCCGTAATACGCATTGTCCGGAAGCTCAAGATCGCCAAGACTATCGTGTTCGATTCGCATGCTCATGCTTCGTTGTTACAGAATTCGCAGCCCAGAACTGATGCGCGGATGTCGAAAATAAGTCCGGATCGAGAAGATGGATCGGATGTCGTGTAGCCGGATGTATCGCTAGTGAGGTCGATTCGTACCCCAAACCTTTGTAAAGTTGCAATATCTCCTCGAGCGGCAGAAGTTCATCCTGATCTCCAACGCTCAAGAGCAGTGGTGACTGTAAATGTTTGAGATCGTCCAACGTGAGCTTTTGGTGGCGAAAGGACTCGATAAGCTCTCTTGACATTTTCACTGCTTCCTCAGCGCCAGCAATTGTATGAATAGACTCGAGCCGTTGGCGTCTGCGATCGTTTCTTGATATTGCTTCCCAATCAAGAGCGTTTGTGGATGCACGGATTGCCTCCTCGGTCCAGAAAAACTTCATCGCATGGGAAATAATGCTTGCAACGATCTGAGGACGATGTAACGCCATCTCGAGCGCAACATATCCTCCAAGACTATATCCAATGATATCAACGTGTCCGATGCCGAGATGCTGCAATAGATCCAAAGAGAGATGAGCGAGGACCGAAGTAGTTGGGGCTGTGGCTATTTGTGTGCTGCGACCATGCGAAGGGAAGTCGACAAACAGGCAGCTTCGATTCTGGAATGCATTTCGGAGTTGGGCGAATTCTTCGAGAGAACCCAGCGCTCCATGCAGGAAGAGGAGAGGATCACCCTCCACAGAGCCTGAGAATTCGTAGTACACCTCACAGTTGCCCGTTTGAAAGATCATTCAGTTTATGAAATGTGCAACAAAGCTAACTCGGCTTTTAATGAATGTGACATCCTCGCTCTTGCTCGTGTCATCTTTTTGTCTTATAATTCGCTCACATGATGGGTAAACGCTTACTTATTGCTTTACTGCTTCACCTCTCAGTTTCCGTCGCTAACGGCCAGTGGGTTCAGACCTCCGGCCCATCGCTCGGACATGTCAACCAATTTTGCAGGAAGGGCGATACACTTTACGCCGCGATGGGCGATTACGGCATTGGGAGCCTGCTCCGTAGCGTTGATAGCGGCAGATCTTGGAAGTGGCTTAGCTTCCCGATTCCGTATCAACTGATTATGCAGACAGTGGCGCATGATGGAGTAGCGCTCTTCGCCGGTGCGCGAAATGCTCTTTATGTGTCCACAGATGAAGGCGCCTCCTGGCGCGAAAGCGCGCCTGCAGTTTCACCGCAAGCGATGATCTACTTTGGCGGAGCAGTTTATTATGGTGGCGTAATCAACAATGGGGTGAAGCGGACGTTCGATCACGGATTGAATTGGTCTCGAGCTGGCACCGGGCTTCCAAGTACTTCCGCGATCACACAACTCTTTGCCGACGGTACAAAACTATATGCAGGTTCGAATGGCGACGGACTTTTCGTTACTGAAGATTCAGCGAAAAGCTGGCATTCGGTCGCTCCGGAAATTCCTCATACTGATGCTTACATCACGGCTATCGGTCGTGCCGATAGCGTGCTGTTCGTCTCCACTCCGAGTCTGATCTATCGCTCGACCGATCAGGGGTCAACGTGGCAAACGACGACAATCGGACTGCCAACGGGCAATGGGGCTAATGCATTGTATTATAGCGATGGAGTAATCCTTGCCGGACTTGGTAGCTATGGGAATTTCCGATCAACGGATCTGGGTAATACCTGGTCCAAAGCGCAAGATTCGAAAGCCATTGGTGGTGCTACTGCGATAGCTGCATTCGGTCAGACTTTTGTAATCGGCTCGTCTGGTGTATTCCGTTCTCCAGACGGTGGTTTGCATTGGGCGCCTTCGGACAAAGGGGTTGGCTCGACCTACATCACCTCATTGCTTGCAACTTCCTACGGAGTTCTTGCGGGAGATCTCGATGCCGATTTTGGACTCGTCTGGAGCAGCACTGATCATGGACAAAACTGGAGTTCGATCTCGCAGGGTCTTAGCACTATTGGGGTCAATGCACTTGCGCAAACAAGCAATGTAGTTCTTGCCGGGACTGATGGCTCCGGAATGTTTCGCTCTGAAGATTCTGGTAAGTCATGGACTGCTGCGGCTGGATTTCCTGCCAACAGTTATGTGACCTCCATCGCCGCGAGTGGGAACATCGTCTTCGCAGGTACGAATGGATTTTCAATGTCTCTATTCCGCTCGAAAGACGCTGGAGCCACTTGGGAGTCATCGCACAATGGTCTGTCAACGCAGGATGTGACATCGCTCCTCTGGAACGGCGACAGAGCGCTGGTTTCAATTTCCTCAGATGGATTTTTCAGCAGCACGGATCAGGGAAATAATTGGACGCCCGTGAACACGCCATCGCCTTTTGCGATTCTTCTCGGGAAATTCAATTCCACTCTCTTTGCCGGTGATTTCAATAAGCTCTATCGTTCAATGGATGACGGAGCAAGTTGGCAAGCGGATTCTTTGAGTCTTGCAGGGCTGCGCCCCAAATCCTTCACGATATCAGGTACAAAGTTATACGTCGGTACAACCAGGGGCATCTTTCGCTCGGACGACAGTGGTAGGAGTTTTGTCCGCGATGGAGATGATGATCTTGCAGCATTTGAGGTCCCGTCCCTGGCGAGTCGCGCTGGCTGGATCTATGCCGGTACGGATGGAGCAGGAGTGTGGGCTAAATATGCTGGTGAACTAGCTGTTTCCACTTCTCATCCGACATTGAATCCTATTGTCGTGAACCCGAATCCATCGAACGGGTATGTTCACGTTAATTACTCAACGAAGTCGCGTGGCGATGTCAGGATCGAGATCGTTGACGAGCTAGGAGTACTGCGTAAAGCATTGCTATTGGGAGAGCAATTGAGTGGGGAGCACACTGCACGAATTGAATTCAGTGAACTCTTAGCAGGTCACTATTTCTGCCGCATTCTAAGCGGCACCGAGGTGATGGTGGGGAAGATAGAGCTGGAGCGTCATTGAAATAGCAAAGCCGCCCTTAGAACAAGGGCGGCTTTTTTGGAAGTCGGTTCGCTTAAAGATTTCCTCGCAGCGCTTGCTCTCCTTCGATCGCTTCAAAGAGCGCCTTGAAGTTTCCTTTGCCGAACGAACGGCCGCCACGACGCTGAATGATCTCGAAAAAGAGAGTTGGGCGGTCCTGTACCGGCTTTGTGAAGATCTGTAACATGTAACCGTCATCATCGCGATCAACAAGAATGCCGAGCTCCGCAAGTTGCTCGATTGGCTCATTGATCTTCCCAACTCGTGATTCGAGCTCTTCATAGTAGGTGTTCGGCACGCGCAGAAATTCTACTCCCTGCGATTGAAGCTGCCTAACTGTCGCGAGAATATCACCTGTTGCAAGAGCAATGTGCTGCACTCCAGGGCCGCCGTACCAATCGATGTATTCTTCGATCTGCGACCTCTTCTTTCCCGCAGCGGGCTCATTGATCGGGAATTTGATCTTCTCCGAAGAAGAGGCCATGACTTTACTCATCAGCGCAGAATATTCGGTCGAGATATCTTTGTCGTCGAACGAGACGAAGAGATGGAATCCCATCACCTTCTCATACCACTTCACCCAGCGGTTCATCTCGTTCCAGCCGACGTTGCCGACGATGTGATCGACTGCCGCAATGCCGACAGGTCGCGACACTTTATCCTCCTGAGTAATTGTCCGATAGCCCGGAGCGAAACCAGTATATTCACTGCGGTCAATAAAGGTATGAAGGGTGTCACCGTAGGTACGAATGGAAGCGATTCTGAAGATGCCACCAGCATCCTCGATCTCTCTTGGCTCCTGGACTCCGATGCCTCCTCGCTTTGTTGCCTCCCGATACGCTGACTCAACATTTTTCACTTCAAGACCAATATCCTTGACGCCATCGCCATGTGTGGCGAGATGCTCCTGGATCGGATGATCTTTAAGAAGCGGAGTCGTTAGTACAAGGCGGACCTTGCCTTGTTCGAGAACATAGCTTGAGCGATCGCGGCAGCCTGTTTCAAGTCCGGCGTAAGCAGTGAGTTTGAAACCCATCGCGGAGCGATAGTAATATGCCGCTTGCTTTGCGTTGCCGACAAACATCTCGATGTGGTCGATCGCGCGGATCGGCATGAAGTCTTCCTGAGTTTCTTTCTGAGTTGCCAGAGGTTCGGTAAGTACGTCTTGGGCCATCTTTGAAAGCAATAAAATCTGTTGTGATCGAGCAGCGGCAACACGTGGTGCCGCAGGAGCGCCCCGGCGTGCCTAGCCAGGACGTATATTCGTTAACAGGTCAACGTTTCACAAGGGTTCAACATGCGGCGCCATTCTCTAACAGGATACTGGAGTGTATTCCGAAATTACTCGAAGAGAGCTATCCTTCTGATTGCAACGCTCGGGTTTTGCTGCGTGTCATCGAGAGCGCAAACCGTCACAATGCCCTCCAGTCCCGCGCTGCAGCAAGAGAACACACTGCAAGACCTGCAGCGAGACCTCAACGATATCTTTAACGACCCAAATTTTTCCAATGCCTTCTGGGGTGTGTGCATTCAATCGCTCGAAACGGGCCAATACTATTTCAGGCTCAACGATGCCCGCTCCTTCCTGCCAGCGTCCAACCTGAAGGTTTTCACCGCGGCCGAAGCCTTATCGCTCCTGGGACCAGACTTTCGCTACAACACCGAACTGTTGACCACCGGAAAGATCAGCGAAAAGACGATTCGAGGAGATCTTATCATTCGGGGCTCGGGCGACCCAACGCTTGGTGCGTTCAATCTTGATCACGACACCATACCTACGCTTGTCTTTGATGCCTGGGCAGATTCGCTTCGTCGATTAGGTATCACGCGCGTTGAAGGCAACATCGTTGGTGATGATACCTACTTCACTGATCAGGTGTATCCAATGGGCTGGGCGGTGGAGGATCTCCCGTACTACTTTGCAATGCAATCGAGCGCGCTGAGCTTTGCGGAGAATCAGGTAAGCGTCACGGTTCTTCCTTCAACCACCGTTGGAGGGAAGGTGCGATATGAGGTCGTGCCTGCGACTCGTTATGTGACTGTCGAAAATAATGCTACGACGAAGGTTGATTCACTTGTGCGGCGACTGCCGACCGGACGCGATTCCGTGATCGCCCCTGGCTCGAGCACCATCGAAGTGAAACGATTGGTCGGGTCGAACACGATCGTGATCACTGGGCAAATTCCAATCACGGGAGCGATCGTCACAGAAATGCTTTCGATCGAAAATCCGACGCTGTATGCTGCAACGGTTTTTCGTGAGGTGCTTGAAGCGCGAGGAATACGCATCTCCGGTTCGAGCATGACTTCGCAAGACCTTGAGAGACGGATTCCATATCTGAAAGCGAAAGTGCTGGCTCAGTACACAAGTCCTCCGGTTTCGGATATTGTTCGATTGATGAACAAGCAATCCGATAACCTTTACGCTGAGCAGCTATTTCGAACCGTTGCCAAAGAGCAGCGTGGCGAAGGAAGTTGGACGAAGGGCAGCGAAGCCATGAGGGCCTTTCTCGCTAATGTTGGCATTCTGCCGGAGCGCATTGCGATCTATGATGGATCAGGATTGTCGCGAATGGACTTGATCGCACCTACACATATGGTGACCGTCCTTCGAAACATGTATCAACAGAAGAAGCTCTATGACGTATTTTATCGCTCGCTGCCAGTCATGGGCGTCGATGGTACACTTGCTCACCGACTCACCGATACGCGAGCGCAGGGTAATGTTCGCGCCAAAACGGGTTTTCTGACGGGCGTTCGTTCGATCTCCGGGTACCTGACAACTCGCGATAATGAGCTACTCGCGTTCAGCATCATTGGCAACAACTTTACAACTCCGACGAGCCTGGCGAACAATCTGCAGGACCTGGTCCTGCTGCGACTCGTGAACTTTTCCAGGAAATAACCCCTAGAAATGGAGCAGTTGAACAGTTTTTGCAACATTCCTTCAGACCAACCGTAAGGCTACGATTAGCCCAGTACGTAATTGTTTATGACACGACTCGCAGCGCTTGGTTTTGTTTTACTCTCGCTCGGTGCTCCTAGTTCTGGGTTTGCACAACTACCAGCATGGAATCGCTTCACGCTTGATAACGGACTCGAGGTGCTCGTCGTCGAAAACCATCTCACGCCGATCGTGACGGTTGAGATCGCGGTACGTAATGGCTCATTCACGGAGCCGCCGGAATACAATGGCCTGTCTCACCTGTACGAGCATATGTTCTTTACAGCAAATGCGCGTGATACGACCGAGGACGATTTCCTCGGCAGAGTGGACGATCTTGGCATTCTCTATAATGGAGAGACGCAGGAAGAGAATGTCCAATATTATTTTACCCTACCGAAACAGAACCTGGAAGCAGGCCTCGACTTCATGGCAACTGCCATCGAGAATCCACTCTTCAAGGAAGAGGAACTACACAAGCAGCGCGAGATCGTGCTTGGCGAATTTGATCGCAATGAGGCGCTCCCGCTTTTCAAGTTTGGACGCAAGGTCAATCTTGCCCTTTGGGGTCAGTATATCAGTCGCAAGGAAAAGCTGGGTCAGCGTGAGATGATCAAGAAGGCGACGCGAAATATGATGCTGACGATCAAGAACAAATATTATATCCCGAACAACTCGCTGTTGATCGTCGCGGGTGATGTGAATACCGAAAATATTCGTTCGATCGTCCCGAAGTATTTCAATAGCTGGCCGCGTGGCACTGACCCATTCGTGATAGACCCGCCGCCACACATTCCGCCGCTTGCCAAAACCACATTTGTTATTGACACCGTTGACCAGCCCACCGCGACAGTCATGGTCCGCTGGCATGGACCATCGATCGGCATCGACGACAAGGGCACCTATGCTGCCGACGTCTTCAGCTATATTATTGGGCAGCAAGAGCATGAATTTACTAAGAAGCTTCAGGAAAGCGGGATCGCGATGGGTACGAACTTCTGGTATTACACTCAGCGCAATGTTGGTCCGATCCAGGCCGATATTGTCGCGACACCTGAGAAACTCGTGGACGCAGTTCAACTTTTTTGGCAGGAGGTTGCCAAATTTGACGACCCAACGTATTTCACTGACGACGAGTTGGAGACATCCAAGCATGCTCTCCGGATCCAGATCCTTTATAACAGCGAGCAGCTTTCAAACTTCTCGCAAGTATTGGGATTTTGGTGGGCATCGACTGGTCTGGACTACTACCAGCATTATCTCGACAATCTAAGCAAGATCACGCGAGCGGACATTCGTGATTACGTTCATCGCTATATCCAGAATCAGCCATACGTTCTTGGTGTGGCAATCAGCAAGGAAGCGGCCGAGAAGGTCCATCTTGATATGAACAAACTCGCTGCACCTAAAACCGGCCTTTGATCAGCAATCTCTCAATGCTCAAAACATTACTCTTCGCCCTCTGTACGCTCCCCTTAATCCCACTCAGTATCGGCTGCGCGAGTAGCTCAAAAATTCAGGGCGAGCGGATCATCAATGATGTGCAGGAATTCACGATCGATGGTATCGATGTGCTCTTGCGCGAGAGCCGCACGACTCCAGTGATCAGTGCTGTTGTCCTGATCAAAGGCGGATCAAGCAGTCTTCCTGCAAATATTCCTGCCTCGACCGAATATTTTGCAATGAATATCGCGGCAGCGAGTGGCACTGAGCGAACGCCCAAATCGGACTTTCGCCGTCGATTGCTCCGCATGGGTACCTATATTAATGGAGAGGATAGCCGCGATTTTTCAGTGCTGACCCTGCGCTGCATCCGAGAGAGTTGGGATAGCTCATGGCAATATTTTTCGGACGTCATTACTCGACCACAGTTCGATCAGGTTGAATTTGACAATATGCAGAACAATGTTTTAATCCAACTTGCGGCCGCTCGCAACGATGCCGATCGGTTGAGTCACATCGTCGGAGATTCCGTTTACTTCCAGGGTCATCCCTATGGACGCCGTCTGACCGAATCTGATGTCAAGTCACAAACACTCGACAATATTAGCAGACATTACAAGTCGCTGATGGTCAAGTCGCGGTTGCTTTTAAGTGTTGTTGGCAATGTTACAAAAGAAGAGCTCGTTAGGAAGATCCGAACTTCGGGCCTTACTGATCTCCCTGTCGGTTCATACACCGATGTGAAAATGCCTGCACCGCCAAAGGCATTCTCTCCTGGAGCATACTTCGTGCAATTCCCACGGAAGCTCCCAACGAATTACGCACTTGCCTATTTTCTCATTCCAAGTAAGGGTGATTCAGACTATTATCCTTACGTGCGTCTTCGCAATTTCTTCGGCGGCTTTGTGTTCAATCACATTCGCGTTCAGCACAACCTTGCGTATGCACCTAATGTGGATGAAGAAGATTCAAAGACTTCGACCGGGCAGATCTCATTCCAAACGGCCTTCGTCGACAGTGCCGTAAAGCTCGTCAATGATGATGTTGATTTCTTCCAGGACAATCGCATTCGTGAATCCGCGATCAAAGAGGGGGTAGGGCGCTGGACGACCAACGAATACGTGAAGGCGGAAACCGCGCAGAGTCAGGCGTTCCAGCTTGGTCAGGCAAAGCTTACGACAGGTTCATGGCAAAACGCGTTTGTCTCGTATGAGAAGCTCGCGACGGTCACTCCAGATCAGCTGCAGCACACTGCACGGCGGTATCTCCGCAATTTTAATTGGGTGGTCGTTGGAGATACTACGGGACTAAATCGAACGCTGCTCCAATCCAGATAACGCAGCAGCGAACCGCTTATTTCTTCTTCGCTTTCGGAGCAGGTGTAAGCGTGATCTCCTTCTTCTTGGCTGCGGATTGGTAGATTGCCTCGACGATCTCCATGCGCTTCTGCGCTTCCTGGCCAGTTGACATTAACGGTACGAGTCCCTTAACGGCATTTACAAAATGACGAAGCTCGTTCTCGTATGATTTCTTGTACAAGCCAACAGGCGTTTGGACTTTCGCAGGCGTGAGATTGACAAGGTTGCCGTGAACGCGTTTGAAGACACGTAGGGGATTGATGAACGCGCTGCCGTCTTTGCCGAATACATTGCAGTAAAAGAAATCACCATCGCGGTGGAATGTCCAGCTAACCTCGATCGTGAGTGTGACACCGCCCTCCAATCGCGCAAAAACGGCGGCAGAATCTTCCACAGCCTTCGTCTGCTGATGAAACGCGCTTGCGCTCACAGAAAGAACTCTTGGATAATCGAGCAGCCAGAGCGCCATATCGAGCATGACGATTCCCATATCGAGGAACACGCCGCCTCCAGACTTCTCCTTCTGTGCGTGCCACGCGGAAGCGGAAGACTGCTGTTTAAGCCAGCCTGACTTAATGTAAAAGACCTCGCCAAGCTCTTTCTTGTCGATGAATGTTTTCAGGATCATCGTGTCAGGTCTGAACCGATTGTTCATCCCGACCATGAGCTTGCGACCATACTTGGTGGCAGCTTCAACCATGTCGCGAGCTTCTCTTGCGGTGCGTGCGATCGGCTTCTCCACGAGCACGTCCTTACCCGCTGCCAGTGCCGCGATCGCGAGTGGCCGATGGGCATCAGTGGACGAGCAGATATCGATCGCCTGAATGTCGGATGCGATGTTCGAGGCGAGAAGATCCTCGATGCTCGTGTAGATATTTGGAATCCCGGCACGATCGGCCACCGCTCTGGCTTTCCGGCGATCGGGATCGACAATGGCGACGAGTTCAACGTCCGTCATCCTTTGGAGGATCGGCAGATGAACTACCTGGCCAACATTCCCAGCACCAACAAGAGCGAGTTTGATCTTATCCATTCGTCATAAATACTTGTCTTGCAAAAATACTGCTGCATTTGGCAACAGAGGTCAATTACCTGAAAAACCTGTAACCCTTTTGACTTGAATGCGTTTTCTAGGTAACCACAATTTTGAAATCGTTATTCGGCGCCAGGCATGAAATCGCTAGTCTTAGTTCTCTCCTTGTTCGTTGCATCGTCTTCGTTCGCTCAGATCTCGACAACGGTGACATCACATCGCTTCGGGATTAAGCTACACGGGGTTGGTGCGGCGCCAGCGATGCAAAAGGTTGCTCCGCTGAACGCAAAGCTTGGGTTCTCGATCGACATTCCGGTGCCTTACACCACGATCACACCTGGTAGCCAGGATTCAGTGATCACTGGGACGATCACCAATTTGACCAACGCAAACATCTCGCTTAATTTCCATCGTACCCAACATTTACCGATCGGATGGACGACGGGCGTCTGCTTTGGAATACAATGTCTCGTCGCGTCCGCCGATAGTGGGCAGAAGCCATTTGTCTTCGCTGCGCATGAAGCAGAGGCGTTTGTACTTCATTTTTATGGTGACGATAACAGCCACCTGAGCACCAATCAGGACACGGTCCTGGTAAATCTTATTGTAAACCAGGTCGGCGGTACTCCAGCGGATACCATCCAACTGCATTTGAAAGGCTTGATAAGCACAACGGCGGGAGTCGCTCAGAAAAACGTACTTCCTACCACGCCGACTATCGCAAGTGTATATCCGAACCCAATTGTGAGTAGCACAGACCTGAGCGCTCAGATCTTCTTGCCTGCTGCCTCTCAGGGCTCGGTAGCGGTCTATGGCGTTCGAGGCAACCTCGTCCGCTCAGAGAGCAATCTAGCCCTGCAGAAGGGCGTCAACGTTGTCCGGTTCGATGTTGCAGGACTTGCATCAGGAAGTTACCAATTGGTCTGCACCCTACCTTCGAGTGTAAAGATTACGCGAGCCTTCGAAATCAGCCGGTAATCTCCCTAATACGTCGCCTTGGAGCGATTCGCAGCTTGTCATGCTATACTGTGGAGAAAGTATCATTCGCTCCAAGAATGTGGCAGCATATTTATACAAATACTGCCGGTTTGTCCACCACTTATACCTCTTTTCTGTTGCTGTAGGAATAACTCCTACGCTTGCAAAGACTCAGCGTAATGGCCAGATAATCTATCCACCTGCTCAAATTCGCTATTAAAGGTGCCTCTGGTCAGTTCTCCCCAAGCCTCTCAACTTGTTTTCCACAGGGCTGTTTGTAAATCGTCGGTCATCCACAAATCTATCAACGTCGATGTCAATAACAATTTCCGCCCTCAATTTCCGCCGAAAGAACGGTGCACCCCTCTGTGAATAACTCAGAATCGCTTGATTATTCGGGACGAAACGCTACTCGCATAGAGCGCAAACTGGCCGCAGACCTTATGAAATAAGGCTGCAGTGTTGTCACTGAGTTAAGCTAACGCTACCTTAATGTTTCGGGGAGATCCAAATTGTTACAGTATCCCGAGCCCCGCTCGCGAATGTCCCAAACCCACCCTGTACATGATTGAGAGAAGATTGATATGTGCTTCTACTGCCGAAGTTCTGTCTTCGATCATCAACCCAGTTTGTGTCAGCCGCAATAAACGTAATACGATTTGGACCGTACCACCCAAACAAGCGAGGAGAAATTCGGATGTCAGGTGCAGTGTGCAGAAACGAGTAACGCGTAACTCCATTTGTATCGACCGGAGGGCCGTCCACCGATGTTTGAACTCTGCCTTTGCTGGTATCCAATGCGGTGACCTCCAGCATGTACTTCCGATTAGGATTGTCGATCGGGCCTGCGGTCAGTCCATAGTTGAATGAGATCAGATTGTTCGTGTCGAGTGTCAATGATCTTGATGGGAGACTATCGTTTAGACCGATAATCCGTATCGGCATCGGCACAGTGGTGAAAGACTCAAGCGTATTTCCGTTATAGGTCACGCGCAACTCGTATGTCTTCCCACCTCGCACGATCAATTCCGAAGCAGGAAGAAAATAACGCCCCTTCCGCGCTCCGGCGAGAAGTGTGTGCTCAGTGCCATCAACGATGATCTTAACGGTCGCACTGTCGATCGCACTTGAGATGTCGTCCAGGTAGTCTCCGAACGGAGTTGTTCGGTGGAGTATGATCGAATCGATGGGTGAATCTGCGAACAAGTATCCGGCAACAACTAGTTGTTCGTGATACTCGGAGTTGATCGCGCCATCGCAGCCAAGCCCAATGAGAGAGCATCCGAGAAGAGTCCAGAGGGCAGCTCGACCAACATTTGTTCTCATCAGGCAACGAATGGAAGTACTCAGCATAGTCTAAAAATTTACGGATAGACTGAACGTGGGCAGAATTGGCAGTAATTTCACATCGGTGATCGTCGCCGGATTAGTAGAAGCATCGACTTGCCGAAACCAGACATTCCGGTGGTTGTAAACATTGTAGAGATCGATGTCGAACTCTGCATTACGACGATCGGAGAATAAGCTGAACGAGTACGTTGCAGAGAGGTCCATGCGATTGTAAGGCGGCAGGCGCAACGCATTGCGTTTTCCAGCGACCGTGACGAGTGCACCTTCGGCGTCCGGTTCGAGTGCGCGGTAGAGTGCGACTGTTTGAGAGTAGGCCTGACCCGTCCCATAAGTGAAGGCGGAGCCGATCGTCCAGCGATCGCTAAGTTTATACGTGAGAACGACATCGACATCATTTCGGCGATCGTATGTCGGCGGATATTCCTCGCCATTGTTGATGTCCGGAAACGTTCGCTTGGTCCAGGCTAGAGTGTATCCGATCCAACCCGTTAGGTCTCCGACTTGTTTTTGGAGAAAGAACTCAATACCGTATGCTCTGCCAGAACCGACAAAGAAAATATCACTCAACTTATTGCCACTTATGATATTCGGACGGATCTCGACAAGATTCGACATGTCCTTATAATACGCCTCCACATCAAGTGTGTACCCGCTAAAGGGGATCGTAGACACACCCACAACATACTGAAGCGCCTTCGATGCGTTCTGCGTCGAATCGACGGGCAGCCAAATATCGAAGAAGCTCAAATTGGGATTCGACGCTAGCTTCAGGTATTGATGATAAATGCCCACACTCGCTTTTAGCGTGATGTCTTCGTTGAGGATATACCTGGCGCTGATGCGAGGGTCAATACCGATCTGAGATTTTGCGCTGATGCCATCAACGCGTACCCCACCTGTGATCGCCGTTCGCTCGCTTGTCTTCCACTCGTCCTGGAGATAGAGTGCTCCATAGAATGGAGAAAGATCAATGTTTGCACTTGGCGGATTGCTTCCTGACTGCACTTTGAACTGAAAGCGATACGCAGAGCCTTGAAACCCGAGTTTCAACTTGTGCTCGTCCTTGAAGAGATATTCAAGATTTCCATACAGCGAAAGATCCTGGATGTTGTTAGTCCAGGTGAAGCCTTCTGAACCAACCCCGGCTGTGAGGTTTGTATAATAGCGGCTGCCTGTTGCGTAGATCTTCGTGAAAAGATCAGGACCGAGAATATGCGTCCACTGCGCGGAGCCAGCCTGATTGCCCCAATTGATGGCAATGTTCGAGCCGGCTTTATCGCTGGAGTAATCCAGATTGTCAGCCCCACCGTAACCAGCAATTGCGATCCGGTCGTTGGCTCCAAGTATCTGAGTGAATTTTCCGTTGAGATCGAAAAAGTTGTAGTTTGGAAGTGTTAGCGATTGTTGCAGTCCGGTCGCCTTGAGTATCACATCGATGTAGGTCCGTCGTCCGAATAAACTCAGTGCGCCGTTTCCCACCGGTGTCTCGAAGGAGGCACGACTCGAGATCGCACCGATCGAAACCGAACCCTTCGTCTGATTCATATCGCCGTCTCTGTTGGTGACTGACAACACAGCCGACAACCTACCGCCATATTCAACCGGGAAGCCGCCCTTGATCAACTCCACATCTTTGATCGCATCCGGATTGAATGTCGAGAAAAACCCAAAGAAGTGCGAAGGATTGTAGAGCACCGAGCCATCGAGCAGGATAAGATTCTGATCAGGCGAACCGCCACGGATGTAAAGTCCGCTTGAGATCTCGCTGGAGGTCTGGACGCCAGGAAGCAACTGCAGAATGCGAAAGAGATCTGCCTCACCGGCCTTTGGCAGGTTCTTGATTTCGGCGGGGCGAATTTTTACGCGCGAGACCTGTGGTTCCTGACGTTCCTTGTATCGATCGGTCTCAACCATGATCTCACTTCCTTCAACCACAGATGGAGCAAGCGTTATGTTGAGTCTGCGTTCTTCGGCTGGGTTAAGTGTAATCTTCGTTATGAACGGTGCATATCCATACGAGGAAAACTCCACGGTCAGCGACCTGCCGCTCGGCAAATGCAATGCATAGTATCCGCTGGAGTTCGTCAGCGCACCGCGGCTCAACGTCCGCACTCGAACTGTAGCACCGGCTAGTGTCTCACCAGTCGCCGAATCTTTGACGTATCCAGAGATGACCGCATCATTCGAATCGCTCGGTGGAAGTTCGCCACGCAGCAAGCGAGATGCGGAACGAGAATCAGTCGCAACTAAAGGGAGTGATATCCAGGACGCAACAATCACAAGGCAAAAGAAACGAAGAGAGATCATTAATTTATTTTAGCGTGCGAATATTTGCCTACAAAAACGGCTCAGCGTGTTCTTGTGAGAGAATGCGTTTTCCAGCGCGGCATTACGCTCGGTCAAACGCAAGGTTACACTGATTCAATAGACGTTTTATGAAGAAATTCATTGATCGCGTTGCTCACGATCTCAGGGTGGGAAAGACAGATTAGATGTTTCCCGTCGGGAATGCTCAAGTCCACGCTGGAGGTCCTCGAAAAGGGAATGATGTGATCCTTCACTCCATGCATCCGAAATACGGGAATTTCCGTCGAGCATCCCTCCCATTCAGCCAACATCCGATAGCCTTCGCGGAACAAGTGCTTCGAAAGGTCCGCATACATCGTGGTGCAAAGCTTAACTTCTTTCATCGGAATAGCTGAAAGATATCGCATGATGAACGGCACCAGAAAAATCGAGACCCGATAAACCCAGATCGGGAGCTTCGAAGCTATGCGCCGGCCAAAGGTTTGGATGACGGGCCGCAATTCATTGCTGGAGCGAAGGCTGCCCGTTAGAATGAGAGACCGCACCTTAACATGCTTCGCAAATTCCTGAGCTATCGCTCCTCCCATTGAAGCGCCGACGATCACAAGATCGTTACCATCAACGATCACGCGACTATCTGACAAGTGCTGCAGAAATCTTTTTGAATAATCGGCAAGCGTCTCACCGTCGAGTGCATCGATATAATCAGGGGCGGCGATAGTGTAGGGTAATGATTGTTGCGCATGCCACAATCGATGGTCGGAGCCCAGACCCGGGAGGAACAGAAGAACCGTTCGGGCTGCCAATTATTGAAGGATAGGCAAAAGTGCGGCAGGTTGTTCGATGCCCGAGTGTTCGTGCTCATTCACACTCGAAATGATGTGCGGAGTCAGATCAAACACAACGTCGCCACGCTCCCCGGTCTCTTTTTTCGCTGAGACAGCGTGCTTCACGTCGATGAGCGAGCCGAGAAGTGTTGCGCTGTTTGCGCGCTCAATCCGTACTCTGCGATATTCGCCAACTTCAGCATCAATGCGCGGAAAGACCACCATCTTGTTCGTATCAGTGCGGCCTTTCCATTCAGTTTCCTGTTTCTTCGATCGGCCTTCGATGAGGATAGAGTGCTCACGACCGATCTCCAACAAATTCCGTTTTAGGGAGATCGCATTTTGGATCTCGATGATCTCCTGAAGTCTGCGGGTCTTTTCGGTGTCAGGGACATCATCGGCCAAAGTGTCGAACGCGCGAGTATTCGGACGCGGGGAGTAGTTGAACATATACGCGCCATCATATTCAACTTCGCGCAACGCGCCCTTTGTCATTTCATGATCCTCAAGCGTCTCAGAGCAGAACCCTACGATGATATCAGTTGAGAGCGCGGCTTCAGGCATTGCACGCCGGATCATCTCGATGATCGACATGTAGTGTGCTCGCGAGTAGGTCCGATTCATCAGCTGCAGTATACGATCAGACCCCGACTGAATTGGCAGGTGAATATATTTGCAGATGTTATCATGCTCTGCCATCGTATCGACGAGCTTCTGGTCGAAATCCTGCGGATGGCTGGTGGTATAACGAAAACGGACGTTGGGTACAGCGAGGGCGCATTCGCGTAGAAGGTCTGAGAAGTCCAGACCAGTCTCGTCATACGAATTCACATTTTGCCCGAGCAATGTGATCTCTTTGAATCCACGCTGCTCTAA
>Ga0207112_1024_pt1 | contig 38896 bp, 34 predicted proteins | sample Alteio_BWMinHeat_72_FD_153549 | JGI IMG/M metagenome (GOLD analysis project Ga0207112, IMG submission 153549) | Enriched cells from forest soil in Barre Woods Harvard Forest LTER site, Petersham, Massachusetts, United States -... | ecosystem: Environmental > Terrestrial > Soil > Temperate forest >...
TCGACCTAAAGAAACTCACCAACTACCGCACGTTTTGGGTGGTATGTGGGCTTTATTTTTTTACACTCGCTTTTGTCACAGCCAGCGGCATGGAATTTTTGAAATGGCTGGCGAGCAAAGGCGCAGAGTTTGGGGCCGACGTTAATATCAATAGAATCCCGCTGTACCATTTCCCCGATGTATGGCAGAATCTCGTTTTTATTAGCGGCATGTTTAAAATCGTTCTCGCCATTTTAGTGGTGATCTCTGTGACGAACGAATATCAATACCGCACTATTCGTCAGAATATAATTGACGGCATGAGCCGTTGGGAATTTTTGCAATCTAAAATCCTGACGAACGTTTTGTTCAGCCTGATGAGTGTGGCCATGGTTTTTGTTATTGCCCTGGTGACCGGTATGATCTATTCTCCCCACCTTATTTTGGCCGATATTTTCTCTGACCTTGAATTTTTTCCTGCTTATTTTATTGAAATCTTTTCGTTCCTCTCTTATGCGTTGATGTTGGGAATCTTCGTGCAGCGTTCCGGCCTCACCATTATTTTGCTCCTGCTCTCACAGATGATTGAAGCAATAATCAAAGTGAATGTTCCGGATGCAGCGGCAGGGATCAAAGACTTTTTCCCCATGCAGTCCATCACCAACCTGGTTGCAATACCTTTCGCACGCTACGCGCTGCAACAGATTCAGGATTATGTTACCATTAGTGCCATGCTAATTGCCTCAGCCTGGGCATTCCTCTTCAACTACTTCGCCTACCAACGCCTAAAGAAATCTGACATTTAAAACAGTTGCCAGTGGCCAGTTGCCAGTACCCTACAGTAACCAGCGACCGGCTACTTGCTCCCTGCTACCGTCAACTTCCTTTGCGTTCCTCCGCGCTCTTTGCGGTTAAATTTTTCCCGCAACCAGCTACTTGCTACCGGCCACCGGCAACTAGCTCCCTGCTACCGGCAACTTCCTTTGCGTTCCTCCGCACCCTTTGCGGTTAACCCTTTCCACATTTAATTTTAAATCTTAAACCTTGAATTCTGAATTTCCTTTGCGACTTAGCGTCTTTGCGTGACCTTGAATTTTGAATCCTTAAATCTTTACTCTTAATCTTAAACCTTAAACTTTAAACTTTAAATCTTAAACCGTCAACTTCCTTTGCGTTCCTCCGCGCTCTTTGCGCTTAAATTTTTCCCGCAACCTGTACTGGCTACCCCTCCATTGTTAATTGCTAATTATTTGTTTTTCTTCGGGCGATGAACAATCCCCTCATAAAAGTTCCCTTCCGCTATGGCCTCCTCGGCGGAGTAATCGGCTCCATCGTTATTGTGGTCCTTTATTTCATCGGCCGTCACCCTTTTCTTCTTCCAGTAATTTTCGATTTCCGCATTATCCTTTTTGCGGTATTTATTTTCTTTAGTCTGAGAGAGGTGCGCGACTACTATCTGCAGGGCGTATTATTTTTTTGGCAGGGGATGGTCTGCAGTTACATAGTCATTATTACATCCGCATTGCTTGGCTCGCTATTTACGTGGGCATTTGCTTCATGGAATTCCCAGTTTCTTCCTTCTTACATTGAAAAACTTCATCAACAGATGCTCAGTTATAAAGAGCAAATCATTTCCAGTGTTGGCACTGACGCCTATAACCAACAAATGACCAAGTTGCCGCTCACTTCACCGTTGGCTCTGGCCGGTGATTACCTTTTGAAAAGTATGATTATCGGCCTATTTTTGGCTATCATTATGTCGGTAATTTTACGCAAACAACCTAAATCAGACTAACATGGAAGATTCAGCTACTGAACAACCGTCATTGCTTCAACATGCTATTCGCTGGGGATTGATCTTGGCGGGGGTAAGCATTGCCCTGACCATTCTTATCTACGTTATTGATTATGCAATAATGGTTCAGCTTAAATTTTTAGGACTGTCACTTTTAATTTACATGGGTCTTACCATATATGCCGGAATAAATTACCGCACGTCAATAGGTGGCTTCATGCCTTATGGCAAAGCTTTCCAGCACGGTTTCCTGGTTCTCGCGCTTTCAGCCCTGGTAGGAACCATTTTTGCTTTTATTTTATATAACGTTATTGACCCCGAACTTCCTCAAAAATTAGTAGATGTTTCTGTCGAAAATGCAAGAGCGATGATGGAGAAATTCGGGGCACCTGAAGATTCTATTGAGCCAGCTTTGGAAAAAGCCAGGGTGGATACAGCAGACCGGTTTACCCCTCTGGGACAGGCAAAGAGTTATTTATTCGCCTTAATTTTTTGCGCAATAATGTCTTTAATATCATCCATTTTTGTGAAGAAGAATCAGCCTATTGAGATGTAATTATTAAATGGATATTTCTCTAGTCATTCCTGCCAAGGACGAAGAACAATCAATTTCCGAACTAACACAATGGATAACCCGTGTGATGCAAACACACGGATTTTCCTATGAAGTAATTTACATTGATGACGGCAGCGTGGATGACACATGGTGCCAGATAAAAAAAGCCAACGAAGCTAATCCCGCTATAAGAGGTTTAAAGTTCAACCGCAACTTCGGCAAGTCTGCTGCACTTCAGATGGGCTTTAAAGCGGCGCAAGGTGATGTAGTGATCACCATGGATTCTGACCTGCAAGACAGCCCGGATGAAATACCAGAGTTGTACAAGATGATCAAGGAACAGAAATTTCATCTGGTGAGCGGCTGGAAAAAGAAGCGCCACGATCCGATCTCTAAAACATTGCCTTCAAAGTTTTTTAATTATGTAGTCAGCCACATTTCAAAAATCAAGCTTCATGATTTCAACTGCGGACTTAAGGCTTATGATGTGCGAGTGGTGAAAAGCATTTCAGTATATGGCGATATGCACCGCTACATTCCGGTGTTGGCCAAGTGGGCAGGCTTTTCAAAGATTGGAGAGAAAGTGGTGGAGCATCGCGAGAGAAAGTATGGGCATAGCAAGTTTGGATGGCAGCGACTAGTGAGCGGCTTTCTGGATTTGTTGACGTTGATGTTTGTGGGCAAGTTTTCAAAAAGGCCGATGCACTTCTTTGGTACGTTTGGTATACTTTCATTTTTATTGGGCTTTGTTTTAACCTCAATGATGGCTTGGGAGAAACTTGATTCGGTTTGGATATCGAAAGTTCCCCTGAAACGTGAAATCGCCGAGCAGCCCATCTTTTATTTAGCACTCGTTGCCTTAGTAATTGGCGTCCAACTTTTTCTTACCGGCTTCCTCGCCGAACTCCTCGCCCGACAGTCTATTTCCAAAAAAGATTATTTAGTAATTGAGAAGGTGTAGTCGCCGGTGGGCGAGAGTTGTGAATTGATGTTTTCGACTTATGAACTAAATTTCTGTTACTTTTGTCTCCCGTTTGTAGTTACTGGTCACTGGCAACCGGCTACTGGCAACTGCCAACTGCCTAGCGCCTACTAACTCCCGGGGCTGACCGGTTTTGACAGGATGTCCGATCGTGTATGCCAGCATGCAGGCTCATGGGGTGAGAGCCTTGAAAGATAGTCCCAACAATCTACGTGGCGAGAATACTTACGCCATGGCTGCTTAATCTGACCTAAGGTTAGATAAGCTTATCCGCTGATAAGATCGGCGGAAGCCATCATCGCCCACACTTCTGTTCCGCGAGTGTGGATATGCGGTGTCGAAAGCACGAACTGGGCCTCGTTGTGTTGCGCAGCGATGTCGAGACAACAGCAACTACGGAAGAGTTTAGGATGCTCATATCCTTGCTTCTCCCGACAATCAAAATGAGATAAGCATGTAGAACGTACTCGTTCGTCTTCTCTGGACCAGGGTTCGATTCCCTGCAGCTCCACATTCACCTCACTAAATGAATGCAAAAGCTCGAATCCGATATGGATTCGAGCTTTTTGCTTTTATAGACCGCCAAATCATTCAACTTCTTGCAACCCGTATGGGGGAAATTCGGTGCACTTTTAAATTCAAATTTGGAGTGCACCGAATTCAACCAAAACTAGCTGATTAACAGATAGTTCAATAAATGAACATCTTGTTTAAAGCATAGTAAAAAATCAATTTTCAACCTCAAATCGGTGCACTTATAAGCGGCATGATCAAAATCCTTTTCTATGCTAGAAAATCTAAAACTAATCCGAACGGCCTGACACCAATCTATTTGCGCGTAACCATCAACGGTCAGCGATTTGAAACAGCAACCGCACACTTTGTTGAGATAAAAAGTTGGTCACAACGTGCTGGGAAGGCAACGGGCAGTTCGAAAGAGGTTAAGGAGCTAAATGAATTTCTGGACGTACTGCGAGCCAAAGCCTTTGATATTCAAAAGACGCTCATCACTGTCGGCTCGGTTGTGTCGTATAAGGACTATTAGCCTTCGGTATTAGGATTCAATAAAATTCAAATCGTACGCCCTGTAGGAAAAGTATTTGTTTGCAATAAGTACAGGAAAGTGGTGCTCCACGCAAAACATTTGCTCTATGCAAATGACTGAAATGGCGAACAAACTGAGTGGTCGCTGTTTCTGTTTAGGCTAATAATGGATGGAGTATAATCAGGAAAATTCCTCAAATAGCCATACTTATTCTGAAATTTTACCCGCTTTCCTGTCAAATACCCGATTTATTCTGAATTTTTAACCATTTAAGTTATGATTGATATAATTAATGTGAAATTTTACCCAAAAATACTCGCATTAATACGAAATTTTACCCTAAATTGGCATGAGCAACAGACTTAATGGGAAAAATTCACTCTTCCAAAATTCAGGAAATAGTTTTCTCCTCATCAGAAAAGAGTGAGTCCAAAAGAATTACTGCCCTTTTGAAAGAGGGGCTAATCCGAAAAATTGCGCCCCGTATTTATACTTCAAATCTTGAGGAGAAGCCCGCAGTACTTATTAAAAGGAACTGGTACAGGATACTCGCGCACTTGTTCCCTCACGCGATGTTGAGTCACAGAAGTGCTCTTGAGTTCAAGCCAACACCAAATGGGCACATCTTTCTAACCTATCCTTACAATTCAAACACGAACCTTCCGGGTTTAAAGGTTCACCTATTAAAAGGTCTTCCACGCGCGGAAGGCGACAATCCATTTTTTGAAAGTCTTTATGCGTCACAAGATGCGCGAGCCTATTTAGAAAATCTACAGGAAACGAGAAAAAAAGGTGAAGAATCTAAGACCCTACCTATTTCTGAAATAGAAGAAAGGCTCGACTCTATAATAAGATTACGTGGCGAGCAGGGTCTCGTTGCGCTGCGCGACAGAGCCCAGGAAATTTCCGCTGGCTTGGAGATGGCTAAGGAATTCAAAAAACTTAATCAGTTGATAAGTGATCTCTTGGCAACTGGTAAATCAAAAAACTTAACATCTCCTGTGGCCGTAGCACGCTCTCTGGGTGAGCCATTTGATCCTGACCGGATAAGATTATTTGAAAACTTGTACAATGAGCTGGCTGGGAAAATTTATAAAGAACATAAAGTGCCAGTCTCGGAGCAGGCTTACAAGGCGTTTGCTTTCTTCGAGGGTTATTTTTCAAACTACATTGAGGGTACTGAGTTTACTGTAGATGAGGCCAAAGAAATTGTTCAAACCGAGACGCCATTGCCAAGCAGAGATGAAGATTCACATGACATACTAGGCACCTATCGCATCGTTTCAGATAGAAAAGAAATGTCAGTGCGCCCGTCCAATGCCGATGAATTTCTTGACTTAATGCGTGCAAGGCATGCTGTACTATTACAAGCACGCAAATCAAAAAAGCCAGGCGAGTTCAAGGACCAGAATAATCGGGCAGGCAATACGGAATTCGTAGACATGACTCTGGTAAATGGCACATTGAAGAAGGGTTTTGAATGGTACACGTTACTTAAAGATCCTTTTGCCAAAGGGGTATATATGATGTTTCTTGTTAGCGAAGTTCACCCCTTCAAAGATGGCAATGGTAGGATAGCAAGGATTATGATGAATGCAGAACTCTCCTCAAAAGGAATGACAAAGATTATTATACCAACTGTTTACCGTGATGACTACATGGGCGCTTTGAGAAAGTTGACAAGACAACAAGTTGCCGATGCATATATTAGAATGCTCGCAAGAGCTTATGAATTCAGTGCTACTTTGAAACAAGAGAACATTGATGAGATGGAGCAGTACCTAACGGACTGTGATGCCTTCAAAGAACCCAAGGAAGGCAAGTTAAGTTTTAAGAACTAACGTGATTCCGTCAATGGAATTAGAATTGCAGATAACCTAGCAACTGAATTACCAATAAAAAGAAAACTACCGCAACCCTTTTCGCCAGGTAAAGGCCAATTTCTCACCATTCAAATAATTTGAAATCATTTTCGTTAAACCTATGGGCTCACTAAGAGTCAATAGATTGGAACTAAAAATGTTAGACAATGATGAAGAGGAGTTTGAAAATTGCGTTGCGTCGACTTTGGCTTTTTTGGGTGCTATATAAACCACTGCTAATCGCGTTTGCGATAGGGGTATTGGTTATGCTTCCTTTGATTTATGTTTTTGTTGATGAGGTTATTCTTTAAGTGCCGGGTAAATAGTGATGAATACGGTGAACTTGCAACTATTTATAGGAATCGTGTTCGCAGAAGATTGAGATGTTCAACCTGGTGTGTTTTTGATGCGAAGATTACCGACAAGGGAAATCGCTACGCTCGACAGCTCCCTTTTTTTGTACGTCCTCGTTTTTGCCCTATTTTATATATAAAGAGCAGGTCTCAAATTTTCTTTGCGTACGAATTATTAAGCGAGTTTCAATTTTCTGACAATCATTCCAATTCTTGCATCATAACTGTAAATGTTTGAGGCTAAGAAATAAACAAAGGAGCTTGGTTAATCCATTATTTCCAAAACACCATTTTTATTCCAAGCAAAATGATCAATATTCCAAAGGCTTTTTTTATAACAGCAGGGGAGAGAGAGATGGCAATTTTACTCCCAAAAAAGCTCCCGATAATAAAACTAATGCAAAGAATTGCCGCCACTTTGAAATCCACCACTCCGGCTTTATAATAATTATAAACTGCAATTGCACCGATTGGTGGTAACATCATTGCAAGCGATGTGCCTTGAGCTATATGTTGACTCATCCCAAGAAAATAGACAAGGCAGGGGACCACAATAAGACCACCACCGATGCCAATAAAGCCGCTGAACATGCCTGCCACTATTCCGATGATAAGAATTACGATTACCGTTTCCATCTTGAGTTTTTTATTAGGTTGAGCAGAATTCATTTTGATAGGCTTAAAGTCAAATTTCTAAAAATGTTTTCATTACATGATCAAGTTTTATTAAGAAGTTAGTCATAATCTTGACTATCTAACGGTCATAGCCCGTTCGCAGGAGCGATCAGTGCGGGAAATATTAATCCTGGCGCTTATGTCGGACCAACCGAAGGGACTCGCAACAAGCACTCATTTTGTGTACTTTGAAAATCAACCGATGAGCGGCTAATGCTTTTTTGAAAATACAGCAAGCGCCTCTCGTTTGTACTTTTCATTTCGATCGATAATTATTTTTTCAATCTTTTTGAATTCTGAAGTGTGCCGAATGTCATCTAAAAATGGATCGGCAACAAAAAAGCCCATATAATGCCACCCAAGATCGATTGCTCTCTTAATATAGAGTGGGTACTGTTTGTCATCCCCAAGAGCAGCATAAGCCCGAAAGACATCGTAGTTGGGCCAAATATCATTGTACCCAGCCGTAGCACCTAAGAAGGCAAGCCGTCTTTCAATGCTCTCTTTTAAGAGTTTCTCGCCCTCTGCTTTTCTCCCCATTCGAATCGCAGTCAACCCGGCATCAATGTCACGTCGAACGGTGGATCGAGTAAAAAGCGAATCTGCGCGTCGCCAATCTCGATTGAAAAAGTAAACTGTGCCAGATGCGGCATTATGCGATTCCACTTTAAGATTACCATAAAGCCTGGCCTCAAGTTTTAAAGCACTTTTGACTTGTCTTGTTATTCTATAATAGTGCCATAATTCGTTCTCTGGTTCTGGTGACAGAGGCTCAAGCGCAGATGCCCTATCAATGTAATTTTTTGACGAGTCCATAAGTCCGAGTTCTGAAAAAAGACCACTTTTTATTAAATAATTTGAGATAATGGTCGGGTCAATCTTGATTGATTGATCTATGAATTTAGCGGCGCTGTGAAAATCCCCTTTCCTTTTGTAAAGATATACGATCATATTAACTGAGGAATAGGGATTATTATCATTAGCTCTTAAAGCAAATTGAAGGGACTCCTCTGGCTTGTTAGAGTTCAAAAGTACCGACGACATTTGCTCATAAGTCTCTGGGTCTTCTGGATCCAATCTAATCGCCTGCTCACACGCTATTTTTGAAGAATCAATTAACCGATCATATTCTTTGTGGTCTTTAGAAGAACTGCTTAAAAAGCTATATCTCATGCTTAATAATAAATATGCCTTTGCAAAGATCGAGTCAATGCCGAGGGCTTCCTTTAAGAGCAAAATTGATTTTCTTGTTTCCGGGCGAGTTTCACCAACATTGGTAATCTCGTAAGTGTACCGTGCTTTCAGATAAAGTTCATATGCTTTTTTGCGCTGGTTGTTGATTGCGCATCAAGAAGGCTACTCGCTTTTTTTGAAATTGCAATCTTAAATTTTTTTGCAATTCCTCTTGCAATCTCAGCCTGGATTTTAAAAATGTCGATAAAACCTCGTTCGTAAGTTTCTGTCCATAAATTTTCGTCAGTTTCAGGGTTGATTAACTCGGCCGTGATTTTCACCAAATCTCCACTCCTTCGCACACTTCCCACAAGAATCGTCTTCACACCTAAATCCCGCGCAATTTCTTTGGTTGATATTTTAATTTCTTTGAAACGCCTGATCGAAGTTTTACTTGACACTCTGATCTTTTGGATCATGGAAAGTTTTAGAATGATCTCCTCAGTTATTCCATCACTGAAATATTCCTGATTAGGGTCTCCGGTTAAGTTTTCGAATGGCAATACGGCAACGGAGGGTTTTTCACCCCGTTGCGCGACTTCGTCATTTAATGCCCCGCGATCATTTGGTCTAGAGTAAAAGAAAATCAAAAAAATCATAGTGAGATTCACCAAATAAAATAGTCCTTGTCTTTTAAGGCTATTAGTCTGTGCGCGGTAGTAAAAGAAAACAAAAGCTGATGGGATGGAGGAAAATCCAACAATAGCAATAACCTTGACTATGTTTTCAGGCCACCCAAATTTTTGAACCAGAAAATCAATGACCTGAATAAATCCCCACACGGAGCCCGAATAAAGCAGTGTGTACTGTATCGTATTTCTCTCCTTTACTTGGTTGAAAAAAGGATGCATTCAAACAAATATAGATGGGATTTGATTATGGAAAAAAGACTCTTCCGGCAGAGTGACACTGGAAATTAGTAGCTGGTTTCAGGTTGCCAGTTTCCTGTCACCTGGGATTAAGAAATGACGAGCGTTTATTGGAATTAAAGAATTGCGGAAATTAGGTTTGAGAATTATTTAAAAGGTAATCTGAGGAAGACTTGGTTTGCCTGTCTCTAAATATTTTTCCATATCCTCCTTGGTCGCTTGGACAACTTTTACAATACTATGATCCGTTAAACTGTAAAACACCTCATAATACGCGCTATCGATTTTGTAAAGGCTTACTTGAAATCCATCCACTTCAATGGTGTCAATAAGGGTCCCATCATTCGAAAGTAGTTGGGCTGTATCCTCCATATCTTAAGGTTAATTTATTTTAGTAAATCACCATGTCTTCAATAAACTTTAGCAGGCTTACCAAATAGAATGTTTTGGAAAATGAGACTGGAATAAATCGAATGCCATCTGCTGTTCTATATTCATTTGTTCCATATTCTGTTTTAATTGAAAGTCTAAACCCGAATTATTAAATGCAAACATAGCATCAATGTATTTCTTGTAGGATTTTGCAGCTTCGCCTTGAAGCCTCAAAAACAATTCGCTTCGATACTCATTCATATCATCCAAAATTGTGTCTTTATAGATTTATCGCCATTACATATTTTTCTGTGAGTGTTACATATCTTTTGGATTTACAGTCATTGGGCAGTGCTATTAATTGAGCAAAATTGAGGAAAATGGAGAGCGGCAAAATTTGAAAGGACCTCGCAGGGAATTGTTTTAAATTACTGTTAATACTACGCAAGCATGTTTTGCGTGTTAATTCTGGAATAAATTCAAATTATATCATCAACCTTCCTCAAGATTAAAGCCAACTTGACAAAAAAGACCACTAAGACCAGACGGGTTTTGTGGTCTTTTCATGCATTGGACCCTTAAGACAACTGATCGAATCTATTATTCAAGTGATAAATGGACTTGACCGCTCCAAACCTCGATACAGTCCAACGAATAAACGGATAGGCTATAAATATCTTGTAATTGACGATGGCCGATTACTTTCTCGGCCGTAAAGCCCGTCCAAAAGCGATCCGATTAGCTCATACGAGAATTTGGTGTGGAATAACTCGAGACTCTGAATTGCGTGGTCTTATTCTACATCAGACATTAGTGCAAATGTGCTGAACTGAATTCAAACCCTTTCAGATCTGCCCACTAACAACAACGATCAACGAAAAGCCATTTGATCTAGTCCGCTTAATATTTCAAGCAATCGCAACCGATTCAAAGACAAACAATAGGAAAATCAGAAATGTCACCACGAGTATGATTACATCATTAGCATTTGGTTCATTGTCCCGAATTCCAAAAATAGACTTAGCAAAGTCATACAGAACGTTCTTCATTGCAACAAGATTAAATTAAACAGCATGCGCATTTTGGAATTCAATGGTAACCTTAAAAGATATTGTTTCACGTTTTGTTATTGATCAACAACATCTTCGCCATTGGAATTCTCATAAGTTTTTTAACGAGGCCAAGTTCCGCTGGTGAGGGTAAAATACGATTGTCTGAAACCGACATATTTATTAGACTACTTGCAAATTAAAAAAATCATCCGCGTGTGAAATATCCCTGTTTGCCGCTACCTAATTTCAGGGAAAAGAGAGAGCCAACCACTCACTTACATAAGGAAATCTCAATCACCTATGATTAAAATAATTTATGGGCTATGATTGTCTCATTGATGTTCGGTTCGTGGAATCAGCATCTGCACGGAACGGTGACAGTGTCTGTGGATCCGGAAAATTAATTCGTTAGCAAGATAGAGTACAGAGAAGATTGTATAATTCCAGACAAGTCATTTGAAAAGTAGGTTCTTGATCCATTTACCCACCACACGGCCTGAAAGTCTATTGTACCCGCTAAATAAACGTCACCATTTTTAGTCACTGAAATCGACGTGGCCAGACTCTCTTGATTATCATCATTCAAATTAATTTGCACACCATTTTTCCAATACGTAGCAACATTCCCACCGGAAGAGCCAAGTGGAGTTGACCCCACTTTGGCAGTTTCGCTCCCTATGGTGCCGGCTACATAAACATCGGTGCCGTTCACAAAAATAGATGATGCATAACTGCCTTCTGTAGAAAGCGCGAACGGTTTACCATTTTTCCAATAAGTCGCAACGCATTTGGCTTGCGGGTAAATAACAAAACCACCTTCCGTGTTCATATCTTGAAAGTTTACAGTTCCTGCTACATAAACATCGGTTCCTGCAACAACGATAGCTTTGGCGGTGCAGTCAACCGTCCCGTCGGTCAGATATACAGGCACCCCGTTTTTCCAGTAAGTTGCTACGATGCCTTTATTGAGATTTCGTGTCCATCCTACAACATATAGATCTGCTCCGGAAACAAAGACACCAAATGCATCTGAATTAATTGCATCGGGACTTGACAAGGTCACAGAAAGTCCGTCCTTCCAGCATTTGGCTTTGAAAGGAACGCTCGAACGACGAGTAATATCCTGTTCATGCCCGACCGCATACACGTGATTGTCAGCCACAAAAATTGACTGAACATAGGAAACCCTTGAAGTATCAGATAAAACGACAGGCACTCCATTTTTCCAATAAGCGGCCACAGGTAGCGGCAACGGAAGACCATTGATAATTTTCGGTTGCCACTGCCACCCCGCAGCATAAACATCCGAGCCATCAATAAATAATGACCTGATACAACCTTGATCTATAGTATCGGCAATTCCATTTTTCCAAAGAACAGCTGCTGACCCCACTGCCCCTGCGACATAAACATTAGGGTTAATGCCTACATCATTAATGACTGGGGTAACAGTCGCTGAAGGTGTTATGTCATGGTTGACACACGCTGACACGAGGAAAACTAAAATGCTGGTAAGCACGATTTGTGGAAACATCTTTTCTCGGTTGTGTAACTCGATTTACCAACTGATTTCCAAGTTTGAACGACGCCTGTAAAATAAAATTGTTTTACTAGGCTAATATCAGTGACCAACTTTTCTTTGCTATCACCCATAAGCAGCGATAAAGGCACGAAGACGTGAATAACTTTTAATTTTATTTACTACGGGCCTTGGAAGAGTTACCTAACAGGGAAAATAAAGATAGGTTACTGGCTTAAGGTCTTGCATAAGTTTTCAGGATGCTCGCCACCATACCACCCTGAACGGGTAAGAAGATTCTATCTATTCAAACCTACTGTTCGTCCAAAGGCACCTCCAGGGGTGATTACTAATGGCGAAAAGAGCGTGGCGTTGTGAACTGTCAAATGTCTGATGTAGAAGGAACCAAAGGAAGTAATTGAAACAGTGGTATCGGACAACAGTTTGTAACTCAACGTGTCAAAACTTGAACCCTCTTTGATATAAACTTTACCATTCGTCCTAAAATCAAAGTAATCACCACTTTGCCCGGTAAAGGTTACCTGATGATTATTTAAGCCTACCCCAGTGTACTGGTTATCACTTAATACAGTCCATTTCCCCAAGACAGACGGACTCGGAGAGACGGGATTTCCGCCGCAAGAAAAGCAGAAAAAAACCAGCGAACTCAGTCTAACCCACATCAAAATCACTTTTTTCATACCGTTATGACTTAAGTGTATGAAGATACAAACAAAATTTGTTTCGATCGCTGAGCTCATCCTTAGCTTATTCGTTTTTCTGATTCGTCCAATAGACGCGTAGGGTTCCCTGAAATTGCTTGCTCGGTGGAATTTCTTGTGAGCGAATGAGCGCCTGAAAGTGAGTTGTTCGAATGTTAAGTTGATGTAATCAAATAACTTTTAAACAATGCTCTTGAAGTTGTATCGTTAGACGACTAGTTCACTCCAATGATTGAAGGAAAGTTCACACTAATCTTTTGAATAATGAAAAGTTCAATTTGGCTCCTGGTCATTTTTTCTACCCCACTGACACTTTTTCAATGCGCGAAAAATGAAGCCATAACATCAGTAAATGTTTATGTTGCAGGTATGGATTTTAACGGGTCGCACAACGTAGCCAAACTGTGGAAAAATGGAGTTGCTGCTTCTTTGACTGACGGAACGCTTGATGCCGTTGCCAATTCCGTTTTTGTTTCTGGGTCGGATGTCTTCATAGCAGGATATGTATCAAATTACGGCGTTGTTTGGCAAAATGGAGTTGTAACACAGTTGACGAATGGTTACACTTATTCAATGGCCAATTCGGTTTATGTGGCGGGTCCAGATGTTTATGTTGCTGGCAATGTGGTAAGTGGCACCCATGGAGTCGCAACCGTGTGGAAGAATGGAATAAGCCTTCCATTGACCGACGGCACCAGAAGTGCAAATGCAAATTCAGTTTTTGTTTCGGGCACGGATGTTTATGTTGCAGGGGTTGAAGCAAATGATTCAGGTATTTATTTAGCTAAGTTCTGGAAAAATGGCGTGCCGACTGTCCTGACAGACGGCACCAGATTTTCATTTGCTAATTCGATTTTCGTTGTAGGGTCGGACGTTTATGTCGGTGGATCAGGGAGATCCGGTAACAATGCTGGCAACGATATATATGTTTGGAAAAACGGAATGGCATTCTATAATAGTTCGGCGTCAAATCCTACATCGGTCACGACCTCAGTCGCCAACTCTATTTTTGTTACCAATACAGACATTTATACTGCAGGCGCGGGACAGGTATCGAAAAATGGAATAATTACTTCTCTTGACGCAAATTACACGTCCTCCATTTTTGTTTCGGGGTCAGACGTGTACGTTGTTGGAGGCGATTCCGCCGGGGCAAAGGTTTGGAAAAACGGATTAGCAACTCCCCTGACGGACGGGCCGTTAGAGACTTGGGCCAATTGTGTATATGTCGCCAGGTAGAATGCCCACTAAAAAATATAGGCAGTTCACAATGGTCGTGAGACATAACAGTTAGTGCCTGGTAAAGGGATAAGATAGCCTCACAAAACCTTCAGACATGTAAATCGTATCAGAAACGATAAATAAGATCCAAGAATATATGAGGGTATTTATTTTAATAGTTGTTCTTCATGGGTCACTTTTCTCATTCGGCCAGAAACCAACTGCCTTTGATCCGAATGTTAAAACGATTTATATAAGTAATGACACAACTCAGAATTTCTATTTAGCTCTTGAACCTGAGGTCAACGTTAAAGGGTTATTAGTAATTCTTGCAGGCTTTGGTGGTCATCCAAATGAAGTCCTGGAAGAAACTGATCTTCCTGAAAAAGCTCGCAAGGACGGATACTTGGTTGTAATTCCATATTTGTCAATTCTATCATTCTACGATGATTCACTCTCGCAACAACGACTTACCGCACTTATCCCAGAAGTAATTAATAAATACAAGATACCAAATGGAAGATTTATTATTGGAGGACATTCAGCAGGGGGAAATGGAGCCTTACTATACGCAGAAAATGCCTATCGTCTGAATAACAAGAATGTAATTAAACCAAATGTTGTTTTTGGAGTAGACCCACCACTCGACATGAAAAGACTCTGGAATACATTTTCATATCTTGATAAAATCGATTTTCACAAAGCAGCAACAGATGAGTCTAGATATTTTTTGAATCGGTTCAGACAGCAAATTGGCGGTACGCCATCAGAAAACCCAGGTCAATATGAGAAGATATCATCATTCTATCGCGATGCCCCTAACGGAGGTAAAATTGGATATTTGAAGTCTGTACCAATTAGACTTTACTGTGATCCCGACATTCAATGGTATATTGAAAACAGAAGAGAATCTTATGAGCAACTAAATGCTTCAGACTTGTCAGCTTGCATCGTTCAACTAAGACTTCTTGGCAATAACAGGGCTGAACTGATAACCAATATTGGAAAAGGTTATTTTCCCGGCGGAGTGAGACATCCACATGGATTCTCTCAATTGAATGCCGATGAGTTTTTGTTATGGGCAAATAAGGTTATCGATAAAAAATAACAGATCAATGATAGCAGGTCTCATAAAACGACACTATACCTTATGTTCAAAAGCGGTCGAAGGTGTTCAGTATCGTATTATTTAATCTTTCAAAATCTGATTGCCGACCAAATTAGCGGATTATTAATGGCATTAATTTTGGAACATGGTTAGTTCTAGAAATGAATCCAACATGAATCCACTAATTATGTTGAACAGTAATCTATCACTGGCATGGCGAAAACTCATTCGGAATAAGACATTTTCCATAATTAATATCATCGGTCTGTCTTTAGGGATTACCTGCTCATTGATAATTTCAATTTTTGTACGATATGAATTGAGCTTTGACCATGATCACCAAAAGGCAGACTTAATCTACAAGGTAGTTCAAGAGACGAAATTTGCGGAAGGCACTCGATACTGGAATACAACCGCTTACCCGTTGGCTGATGCCATTCGAAATGATTTTTCGGAGCTTGCCTTTGTTACTCAGGCATCGGGCCCCGTGTCACGAATGTTTCGGATGGAGGACAAGACAGGGAATGTGTCGCGTTTTGAAGAAAAGTATGTTTTGTTCGTTGATCCTTACTATCCGAAAGTATTTGATTTCAAGTGGATTGAAGGTGATGCCTCGACCGCATTGACGAAACCGAACACTGTGGTTTTGACACAAAGCACAGTCAAAAAATATTTCAATCCGAACAAAGACGAGTCAGTTCTTGGTAAGCATATGATGCTGAACAACAAAGACGAGCTCACCATCACGGGTGTGGTAGAAGATGCTCCACCCAATACTTCCTTGAAATACACGATGTTGATCCCTTATGAATTTTTCCGCGTCAACAATCAATACTATGCAAATAATTGGTCTGGAAATTATCAAGGTTCAACTTTCGTCGTTTTGAAAAAAGGACAATCTACGGCTGAATTGGAACGACAATTAAAAGGTTGGAAAAAGAAATACCTGAAGCCTGAGGATGACAATCGTGTTATCTATCACTTGCAATCGCTGAAAGCAATCCACAACGATGTAAAATTCGGCAGCAGCCTGGAAAGCTACGTTATGCCAATGAAAATGATATATTCCTCAATGGGTGTAGGGATCTTTATACTAATCATCGCTTGCGTCAATTTTGTAAATCTAGCCACTGCACAAGCAGCCACCCGGGCTAAAGAAGTGGGCATCAGAAAAATAATGGGGAGTTCTAAGCTTGGATTGGTCGCACAATTCTTAAACGAGAATATACTTTTGGTTAGCTTAACCTTGTTGGTGTCCCTCGCGCTAACGCAGGTCGCTATCAATTGGGTTAATCAAACGCTTTCTATTATCAATCTAAATCTCTCTCTTGATTGGAGGGCTATATTCTCTATACTAATTATTGGCTGTGCAGTCATTCTTTCGGCCTGCATTTACCCGGCTCTTATAATGGCTTCGTATCGCCCGATTGATTCATTGAAAAACAAATTGGTGACTCAACAAAGCGGTGGGCTGTCATTAAGACGATCATTGATTGTTTTTCAATTCGTTATTGTTCAGCTCTTTATTATCGGCACTTTGGTAGTAGCGGATCAGATGGATTACTTTAAAAACTCAGACCTTGGTTTTAGTAAAGATGATCCAATCATTATAACTAGTCTGAATGAGTTAGAACGGTCAGAAGCATTTCGACAGAGATTGCTAAGCAATCCGGCTATTAAGGATGTTTGCTTTTCGTCTAGCAGCCCCCTTGCCGACTATAATCATTATAACGGTACAAGTTTTCGCTTACCAAATCAACGTGAAGAAGAGGGTCAGGAGGCAGAGGAAAAAGGTGTAGATCTGAATTATTTGGCTTTTTATAAGATTGATCTTTTAGCAGGTCGAAATTTCTCTGATTTGAAAGAGAAGTTCGATGAGTTCATTGTTAATGAGAAAGCAGCAAGGGCGATGGGATGGACACCAGAAGAGGCCATAGGAAGGCAGTTGAGGATCAATGAAGGGGACGCAACGATCGTTGGAGTAATAAAGGACTTCCACAACAATTCTCTTCAAGAAGAGATTACTCCTTGCATACTTCTAAACTCAAGCTCCTGGCTCGACAGATCGAATATAAAATTAGAGGCTCAGAAAGGCCTTTCTGAGCCTCTTTCATTTATAGAAAATTCGTGGAGAGCAACATATCCGGAAGGAGTTTACAACTTTACTTTTCTCGATGACATTGTAGCCCAGAATTATGCGATTGAACAATTGATTTATAAAGGGTTTACATCCTTTGCTTTCCTGACCATAATTATTGGATGTCTGGGGCTATACGGATTAATATCCTTCGTTACATTACGCAAAACAAAGGAAGTTGGAATACGCAAGGTACTTGGTGCTTCGGTATCCAGCATTCTGCATTTGTTCAGTAAAGAATTTATGGTCTTGATTTCGTTTTCATTTGTTATCGCTGCGCCATTATCTTACCTCTTCATGAATCGATGGCTTCAGGGATTTGCATACCACATTAAACTTTCCTGGATCGTATTTGCTTTGGGTGCTTTTTTAACAATCACTATTGCTTTGCTCACCATAAGTTTTAATACCTTCAAAGCAGCGGTGAGCAATCCTGTCGATAGTTTGAGGAGTGAGTAATTTGAAATTTATAATCCACTCATTCATTAACCTTTATTTTGAATCTTAAAGGCATCGGGGGGAAAGGATGCAATGCACAAGTATATAAACGATGAAAATCGGATAATAAAGAACGTTGGAACTTAGTCTCATCAATCTCCTTTCTAGCGCAAAGCGTCTCGCTTGTGCTCTACACCGTGACTGAAAATTTTTGGATTTAATTTTCAGCGTGAACGACCCGATCCATGAAGCTAAGTCAGAAACTATAGGTCTGAGATATCTAGCTTTATACCCATTCCTTAAGTAATCGATCACGCTCTATGAGTTGATTTTGCTGAGTGGCAAATAGTTCGAGCATTTGGATCCTTATCCGACAATTCAATTCTTTCGATGTCCTATTCTGGCGCAGTAAATAGTGCGATGACTTTAAGAAAATTTAGTGAGGCCTCTAAAAGAATAGCGCGTTGCTTCTCAACGACTCCTCATCGTTTGACGACCGACAAGGGAATTTAAAAACAATAACGTTAAGAGATGGTAGCTCTCCATTGAATCCCACAAATCATAATTAATATGTTATTCGATAAACTTACAAGTTTATTGTGTAACTTTGCCTTCATGAATACATTAGAGTTATCTTCCTCACTGCGGACGGCAATTTCTTCGATGCAAAAAGTACTTCGTAAACAGTCGTCCACCATCAGTGAATACTCCATGACTGAAAGAGAAACGATTGGTCATTTAATTCGTAACCCCTCCCTTTTGCCAACTGAACTTGCTACACTGACAAAAGTCAAAACTCAAACCATGTCGCACATACTTAACAAGCTGGAGAGTCAAGGCTTTGTCAAAAGAACGCCGTCCAAAGAAGACAAACGCAAAATATATATTTCCATTACACCCGGTGGAAAGAAGATGGTGGAGAAAGTCAAATATCAATGGGATGAGTGGCTGAGGAGTGCCATTGAAAAATCACTTACCGAAAAGGAGAAAGAGATCCTTATAAGAGCGCTGCCAGTTTTAAATAAGCTTATAGAAACCAAATAAAAAACATGATTACAGCAATTGATAAGAATACTGCACTGGTATTAATCGACCTTCAAAAAGGTGTTGTACAAATGAATGTAGCACATCCAATCAAGGATGTACTTGAAAAATCAGTGCATTTAATAGATGCATTCCGAAAAGCAGCACTACCGGTCGTGGTAGTGAATGTTGTTCCAATCGGTCAAAAGCAAAGGCGTACCGAACAAGCCGTACCATCATTAACATCTTTACCGCCAGATTTTTCTGAAATCGCAGACGAAATAACAACCCACCCGACGGATATTTTCATCACCAAAGGGACATGGAATGCCTTTTATAACACCAGGTTACATCAGGAGTTACAGGAGCGAAACATAACAGGAATAGTGTTGGCGGGCGTTTCGACAAGCATAGGTGTCGAAGGCACCGCGCGGGCTGCCAGCGAACTGGGATACAATATTTCTTTTGCGATCGATGCGATGACGGATAGAGTGGCAGAAGCTTATCATAATAGTTTGAACATTATATTTCCACGAATTGGCGAAAGAGGAACAGCTGCAGAGATTATAGAAAAACTTAAGGATAGGGTGTAATTTTAAATGAACGCAGAATCATTCAGGGCATTTAGAAATAGAAACTATGCCTTATTTTTTACAGGCCAATCGGTTTCGCAAATAGGTACATGGATGCAGCGAACCGCTGTTGTCTGGGTTATTTATACCCTTACTCATTCAACCTTTATGCTTGGGCTGGCGATTTTTGCCCAACAATTTCCTTCATTTTTGTTTTCGCTGTTCGGAGGAATCATTGCCGATCGCCACAGTCGTTATAAAATATTATTAGTTACTCAGACCGCATCCATGATACAGGCCGTGCTGCTGGCCGTTTTAATCTTAGCCAATCATTACGTGGTCTGGGAGATCCTTACGCTAAGCGTTATACTCGGTGTCATCAATGCTTTTGATGTGCCGGCGAGACAACCGATGGTGCATGACATGGTTAATGACAAGGACGATATCCAAAATGCCCTCGCTTTCAATTCAGCTATGGTGAATATAGCAAGGCTCGTGGGGCCTGCATTATCCGGCATGGTGCTCCAGACATTTGGCGCTGGGATTTGTTTCTCACTAAACGCCTTAAGTTTTGTAGCCGTTATATCCTCCCTGTTGCTGATGCGATTTCCTGAATTTAAACCTTCGCAGATAACGAAAAATATTAAGTCGGAACTTCTCGAAGGGTTTACTTACCTGAAGCAAACATCCAGGATCGGGATTATCGTGATGATGTTGATTTCTTTAAGTCTATTGGTTTTACCCTACGATACCATGATACCTGTTTTTGCAAAAGTGATTTTCGCTGGCGACGCTGCCACGTTTGGATATATCAGCAGCTTCATAGGTTTAGGAGCGATCTCAGCCAGTTTATTTTTGGCTTCGGTAAAAAGGGACACTAATCTTAATTTAATTTTAATTGTGAGCACTACACTTTTAGGTGTAGGACTGATATTATTTTCTCAAATACGTTATTTTCCTCTGGCCATGCCATTTGCAGTGTTAATCGGCTTTGGTTCGTTAACTCCCATGACTACCTGCATCACCATCATACAAATGGAGGTGGCTTCGCACATGAGAGGCCGTGTAATGAGCTACATTGCTATGGCATATTTTGGAATGCTGCCTATTGGCGGTTTACTCATTGGGGCAATTTCGCAAAGAATATCTGTTCCGCTAACGATGTTTTTTCAGGGCTTGATAGCCATTGTCATCGCCATAACATTTGCCAACATCTTGCGAAAGAATACTCTTAACAACGACAGTAAAGGTAGACTTGAAGAAGTGGAGGACATCCTGGTAGAAAAGATTTAGCACGGGAAGTGTTTTTAATAAAAGATTAGTAAAAACTGAAATTATAGGGGACGAATCGTTGAACATAAAAACCAAAAGTCTTAATAAACGTCAAAGTCCTTGATCGCCCCATCATAATGACCCTTGCTGTTCGGTTAATATCAAGGGGGACCTCTAGGAATTCCAACAAAACAAGTTGTATCTTCCAAGCGAGTAAATTATCAAATCACTTTAAGCAGATACCAAATGAAACTGATTCGCCATTCGATCTCAAATAACTTCTTCTACATTTCAATGATAATTGCATTGGCATCTTGTTCGAAGAAACAGCCGCCTAAAGAACAAGCGCTTGATGTTACAGACCTGACAGCTTTTCCAAAAGAATGGGTGCTCGCTGAAGACATTGCTCCCCCTGATTCTATTTCCCGGAACTATGTAATTCCTGTTGACAGCAGCAATTCATTTTTAGGTGGAATCTCTATCAAGCAAAATGGAACCGAATGGCAAATGGCTAACTCCGGGTTCTTTTATCCGGGAACCTATGTGATCATAGCATGCAAGCGGGTGAATCAGGAAGAAATGGTCTACTACAATTTTGAACTTCAGACCGTACAGGATACCACAAAACTAAAGCTCAGTGTGAATTTCAGACATGGCACCGGTGCTGCTCCTCAGACCAGCGTATTTACTTGTACAACGTGCGAGGGTCATCCTGATGTCCAGATGGTGGACAAAAATATGATTGACCAGTTTCCTAAAAAATCACTGAGCAAACTCCAGTACGATTGATCTCGAAATGACAGCGGATTTGAAGTAAGGTTCAGACTTAATTAGAAGTTTAAGATCTTTCACCCTTCATAAAAACACCTCCGCTAAAGAGTGCTGCCGAGAACTATGCGTACAATTAATTCTTTCTCATATATCACCGTATGTCGCGTTTGTTTTTAAGAAGATGTTTGTAGGCATTCTTTGGCGTCATCCTTTTTGCAACCGGTTCATGAACTGGTTTCTCCTACGAAAATTATAGTGTCACAAAACGATCCCTTCTTTTTCTCGTTAAGAAGCCTATGTTATACCTGTCTCACATAAAGAAAACATTTGGTGGGCAACTCATCTTGACGATCCCCAGCCTTTCTTTTGACAACGGAATATTTTGGATTAGAGGCGGTAACGGCTCAGGCAAAACTACCATGCTAAAGGTGATTGCTGGTCTGCTTTCTTGTGAAGGCACAATCCAATTGGATGGTTCGATTGATATTAAGAAGAATCCGGTTGATTACCGCAGGTACGTGAATTATGCTGAGGCAGAACCCCTCTTTCCTTCATTCCTTTCTGGATATGATTTAATTTACCTATTCCAAAAAACAAAACAGGCAGATAAAGGAGACGTAGATCGTTTGATAGAAGCCTTCAACATCCACTCATACCTTTCAAATCCAATCGGTACCTATTCTAGTGGAATGGTGAAAAAACTTTCATTGGTTTTGGCTTTCATTGGTAAGCCAAAGGTCATTCTGCTGGATGAACCATTGGTTACGTTGGAAGATCACTCGATCCCTATCTTGTTGTCCTTGATCAACTCTTACCATAGGGAAAGAAAAGTCACATTTCTTCTGACTTCACATCAGTTGTTTGAGCATGAAGCACAATTAAACATGCAAAGTATCCTCGTGAAAGATAAAACCGCATGTTTCAAATAAGTAAAGTTTTAAACCATGTTGTTGTAGCTCAATTCTATAAACAGAATACCGGGCTTCTTCTGTTTATCTTTTTCATCATGTTTGGAATGGTGGAAGGGTCGCAACTTGTGTATTATCATTTATCATTGATGACTGGTATCGTACAGTCGACGGCTTTTCTTTTGCTGGTCTTGGCCGTTTGGTTCGTCTATGCGGTTAAATCCTGTCAGTTTGTAGTAACGCAGTTAGCCAAACCGCAAAATGCTTTCCTGTATACAATAACCGCCATGCCTCATGGCATGCAGCTGGGTCATTTGCTTGTGGCCCACCTACTTATCCATCTCCCCGTTTTGCTTTACTCAACCGCCACGTCATTCGTTGCTATTAATCAAGGTAAGCCAGCCATAGGATTTTTGATCTTGGCTTACAATTTAATGCTTTGCCTGGCGAGTAGTTTTGTTTCGGTCCGGAAACTCAACCACCCAACGTCATTTAACATTTCACTTTTTTCAAGGATCAAAGTTCCTTTCAGGAAACCAGTGTCTTGGTTCTACTTGGGTTTTATTTTTAACGATGCCCTGCTCATTTTTATCGTCACCAAATTGTTTTCGTACTTCGCGCTTTTCGGTTTCCTTCAAATTCCTTTAGATCATTATGATAACAGAGTGCCAATGATGGGCTTTCTGGTTGGGGTAGCTGCTCATGCTGTGTTGATCTATGAAATTCGGAAATGGGAAGACAACTACCTTTTATTTTTCAAAAATCTGCCGATTAAGATGTTCACCCGATTCCTTGCACTTGTCGCGATGTATGCATGGTTAGTTGCTCCTGAAATTTTCTTACTGATCACCAACCGTGTGCATTTACTAGATATCGTACGCACAGTTGCCTTCGGGATCGGGCTTCTATTATTTTTACATGCAGTTCTCTATCACCTGCAAATGAACATGGACAGTTATATACAATACCTCTTAATCGCATTTCTCCTCTCTTTTGCTTTGATACTTTTCGGGCTTTCCTGGTTGCTGACCTTAATTTATTTTGCATTTTCGTTTCATTGGTATAGAAGATATTTCTATTCCTTTGAGGCAATGAAACTCTAGAAGCGATGATTTAATTAAAATGTGTTCCACTTCGGAAACCGGTCTCACCAACGATCATTAGCGTCGTATATCATTGTCGGGTAAATAAGCTATGCTGGATTGCCGTATGAAGATTTCTCCATACTCGATTAATCTCTTGAGACGTGTCAGTTGCAATTAGGCCGCAGTGCGGGTAGAGGTGATCCACCAACAGTCTTGATTGCTTCGCCAACGCCTGGCTCATCTTACTGACATTCATCAACTCGATTTTAGGAATGGTTTTTTTCTTGCCGCCACTTTGCCATGATGAATTTACCGCCATACTAAATTGACTTCTGCAATTTGCAAGTTTTGCCTTTGCCTGCTTTACCGCTTTAATAGAAACTGAACGGTCACCGTTTACATTTCGCATCTTCATTTCTTCGAATAGATCGATAAATCTTATAGTAAGTCCGGATAAATTCACAGCCAACGTTGATTCTGCCAATTGCAAGAAAGGATATTTGAAAATTGGATTATTGATCACCGCTTTGTCTGGATCAATTTGAAAACACCGATTTTCTGACACCTTTAAATTCTTCACTTCAAATGAGTGACTTCCGGTTGCGATCATTCCCATGCTATTCCATGTCTTGTGAAGAACGACTTCATTTTGCTTGATGAGAAAAGCCCTGATCATCGGGACTCCGCTTTCATCTGCTATTGGCCTTCCGTTTTTTTGAACTACACAATTTGCCGTGAACACGGTGGCGTGAATGGATCCGCTGGCATATTTCCAGTTTCCATTCAATAGATACCCTTCAGAAATTATTTCGGCAGTTCCTGTTGGAGCTCCGCTTCCTGCGAAGAAAGCGTTGCCATCTGCGAATATTTCTCTCGCAAGAGTTGAGTCAAGAAAACCAACGAACCATGCTGCTCCTGCACAAAGTGTCACAACCCAGGCAGTGCTTCCGTCTACCCATGCAAGCGCTTCTTCTATTTTCAATACTTCGGAAAGGGGTAATTCCAAGCCTCCAAATTCTCTTGGTACAAACATTTTCAGCCAGTTTTGCTTGTGGATTATATCAAGCTGACAGGGATGAAGTTGCCTCATGGCCTCGGCTTCCAAAGCCCTTTGCCTGATCCCTTCTACCAGATTTTTGTCGATCCATTTCGAAGGATGCTCAATGGGTTTCATAATGGGAAGTTCTTCGTGCAATTTTTATCCAATCAAAATAGCCCAAGCAAGCCACTCCAAACAGAATTAGGGTAAGAACCGCAAATAATGGAAGTTCCTTGTAAAACAAAAGCGGAACAGCAAAGGCATTGGACACATTCAATAGAATCCAGTTTTCAACTTTGCGTCTTGCCAATAACCAGGTGCCTGCCCATGCAGTTGAACTTACCCATGCATCCCATGCCGGCACAGTCGATAGCGTAAAAGTGACGAGAGAAAAGTAAAGCAATCCCCATCCCGCAAAAATAATCGTGATAGAGATAAACCATTCGCGTCTTTTAGCGAACGACACCACAACAGGTGTACTATTCTTAATAGAAGTCCAGTGCCACCAGCCGTATACACTCATTAATATATAGTATAAGTGCAAAGCGCATTCGGCATACAACTGAACAGCAAACAAACTGTAAATTGCTAGTGTGGTCGCTGCAATGCCACTTGGGTACAACAATGGGTTGTTGGCTTTGGCAAACAGAACTTCCGCAAAACCCAATATTAAGATTGCCCACTGCAAAATATCGATATGCGAAAGCTGTATCGCTATAAATTGTTGCCACTCATGAACTGACATGCAAGAAATGATTTAAAATCTATGCTCTTGAAATGGGCTGAATGATAACTCTTTCCCTCCGCTGGTATTATCCAGATCAGGTCTTTGGAAATCTTCCAATGGGTATGATCTCAGCTTTCGTGTTTGAAAATCAAACTAGCACCCCATGAGCATGTAGGTAAAGTTACGAAATAAGATCAACAGGAATCATAAGTCTAAGATTTCAAGCTTATATCCCTTCCCATAAACACTGGTAATTTGAATGGAAGGGTCGTTCTTAAGTTTTTTCCGAAGTTTAGAAACAAACATATCCAAACTTCTGGCTGTGAAAATGCCATCGTCTTCCCAAACTTCTTTAAGTAATCGATCGCGCTCGATGAGCTGATTTTGCTGCGTTGCAAATATTTCGAGCAATTTGGATTCCTTATCGGACAATTCAATTTTTTCGGTGTCATTCTTTAACAAACGCTTATCTTTGAATAGTAAAAAGTCACCGAGTCTGATACAATTTTTCATTTCAACCGGGCTGGTTTTCTTTTTTCCTTTCAGGTAGCTATAGCCGATAAAAGCAACGACCACACACAACTTGGTTGGGAGTTATTTGTGATGGCAGGAGTGGCATCCATTGGCCTGGCATTTATTACCGCAAGTTATAGAGCGATTAGATCAGCCACGGCCAATCCCGTGGACAGTTTGCGAAATGAATGAACTATCAGTCAATGAAGACGGATCGCAAGGAGTTTTTGAAATCAGCAGATTTCTTCGTAATTATCTCGACAAGTTGAATGATCATGAAATGATTTACAATGTGTAAGTTCATAAGCTTTATCATTACGGTGTCTCTGCTTGCATGGAGCACAACAGGATTTTCTCAAGAAACTTTTGTAATTCATTCACGCGAAGAATTGCAAAAAATGCCTATCAATTTTCGTTTCTTAAATCCTGATTTTAAGGAAGGGTACTTGGTCTATTCGATGAATAAAAGATCTCAGGCTTTTAAAATCAATTATGACCTGTACACCAGCAAACTACTTTTTATAAATACTAACAATGACACCTTGTTAGTAAAGAACACAAGTGACATTAAATCTGTCGATATGGGTTCATTAAAGTATGTTTACGATCTAGCCTCTAGTCGCTATTTTAAACTATTGGTTTCAGACTCGCTTTACTCGATAGTTTCTTATGTTGAGATCAAAGAACGTCCGAGAAAAATTGACGAAGGTTATGGTACAAATTCTGGTGGAGCTTCAAAAACAGCCTCCGGCTTTACCGAAGCCGAGCTCACCCTCCAGAGAGTAACAACCTATTACCTCCTGGACAGAAATGGAAAACTAATGACGGCAGACAAACGTAACTTTCTAAAAATCTTTGATTCAAATGAGGCACTTACCAAAAAATTCATAAAAACAAATAATATTGACTTCACTAATGAGTCTGATATTCGAAAGCTGTTTAGTTTTTGTACTCAAAAAACTGACTCAAAAAATTAGTTGCGGTTTTGCTGGACGTGGTAATAGCAGATGCTGCCAAACTGAGCCGTCATGATTATTCAGATAAAAACAAATAGGATGAAAAAGCTAGCCCTCTTGTGCCTCGTCTGCTGCCTGAGCACAGTTTTGTATTCGCAAACATCAAAGAAAGAGAAAATTAGAAACCTGATGGATGTAACCGGCTCAGGAAAAATGGGAGCGCAAGTTGTGCAAGCCCTGATACCTTCTTTTCAGCAGGCGCACCCCGATGTGCCACAACAGTTCTGGGATAACTTTGCCAAGGGTCTAAAGGTTGAAGACTTGATTGAACAGATTGTGCCGATTTATGACAAATACTATACGGAAGAAGACATCGATCAAATCATTGCGTTCTACAATTCACCAGTCGGTAAAAGGATGATCAGCACCTTGCCTATGGTCATGCAGGAGTCAATGGCCGCCGGGCAAGCATGGGGAAAACAATTGGCTGAGAAAGTAGCGCAAGAGTTGAAAGAAAATGGATACGAAAAATAATGCCCGACTTTGTCATCTTTTGAATGATCATTTTATGAGTAGATTATTTCTATTCTTATCCTTCTTTTTGGATACCGCACTTTTCGCGCAAGTGAAGGTTCAAAACTATGTCATTGATTCAGCTTCTGTAGAGCATCCAAATGTACCGAAGGGGGAATTGATAAAATTTGTTTTTGAGAACTCTAAGATCTTTCCCGGAACGCGTAGAGATTGTTCTGTTTATGTACCTGCTCAATACCGGCAAGAACAACCGGCGTGTGTCTATGTGAATCAGGATGGAATTCAATGGAAAGCTCCTGTTGTATTTGACAATCTGATTTACCGTAAAGAAATACCAGTTACAATTGGTGTCTTCGTTTCATCTGGGCAATTAGCAGCGGTGAATGAACAAAACGCCAATGATCGCTTCAACCGAAGTTTTGAATACGATGGGCTGGGTGATAATTATGTTCGATTCTTACTGGAAGAATTATTGCCCGAAGTAGAAAAGCTAAAAGCCAGCGATGGGCGCTTGATACACTTATCAAAAAATGGTAATGACAGAGCAATTGGAGGATCAAGCAGCGGTGCCGTGTGTGCATTTACCGCTGCGTGGGAAAAGCCAAAAGAATTTTCGCGCGTGTTTAGCGCCATAGGAACTTACGTTGGTTTGCGAGGAGCTGACCGCTACTCCACACTAGTACGTAAATATGAATCAAAACCCATTCGCATTTTCTTGCAGGATGGCGCAAATGATTTAAATATTTACGCGGGCGATTGGTGGAAGGCCAACGAAACGCTGGAGCGGGCGTTGACATTTGCCGGGTATGAAATTAACCACGTGTGGGGCGAAGATGGGCACAACGGAAATCACGGGAGCTCCATTTTTCCTGATGCTATGCGCTGGCTATGGAAAGATTGGCCAAAACCTGTCGCCACAGGCGTTTCGAACAATAAATTTTTGAGCGACCTCTTGATCGCCGGTCAGGATTGGGAGTTGGTTGAGCAAGGGTATACATTCACCGAGGGCACAGCTGCGAATGCATCGGGTGAAGTATTTTATCAGGATATCCCCAACTCAAAGACATATAAAGTCAGCAAGGACGGAAAACTCTCTGCTTTAGGGATCGACGCGAAAAAAGCCAGTGGTACCTCCTTTGGACCCGATGGAAAGCGGTACGTAGCTGCTGGCGGAACAAAGCAGATACTCAGTTACGATGTCAATGGAAAAGAAACGGTTGTTGCTGACAATATCCTTGGCAATGATCTTGTAGTCGCAAAGAATGGTAATTGCTATGTCACCGTGCCTGACGGTGTGCAAAACGCGAGCAAAATATTTTTGATCAGACCTAACGGCGAAAAACAATTGGTTGACGAAGGGTTGAAATTTGCAAATGGTATTTCGTTAACCCCTGATCAGACGCAATTGTATATTACCGAGTCTGCTTCTCATTGGGTGTGGATTTATAAAATTGAATCCAACGGTACGCTAAATTATAAGCAACGATTCGGCTGGCTTCACTCACCTGACAATGCCGACAATGCCTGGCCTGACGGACTTAAATGTGACATAGAAGGAAGGGTATATGTGGCAACGCGTTTGGGAATACAAGTGCTTGATCAATTGGGGAGGGTGAATGCAATTTTACCATCTCCTGGCGGCCAGATATCCAACTGTTGTTTTGGTGGGGAAAATTTTGATACACTTTACATTTCCTGCGGAGACAAAGTGTATCGGAGGAAATTAAAAGTTCGTGGAGCAAATGCTTTTGAAGAACCTATAAAACCAACAAAACCAAAGTTGTAAAAAATCGTCCGCGAAATTGGTCATCAATGTAAGTTAAGTCGTATGCTCGAGAGGTTGCAAATAATTTTGAAAGCCTGTACGGACGGATTTGGTGACAGACTTGTGAGACTATTGACTACGTCCATACTATTCACGATTTGCTTAACGGCAATAGGACAGACCTCTCCAACAAAAAAGGAAAAATGGATTCGAGTTGATAGCTTATTTACAAAAGATGGCAAAAGACAAAGAACACCGACCCATTATTCTTACGTGCATGTCGACACCGAAATTAAGTACACTGATTCTATTGGAAACAGCGTCATTATACAAAACAGTGGACCGAGAGGGGGAAGGAGATTCACTGATGCTACGGGAATCCGGTTTGGATATAGAGTATTCTGGACTCGTGTAATTAATGAAACCGCTACTTTATTAGAACTAACAATTACTTTTCCTGCTGATTCATTCCCTCTTCCTTCGCCAGACTCATACATGAAAGTATTTCTACATCCGGATACAGCGACACAATCAATGACCCAATACGGAGAAACAACGTTTGACGATGGGAGAAAACAATTTGAGGATACAACACTGTTAAAATCTTTTTGTCATATACCCACCAGGTTGCAAAGAACCATTCATCCTAAAGAAGCGTATCTTTTCTATACCGTAGTGCTACGTCATCATCAGCGTAACACCAGTTCCCCGCGAGCAGGGTTCGTTTTAAAAGAACACGACCTTTTTTATAAGGTTAACCCGGAGCTTGATGAATTAATTCCTTGCGGTCGGATTGTTTTAAAACAAAAAAAATAATATGGAGACAGAACAACCCGAGGTCCTAATTTATTTGCCAAGGGCAAAGGGGAAGCTTACTGGAACTTAAATTCTTGCATTCGATTGTAAGAAAGTGATTGATAATTTCACAAATTTAATGGAGTATAAACCCTACTCATCCCTCAGTGCTTTCACAGGGTTCATTGTTGCTACAGCGAACACCTTAAAGCCGATCGTGGCAATGCAAATTATAAACAGCAAGCTGCTGGATAAGATTACTGTGATAATGTTTGCTCCCTGACAATACTTCCAAATACTGCCCATAATTACAGAAGACCAGGTTAGGCCTGCCCACGATCCAAGTATTGAGGCAACAACAAGAATTATGATAAATTCCATGTTGATCACCTGTGTAATATTGAAAACGGATGCCCCCAGGATTTTCCGTACGCCAATTTCTTTCATACGCTTTACAATATTGAGTGAAACCAAACTGAAGAGTCCAGTGACTGAAAGAAGCATAGCAATGGTACCAAGAAATAAGTAACCGTACACAATGCTCATATTAAGTTGATCGACATGTATCAAATCTGAAGATAGCATGTACCCATTGTATAGCCGGCTGGGGAAAACTTGATTCCATAGTTTATTCATAAAAGCATGTATCGACGCCACATTATCGGATTTTGTGCTAACCACGATCTGGCTGTATTTGTCAGGCGATACATGACGAATCATTATAGGATCCATCTCACGCCACAATCCCTGCGAGTAGACATCTTTCACGACCCCAACAACGATGAGCTTTACAGAGTCTCTCCACTTGACTTCTTTACCCAAAGGCTGGTCCCACCCAAAAAGCGTAGCCATCTTTTGAGTGATGATGATTGATTCTTTCTGATCCGTTTCAGAGTCTTTGATAAAATCCCTGCCCGCAATGAGTTTGAGGTCCATGGTCTTCAGATAATTGTCGCCCACATCAATAATGTCAACCTCTGCCTGCAAGGATTCATATTTTACAGGCTCATGTGCTCGCGGGGAGAAAATTCCACTTCGTGCACCAGCTATCGAAAGTATTTCAGGATTTTCTTGCAATGCATTCCGGTAGGTGTTGAATTCAGACTGATTATTTACTTGCGCGATTACTGTGCCGCGAATGTCAAATCCCAAATCGTACTCGCGTTGGTAATTGGCATTTTGCAGAAAGCTGATAGCACTTACAATCGAAATGAGGGAAATAGAAAATTGCAGCCCGAGCAATGTACGCGTGAAATAGTTGGTGCCACCAAATTGGAGTTTCCCTTTCAGAATATTTACAGGATTGAACTTGCTGATATAAAAAGCGGGATAGCTTCCGGCCAATATACCCGTGAATAGCAGCACGCCAATCATGAACAGAAGAAAGGCTGGAGTGTAATGGGGAGTAATGTGAATATTATTGGCGGTCATCAAATTCCATCCCTCAATGAGAATATCGGCAAGGCAAAGTCCCATCAACAAAGAAAGAAAACAAATGAATGTGGTTTCACCAATGAACTGTATGACCAATTGTCTCCGCATGCTTCCCATCACCTTGCGGATACCGATCTCTTTCAATCTTCGCGAAGAAATAGCAATTGCAGTATTAGTCAGATTGAAACAGGCAATCAGCAATATTAATATAGCCATAATCATAGAGCCAACAATGGCTGATAAAGGTGGAGCGGGCAAGGTCTCTGCCCGAACATCCTCTGCCCGGTCGGTATGAGCCATAGATAAGAATGAATCTAAGACAAACTCATTCACCTGGAAGTCATGGCGTACTTTATTGTTATTTTCTTTGAACTGCTGAAGCTGCCGATGTACACTTTGCACTCGCTGCGGATCGTTGATTAGGACGAACAAAGTGTTTTCTTCTTTCCAGTTATCAGTCGTAAAGGATTTATATTCATCTTTTACGTTTTCAAAATTCATAAAAGCCTGCCCTTCGTTTTTATAGAAACTGGAATTCATCGGTGGCTCCCGGAAGACGCCGGCAATCTTTATTTCTTTTAGCTCAGTGCCATATACCTGTGTAATGGTTTTGTCAAGAGCCTCTTCCGGTGTGCGGAATAACCGGACGGCCATATTTTCACTGATGAAAACACTCGTTTTATCTTTGAGGTTGGATGGACTACCCGAAATGAAATCGAATGTGAACATCCCAAAAAAATCAGGGTCTACGTAGGAGAGGTTGGAATCAAAAAGATCATCACCTTTTTTAAAGTTGGAGTACGAACGAAGGTATCTTGAAGAAGCATTTACATCAGCGAAAGTCTTTTCCACTATTTCGCCCATTGGTAATGCCACATAACCGAAGCGGGTAAGTTTATTTTCAAATTTGCGTACGGCACTTACGCGGTAGATATGTTCACTGTTCCTATGTACTGCATCAAAATCAGCGTCGTACTCAAGAGCAAGGTATCCCACAATGCAGCAGGCAATAGCGATGCCCATCCCGAATACGTTGATAATGATGAACACCTTGTTCTTCATTAGACTACGGAGGGCAATCAGAAAGTAGTTTTTGATCATATACATCGGCATTTACCAACAAGTGTGCCAGAGCCCTAAATGGCCTGATATTGCACTAGTTGAACTACATTCCGTTCATATGCGAATGAATACGTCCGGTAATGAACATAGATGTTACGGCTGCTGAAATGGCCGGGGGCATTGTGGAATTGTTATACAATAACATTGTCAGAAATTAAGTTTAGAATTGAGTCTCATAGAAATCGATTTGCTGGAGACCAGCGCCCTTATCCACAGAAACAGTACACCACGTTCAATGAAAAACGGAATATTAATGTTGAAAAGCCTTGTAGGAATTTTATTTCTCATGCTAGTTATGGGTGTGGCAGTGTTTCTATCGTTCGGCAGTTTTAAATATAGTTTAGCATGGCTTTATTTGGCTGTATTTTTTACTCCGGTTGCGGTTATCACCATTTACCTTTTTCTGTTTGATAAACATTTATTGAGAAGTAGATTGGTAGCGGGACCCCTTGCCGAAGCAAAACCGATTCAAAAGCTAATTCAGTCTATAGCAGGACTTGCTTTCATCAGTATTTTCATAGTATCGGCTTTGGATTATCGAAATAAATGGTCGTATGTCCCACTTCACTTCTCGTATCTGGGTGATACATTTTGTGAACTTGCGTTCGTCTTGCTGTTTTTAGTTTTCAAACAAAACACGTTTCTCAGCGCTACCATCACAGTGCAAGATAAACAACAGGTAATTTCAACGGGATTGTATGCTGTTATTCGCCATCCAATGTACACTGGAGCTCTAATGTTGTTGATTTTTACTCCCACTGCATTGGGTTCATATTGGGGAATGATTCCGGTAGTAATTCTGACTGCGGTAATCGTAGCCAGAGCGATAGACGAAGAACAGGAATTGAGAAAAAACTTAATCGGTTATGAAACGTATTGCAACAAAGTGAAATATCGTTTTATTCCGTATATTTTTTAATAAGGGCAACTGTGGGTGAAGCGTAACCTGGAAGAGTTAGCTTCGCTTAACCTTCAATTAGGAGGCTCCTTTCTTCTTCATAGTGTCACCCTTTCAGCAACCCGGCCTTTAACCAACAACTAACAACGATTAACTAATAACGATTGCCAAATTAGTGCCATCAGATCTTTCGACACGGACAAACAAAACCACGAAAAAACACTGAATTCGCACATTTAAAACTATTTTATTTGGTAATTGCTAAAATAATTAGTATTCTTATATAACTTCGAGGCGTCAGGTCGATCCCTCATGCCCTCCATAATAAGAGCCGATATTCTCAAAGAATTGCAAACGGATATACTCCGCCTGCAAGGCTTCAAATCAGTGAGCAACCCTTCGCTGGATGTTGGCTTGGGTCCAATCAAAGATGCTTTTCCTGATTCTACATTTCCCTTAGGAGCCGTCCATGAATTTTTATGTTCAGAAAAAGAAGATGCAGCCTCCACCAATGGCTTTCTCGCAGGACTGCTTTCATCATTGATGGGTAGCAATGGAGCAACACTATGGATCAGCTCTTCACGAACAATTTTTCCTCCCGCACTGAAAGGATTTGGTATAGATCCGGATCGTTTCATTTTCATCGATCTTCAAAACGAAAAAGATGTCATCTGGGCAATGGATGAAGCGTTGAAATGCAGCGCGCTCACTACCGTTGTTGCTGAGGTGCGCGAAATAAGCTTTAAAGAATCAAGACGCCTTCAGCTGGCCGTTGAAGAAAGTCAGGTCACGGGTTTTATTCTTCGCAACAATGCCAGTAAGCCGAATACAACAGCGTGTGTATCACGCTGGAAAATTTCTCCATTGCCAAGTGTTCCGATAGATCCCGATTACTATCGGGAGGGGATGGATGAACTGCCCGGTATTGGTTTTCCAAAATGGAGAGTAGAATTACTGAGGATAAGAAATGGTAAACCAGGTACTTGGGACATACAGTGGATGAATGGAAAATTTGCTCATGTCCATTATCCAGTGACCAGAATACTAAAATCAGAATCGGATACTGAGCTTGTCAAAAGTACTGAGCTTGTCGAAGTAAAGAAAGCGGGATAGCATGGCACGTTTTGTATCCATCTGGTTCCGTCACCTGAGTACGGACTGGTTTACCCTCCGCCAAAAGGATTTAAAAAATCTGCCCTTTGTTTTACAATCGCCTTCACATGGAAGAATGATAATCACTTCTGCTAATGCTGTTGCAGAAATGAAATGTATAAACTGTGGAATGGTCCTAGCAGATGCCAGGGCAATCTTTCCGGATCTAGTAGTGCTGGATGATATACCTGATCTTGTTGACAGATTACTCAAACGCCTTGCGGAATGGTGTATCCGCTTTACGCCAATAGTTGCTGCTGATCCTCCCGATGGACTTTTGTTCGATGCTTCCGGCTGCTCTCATCTTTGGGGTGGTGATACGGCTTACCTGCAGGAGATTGTCAGGAAATTAAATACTCGTGGTTACGATGTGCGCGCTGCAATGGCAGATACTGTCGGTGTAGCCTGGGGTGTTGCACGTTTCGGTACTTCGACAAGCTCACAATCGGTGATTAACTCTGAAATTCATTTTGAAGCACTGATGAGTTTACCTCCGGAAGCACTTCGTTTGGAATTGGCTACAGTTGACCGTCTGCATAAACTTGGTCTTCATCAGGTAAAACAATTTATCAACATGCCTCGCGCTTCACTTCGAAGGCGCTTCGGTCAGCACTTTATAATGCGACTGGATATGGCCTTGGGCCAGGAGATAGAAGTGATTGAACCTGTCCAACCAGTTGTCCCTTATCAGGAACGGTTGCCTTGCATGGACCCGATCGTCACAGCTACAGGGATTGAAATTGCATTGCAGCAGTTGCTGGGAACATTATGTTTTCGCCTTCATCAAGAACAAATGGGACTGCGCACGGCTACTTTCAAAGGATATCGTGTCGATGGAAAAGTTGAACAAATTGAAATTGGTACAAGTCGCCCGTCAAATCATGTCCGTCATCTGTTCAAATTGTTCGAAAACAAATTGCAAACGATCGAGCCTGCCCTGGGCATTGAACTATTCGTACTGGAAGCACCAAAAGTGGAAGATCATTTTCCTCAACAGGAAAAGATGTGGGAAGGATACTCCGGGCTTGAAGACATTCGATTATCCGAACTGATCGATCGTCTGGCTAGTAAGGTAGGGATGAAAGCCGTTCATCGTTATTTGCCTGCTGAACATTACTGGCCAGAGCGATCACTCAAGGCTGCTACATCACTGCAGGAAAATTTAACAACTCTATGGCGTATCGATAAACTCAGGCCTCTTCAACTCTTGCGAAAGCCAGAACCCATTGAAGTCACTGCACCGATTCCTGATTATCCGCCCATGCTCTTTATATATAGTGGAAAACGGCACAAGATCATGAAAGCCGATGGACCAGAACGCATTGAGCAAGAATGGTGGCTTCAACAAGGACAACATCGGGATTATTACCGTGTCGAAGATGAAGAGGGCAATAGGTATTGGCTTTTTCGGTTAGGACACTATCATGATAAAACCTATCAGTGGTTCATCCATGGCTTTTTTTGTTAAACCTTTGAACCTTAAACCTTGAACCTTAAATTGATATATACCGAACTTCAAGTCACATCAAACTTTACATTTCTTCGCGGTGCATCCCATCCTCATGAAATGGTAGAGCAAGCAGCCGCGCTTGGATACAAGTCTATTGCTATCACCGACCGAAATACTTTTGCTGGCATCGTCCGCGCACATGTTGCTGCAAAAAAGTCTGGGATTCGTTTCATACCGGCTTGTCGCCTTGACTTGATAGATGGCCCAAGTCTCCTCGCATTTCCCACTGACCTCAACGCTTACGCACAAATATCCGCTTTACTTTCCCTTGGGAATCTACGAACTGAAAAGGGGCAATGTCAATTGTATAAAGCAGACGTATACAAACATGCCGTAGGATCAAAGTTCATTGTTCTGCCTCCGACTTCATTGAATGAAGTGTTCGATTTTGATCTTTCGTTCAAGAAGGCAGTAACAGAATATCGTGATGCTTTTGGTGAACACCTCTATTTAGCTGCGACTCGCAGGTATGGTGGCGATGATGCAAAACAACTGCACAGGCTAGCCCAATTAGCAAAGCAGTTGGCTATGCATTTGGTTGCAACCAATGATGTACATTATCATACTGCAGATCGAAGAGAGCTGCAAGATGTGGTCACCTGCGTACGGGAAAAATGTACTATCCACAATGCAGGGTTCCGTCTTCATCCGAATGCCGAACGATATTTAAAACCACTCGATGAAGTGTTACGCTTGTTCCGTCAATTTCCGGATGCCATTCTGCAAACCCAAGACATTTCAGAAGCGTGTACATTTTCCCTCGATCATTTGAAGTACCGATATCCCAAAGAGATAACCAGTGATGGTCGCACACCGCAGGAAGAACTTATTTATCTTACCTGGGAGGGAGCACAAAAGATTTTCAACGGAACTGTTCCTGAAAAAGTTAAAGCAACGATTAACTATGAGCTGACATTTATCGAACAGATGAATTATGCCGAATACTTTCTCACCGTATATGATATTGTACGATATGCTCGCGAACAGAAAATTCTGTGTCAGGGTAGGGGATCGGCCGCGAACTCAACGGTGTGTTATTGCCTTGGCATCACTTCCGTGGATCCTTCCAAATTTGATTTGCTCTTTGAACGCTTCATTTCTTCCGCTCGCAACGAACCCCCGGATATTGATGTGGACTTCGAACACGAAAGGCGTGAGGAAGTCATGCAATACATTTACAAGAAATACGGCCGCGACCGCGCAGCTGTAGTTGCCACAGTAACCCAGCAACATCATAAAGGAGCCATACGCGATGTGGGCAAGGCAATGGGATTGTCAGTGGATACTATCAATCGCCTCTCCGGTTTGATATGGGATTTTCAGGACGAAGGTTTCGATAAGAATAGAATCATTAGCCAGGGAATAAATCCTGACGACGCCACCATTCAAAAAGTCTTGCAGCTCACCTCACAGTTTATTGGATTCCCCCGTCAGCTTGGTCAACATACCGGTGGCTTTGTCATTACAAAAGGTAAGCTATCGGATCTGTGTCCCATTCTGAATGCACGAATGGAAGACCGTACTAATATAGAGTGGAACAAAGATGATATCGATGCACTTGGCTTTTTAAAAATAGATGTGCTGGCGCTTGGCATGCTTACATGTATCCGCAAAGCTTTTGATTTGGCAAAGAAACATGATGACCGGGATCTCACTCTCGCGAATATTCCACAGGATGATCCTGCTGTGTACGATATGGTGACTCACGCCGATACCATCGGAGTATTTCAGATCGAAAGCCGCGCTCAGCAATCCATGTTGCCACGTCTTCGGCCGAAATGTTTTTACGACTTGGTGATTGAAGTGGCAATCGTTCGACCCGGTCCAATACAAGGCGACATGGTGCATCCTTACCTGCGAAGACGAAACGGAGAAGAGCCGATCGAATATCCGTCTAAAGAGTTGGAAGAGATTCTTGGAAGAACATTTGGCGTTCCTTTGTTCCAGGAACAAGCAATGAAGATTGCCATTGTTGCTGCCGGATTTACACCTGCCGAAGCGGACCTGCTGCGAAGAAGTATGGCAACTTTTAAGGTGAATGGTTTGATTTCTCATTTCGAAGACAAGCTGATCAATGGCATGACTCAGAAAGGATACAGCCGGGAATATGCACAGCGTGTATTTCGTCAACTGGAGGGATTCGGCAGCTATGGATTTCCAGAGAGCCATGCAGTGAGCTTCGCGTTGCTGGTCTACATTTCTTCATGGTTAAAATGTTATTACCCCGATGTCTTCGCCACTGCATTACTAAATAGTATGCCGATGGGTTTTTATCAGCCTGCACAAATAGTGATTGACGCAAGAAACCATGGTGTTGATGTAAGACCTGTTGATGTTAACTATTCGGATTGGGATAATAAGTTAGAAGAGAAAACAGGAAAGTACTTTGCCATTCGATTAGGATTCCGTCAGGTAAATGGCGTTCGTGAAGATGATATCAAACTGCTGATTGAAAATAGAGGAGAGGGTTATCGTTCTGTTCACGACCTCCGTAAAAATGGACTCTCGGAATCGCTTTTGGAAAAATTGGCGGAGGCCGATGCCTTTCGATCAATGGGGCAGGACCGGCGAAAAGCATTGTGGGAAGTCTCCACCAAAGATTTTCAAGTCAATTCATTTTTCGCTGATTCGAAAATTCAGAATGACCAGGAAGAAAAAATTGTACTTCCTGAAATGCAATTGTCGGAGCATGTAGTCCATGACTACTCTTCCATGGCGTTGTCATTAAAAGCGCATCCGGTGAGTTTTGTTCGCGAGCAACTTAACCAGCTCCATGTTCGAGCTGCATCTTCACTCCAAATGGGCAGGAGCGGTGAGCAAGTCAAAGTGGCTGGTCTCATTCTTGTCAGACAGCGACCTGGAACAGCAAGTGGAATCTGCTTCATTACAATTGAAGATGAAA
>Ga0207112_1025_pt1 | contig 38742 bp, 34 predicted proteins | sample Alteio_BWMinHeat_72_FD_153549 | JGI IMG/M metagenome (GOLD analysis project Ga0207112, IMG submission 153549) | Enriched cells from forest soil in Barre Woods Harvard Forest LTER site, Petersham, Massachusetts, United States -... | ecosystem: Environmental > Terrestrial > Soil > Temperate forest >...
TCGGACGGCGCGCGAGCGCGGGGCAAGTTTGTTCAAGCGTTGCTTCTGTTAGCGCTGGAGCGTGTCATTCGTGCCGAGTGGAGGAAGCGGGTGTGTCACCGGTGGTGGCATCGATTCGAGAATGCGTTCGTACGGCTCTACATTCACGCCATATTTATAGACCATCCGCGTTCCCAAAAATCCTGTGACGCCAGTGAGGAAAAACACCACCGCGACTAGCGCCAGATAAGCACCGCGCAATCCTGCGCCACTCAGTCTGTCTTCAAATTGCTCGCGCTTCAACGTCCGGAGAAGCACCGCGAATGTCAGAATGCCTACCGCGACATAACTTAGGATCTTATGATAGTTGTTCAGCGGCTCGACCTGGGAAGTAATGAGTACGTTCGATGAAGTAATAAAGCCCGTGAGCAGTGACAGGATCGCGAACGCCAGACCAAGTCGAAGGCTATTCCAGCTAAATCGCTGCATGCGTTCATTCTTGAATATCGCGGCTGTAAGTTCGAAGATGATCCCGATGTTGATGAGAGCGATCGTAAAGTGATTGACGATCGTATGCAGGTCGGCTGGGCCCATGTTGTGTTGGTTGAGAAGTTTCGAACAAAACTACGCAAATGAATGAAGCTCGCGCAAAGGATGTTGGCTCGGACTATGCCAATGAGCCGCTCGCGCTTCGTACTTCTCTATGCGTTGATCTGCCTGATCTGGGGCTCGACATGGACGGTCATTCGCATCGGCGAAGATGCTGCGCTCGACCCCTTCCTCGGTGCCTCCATTCGATTCATCATCGCCTCGATCATTCTTTGGGCGCTCGTGCTCGCGCGCAGAGTGCCGATGCCGCGTGGCAAAGTGGAGTGGAGAGCCGCTATCATCAATGGACTGCTTGGTGCGGCGGGCTCTTACACGATCGTCTATTGGACCTCACAATTCGTCCCTTCGGGACTTGAAGCAGTCATCTTCGGCACAATGCCGCTGTGGACGATCGTAATCAGTCAACTCATCCTGCGAAGCGAGCGCCCATCCATGCAAAAAGTACTCGGCGTGATTTTGGGCTTTGCCGGATTGCTGCTGATCTTTCTTCCGGGCTTAACGATCGGAAATAATGCTCGAATTGGCGCAATGCTTCTGATGCTCGGCTCACCGTTCGTCAGTGCAGTAAGCCTTGTGATTACTAAACGTGACGCGAAAGGAATCGAGCCACTCGCGCTGAATGCAATCTCAATCTCGATAGCAATGGCGGTGCTTACGATTCTCTCTCTGCTAACAAATGACCTCAGCAAAGTCCATCTAACTTCGACTCACCTCTGGACGATCGGATATCTGGCGACGTTCGGCACCGTGGTCACGTTCGTCGTCTATTATCACTTGCTCCGCACGAACGCTGCGATCGTCATGTCCTATGTTTCGCTTATCACTCCTGTCATTGCAGTGTTCACTGGTTGGCTTCTTCTTAATGAGCATCTTAGCCTCTATGCGATCGCAGGCGCATTGGCAGTGATCATTGGAATTCGGCTAACGCTCATTGATCGGTCGCCGATCGATCGGTCTCAAAGTGTTGCCGCGCTTGATCTCGATTAGCTCACTCGCTCGATCGTTGTCCTACGAAACGGTCTTTGGTATCATGAAACAGGATATTAAAGGAAGTGAGGCTACCATAGGACTTGGTGATGTATCCATCGAGCTCAAGCTTCTCTGCTTCGCTGAGTGCTGATGCATTGATCTTCTGCTCGAGCACGCGAAGATTATTGCGCACGGCAACAAGCTTCTTAAAAAAGACATCGAGCTCAACCTCCTTTGGCAATTGAGCCGGATCCTCAGGTTTCAGTACAAGCATCCCTTTCCTAAATTTCGGAGCGATGGTAACCTCCATCTCCGCCGTCGTCAACTTCTGATCCAGGGCATTCGTAAATGCCTCAAATGCGATACGATAGACTTCGTCGATTTGCATGGTAAACTTTGGTTTTAGAAACGCAAATCTACGAGCGATAACGCTGGGCGGAGTTTTCAAAAAGACAATCCTTAAAGTCCCTCTCTCCACGCAGTGGGAGAGGGATTTAGGGTGAGGGCGGTGGGGCAAGCAGCTGCTTCCGTTCGCGCTCGGTTCACGACCGCTGCGGGCTACTTGCCCCACCACCCTCATCCCCAGCCCTTCTCCCAAATTGCTTTCACTTCCTTCGTCAGTGAAAGCAATTTAGGAGAAGGGGGCAAGAAAAAGCGCCCGAGGTAAATATTCGTCTCCAAGTAACGAATGCCCGATATTGAGGTTCTACCCTCATGCAAGTCCGTCCAATGAGCCTCAGAAGTTTCCTCTTGATTGCCGTTATTGCCTCGACTTCCATCCCTATTGGTAGAGTTTTCGCGCAATTCGATCCGCACTGCTACTATCCGACTGTAGGGAAGCAAGGAGAGATTGATACGATCTACGGCTCGCATGACCAGCAGCATCTGACCTCCTATCTCAACATAGGCCCAGCTCCCGGCGAGAAAGACGGACGAATTCTTATGAGCGGTTTGCCTGAAAATCCGCCTTTCCTGACAGCGGTAAAGACAGGTTCAGCTTTTGACCTACACCATTTGAGTATTACGCAGAAGACCGATCTCAATGTGATCGTTTTTCCTGTCGGCGCTCATCTTCCTGGAGGGAGCTATCAGCTTGGGCACTTTCATTCGCCAAAGTATACGGATATCCTTCGTTGGGATAGGCAATATGGTCCGATCAGAATATACTGGTCTGATGAACGCGGGAATTACGATTCGGCTCATTTCACTGATCTAGTATCGCGTACCGGTCATCCTGGAGTTGTGCCACAAGCCCAATCTATGCGCGCTTATACAGCGCATATGTCACAAGATTCCGTTGACGATGTCATTCTTGGGTTCCTAACATCGATTGATCAAGGGGCAACTTTGCTAGACTCGGATTTTCTCTATCGAGGAGGGAAGAATCTATATGATGTGGGCACTACAGCTTATCCAGATTCTGAAATTGCCGCCAGAGAATCTCCGCAAGTGGGACACATGCGAGCCTGGCGAGCGACGTCTCAAGGTGATTGGCGAGGGGTTGGTAGGGACGACCTAATTGGCGGAGATGAGTTCGGAAATCTATTTCACTTTTCGAACGACCCGCCGTTCTCACTTTCACGAGTTCGGGATGCAATGCTGTATGATAGCCTCTGGTTGCAACGCGAGAATCCGATCGTGCCCCTTGATGGAACGCGCGGCACCACTTGGGCTTACTTACTTCCGATGCCATCTCATCGCGCACTCCCGAAGGCCCTTAGCGATAGGTCTGAGGATTTCATCGTATCTCTTCCAACTAATGATGCTCGAAATGAGAGTTACTTCTTTTTTAGAGGCGGAAAAGATTTTGGCTCGCATCGGATCACGCTTGACAGCGCTCTCCCAAATCCACAGCCTGGCACCTACTGGGGTTATAGCACAAACTTTTTCGATGGGATGACCTCCTCAGGCGATCCGGTCATGTTGGTCACAGGCCAGACAATGGATGGATTTGTCTCCTACTACTACTTCTTCGTTCTAGGCAATTCATTCGACAAAAACGTCGATATGTTTTACTCAATGGGCAATACCGGATCCGCCTCTCCTGGCACCATTGATTCCATCGACGCAGATGGAGACGGGCTATCAGACGTGAGTATTGGGATGCCTGGTCTCGTGACCGCTGCCGACAATGACAAGGGGTGGTCAAATGTCGGTTCTATCCAGATCATACATGGGTCTCGGAAGATTCCGGTCAAGCGGAGCGGCGTCGCAGAAAAAGTTTTACCAGCCTCGAGCATTGATGTATTTCCAAATCCGCTACATTCGGAAGCGACGATCTCTCTTTTGTTAAATCGACCCTCAACGGTTGAGATCACTCTGCACGATGTGCTTGGTCGCGTCGTGTATAATCTGCGGCATCCTTTTGAGTCAGGGTATCAGAAACTTCCAGTTAATTTCGGAGCATATGCGAGCGGTAGCTATCGGCTTCAGGTCAATACTGGGGAGAAGATACTTACTAATGAAGTGCTGATTGTAAAATAGTTTGGTTTTTGGGTTGGTCGCTTGAGTTAGATGGAACCGGAATACACTTGTTTTATGTTTAATATGTCGCAAGTAAGAACCTCCATTTTGCTTGTCGCCTGGGCTTTCCCGCAACATTTCGGCAGTCGGGCGGGACGCCCGACCCACGCGAGTGATATTCATGATCCACTTACTTACATTTTCTAAACGTAAGCTAAAGCTCGCGCCACATTGAATCTGCCACTCAACATTAGACCTTCAGAACAAGACCTTCCCATTGACTTTCTATAAGAATGAGATTTATGAATAAAGTTTTCACACACACTAGGGTTGTACGCGGGAAAAGCCCGATTTCGCTCCAAAACACCAGTTTCGGACGGGGTATCAACCATCCAAGGGTACGCATCGAGTGCATCTCGGCCTGGAAATGATGAATAGCGTATTGACACACGCACTTCAATATCCCAAAGATCTCAATCCCCTCACTGACCACTGACCACTGACCACTGACCACTGACCACTTCCCAAAAATAAAGTGGGGAAAAGTGGAACCACGTGTTGACAATCCTCTTTTATTTCACTATATTGCACGTTCCTGATTTGATGGCCGAGGTTCTTGTTTTGTTACTCCGCGCCCTCCTCTGCTTGTGATCAGGAACATCGAGGATACCCAAAACACTTGCTCGTGCGCCAGCGCTTTCCGTAGAGACGAAGGTTCTGCACGCGGGTTCGACATTTGCATCTGTAATGTTCAGCTGGTTTCTGACCAGTGAATGCTACAATGTAGGAATGTAGTGAGAGATTTTTCACGTTCGTTGCCGAACGCAATTTTGGCAACTGCGCGTTAAAAAAGTTAGCCCTCAACTGTTGCGGTTATTCAAAATATTGGATCATATAGAAGCTCTGAATTAATGAGAAAGTTAATGAAAAATTTGCTCAAATCGCGCCCGCCCACTTCCGGATTGAAACGTGGCCTTCGAACGCGCCGGTCCGTTTCGCCATGGATCGCTGCTCCTGTTTTTGTCGCTGTTGTTGGTATTGTCGCTGGTTGCGGCTCACCAAAGCAGACACTAAAACAAGATCAGTCGTCGCAGACCGTACTTGTCAATGCCGACCCGTTCGCAGTTCTGGATGAGCAGCAAAAGACTGGCATCATCGATTCTCAGCTCATAGAGCAGAAACTCGATGCCGCACGTCAACAGTGGCTTCGCGCCCTGGCTGCACAACAGAAAAACGATCGCGCCGAAACAGTCAAGCGCTTTGAATCGTCGATCGACCTGCTCAATAAGCTCATCAGTTATCCGTCTGTCGAAAGTAACAAGAATTTTCAGGACCTGACACGCGATGTCATTGCTGACTACGAACGGTACGTCAACAAGATCGACTCACTGCCATCCAATGCTTCGATCTTTGCACTCCGCCATAAGTTTAATGAGAACATGGCGAAGATGGACATTCGTAATGTCCCGATGCCGCCTGTCGATCTGACGAAGACGACGATCCCGCTTACGATGAATACTTCGGTCGAGCAAACGATCGCCTACTTCACTCAGGGCAATGGCCGACCGTTTATGGTCAAGTGGTTGAACCGAACTGGTAAGTACTTCCCCATGATGAAGAAGGTCATGAAGGAAGAGGGCGTGCCTGAAGAGATCGTCCATCTTTCGATGATCGAGAGCGGGCTCAATCCGGGTGCTGTCTCGTGGGCAAGTGCCGTCGGACTTTGGCAGTTCATCGAAGCTACAGGTTCGCGTTATGGGTTAACGAGCAATTGGTGGTTTGATAAGCGCCGCGATCCGGTCGCCGCAACACGCGCTGCTGCGCATCACCTGCATGATCTCTACAGGTCGCTTGGTGATTGGCACCTTGCGCTTGCTGCTTATAACTCAGGCATCAATCGCGTCCGCGGTGCACAACAGCAGGCCGGTGGCTCTACCGACTTCTGGACAGTGCGCCAATACCTGCCGCGTGAAACACAGAATTATGTTCCGCTCTTCATTGCAGCGACGCTGATCGAAATGGATCCGGTACACTATGGATTCAATGCGATCCAGCTTGACAAACCGCTTGCATATGACTCAGTTCGAGTTCGCGAAGCAGTTGATATCAACGCGCTAGCTCGTGCTGCAGGGGTCAGTGGCCTTGAGATCAAAGAGCTGAATCCTGAGCTGCTGCAGCCATCGACGCCGCCGCTTGAAGTCTGTGGACCGAATGGCTACTGCCTCAAGCTTCCGGTTGGTACTAATACGTCAGCCTTCTCCGATAAGCTTGCTGCGATGCCAGCTTCGGTGAAGATGCCGTGGCTTACTCACACAGTAATGCATGGTGAGTCGATGGCAACGGTCGCAAGGACGTATGGCATTTCGCCAACGCAGCTTGCTGAATATAATGATCTGGCTGAAAGTCAGAGGCTTCATAAAGGTCAGCGACTGAGAGTGCCGATGACGGTGATGAGCCCAAGCACTGGTCCGGCCGATGCTCAGATAGCAGCAGTACCGGTAGCCGCGACGAGGACGGTCGATAAGACCATCACACACAAAGTTCGAAGAGGGGAGACGCTGAATTCCATCGCAGACAATAATGATGTGACGGTCGGCGAGCTTCGAAGCTGGAATCACATTGGGCGACACGGAGTCAAGCGTGGCCAAAGATTAACGATCCACAAAAAGGTGCAGACAACTTACGCGAACGCGAAGCCTGCACCTTTGCAGGTTAAGACGGCACCTTCGCAGCCCGTTGCTGCAGCTGTCACAGCTCCCAAAGCAAACACGAGCGGACAGAGTGCGGTGAATGCGGATCCAGGTACGATCACGGATGCGGAAAGTCATTCGACGAACATCACTGAGGCCAAGACTTCGAACGACGGAGCGTCCGCGCAAGCAACAAAGGCACCCAAGTCGAAGAATAACAGCGGCAAGCAATGGATCACGTACAAGGTGCGCCGCGGTGACACGATGGGGAAGATCGCAGATAATTTTGGAGTGAGCCTTGCGGCGCTCAAGAAATCGAATCACGTTTCCAGGCATGGCGTGAAGGCGGGCCAGACGTTGAGGGTGTATGCATCTTCGGAGTATGCTGCTACGAGCAATACCCCAGCAGGAGCTGTCCGCTATCATACAGTGCGCTCTGGAGAAACGATGACGAGCATTGCGAGGCTCTATAATGCTTCTCCAGATGATGTATCATCGTGGAACGGCGATATGGACGCAGCCGAACTGCAGGCCGGACAGAGGATCAAAGTTTACACGACCAATAAGACGCTCTCGAAAGGCGACCGTGTTGCACCTAATCATAAGAAGCACCACCCGCTAACCTATCGCGTAAAGCGCGGCGACACGCTGACCGACATCGCGGATAAATACGGGGTTACGGTAACAGATCTCAAATCAGCCAACCACCTGAGTACAACAAGATTGCAGCGAGGGAAGAAACTAACAATCCCGAGTGATTAAGGATAATACAAAAGGCTCCGCGAAAGCGAAGCCTTTTTCTTGAGAGCTCACGACCGGGATTGAACCGGTGACCTCGTCCTTACCAAGGACGTGCTCTACCAACTGAGCTACATGAGCGCGGGGCAAGTATGAAGTATGAATTATGAAGTATGACAGGGGAGATGCTCACCCGGCGACTTCAGATCTCTTACGTCATGTGTGCCCGGTTGAGCAAGTATGAACTGTCAAATTGAGAAGCAAGACTGGGACTATCGTCCCCTTCATACTTCATAATTCATACCTCATACTTGCCCTTCGTGGGCAGAGAAGGATTCGAACCTTCGTAGACTATCGTCAACAGATTTACAGTCTGTCCTCGTTGGCCACTTGAGTATCTGCCCGTTCGGGCAGGTATGAAGTATGAATTATGAAGTATGAGGGGGAAAACTCCCATTGTCATACTTCATACTTCATACCTCATACTTGCCCCTTGAGCCGGCGAAGGGACTCGAACCCGCGACCTGCTGATTACAAATCAGCTGCTCTACCAGCTGAGCTACACCGGCGCTCTTGCATTTCCTAAGACTTTTTAAACAGCAAAAACTGCTGAAATCGCCCTCAAAATTGCACGCACAACAATGAATTGAGGGTTTGTCTGGTTCCCTCGCGGCCGATTATCCCATGTCGTTGTCCGACTCGAAGGCTAAACGTCACTTTTGGACGATTCAGGTGTTCTTAGTACATGTATCGCAAGTCATTCATCGCATTGCTCCCCCTGGGTCTTCTTTTATTGTCCTCCTGCAGGAATGGAGGGACAGTCGGCCCACTCTTGGAGCCGACACAACGAGTAACACTCAGGGGATACACTTGCGCTGGCGGCGAACTCCTCTTTCCGCAGCCTCTTCCCGGCGCTCGCGTTGCCGTGCGTATGCTCGGAGGATTTCTGAAGGAAGAATACATTACAGATTCCACTGGGTATTATGAAGCACATCTTCTTCCAGGTACGTATATCGTCGAACCCCAGCCTCGCTTTGGTGATACAAGTAGGTTCGCACCTGAACCAATCACGCACGTTCTCCGCGGTTCCGAAATTGTCTGTGACTCCTTTTATTATCGGGTTGGACTTGTGGATGATGTCGTAATTCGTTAAGAATTACGCTCTGCATACTCTCTTCTCTGAACACCCGCAATGATCGCGGCAAAAATTTTCTCCGGCTGATGTCCAAAACGCTCCGCCCGATTCGTTCTTATTATGAACTGAGTCATTAACCTTTTATTCACCATCATGGCAAACAAGACACGTTCCATCAAACTCTCACAGAAGATCGCAGCACCTGCTTCCAAGATTTATCCGAAGCTCATTGAAAGTAAAGAGCTTACGCGCTGGTTTCCAACTCGCGCGGAAAGCGACCCGGTGGTTGGAGGACATTATATGTTGGCCTTCGAATTCACAGACAAGTCGGTTGCGGAGAAAGGTAATCATACCCGCAAGGGCCAATTCCTTGATCTTAAGCCGAACGAGCGCGTGCGCTACACATGGGAAGTTGACAATACTGAGGTAACCTTTGATCTCAAGCAAAGCACTGGAGGCACCGAGATCGATCTCATTCACTCCGGCTGGCCTGAAGGCGAGGACGAGGCGGCATATCAGTCGCACACGCGCGGATGGCAGTTCTTTCTTTCCAATCTCAAAACACTCATCGAAGATGGTGTCGACAATCGCGCCACAGCGATGGGAATGGAAGCGAAGAGTTGAGCTTTCCCTTCATTGATGGAAGGGATACCAACTGATGTTCACAAAACGATCGACCACCTTTTTCGCCGCGAGGCGGGAAAGGTGGTCGCGCTGTTGACACGGCAATTTGGTTTTGACCAGATCGACCTCGCCGAGGATATCGTGCAGGAGGTAATGCTCAAGGCGCTTGATCAATGGCCGCGGAAGAGTATGCCTGAGGACCCAGCTCGGTGGATGCTTGCGACGGCACGCAACCTTGCGATCGATCATCTCAGAAGGCAATCTTTCCTGCTCAAGCATGGAGATGAGATTGCGGAACATTTCGAGTCGCTGCTTCAGAACGAAGCGTTCATCCCGATGCTTCCGCATGAGATCGAAGACGACATGCTTCGGATGATCTTTACATGCTGCCATCCCGTCCTCTCGCGTGAATCGCAGATCGCGCTTGCGCTCCGCACGCTTGTAGGATTTTCTACGCGTGATATTTCGTCGGTTCTCGATCAGGAAGAATCAGCAGTCGCAAAACGCATCGTTCGTGCAAAGGCAAAGATGCGCGAAGCGCTTGTTCAATTCGAAGTGCCAACCGGAAGCGAACTTGAAGACCGATCGAATTCGGTCGTAAATATTCTTTATCTGATGTTTAGTCTCGGCTATAAGCATGGCGGCAACAATGATCCATTCGGGAAAGAACTCTGCGAAGATGCCTTGCGCCTGACCCTTATCGTAGCATCGCACCCAATCTGCGCGAGACCAAAGACCCACGCGCTGGCTGCACTGATGTATTTTCAACTGGCGAGATTTGAGACCCGCACATCCCTCGAAGGCAGGTCGATCTCGCTCCAGGATCAGGACCGCTCGCGCTGGGACAAACTCGTGATCGAAAAAGGCTTTGCGCAGCTCGCGGAAAGTGCTCAAGGCGAGTCCGTCAGCGAATATCATCTCGAAGCAGCTATCCTCGGCTGCCACTGCGAAGCAGCAACCTACGCTGAGACGAACTGGGACGAGATTGTTTCATTGTACAATGTCTTGTTTGCAATGAATGACTCTGAAATGGTTCGGCAAGCCAGGGAAATTGCGGTTCAGGAATCTAGAATGGGCTTCCAGGCCCGTGACTAGGCTTATCCAGAGATTTCCGCACCACTCAATGACTTGACGTGTTGCCATCAACACAGGACTCCTGGATCCTTCGTATTCGAAACGAACCTCGTTAACCCTACGATGCGCAGATATCAATTCTTCTATATCTCCCTCTTTGCAACCTTCGTGCTGCTTGTTCTATCAAAGGCTTTCGGGCTTCGAATGTCCTTTGGCGTTAAGGAAATTATTGTCTGGATCACTTTACTAAACATTGGTGACTACGCGCGCCAATTTAGGTACGATGAATTACAATCACGATTTGTTGAGATAGACGGAAATAAGAAGCTTTGGACTCGGACACTACTTTTTTCCGGGGTTGTGTATCCAGTCTTTGTAGTGTTCTGCGTCTTCCTATATGAGCACTTAGCGAAATAAAGAACGAAAAAAAAGAGGAGGCCGCAGCCTCCTCTTTCAGTCGAACTTCTGAAGTTCTTTACGTTCCGGCAGCGTAGTCCATGTTGTAGGCCAACTGCTGTTCGGTCAGAGCATCGATTGCGATAGCCATCGTTGCGAGTTTGAGTCCGGCGATCTCCTGATCCTGGGTTGCAGGGATGTCGTAAACAAGACCGCGCTCGAGCTTCTCAAGACCCTTGTCGGCATTCGCGAGACGGATCTGCGACATGAACTGGTTCGCGAAGCTCATATCCATAACCTCTGACGGATGTCCTTCCGCGGCTGCAAGGTTCACAAGGCGACCCTGCGCGAGAAGATACACTCGGCGATTGCCAGAGAGAAGATACTCTTCGCAATTTGCACGGATCGTGCGGTGATTCGCTGAGTTCTCTTCGAGTTCAGGAATGTTGATCTCGCAATCATAGTGTCCCGTGTTGCAGACGATCGCGCCATCCTTCATGCTCTCAAAGTGACGGCCAACAATGACGTCTTTCACACCAGTCGCGGTGATGAAGATATCGCCAACCTTTGCCGCTTCGTCCATAGTCATGACACGCATTCCTTCGAGCGTAGCCTTGAGTGCGGCAGTTGCCTTGATCTCGGTCACGATGACGTTACCGCCCATGCCCTTTGCGCGGGTCGCAACACCCTTGCCGCAATGGCCGTAGCCTGCCACGACGATGTTCTTACCTGCGAGCAATACAGACGTTGCACGAATGACACCATCGAGTGTCGACTGGCCTGTGCCATAGACGTTATCGAAGTCCCACTTTGTCTCGGCATCGTTGACAGCAATGACCGGATACTTCAACTTGCCATCAGCCGACATCGCGCGAAGGCGGTGGACACCGGTAGTTGTCTCTTCGGTGCCACCGATGACGCCCTCAGCAAGCTCGGGGAATTTGTTGTGGACGGTAAAGATGAGATCGGCGCCATCATCAAGCGTGAGGTTCGGCTTGAAATCAAGCGTGCGCTCAATGCACCAGTAAAATTCTTCGACGTTCATGCCATACCATGCATAGATCTGGATGCCGTTGGCAGCCAATGCAGCGGTCACTTCGTCGTTGGTTGAAAGCGGATTGCAGCCTGACCACGCGATCTCAGCACCTGCAGCGCGAAGAGTTTCGATGAGAACAGCGGTCTCTTTGGTAACGTGAAGACAGCCCGCAATGCGATAGCCGGAAAGGGGCTTTGTCTTCGAATAGATCTCACGGAGCTTCATCAGCACCGGCATTCTGCTCTCTGCCCACTCGATCTGGCGACGTCCTGCGTCAGCTAACTTCAGATCTTTGACTTTGTATTGCCCCTTTTTCTCGTCCATGTATCGCTATAAAAATGAATTGGTTCGCGCGTTCAACAGAAGGGGAATTGGGGTCGTTCCGAGAGGAGGAATTGGAATCGAGCAGACTCGGTGTAGCGCGAGCTTTAGCTCGCGACCCAAAATCTCTCGCTAAAGCTGAATCCTGAATCGAGTACACTCACAGTCGCACTAACTCATTATCGACAAAAATCAATTTATCTTTGCCAAATGGCCCAAGATTTCTATCGACGCAACCTTCCTCACATCCTTTCAAATGAATGTCCCTATTTCATCACAACACGACTAGCAGACTCTCTCCCTTTGGTGGTAACCAAGAAACTCCAAGAAGAACGCACTCTGGAACTTCGACGGATCCCTGACAATGATCCTGACATCACGCTCCTGAGAGAGAATGCGCAGAAGCGATATTTCGGAAAATTTGATCGGTTGCTTGATGGCACATCGACCGGACCACATTGGCTCAAGCAGGCCGATATCGCCAAGATCGTCTGTGAAGAATTGCATAAGCTGGAAGAGGAAAATCGCTGCAAGCTCTGGTGTTACACAATCATGTCGAATCATATTCATCTGCTTCTCACTCTTCCCAAATTGGGCTCGCTTGTTGATTTGATGAGACTTCTGAAAGGTCGCTCATCATTTAAGTGTAACAGAATATTGTCGAGATCTGGAAAATTTTGGCAACATGAGAGCTATGATCATGTTGTTCGGAACAATGAATCTGGGGGGATAATCGACTATATCATGAACAACCCAGTCAAGGCAGGGTTGGTTAGCCGCGCTGAGGCTTGGCCTTACAGCTACATGGCGCCAGAGTTGCCGAGATGATTTTTGATCGCGAGCTAAAGATAGGGTTGTGCCGAGTCAGCTCGATTACTGGATTCTGCTTCTTGGAGATTCTTGGATCGCGAGCTAAAGCTCGCGCTACACCGAGTCTGCTCAATTCGTGCATTCCGCTTCAGTGAGAGACTGTTTACACACGAGGTAGAACTACGATTTCCCATGCTCCGCAGCAATAGCCGCACCTCGGCCTCTCCAGTTATCACCGGTGTTGATATCCGCCCCGCACATTTTGGCATATAGGAAGAGTTGATGGCGATAGGCAGTGAGATATCTCATCGTGATACCATCGAGAGCATCGTAGAGTGTGATGTCGGGACCACCCCATGGGGCGTAAGTCTTCTTGTTCAGAAGATCCTCTTCCGTCACATTTTCGAGAAGCTTGGCGATCTCATGTTTTTCACGTTCGATCGCTTCCGGGAAGCTGTCGAAGGTGACGGCACTTGAGTTCTTCGACGCCTCCATGATTGGCCCGACTGCCGCTGCACGATCGGCGGTTGGGTTAACAAAATGTTTTACCGTTGAGCCACCGATGAAGGTAAGGTATTGCATCAGATGAATTGTCGGACGCATATTCTCGGCTGGACGCCAATCAACGTTCTTCTTATCAAGTTTGGCGTGGAGCTGCTGACAAACGGTGAGATCGTGCAGCATATTTCTCAGTAGCGAATCTTTGATAGACATGGCGGGTGAAAGTTAAGTGTGTAACGCACATGTTCCAGTAAGTCTCAACCAAGCAAAATGCAAAAAAAAGCCTCGCTAAACTTGCGAGGCTTCTTGATTGCTTTAGATGAGTTTCGTCAGCGAATAAATAACAACTTTCGCTCAAAGCTCGAGCTGCCTATGAATGCATTCAGGTAATAGACTCCCTCTGGAAGTGCCAACGACTTAGCGTCGAATTCACTCACCAGCCTTTGACCGGCCGACACATGATTCGAGCCTGAGGAATAGACGACTCGTCCAAGAAGATCATATACTTGCATCGATCCCATTCCGTCCCTTGCACCAGTAATTGTGATCGTCGTTCGATCATTGAATGGGTTCGGTGCAACGGTTATAGAAGATGTTTGAGAAGCTTCAACGGACTGCGTGGATTGTTTGGACGTACCCCTCAATACAGCAGATCGAGTGCTATCCGTAAGTCCATCGAAATAGATCGTCAGCATTGCGTTTTCAGTTCGTGCGGGTGCGCTGGCCATGAACGTAATTCCGAGCGGCAACGTATCCGGATGGTTTTGAAGCGGATAGGGTAGAATGACCGTGTTTGGAGCAACGCTAAAATCGGTTGCGTCTGGCCCAGTGATGTGCATCGAGTCGATGATGACGGTTTTCCAAGACGAGTTGATCACGACCGCTGCCGATGTTGAATCCTTTCCGAATTCCTTTGTGCCGAAGTCGATCATCGGTGACATGAGCGTGATATATCCAGGTTTGGTCGGGATCGCCGAAACGGTATCGAAGCGCCACCACCCGATAAAGAACGGTGCATTTTTGAGGCTCCAGCCACCGCCCACGTACGCTGCGGAGTTTGTCTGAACTGAGGATGCCCAGGCGCGCCTGGTGCCCGCAAAAGCTCCAGCATTCGACCATTTATCCTTGACAGGGTCGTATGAGTAAAAGTCGCTAAAGACTTGATTTGAATCGTAGCTCGCCATGCCCAATCCGACATATCCCTTGCCATACAAAGAGAAGCCCGATGCAGCTTGCCTTGCAACTCCTGGAAATGGGGCCTTCTTCGTCCATGCGTCGGTTACCGGATCATATTGATAAAGATCAGTGGTCTCTACGTTGCTCACGGAGCCTGTTGCCATGTACCCAAAATTTCCAAGAACGAATGCAGCGGCGAAGATCATGTTTGGCTGAAACATTGGCGGTCCTGTAGGAAGATTGCCCAGCGCTGTCCACGTATCCGTTGCTGCATCGTAACTGTAAAAATCACCATGAAGACCAAAGGCGGCATCAGAACCGCCACCAACATACGCCTTGCCACCAATAACAAAGCTAAAAGCACCATCTCGCGCAGCTCCAGGGAAATCTGCCTTTTTCGTCCACTTGTCTTGCGCCGGATCATACTGCCAAAGGTCACCCTTGACCTGACTCTGAACGCCACCATCCTGCCCAAGCGCCATGTATCCAAAGCTCCCAATGCTGAATCCAACAGCAAACGCTCGAGCAGAGCTCGTTGCCGGAACATCTGCGCGCTTCGTCCATAATGTCGTTGCGGGATCGAACTGGTAGAACGTCTTGACGCCGCTTCCGCCGCCAAAATAGAGTTTGTCACCGATCGAGAATCCAAACGAGCCGTCTGTACCACCCATCGGCAAATTGGTAGATCCCTTCCACTGTTGAGCGTTTACGGCCGCCGGAGCTCCGACTAAGAAAAAAAAGAGAAAAATGTAGCGAATGTTCTGCATATCGATCTGGAATGATGATGAACGCGAAGCGAGAACCCGCAGGGTTCTCGGTTGATAGTACAGCAAGAGGAAGCAGGTCACCATTAGCAGAAAATGGTAACTTGAGGAGAGGTGAGCCAGAACACATAGGACGCATAGCTTGGCAAAAGGTTACAGGTTGGTTGGCTACCTCAGCCATTCTCCGGTCGGTTCACTTATCTTTGTCTTATGGTTTCCTTACGATCTTCACAAATGCGCCTTCACGTTCTTCTCAGCGCCGTTGGCCTCTTCATTTTGCCCCTAGCGGGCTTTTCGCAGCACGCCCCTCCACGTTTTGATAAGAGCATCACATGGAAGCATTGTCTGTTTTTTAGCTACGACTCCCCTGATACGCTGCAACCGACTGCTTCGGGAAAAAGGGAAGTAAAATATTATCCCAATGGCGATAAAAAGGTTGTTATGAAATTATCACCGACGAAGGGCCATTTGTCGAAGGAACCTACGTCGATGGAAATGGTGGAGACTTACAATGCCAACGACTTGTGTGTAAGGTGGTGGTTGACCATGGCGTCAGACACTGGCTGGACAGATTATTTGTACAACGAAAAAGACAGCTTGATTCAAGAGATATCTGTGACGTTCAAACATTCATTCTTCGGAAGACGGCTGTATCGTCGCCATGTCGTTTCCTATACTCCGCAAGCCCTAATTTCTCGTGAGGAGAATTATAGGAATGACACTCTGGAGACTGAAATAACCTATCGCAGAGATCAAACAGGTCAACTGGATAGCTTGATACAACATTATATCGAGGACGGTGACATCACTCGAGTTGCTTACAGGTATGATAGGTTTGGTCGCCTTGCAATCAAAAAAAGCATTCTCCATCGGGAGGGGTTAGATCGCATCACTGAGTACAAATACGGATCGGCCGGAAAGAAGGTGTCAGAATTAAGCTATTTAATTCCTACAGAATCTGTCGATTCACCGAGAGTCGATAAGCATAGGAGCTCCGGGTTTGGACGACTTGAATATGATTCGATGTTGCGCGCCAACTTGGTCCCGGATAGCCTACGCCTTTTGAGAGTCCGAGAATTTGACGAGTATCTTGCGAGACCTCGTCCGCAATCGTCCGACTCTGATAACTCTAATTTTCGAAGAAAGGTCATGCAACTTGAAAAGTTTGATTCTGCTGGTCGATTGATAGAGAAAGATGACCTTCGTGATGATTCAACGATCGAAGAGCGCGATTCGAGGGAGTATTTTGCAAATGGGGTTCTTCGAAAAGAAACCGAAGAATCTTTCGACAGTAAGGGTAATCTGATTCCCTCACATACCACGCAAACGCTTCAATGGATAAACGAGCATGGTGATGTGGTAAGGAGTGAACACTATCGTGAGGGTAAACTGGATCGACTCACAAAATACGAATACATCTATTGATCAATCCATGATCCCGCTCCGATCCCGCTTAAAGGCCATCTTCAGTTTTGCTCTCTTCATCATTGTTCCAGTACCGTGCCTTGCGCAGTATGTCCCGCCACGATTTGATACGACTTTTAACTGGAAGAGCTTCAAAGCCTCTTTCTATCATTCGATCGACACTCTGAACCCCTTTTTCACTATGGGAGATGAGATCGGCGTTGATTCGTCCGGCAACAAAGTGCTCATTATCCTGGAAGCACTTAATCGACAAGTCAACACCTACAACTCCAAGGGTCTACAGATCTCGATGGACAGGCGTAATTATTTCTACAACAGTTATGATAGCCTTATCGAGATAACCGGGTTCGGCGGGACTAGCAAGCAGCCGCGTGTTATACACACCCTGATTTCCTACAATCCTCAGCGTTTGAGAGTACGTGACCTCGAGTTCACTAATGACACGTTAACGTCAGAGACGATATATGAACGGGATCAAGCCGGACGCCTCGACACTATAGTTGAGCATTGCATTGAGTTTGGACTGACGCATCGAATCGCTTTCACATACGACCAGCATGGTCAGCTTTCTAGAAAAACTAGCATCGCACACAACAACAAGTCGAATTATGTCACGGAGTACGAATATGATGCTCGCGGTCGGAAAGTATCGGAACGAACCTATTACGAACCACCACTGGCAATAGACACAATGCACAGGCATTGGTTTACCAATGACACTCTCTACTTTCATTACTTTGATTCCATCTCTCGTGTTAACTCTAGCGCCTCGGATAGTGCGCGACGAGAGGAGTTCAATCAGCTCGCCGAGTCTGACATGCTGAATTGGACACAACCGCTACCAATCCAAGCCGAGGCGAAATTTCGCAGAAAGCTTATGAAGCTTGTTAAATTTGATTCAGCTGGGTATGATACAGAGACCATTGAGTTTCGAGACGATTCGACGATGATTCGGCGAGAGAGAAAGACGCGTTTTCCGAACCACGTGATCAATATGCAATCTGAAGAGTCCTTCGACGAACACAATACACGGGTTTCTGCCATGGACACTATCACGATTTTGCTTGATGACCACGGCCATTCAGTTAGGGAAGAATCTTACCAGAATGGTAAACTTGACACGATTGTAAAGTCCGATTACACCTACTGATCTTTCCATGACCACCAAAGAAATCATGTCCCAACTCGAAAAACTCGGGACCGCTCAGACGAAGAAGACCTTGCTTCGTCATGGCGCGAAGGAGCCGATCTTCGGTGTAAAAGTGGGCGATATGAAGACGATCGAGAAGAAGGTCAAGAAGAACTACGAACTTTCGCTTGAACTCTTTGCGACTGGTAATGGAGATGCGATGTATCTCGCGGGGCTCATCGCGGATGAGAAGAAGATGACGAAGGCCGATCTCGATCGTTGGGTGAACGGGGCGGAGTGGTCGATGATCAGCGAATACACCGTGCCCTGGATCGCTGCAGAGAGCGGTCATGGATTTGACCTGGGTCTGAAGTGGATCGAGAACAAGAAGGACAGTATTGCCTCCAGCGGTTGGTCAGCACTTTCCTCTCACCTGGCACTTACGCCGGATGATCAACTTGATATCAAAGCTATTGATAAACTCCTGTCACGCGTCGAGAAAGAAATTCATTCGGCAAAGAACCGCGAAAGATATGTGATGAATAGCTTCGTGATCTCTGTTGGCAGCTATGTGCCTGCACTTACTGCACGTGCGATAGCGGTTGCCAAGAAGATCGGAGATGTTGAAGTGAACATGGGCGATACCGCCTGCAAAGTGCCGTCTGCCGAGGATTACATTAAGAAAGTGGAAAAGATGGGGAGGATCGGAGCTAAGAAGAAGAAAGTGCGATGTTAGACGCTAGTATTTCGCCTCCATGTATTATGTTTGTTCTTTCATCCACCCCGAACCGTGGAGCCGCAAAACACTCGAAACGAGCTACGGCTTTTTATCTCATCGACCTTCCACGATCTTCAGGAAGAACGCGGTTATCTGATCAAACACGTCTTTCCGCAACTTCGCGCGCTATGCAGGCAGCGAGGAATTGAATTCACGGAGATCGATCTCAGGTGGGGGCTCACGGCAGAGGAGAGCACGCTTGGGAAAGTAATCAGAACCTGCCTTGAAGAAATTGATAACTGCAAACCTTATTTCCTCGGTTTGCTCGGCGATCGCTATGGATGGGTGCCACAGCTTTCTGAAGTTCAAAAAGATTATCAGCTACTTCATAAGTATCCATGGGTAGAAGACGCTGCACTTGATGGTGCAAGTCTCGTTGAGATCGAATTCATGCTGGGGCTACGCGTGGAAGAGGGGCTTCCGCCAGGGTCGTTCGTGTATACAGGCAAGTACCATCAGCCGGCGAAAGGTGAGGTCGAGAAACTAGCGAAGCTTCGAGAGCTGATCGTTCGGTCCGGTCGTCCGCTGAGAGTATTCGAGTCGATCGAAGAGCTGGGAGAACTCGTCCTGAAGGATTTCACAGCAGTTATCGAACGCGATTGGCCTTCGGATAGTGTGTTGTCACATCTTTCTCTCGAGCGAAGACTGCATGAAGTCTTTGGCGCGACGCGACGAAAGGCGTATATCGCCAATCCGAAATATATAAAGCAGCTTGATGAGCATGTGAGCGGCGATGGACCGCCATTGTGTATTCACGGCACTTCGGGTGCCGGCAAGAGCGCGCTTATCGCGTATTTCGGTAATCATCACCAAAAGAATCATCCGGATCAATTCACGATCACACATTTTGTCGGTGCGTCACCTTCGGCGGTCGACGCCGCGGCAGTACTTCGTCACATCTTACTTGAGATCCGAGAGCGCTTCCAGATCGTGGAAGAAGTACCAGAGACAAAGGAAGAATTGATCGAATGTCTTCCACGCTGGCTTGCCGGGATCACGAATGAGCGAATCGTCATCTTCATCGATGCTGTCAATCAATTGGTCACGCCTGACTTCGGCCTGGGCTGGCTGCCAGAATATCTTCCGCCAAACGTGCGATTGACTGTCAGCACAACAACAGGTGAGCATTTGGCAGCGCTCCAGCCACTCGGTTATCGCGAGATGCACTTAAACCCAATGGAAGGCGAGGAGCGTGAAGCGCTTATTGTGCGATTCCTTGGGGAGTATCATAAAGGATTAAGTCGGGAGCAACTCAAAAAGGTAGCCTCGGATCAAAAAGCAAGTTCTCCGCTTTTCTTACGAACGCTCCTTGAAGAGCTTCGTCTATCGGGCGAATTCGAATTGCTCGATGCGACGCTCGATCATTATCAGACGGCAAAAGACATCAACGAGCTATTCCAACTCGTCCTCGAGCGGATGGAGAGCGACTACGGCGTTGATCTCGTCTCCCGCGTGATGTCGTTCATCGCGCATTCACGTCAGGGACTTTCCGAGCCAGAGCTGATCGAACTCTTGCAATGCGATAGATTCTCGCTCTCGGTTTTCCTCCTAGCGCTCGACTATCATCTAATGAAGCCCAACGGCCGCTACTCGTTCTTCCATGATTATCTACGACACGCTGTGCTAAGGCGCTACCTCCGTAATCCCGCGATCGCCCGAGAACGTCACAAAGCCCTCGCACGCTATTTCGCAAGTCAACCAATTAGCCGCAGAAGGATCGAAGAAGAACCCTGGCAATGGATGAAATCCGGCGTTCGCACCGAACTCCTGGAGTCGATCAGTTCGCTTGAAGCACTCGAGTTGTTCGTCAAATATGATAAGATTTATGAGCTGCTCGGATACTGGAATCACCTCGATCTCAAGCCGAGTGATTATATCAGTCCGGCGCGTGAGGCGTTAAGAGAATCAGAAGATAAACAGCGCTACGCCAGCTTATTGTTTGAGATGGGGAAGGTGTTTGTGACTGCATCGTTTTACGGAGAAGCAGAAACGCTCCTGAGAGAAGCACTTGCAATTCGGATCGGGATCTCAGGGCAGGAGGATAGCGAGGCCGCGAAAATCTTGTCTGAGCTTGGCGCATTGTGTCAACAGACGGCGCGGTACGATGAAGCAGAAAAATTGCTCAGGCATTCATTTGGAATTATCGAACGAAACTATGGCCCGGACCACTTGCTTGCGGCGGAGGCTAGCTCTAACTTGGCAACCTTACTCTACCTTCTCAGAAATTTTGAGGATGCGGAGAAATTATTTCGAAGGTCTCATCAAATTTTTGAGAAGCTATTAGGTCCTTCTGATCCAAGAACCATTGACACGCTTACAGATCTGGGTTCGATACTGTGGGAAGAAGGTCAAACGCAGGAGGCCAAGTCGCTTTATCAACATGCTTTAGCACTGAGTAGAAGATATCTTGGCGTTACGCACCCGTCTTCAGGTCAATTGCTAAACAATCTCGGGGCAGTAGCGCAGGTTGAGGGCGACTATGAGGAAGCCGCTAGAAAATTCAAAGAAGCGGCATCTGTAAGCGAATTGACGTTTGGACCAAATAGTAGTAGAACAGTCCAAACTTTGGTCAACGTTGCTCTGGTTGACCGTCATCTTAAAAGGAATGAAGAGTCCGAAGAAATCTATCGGAGGATCATTCCTAAAATGGAGGAGCTATTTGGTCCTTTCCACACCTCGGTGCTTAAAGCCAGAAATAATTTTGCGATGCTACTTATCGACAAAAATGAGCTAGATGAAGCAGATACTCAATTGTCTGAAGTCATGAGTCTGCGGGAAAGGGTCGATGGACCAGAGAGCTTGGATACCATTCAGGCACATCTGAACTATGCAAAATTACTGATTGCAAAAAATGCTCTTCACGATGCAAAAGACATTTATGAGCAATTCCTGCCAAAGAAGATCATGCTGCTAGGCGAGAATCATCCATCGGTTTTACATACCAAGCGAGAATTCGAGGTCGTCATAAAATCGAATCCCTAAAACAAAATTACATATCTGTTAGCACGATCGTAATACTATCTGTGCCATCAGTTGCTGTGCAGGTGTAGTTCGGACTTGAGTAGGTAATAGAAGACTCATATAATTTGCCGTCAGGGAATAGAGCTACCGGAACAATGAGTCCTGGATCGTTGATGCTAGAACTTTCCCGCGCGGCTTTCAGAGTGCTGAGAAGATTGTTCCAAGTGACCAATACTTGTGGTTTGAACTGATCCGCAGTCTTGTCGTCCGTAATTGTTACTGAGACACTAATTATCCGTACTACTTTGAATTGTGTCGGTGATGTTTTACCCGTTGATAGAATAGAGTGCCCTAGATAAGTATCTCCAGAATTACCTGGATTGCCCACAATGCCAAACTTCTTAGAACATCCTGAGAGCGCAGTACAAAAAACCAACAAGCATAACAGCGATAGTTTTTTCATGTTCGTAGTGAGTTAAAAAAGATCGGAGAACATCGACACAAACGGGCTGACGGAAGTGAAGTCAACTCCTCTGTGTGCTAATATAAGCGGTGGTAATCCGCTTTCCAAATGCAAACAGCCCCATCTTTTACCACGGTCGATTTGCCCTGTTCTGCGAGTTAGTCGCTGCGACAAGCATCATGCATCAATCTGAGGGGGTTGTGGTATCTTTGTCTCCCCTCAGGTTCAATCGAGGATGGTCAGTTTGAAAGAAGCGCCCGTTGACAGTTATGTCGACGGGCGCTTCATTTTCACTCGTGTTCAGTTGTGATCCAAAACTTCTACTTCTCGAACGTTGACTTCGCGAGCAGGTGCAAAAGTCGTTCGGCGTCCTGATCTTTCAAGCGTAGTTCGTTGGCCACACCGCCAGGTTCTCCTCGGTAGGTTATGATCGCGACTTTGATATTAAGGGCAGCATCACTTGGATCGGGCATCTCACCATACTTTACGTATGCGATCTGATCGAGGTTGATGAAATAGGGATCGATCTCAACGAAATTCATATACTCTAACTTATTTGATAGACATGGCGAAGCACCCAATGCTTAAGAAGGCGGCAGACAACAGGAAGATCCTGACAGTTTGCCTATGATCCTGAATGCGCAACCGAATCGACATCGGCCCAACCAAGTCGAGCACGGTAGCCGCGATCACAAAGAGGGCAAGTACAGACGCTGAGAGTTCTAGCGTGCGCTGTGCAATCATCAAAAGCATGGAATAGTGTCAATTCTACTCGGAATAGGCCGCGCAAGGGAAGCAAGTTCCTTCAATCGGCTTTCAGGAAAAGCGATGACCTGATTGCCGGTTGTCTGTGCAGCGTAGTGGAAAGGCACTTGGACTGGAACTTGCTCTAGTACTCTACATGACCACCAACCGATTCGACGAAATATATCGGATATGCAAAGAAGCTCTCTCAGCAAGAGAGCTGATTGCAGATGGCAAGAATCTGGCCCTCCAGGCTTGCGATCTCAGTGTACTCAGGGCACACCGATTTTCTACCAACCTGGCTTTAAAGCTTATCCCGCGTACCGAGTATCTTGATTATTGTCACGAGCAACTGCTCCGACGTGCCCGCTTTTGTTGACGGATTATTTAATAAGAACATTGACAGAGCAGCCCCAATAGTGCCAGGTGTGCGCCCCGCGATTTGCCCCGTGGGGCGCCTTTGTGAGTTCAAGTGACTTGACGAGTTTTGTTCGATCGGAGAGAGCCTCCGCTGCATTCAGATACCGATCTCACTTTCCGAAAATGCTTCCATGATCAAATCTCATCTACTTGTTATCGACGGCGATTGGGACACTGTTCGTGCATTGAAAATCATGTTGGAGAAGCGTGGGTACCCTGTGTCGACCGCGCACAATATCAGCGCCGCTTCCGAGATTACGCGCTCGACGACCATTGACCTCATCATCTGCGACATCTGTTATCCCCAAACATCAGGGACTGAGTTCATTGATCTGATCAGAAAGTTTTCGGATGCTCCTGCCATCGCAATGAGTGCGATGGCAATGCCCGATGATCATGGGGCGGTAAAGCGAGCCGGGTTTCTCTCGCTGGTCACAAAGCCCTTCACGATCGCATCACTGGAACTGGCAATTCAAGACGCATTGGTAACGGACAGTGCCAGGGTGGACTTAAGTCATTCAGAAGAGGCCAATAACACTACAGTCGAACGGTAATCATCAATATCGCAAGAATTGGAATCGCGACGATGGAGTACATGGAAATCGACCAGATGGAAAACAAAACCATATCACTTAGCCTTGCCACTGGTGTTGAGTCTGGTATTCTGAGTTCATTCCTCAACACTCCCACCTTCCTATTCAGGAGCGCATTGCCATACTCCACATTGTGATAGAGATTGTCGCTCCTTCTACCACGTAGGAACGCACGATAGCAGTACCTGGGGCAAAAGAGGATTCCGTAGAGGAATGCTGCGATATTCAGCAACCAGGCGGAGTAGTATTGGACTTGCTTCGATTTAGTAGACAGTGGATTCGCGGTTTAGGAGCAAGTGATTTGTTTGGTTACTTAAGGCTTCAAAGGCATCCGGTGTCAGATAGTTGAGTGCCGAGTGCATTCGCTGCCGGTTGTAAAAGACTTCGATGTATTCAAAGATAGCTTGCTTGGCTTCTTCCATGGAAGCAAACGTCCGTGCATAGATCATTTCGACCTTCATCGTCTTGAAGAAGCTCTCCATGGGTGCGTTATCCCAGCAATTGCCTTTCCGGCTCATGCTCTGCTGAAACCCATGCTGCCGGAGCAGGTGACGATACGCGTGCGACGAGTACTGAACACCACGGTCAGAGTGCACGAGTAGTCCGGGTGCGGGCTGTTGACGCGCGATCGCTTGCTCGAGTGCTTCGATGACCAATCGCTCGGTCATGTCGCTTCGCATGGCCAGTCCTACGATCTTCCGCGTACAGAGGTCCATGACTGTCGCGACATAGAGCCAACGCTGCTGCACCTTCACAAAGGTAATGTCGCACGTCCAGGTTGTATTCGGCAGTGCGACCGCAAAGCATCGGTTGAGCAAGTTCGGACTGGCCTTGCGGTGATCGCTCAGTGTTGTTCTACAATAGCGCCGCCGTGGTCTGGCGTGGAGATGGTCCTGTCGCATCAGTCGTGCGATGCGATTGCGCGAGCACGGGTAGCCTTCCTGACGCAAGGCGTGCGTGATGCGCGGACTCCCATAGCGGCCATGCGAGAGCTTGAAGAGCGCTCGCGTACGCTTGAGCAACTCCCAATTCTCGTGCTGACGCTTTGGGAGTTCATGACGCCGCCAACGATAGTAGCCAGCACGGCTGACCTCCAGCACCCGGCATTGATTCGGAATGCTATAGCGCACGTGGCGCTCGAAGATAAACTGGTATCTCATGGACGGCGAGGCACTTCCGGCCGTGAGAAGATACCTACCGCTTTTTTTAAAATGTCCAGCTCCATTTTTGTGCGCTCGAGTTCCTTGCGCAGCTGCGTCACTTCGTCCTGGTTATGCGCGGCATTGCCATGCGTCGAGGGCTCGGTCCGGAAGCGCTTGCACCACTCGTAAACCTGATTGACATGCAGGCCAAGATCCCGCGCGACCTGAGCGGAAGTCTGGCCGGACTCGACCAACTTTACCGCATTCCGCTTAAATTCCTCATCAAACTTGCGATAGCTCATAGTGAATCTGATTGCGCTCCCTCGACCAACCAAATCCACTGTCCATTAATTTAGGGCAAGTCCATATTTGCCATATCCGGAAGCGATCTCCCACGCACCGATCTCTGCTTCACCTCTCATACCGGTCTCATATTCCGTGAGGACGTGATGAATGTCATGAAACTTGACTGCTTGAACACGATTAGGAATATTTGGAAGGCTTATGGTAAACTTCCAAAGGAATGGAACCTCGAACCGCTTAGCCTCATAACCGCCATCGCCAAGTCCGTATGCAAACAGATACTGCGATAAGCCCTCAGCGATCGTGAGATTGTTTTTGTATCGTTCCATGAGCCCGGTTTACAACCTTGTCACGCCTCCTCCCTCAACGAGAGGGAGGAGTGCGTGTCATTGAGACATCATTGTGCTACTTCGAAGCTTTATCTTCGTCGATAACATTGTAGAGTTTCAGAAGTTTGATGAACTCTACGCGATATCCTTCCTTGTCTTTACCACGCGCACCCTCGGCAAGCTCCGTGATAGATTGGATCGTTGCATCACCTTTATAGTCCGAGTGTCGAAGCAGCATTCCAAATCCTGCAACAGCTGCGCTGAAGCGCAGATTCTCTGACGCGTTCGCAAGTTGCTCTGCCGCCTGCTTGGATACGACATGCTCGACGAGTTTACTAACGGTGTCCTTCGGGTCTTTATAGCGAAGCTTGATCGTCAGCATCTCGTTCGTTGCATGCTGCGTGAGTGTGGGATCGATCGTCTGATACTTCAGCGGATCTACCGACCCATTCGGAATGACTTCCGAAGAGCCAGCAGGTATGAGTTCATACAGCGCGGTGACAGAATGTCCGGATCCAAGTTCACCTGCGTCTTTTTGATCGTTATTGAAGTCTTCTTTCGCGAGTAGGCGATCCTCATAACCGATCAATCGATAACCTTTCACTTCGGCAGGATTGAACTCGAGTTGAAGCTTCACATCCTTTGCGATCGTGTAGAGCGTGCCGCCCATTTGTGTTACAAGTACTTTCTGCGCTTCGAGGATATTGTCAATGTAGGCATAGTTGCCATTGCCTTTGTCAGCGATCTTTTCCATCTGCGAATCCTTCAGGTTCTCTTCGCCGACAGCAAGCAGGGAGATATAGACCCCTTCTTTGCGCTTTTCCTCCATCATTCGCACAAGATCGCCTTCACCGGAAATGCCGACGTTGAAATCTCCGTCCGTGGCAAGGATGACGCGGTTGTTGCCCTCTGGCATAAAGTTTTCCTTTGCGATCTTATACGCAAGGAGGATCCCTTCGCCGCCATTCGTTGACCCGCCGGCTTCAAGCTTATCGATCGTTGCCATGATCTTCTCTTTCTGATCACCTGGCGTTGATGGCAACACAAGTCCGGCATTGCCAGCGTAAACAACGATGGCGACGCGGTCCTGCGCACGAAGTTCATTCACAAGCAGGCGAAATGCCCTCTGCAACAGTGGAAGCTTGTTCGGCACATCCATCGAGCCAGAGACATCGATGAGAAAGACAAGATTGCTCGGAGGTAATTTCTCTTTCGCAATTTCCTTTCCCTGCAATCCGATCTGCAGGAGTTGGTGATTGGCATCCCAGGGGCAGGTTGACAACTCGGTCGTGACAGAGAATGGCGTCTTGCCCTCGGGTTGCGGATAATCATAGCTGAAATAATTGATCATCTCCTCAATACGCACTGCGTCAGGTGGCGGCGTTTGAGACTCCATCAACATACGTCGGATGTTTGCATAAGATGCGACATCAACGTCGATCGAAAATGTCGAAAGCGGATTTTGCGAAACCGACAGGTATGGGTTCTCGTCAATCCGATCGTACTGTTCAGTATTTGGTCTCCCACTCTGGTAGTATTGATTGTATGGATGCTGAGCCGCTGGTTGCCTACCTCGATAGCCACCAAGTTTCAACGCGTGACTAATCCCGCGTGGGGCATTGTAGTTATACGACTCATTGCTCGGTGCAAGCACTCCGCCACGTGCGTCACCACTGCTGGGAGCGAGAACCCCGCCACTAACACCACCGGCATAGTTGCCGTTGTTGGCAGCTGACTTATCGGCCACTTCGATTTCACTGATCGCAAATTTGCTCATACGACCAGAATCAGCAATGACAAGCGTTTGTCGTGCGGTATGGAGATTGGATTCGATACGTGTGGTGTCGTTCGCTTTTACGATAACATTGTGCAGCACAATGTCTGGAGAATTCGCGTATCGGATCTTCACACGATATGTGCCGGGCTTGACGTGCCGAATAAATGCAATCCCACTATCTTTCGTGATCGCTCCCTGTCTTGTCTCGATGATCTGAACTGCAGCGCTGACCGCTGGAGCGTTTTGAACAGAATCGACCAACTTGATCTCGATCGTACCGGTCTGAGCAAACAGCTTGCTGTTGTTGGCTAAGATCAGTGCGAAGGTGGCTAGTAGGATTGCAAGCGGGTGGTAGAACGATTGATGGCGCACGCCGGGCATGCGCGCGGGTTGTGGATGGTGCGTGTTCATAGGCGTTGTAGGAATGTGTTCTGCAAACCGACAGCATGTGTGCGGCCTCATGTGACCCCACGCCTGATATCGGTGTCACTCTACATAAATAACCCCGTGGATGCGCAGAGGTTACCGTCGGGTGATTGATTCTCTCTCAGGTACCCGCAGAAAATTAAATTGTTTCAGTCGGGGTGCAAGAATCCGACTAATGCAGATGAAGAAGGTTTAATGAATAGCTGGCTGAAGCAGTGATGATGCGAACATGATATGCGCCAGCTGAGTAGGAGCCTGCTCTAAGTATGGCAGAACGCGAAGGGGAGAGGTTGCACGCAACCCGATCGACAATATTGCCAAGCGCATCGAAGACCTCAATGGTGACCTGACCAAGTTCGGCAGTTGAACTGATCGCCGCAGTTCCTGTCGCTGGGTTTGGCACAATGCTGAGGTTCGGCATCTTGTTGTAACGAATGAAGCTCGATAATGTCGGGGTCCCGCAGTCGAACTTCCCGCAGACCGAGCTCACGATAGGCGACTGCGTTAGCGCGCATACTCGCGCGTTGCTCATGATCGCGATGGAATCGATCGTAACAGCCGTGCATGCTGCATTCTTTGGAAAGATAAGGAAGTGTGCCTGACCAAGAAGGCTATCCTTCATTGTCGCCGCAGCGTTGGCAAAATGCAGATGTGCGACGCCCAAAAAGCGATCGGTTGTAATATCCTGAACTCCTGAAGCAGCATAGCCACCTAAGTACACTAGATTAGTCGTGTCATACCGAATGGACAGATCAACTGACCCAACGAACGTGCGCGAACTCGAAAAGATCGAAACGTAGATGCTCCCGCCAATCGTATCGTTCGAAACGTCTGCGGTTGTGAATGCAACTGCAGGTGGTGCGGCGCCGATCGCAGAAAGCGGGACGATCTGTTCTGCGCCACTGGCGGATATTACGTGCAGTTGTGCAGAGTAGCTTTTTGATCCCGTCGGCAGAAACAGTACATTAACCGAGTCAGACGATATGCGTGTAGCGACAAAATTGATCGAATCCAGACCATCGATTCTTACTGAGTTGAGGTCGGGGGGGCCACAGATTCCGACCAGGTGAAGCCCCATGCTCGCGCTGGCACACGCCTGGACCGTATCGGGGATGCTCGCTGGGGAAGGTTGAACGTCAAAGCGCGGGACATTCGAATTCACCAAATCTCCGCCGCTATTCAGCGTTCGCCAGACATTGCCCAACTCATCCACTGCGATAACGATATTATCGTTGATAGCCACGATCATTCGCGTGTCGTAGCTGCTATTTGGCCCCTTGATTGACTTCCAATTTTGCCCTCGATCGGTCGAGCGATAAATGCCAGCTGCGACCGTGGGGCAGTAGACAGCATTCTGCGAAACCGCGACACTTCCGGTAAAGAAGTTTAGCGGTCGGGCGATCGGTGCAGTCCACGTTGCTCCGAGATCACTCGTGAGGAAGATCTGCGAGAACTGGTCGGTCGGAGCAACCGCATCTTCGTTAGATACATAGATGCGATTGGCCTCACACGAATCAAGACCAAAGGTGAACGAATCCCAATCGACAAACGAAGTGGATTGCTGCCAGCTAAAACCAAGATCAGTCGACCGATAAAGATATCCGCCGGCGGATGTTCCCGCGAAGTAAATGATCGAACGGTCTCGCATCGTCGTGATATAAAACGAATAGCCAGCCTGAGGAATCCTGTTCCAATTGTTTCCTCCGTCGGTTGTTATGTCGATCGTTCCTGACTGACCTGCGAGCGCGACTACCAGCGGCGAACCGACGAAGCAAGCAGCAGTCGCCGCTTGAACAGAGAAGAGCCTCCACGTTCTGCCGCCATCCGCTGTTGTATAAACCCCGTTTGAGCACGCAGCAATACCATTGAGCCGATCGAGAAATTGAAGGTCGTATGCCGTCGGAAGGGGATTGATCCTGCTCCAGGTCGCGCCACTATCATCGGACATGAGTATTCCGTCTTTCGCCACCCAGGTACGACCATCACGAAAGCACATTGCACCAAGGTTACCGCCAGCATTAGCATTAGGGACGACGATCTGCCATTGCGCCTTCGATGAGAGTGGAAGCGCGAATAAGACCAGCAGCAGTAGAACCCAATATTTCATGATCTGCAGGTTGCGAATGGCGTACTAAGGGAAAACGCATTCGCGGTCAATAGTTACAAGCCAATTCCGCGCACGGAGGTCAGCGTGCAAGGAATTGGCTGTAACTAGAACAAGATTGGGCGATGAAGCTCGCGCAACATTATTTTGCTGGGCCGTTCACGTTCAGCATCGGCGTCAGCTTCGAATCGAATGGCGTGATGACGAAGGTCGAGTTCTTCGAGTTGACGAGTTCTTTCAGCGTCGTGATGTAGTTGTATTGCAGGTATTGATTGGTGAGTGAACCCGCAATGATGCGCTGTGCATCCGAGATACCTGCTGCTTCGACGCGTTTCCTCTCGGCTTCCTGCGATTCGCGCTGGAGCACATACTGCATCTTTTGCGATTCCTGTTCCGCAGCGATCTTCTCATCGATCGCCGTGCGGACTTTCTCCGGCAGCAAAATATCGCGAAGAAGAACGCCCTCGAGGATAATGCCACGATCCCTGAATGACTTTACAAGTTTATCACGAACAGTGTTGGTGTAGTCATCACGCTTCGATGCATAGAGATCCGTTGCATTGTAATTCACTGCCGCGTCGCGCAACGCCGAGCGGATCTCAGGGCGTACAATTTTCTCGACGTAGTCCAAACCGATCTTATTATAGACGACCGGCGCACTACTCGATGAAAGATGATACTGCACCGTCACTTCCAACGTCAGCGTGAGTCCATCGCGACTCAATACCTGGATCGCATCGTCACCCTTGATCTGACCTTCGTTCGACTTTGCTGACATCGTATAAGCCTGCGTCCGAATATCCATACGCACCACGTTGACAAGTGGATTGATCATATGGAATCCCGATTCGAGCACTTCATTGCTCGTTTGTCCGAAGAGCACCTGAATACCGACTTCTCCTGGCTCGATCGTAACAAACGACTTGAAGGCGAGAATCAAGACAGCCAGTGCGATGAATACTGGTCCAGCAATTCCGAGCGCCTGGTGGATCGCCTGACGCTGCCGGATCTCCGTCCCGTATTGTCCGGATGCCGAGATGGATACCGCAAATCGCTTCCGATTAACGAGCGCAAGGATGCCGAGTAGTAGAAATAATGCGAATAAAAAGACCGCTTCCATGTGATATGCGAGAAAGGGTTATTAGAGTTTGGAGTACGAATTTACAGGTTTCTCTTGCGGGTTGTATGATTCTTGATGAAACGCTGCGGCGAGGCTCGATTTAACCGATAATTGGGCATCGCCTGGGAGGTATAGATGGATCAGCGGATGATGTTCATCGCCTTTCGCGAGAAGCCTGAGGGAGTGCGCAACTCGCAATAATAGACCCCGCTTGGAAGTTTGCTGGCATCGAACGTCTCCTGATGCACACCGGCTTCCATCACTTTGTTGGCGATGGTTGAGATAGTCCGGCCACTGACATCAGTCAGCGTCATGGTAATATGCGTCCTTTCCGAGAGTGTGTATCGGATATTCGTCGACTCAGTGAGTGGATTTGGATAATTGTCCTCAAGCGTTGCATTGGAAGTCGGTGAGCTGATCCGGACCGCGCCAACCGGTATGATCGGTTCTCCGTCGATCGGCACCCACGCAGCGTAGACGTTCACAACGCCCGTACCTGTGCGCGCATCGCACCAAACAGGGATCGTGTAGTTGTTGGTCATGACCGTCGATGCATAATCACCAACGCCAAAGCTTTGGATACCAGCGAAAGTGCTGTGGTCGGAGGGCATGCCCGAAGCGAGTTGATTCTTGCCAAAATTCACGCCGCCATCAAGCGAAGTCGCGACGTAGGTATTCGTGATGTATGAGCTAAGGTCGCTTCGCCGATCGTACCAACTAATGCTGATGATGCTTCGTCCGTTCACCGCAATGCTCGGATTGAAATGATCACCCAACTGGGTAGTGAGATCATCATTGACGATCTGCGGATCCGACCATGTGTTGCCATTGTCCGTCGAGCGCGAGAAATAGATATTGATGACCGTACTCGCTGCGCTCGTCGTCCCGTTCGCGCACCAGGTCATATAAAGATAGCCGCGACGATTCGTCGCCGAAGTATCGATCGTAAAATTCGGACACGGATACTGCCGGCCTTGCTCGATGCCCGGCACATAGCGCATGTCATCTGTTGAGAATCGCGGGAAGTGAACATCGACTGCTTTGGTGACTTGCGAGAATGTCGAGCCACCATCTGTCGAGAGCGCATGCCAGATCGCGTACTGACTTCCATCGAGCGATCCAAAAAACGTGCAGTGAACACCACCGTTAGGATCAACGCCAATGTTTGGAAATTGAAGCATCACAAATGTGTTTGGCGAGACGCGTGCTCCCTGCGAGCTGAAGCTTATCCCGTCGGGTAGCATTCGGCGTACCTGGATAAAGCTCGAAGTACCGATCGAAACGAGCGCCGCATAGATCGAGCCACGATACTGCGACTGGGTGCGATCAGCGGCAAGCCACTCTTTGTCATAGGCCTGAGTAGAGCGCTGGACGATCTTTGCGCTTGCGATCACGCTATTCGACGTGCGCGTGAACGTTGCACCACCATCGGTTGAACTCGCCCAATAGATCTTGTTATTGAGCACCGATTGATTGCCACCGATTGCATAGTTATCGATCCATGCAACATACAACTTACCATCGACGCCCCAGGTAAACATCGGATCGCCGCCACCCGATATCTGGAACGGAGTCTCGTAAGGCACGGTCGCGAAGTTCGAGCGCTTCCAGGTGTGACCAAAATCTTTTGTATAATAGATCGGACAAGAAACCCCTGTGTCCATCGAAAGCTTGATCGGAGAGATCACGATATTCAGGCTGTCGTTCGGATTCGAAGTCGCATAGACCTCCGCCTCAGGCTGCGCATCATCGTAGACGTTTATCTCTCGAAAACCGCTCTCAACGGCGTTGCCTTCATCCTTCTTCGTTGATGCCTGATCGCGGTGCATGTGCGCTGAACGTAACGCCGACGACTTCTCAAGCATGTAATTCGAGAGTGTGCTATCGTTCATCCAGACCGTTTGAGCCGAGGCAACAATTGGGAGGATTACAGGAGCAAGAAACAGCACGAACCAGAGAACCAGATTGTTTTTCATGCAAGCAAAAGTGGCGTCAGAACAGTACTGTTGGAGAAACCCGAGTGTGCCAGAATAGTTACATTTCGAAAATTGCCTGGAATTGTAAAATCCATTTCAAAAAGTTTTGTTTCTATTCTGAGTGTAAGAGTTGTGCAAATGTCTCGAAGCGCGTGTCGCTCCTTCGATGACTAAAGTGTGTCATCTCAAGGAGCCCTGATCGCGCAATGTGGGGACGTCATGGGTCCGGAATATGCCGAAACGAAATAGTGGTGCTCCAAAACATCCAACCCGCCCCGATGCCATCAAGAGCGGTCCCTGCTTCATGCTCTATGCGCACCCCGGCAATTGTTTGCAGGTGACGCTCGAGCCTTCTGGGGCAGCGTACGATCTACGGATCAACATCCTGGATGTTGAAACCCGCAAGACATCCGTGATCAAGCTCAGGGCCAGCGAACCTTGGTGGTCAAGCGGGATAAATGAATCTGCCAGAACAAAGGCCTATTTGGTAACCGCTGAATATCATAAGGGGAATCTGCCATGGCGGGCCTGCTCTCCGGCTGAACTACCACCGGGCCCACCGAATCCATGTCATGTGGGTTTCGATGATATCTCCATCGGTGACTATGGTAATCCGAGGGTGACATTCCAGTGGTTTGATCGTTAAAGCCAGCAAAGATATTCCAAAGCGCGGCATAGTGGAAGACATCTGTACCACTACTTCCGTCAATGAAGAACCTGGCCCTCTCCAAATCAGACCAGAACCGCTTTAACGATCGGCTTTACCTTCTTGAGTTGCACCGCAAAATAGACGTTGAACGCTCCTGTGATCAGAAACGCCACCGAGGTATAGACAATGATACCAACCACTCCGGCCGCTGGAAAAATGAGCACCAGAAAACCGAAGACCACTCCAGCACTGCCTCCAAGCAATAGCCACCACCATTGACGTATGCCTTCTTCTTTCAACTCGAATGCGGAGCCAATGAGGAATGTTGCGCGGAAGATGAGCCAGAATCCCATGACGAACGGAAGGGTAGCCATGGTAATGAGAGGATTCATCACCAAATAGACTCCGATGGCAACGTCAAGAATTCCGGCGACGAGAATCCATCCCCAGCCTCGCATCGACTTCCTGTTCGTCAACGAAAATATGATTTGTGAAAAGCCGATACTCAGGATAACGACGGTAAACAAAACGCTAAGTCCGATGTACCCTTCGACAGGTCGAAGCAGAATGATGATACCTGTGGCGAGCATGATTAAACCAGTGATGACAAACCACCACCAATGCTTCACCACAGAAGTGACAGACTCCAAAATTGTTTTCATGGACGTAGTTGAAAAGTGAGTGAGATCGGATGCAAGAATAAGCAATTTAGAGCAAAAAAGCAAGCCCGATTGAGGAGACTATCAAGAAAACGCGATAGTGCCAACGCAAGCTCAGCAGCAGGTTTGCCTGCACAATCCGTTGGTAAGATTTAATGTTGCAACGTGCACAGTTCGCGTTAAGGAATAGTTAGCTGACTAGACTTAGGGCTAGTCATCTCACCGTGAAATTCATTAGGGATCCAACAAAAGCGCTCCTGAAAGCGCGGCTCGACCTTGAAGAATCGCTTGAGCAGAATCTGCTTGGACTCACAAGTGCGAGCGGAGGGTCGTTCGACGAGTTTGTACACGAGACTCGCAGATGCCTGCAACGTTGTCGAGCAATCCTTCGCTGCTATCATGGCGCGATCAAACAAAAAGAAATTTCTCGCCTCGAACGCGTATTTGCAAGCGCCGCTCGAAGTCTCGCTCCCATTCGAGATCTCGGAGCAATGATCGGGGGACTTGATTTTATCAAAGCGTTTTTTCGGGAAGAATTTGAATCTGCAGAACTCAGGGATATCCTTGAACGCCTTCGCCAGAAACTGCTTGCTCAATATCACGCGGAGGTTGAACGCTTTGCTGCGCAGCACGCCGCCGCCAGATTGCTAAGAAATCTGGTCAGCACTTTTAAAAACGTGGATACAGCAGTCGATTCCATCGAACTCTCGGAAGACGAACTCGAACGTGTAGTGGAGAATGCTCGAGACGCAATCAAACGATCAGAAAAGTTAGCGCATAAGGAACAAACACCATCGGCTCTGCACGAGCTGAGAAAGAAAGTAAAACGACTAAGATATATCCTGGAATATCTGCCGCTTAAAGGAGTAAGCAAAGAGCGAAAGAAGCTAAAGCAGCGAAGTGAAGTGCTAGGGCAGTGGAGGGATGTCTATCTCCTGGGTACTGCAATCGAGCGATTGGTCAACGATGGTGAATCTGATTTTCAAATTCTGCAGCGCTATGTGATGAGGTTGCTTTCTGAACTGCAAAGATCGTGATTGGTCCGCCTTCATCGATTGCGGGAACCGCGACCCCACGATTGCATCCATGTTCGTGTAGGGGCGGGGTTTCCCCGCCCGCCCTTTCGATCGCATCTCTATTGTTGTGATGTATGCGGCGGTCGCGGGAACCGCGACCCTACGAAGACGACCTGTCATAAAATTGTCATATCCCTCTTTTGCTATTGCATTCGCGTCACACGACTGCTATACTTGCGTAGGTCAACGCATGGTATTGTCTTTAGCAGAGGAGTGAAGAGTCTTATGAAAACAAGAATGTTTCTTATTGTGATTGCGATGACGGGGTTGCTTCAGTCGTGCGCTACGACGCGTTATCGCGTGACGATGGGAAATGTTATTACATATGTGCAGTGGAGTCCAGAGCCGGAATCGGATGAAGTTATAGTTATAAAGGAAGCGACAGTCGCTCGGCGGGACAGTGTGCAGATACCTTGGTATGAAGTCCTAAAGGGACAATCCATAGAACATCAAGTGCGCATCGACTCGCTAACAGCGATCAAGCTCGCGAACACAACTACCGCACTAGCGCAAAGAAGGTAACCCTTTCATCCTTCATCCTTCATCCTTCATCCTTGCCCAACGCTGGCACACATATAGGGCTTAATCTCTAAAGTGCCCACAGAAACATACGGGCACCACCACTCACATAAATACGGAGGTGACTTATGAGGTACCTTAGATTTCTCTCCATTGCTAGTATTTTCTCGCCGCTTGTTGCAATCGCTCCGCTTAATAACACGGATAACTCTACATCAAACACTCTGACCAGCTTTAATACGATGATTAGAGATGTCTATCGCGTTGATGGAACGCCTGAGGAGATCAAAGACGTCAATGCAGAACTCTCTGCGAATGGTCTCCTATACTGGTCGATGCGAGGATTCCACGAACGCGCTTATGATCTGCGAAAACGAATATCTCAGGCGTATGTAGATTCTAATACTTGCGCCGTCCTTGTTCCAGTCTACGACGTAACTGGCGCGAACAACCATCCGATTCCTATCGATCAGGCATGGCAAACATTGCACACGCTCATGTCTGATATGGGCACGGAGGTTGATCAATACAACACCCTGATGGTGACTCACCGATTCGCCACCGAGAGCAAAGAGGCGCACGTAGCGCTTGATAGTCTACAGCAGATCGAAAGCTATGCAAGGGATCTCGTAGACGAGAAGAATGCGTGGCTGAACGTAACCCCAAAGGTCGACAGCGCTATCCTTTGGAATCAAAATATCTTCGTAGCAAGATATTTCAAAGGACAACGCAAACAATCCTTCGAGCAGATCGACTCTGTAATACAGATCGCATCAGACTATGTGAATCGTCTCAAGCAGAACTGGAATGTGCTCCTAGCAGATTATCGGTTAAGTCATCCGACTTCTGGGAGATAGAAAGTACAGAGAGAATGGATGGTCATGCCGTGCGTAGGGTTGGGCGTCCCGCCCAACCTAAGGTGGCGCGAGGCATGATCTCCAATGTCATCCAGAATCCCAGCTCCAGAGGAGCGCCATATTTGTAGCCCAGGGTGAAGCGAAGCGGAATCGCGATCTCATAAAGGGCCCTGATGTCATTGAGCGACGATGGTCTTCACTGCCGAATTGTTTAAGTAGAGCGCTTGCGACGCTATGCAAATGGCATAAAGCGATTCCTCTTCGAGCACCAAGACTTGTTTCGAACCATCACGTGGAGAATATGCGCTCAGAAGTTCTTCAGTGCAAAGCTCTGCGCGTGTCAGAACCATGACACGACTTCTATTGACTCCTTCAAGATTCTGCTGCTTACCTGTCCTTGTGAGTTTCAGGATTCTCTTCTTCTCAGCTGCTGATAGCTCCTCCCTGAGCGTTGCGAAACAGAGGAAGGAGTGAGGGAAATGCTTCCTTAGGTCCATCATCCTCATACAGTCTCTCTCAGTAAAGGTGCTATTAGTCTTGCATTCCGAGAATAAGAGTTCTGTTCCTTCGCTTTTGTATGAGCGGCTTTGCAGAAAAATCGCGAGATCAGCCTCTAGCATCTGGTCACCTTTCTTAGCGTCAAAGCTCAGCAGAGGTGTAGTGGAGTAGTTGTGAAAGAGGAAGGAGAAAAACCGCAAAGTAAGCAAAACGCAGAAGCTTCCATGACTCATTCCGGGTGTGCTGAACGGTCCAACAACCTTGTACGTCCATGGTGGTTCTCCAGTGAGCCAAGGTCGAATGGAAAGCCGCCGACCGCAGCTCTGGCAGTTGGAATCCTTTTCAAATTTGTGTAGGCTTGTCCAACTACTTTGCCCGCATCCCTCACACTTGGGTGATATCCCAGGCTCAAGAATGCTGCGGTCTACAAGACTTTGGAGTAATTCATCCGCACTAATTTCCCATGAATAAGACTTCCCGATCTTCTGCAATGACTGCTTGACACCGGCTTGAGGCATGACCCTGGACTCGTATCCATACAGCCGTTCGGTGTCATCAATTTGTTTTTGGAGTCGAGTGATAGAACTGCGAAGCTCGCCAATTTTGCCCGGGCGGACCTTGTGCATAATCGAACTGATGTCTTTTTGAATATTCGCAAAACGTTTTGTGGGTTCTACGATATCTCCAAAAAACTTGATCATTTCATAATTTGAAAGCAGATTTGTTCCTAGCACCCCACCAAGATGGATGAGCATGTTCTCGGCTGTTTTGCCTGCAGGCGAGAGTTCTACTTTCCAACCCTCACCTTTAAACCAGTCAAGGAAAAGCTTCTTGGCCAATGGGAGTGCGAGATATTCACTTTCGCGATGCTGAACAAAAAGCGTCAAACCATTACGGCTTCCTCTCCAAGAAGATCTGCCGTACCAACCGATCGAACTGTTCAAGGCTTCGCTTCCTGATGGGAATACCTCCGCCATCGGCTGCTTGGAGCCTGATATTCGAAGTTTAACCTCGTTCGCGTATTTGCCACCGAAGCCCATCCCTATAGTTTCAAAAGGAGGCCTGAGCGGCGCGAATGAAAGGTAATCGTCATTAATCTGCACCGCAGTTTCCCGATGTAAACTAGTGGTCTCAAATACCTCGGCTTGGCCATTCTGTCTTGCCCAAGCATCCCACAATTGCGGGATCTCCTGCGTGAAGAATGGCTCAATGTGTTTCTGGTTCAAAGCGCTCGCAAATTCCTCTGCTGTCTCGCGTCTTACGCTGCGTCCTGTAATTAGGCGGAGGGGTTGACGTTGCCCAAGATTGTACTTCGTTGGTCGCCGCACGTTTTGGCTAAACTCAACGCAGGAGTCCTGAAGCGGCTTAAAGTGCATCGCTTGAATAGGTATTGCGAATACATTCCAGCCCGCCGCACGTAGATTCCACATGTCGGCTATGTCCCCAATGCTAGTTGCGTCTATCAGGTAGATACAAGGTGGCGCGTCAACTCTCCAGTTCGCGGGAGTA
>Ga0207112_1026_pt1 | contig 38474 bp, 19 predicted proteins | sample Alteio_BWMinHeat_72_FD_153549 | JGI IMG/M metagenome (GOLD analysis project Ga0207112, IMG submission 153549) | Enriched cells from forest soil in Barre Woods Harvard Forest LTER site, Petersham, Massachusetts, United States -... | ecosystem: Environmental > Terrestrial > Soil > Temperate forest >...
GCCGTTGCTCAATCGAAAAATACGCCACCGGCGGTGGCGTTGAACGCAAATCATCCACGCGCGCGTCGCCTACTTCTCCTACAACAACATAGTCTGCATCGTGGGGCGCCGGCCCATACCCAATGCGACGTCCAATCGGACTGTCGTTCCCAAAAAGCTGCTGAGCAAATGCGCGACTCAAAATCACAACGCGTTGTGACTCCGTCGTGTCCATTGCGCCAAATTCTCGCCCTTCCAATAGTGGAATGCCCATCGTGTGAAAATAAGTGGCGCCTACCCTGTTTTCCTCGCCATGCATTTGCCTCTCCGGAACGTCCGGTCTACCGGCAACATGAAGAGCGGTATTCCACATGCACCCCGGAATCGCACACATCTGCAGCGCTGCACCTTGCACGCCATGAATTTCCTTCAGCCGCTCAAGTAGGCGCACATACAACCCGGGTAGCTCGCCTTCCGAGTAGCTCCAATTCGAAAAATCTAGATGGACCGTGATCACATGATTGCGGTCCATTCCCAAATTCGCATGACTCAGATTTAGCAGCGTCTGCGCAAATAGGGCGGCTGTCCCCAAAGATAAAAGTGAAAAACTCACTTGTCCGGCCAGCAATATGCTCGACCATCTACGCGCACGCGGTCCCACTAAAGAAGAGGACCTCGTTCGCGTCGTCATGTGCTCTGCCAAACTGTCGCGAGTGATTCGCAGTGCGGGCAAAACGCTGAAGCTGATCAGGACAAGCATCAGCATCACTCCGCCGAAACAAAAAAAAGCCCAGCCCGATTCCAAATTCACCGCGATGCTCGGCCCACTTCCCGAAACCCAATGCAGTAAAAGTACGCTTACCGCCCGCCCAATCACCACCGCGACAATTGCACCGCCCACGCCAAGCAGCAATCCTTCAATCAACAGATGCCGCAACAATTGCCATCGACTTGCCCCCAGCGAACTGCGCACACTCAACTCGTGTTGCCGGGTCAAGAGTCGTGCCAACTGCAAATTCGCGATGTTTACACAGCCCACCAGAAGTACCACCCCTGCCATCGCCATCAGAATTAATAACGCTGACGAGTAATCTTCTCGCAAGGTCCCTTCGCCACCGGCTGCCGAAATCAGTTCCACGCGGCTACCCATGACTTGCGCCCGTTCTCGCGCATCTTTTGATATCGCGGCAAGCGACGCGAGGTCAGACTGTAAAATCCGCGTCCAACGGGAAGACACTGCTGAACCTTTCGCACCATCGGGCACCCGTGCTAACAGCCATAGCCAGTAGACGTTCGCTTGGCTCATGTAGGAACCGCCGATATCCGCGCCAGTTCCCGGACCAGTCGAATCGAACCACGTGCGAAATTTTCCCGTGGCTTGCGCCGTCAACGGAAACCAAACATCTGGAGCGGACCCCGCCGTCACGCCGAAAAATTTCTCTGGAGCGACGCCGACAATTGTTACCGGAAGTCCATTGACGATTACATGTTTGCCCACAACGTTGGTATCACCTGCAAACGATTGCCTCCAATATCCCGCACGCAGAACCGCCACCTGCTCTTCCCCAACATTTTCGTCCGCACCATAGAAGAAACGCCCTAGCCGTGGAGACAGCCCCAGTACATCAAAGAAATTCACAGAAACAAGTTGGAATCGAACGCGCTGTCCAGAATTACCTGACGCCTTCAGAAGCCCTTCTGAAATCCCTGAATGGGCGATTACTGGCACAGTTCCTGTCGCTTCATTATTTAATCGTTGGTATGCGGGATAGGAGAAAAACCACTGCGCATCAAAAGGGGATTTAACAGCATGTAGCGAATAGATTTGCTCTGGAGCCGCAACCGCCAGCCGTCCAAACAGAACAGCATGCAGCAGTTGAAAAATCGCAAGATTTGCTCCGATGCCGATTCCGAGAGTCAACACCACTGTCAGCGAAAATCCCGGCACTTTCCAGATCTGCCGAACTGCGTATCGCAACTCGCCAATAAGAATGGAAGCCTCCTTGGCCGGCGCAGGAAATATCATTCGCTACATGAAATGTCTGCCGGTAATCATTTGATGGAACCAGTGTATATCTACTTGGTAGCATAAACCGACTGCGCCAGGCTGTAACCCATCAGGTTCATTACGGATGCGAACTACAATTCGGATGGTTGCAGGCTTCGCAGAACCTGCTGAAAGGAAAGAAAATCGTCGTTGCGGCGGGTGGATTTGAACCACCAACCTTTGGGTTATGAGCAACGATCAAAGTAGTTGCTGGGAATTGCGCGGACAGGACGAGAGCTTCGGAACACCATAAGTAGCGCTGGGAAATCGCTATTGCTCCCTTAAAGCTCCCTCGGTTCTTAGCAAGGGTGTTTGGCGCTGCGAAAACCGAACCCACTTGCGTGGTGTCCTTGCTTTTGGTACCACCATTTCCAGCTAGGTTACTGGGCTATCGGGAATTCTAGGGTTATCCTGTGAGAATTCTCTGTTCACATTTTTAGCTCCCTTGGCAAAAACGGATATGCTCTGTCTGAATCGTGTCCCCGCATCCGCGACTAGCGAAGATTTTTCCCATCGAGTAAAACAATCTGTCGAGGACGACCCAGGGAATGCGATGAGCCCTGACTTCAGGCGCCAATCGGGATCGACTACGCTGGTCAAGCGCCGACATCGATTCGTCGCACGGAGGCCCGCGATGAGATTCCGCCAATCGCTCTTGCTGCTTGTCGCTTTGAGCATGAATGTGGCGTTTGTGGCATGCGGCTCCTCCACCATCAGCACGACGCCAACCCCGCCGATTGCTGTTTCTTTCAGTTCCGCCGCGCCAGCCGCCTTGCAGGTGGGTGCGACCGTGTCGCTCGCTGTAGTGATCACCAACGACCCGGTCAACGCCGGGGTGAAGTGGTCGGTGACCTGCGGCAGCAACGGCGCTTGTGGCTCGTTTAGCACCAGTGGTCCGGGGACCTCTACCACCTACACAGCGCCTTCGGCTCTTCCGTCCGGCAATAACAATTCCGTGACGGTGGCGGCTACCTCGATGACCGACACCACCAAGACCGTCTCGACCACCATCACCATCACTGCGCCTGGCATTGGTCTTTCCTTCAGTCCCAGTGCCTATCCGCCAAACGCTCTGCAAGTCGGCGCCTCGGCGCCCATCGCCGTCGTCGTTACCGGGGACCCCTCGAATAACGGCGTGAGCTGGTCGGCGGCCTGCGGCACTGGCGCGACGCCTTGCGGCTCGTTTACTCCCGCCAAAACAGCCAGTGGCGTTGCGGCCACGTTCACTGCGCCTTCCGTCCTTGGTGCGGGTCGCACCGTGACCGTGGTGGCCACCTCGATGACCAATCCGGGCGATTCTCTCTCGATTCCCATTTTCCTCTCCCTTGAGCCCACTACGCTAGCCAGTGGCTCTTACGTCTTTCAGCTAAGCGGAACAGACCCCAAGGGGTTTTATTCTGTGTCCGGCGTCTTCACCGTCAACAATGGATCGATTACCGGCGGCGAGCAGGACTTCGTGGACCCGGCTGGAGCCAAAAGCGACATGATTACCGGCGGCAGCATCCTTGCCATCGACGACGGTAACCTGTGGATCGCTCTCGAGACCGGAGACTCCAACATCGGTGTGGGCGGCGTTGAGACGCTCGATGCGACGCTGCTTTCCGGTTCGCGGGCTTCGCTCATCGAGTTCGACTCTTCGGGTAGCTCCAGCGGAACGCTGGATTTGCAGGCCAGCACGGCGGCGCCGGCGGGCGGATATGCGTTTTTCGCGTTTGGGCGAGACTCGGCCAAGTCCGCCACGGTCATTGGTGGCGTCATCAACGTGGACGGCTCCGGCTCCATCTCCGGCAACAGAAGCGTTTTCGACATCAACGACGCCGGTCTCGCTCCTCCGTTGGCCGCTCAGTCCTTTGCGGCCAGCACGGTCACCGCTCCGGACAGCAGGGGGCGAGTGGAGTTCAAGCTGGTCCCCAGCGCAGCCTCAGGCATCGCGCAAATCAATCTAGTGGGCTATGTGGTTGACGCCAAGCACATCCAATTGGTTGAGACGACCGACGCCTACGGAGGTTTCACCGGCGGCACGGCCCTCGGTCAGACCGGAGCCTTCACCAGCAGTTCGATCTCGAGCGCCAACTTTGTCTTCGGAGCGGCCGGCGAAGACTCGAATGGAGTGCTCCAGGCTGCCGGATTGCTCGTCGCTGGACCGAACATCGGCACAGCAGGCGCCGTGACCGGGAAGGTAACCGGTATCTTTAGCTGGAACGACCTTAGCGGAGTGGCTGACCAAACGCCGCTGCCCCTGGCTGCTGGAACATACACCTTGGATACCACCGGCGTCGGAGCCGGAACCGGCCGCATAACCTTGGCGGGCCTGACCGATAGCATCACTAACCCCACCTTCACCTACGACCTGGAGCTCTATTTGACCGGGGACGGCCACGGACTCCTGATCTTGATGGACGAAGACACCGTGATTGCCGGTCAGGGTTTCCAGCAAGGCCCTGGACCGTTCACCGCCGGTACTTTCAGCGGCTCCTACGGGTTGAACGTACAGCACGTTGTGCCAAACGGCAGTGGCGAGGCGAGGCAAAACGGCACAGGTCCGATTACAGCCGATGGAGTAGGCAATCTTGCGGGATTCATGGATCTTAATGGACCTGGATCGGATCTGCCGTTAAGCGGCAACTTCATCTCGAGTTCCAATGGAGTCTTCACTGGCACCCTGGCAGGCCTCGACCCCTCGTCTACTCCCGCCGTACACCACTTCGCCTACTATCTAGTGGACGCCTCGCGAGCGGTGCTCATCGAAACGGACAACACACAGTTGAACCTCGGATTCCTTGACCTTCAATCGAATTAGTCAACGGACAACCTTGCAGGTTCTTGTTCCTCCGTGCATTTGGTGAGCGCGCTGAGATGAGTGCACTTATATAAGGATTCTTAGCGGCCTAGGGTTACCAAAGGAGATTGCGTGCATCATTTCGCAGTGGCTAGCGGCGTGCTGCGCTACTTACCCCGTTCACTGTGATTGGGGTTTATCGAGGTAACTCTGAACCTTGATCGGACGAATAAGCTATCTTGCCCAGTGCGGGGAGTTGTGCGGATGGAGCAGAAAGAAGAGAAGGAGGGGGAGGAGGCACACGGAGCTATTGAGAACCGGCACTCAATCCCCTCATACCCCGAAGAGCCGACCAATTAGCCGGCTATTTCGCCGGTGCCGGCACAATTCCGCTGCCTTCCCGGATCGTAATTATCTGGTTGGCTTTCACTTGCATGAATCGTTCAAGCTTTCCCGTCGTCGGCCACTTCACCTCGACGAAATCCACCATCTGAGATTTCCCGAGCCCGAAGTGCAATCTCAGGTCGCCCTGAGACATCACGCTGGATCCGCTGTGGACCTCGCCCATCTGAACATGGTCGCCAGTTGCAACGCGCACGCGCGCGCCGATCGCGGTGCGATTGCACTTGGTCCCAACCAACTTGATTTTGATCCAATTCTGTTTGTTACCACCATCGTTGCGCAGCAGCGACGGCAGGTCGTTCATGTTCAAAACCAGCACATCAACATCGCCGTCGTTGTCGTAGTCCCCGAAGGCCGCGCCCCGGCTCGAGAAATGCTCGCTGATTCCCGGGCCCATGATCGTCGAAACGTCTTTGAATTGGCCGTTGCCCATATTGCGGTACACAATTCGCGGATTTTTGTAGGTCTGGCCGACATCGTGGCCGGTAATTTCCGGATAGACGTGGCCGTTGATCTGCATCAGATCCGCCCAGCCGTCATTGTCGTAGTCGAGGAAGCCGCAACCCCATCCGACGTAGCGGCTGTTGACTGCGATTCCTGACGGGAAGGTCACGTCAGTGAAAGTCCCATCACCATTGTTGCGGTAGAGGTTGCAGGTATCGTCGGTGAAGTTCGTCTTGAAAATATCAAGCGCTCCGTCACAGTCATAGTCGGCGACGGCAACTCCCATCCCTGCCTGTTCGTGGCCGGACTCGCTGTAGGCGCAGCCCGCGACGACGGCGACATCGGTGAATGTGCCGTCGTGATTGTTGTGGAAGAGGATGCTGGGCTGAGAGTCGACGGCGACGTAGATGTCGGGCCATCCGTCGTTGTCGAAGTCATAGGACACCGCGGTGATGGAATAGCGAGGGCCGGGATTGAGGATGCCCGATTTTTCGGAAACATCCGCGAAAGTCCCGTCCCCGTTGTTGTGATAGAGAAGGTTCGTATCGCCTGGAAGGCCGCGCGGGCCGCACATTACCGGGATCCCCTTCCATTGGCATGCCGCGGAATCGGTGGCCGGGGGATTCTGATCGAGATCGAGCTTGATGTAATTGCACACAAAAAGATCGAGGTTCCCGTCGCGGTCATAGTCGAGAAAAGTACAGCCAGCACCCCAGTGAACCAGTTCGTTGTAGAGTCCAGCTTTGCGAGTCACGTCGGTAAATGTGCCATCGCCGTTGTTGTGGAACAGGATGTTGTGTCCCCAGAAACAGCAAAACAGGTCGTCCCAGCCATCATTGTCGTAGTCGCCGACACACACTCCGGTTTGCCACCCAGTGCGAGCCAGGCCGGATTTCTCTGTAACGTTGGTGAAGGTCCCGTCGCGATTATTCTTGAAAAGTTGCGAAGTAGGCTCTTTCCCCGGCGGCCACTTCTCGCCCAGGCGCGAGCCGTTGGTGAAATAAATGTCCAGCCAGCCGTCGTTGTTATAGTCAAAGAACGCCAACCCGCTTCCCTTCGCCTCAATGATGTAGCGCTTGCGATCGACCCCTCCCCACACGTTCGGTACGTTCAGGCCAGCTTCGCGCGCGACATCCACGAACTGCACCGTAGAGGTTGCAGCCCGCGCGGACGTCGACTGCAGAGCCAGGCTTTGCGTCCACCTCCACAGCGGAGTCGTAAGCGCGTCCATGAGCGTGCTGCCGAAAACAAGGAGGGAAGAACCAAGGAAATGGCGCCGGTTAAAATTCATAGTTGCGGTTTCTCTGCCCCAGTGGGTTTGTCACTTCGCACTCACAATTTTCGGGAACTTACGAGGCACAATACCTGTTCCCTCCTGTATCGCAATGAACTCATCGACCGGCAAATTGCTCAGGTGGTCTACCCGTCCGCTTGGCCAGGTGACTTCGAGAGACTGGATTCTTGTGTTCTTCCCCAAGCCAAAATGGATGCGAGGATCGCTGGCCGACATATAGCCCATGCCACCCTTGGCCTGTTCTACGTGCGCCCCGCCTTCAGAAGTCAGTCTCAGAGAAGCGCCGATTCCATCCCGATTCGATTTCGTTCCAATCAACAGGATCGTCAGCCAGTGATTGACATTCCCGCCGTCGTTGCGCAGCAACGAAGGATAATCGCCGCTATTGTTCGTAACAATGTCGATGTCTCCGTCATTGTCGAAGTCGGCGGTGCCCAGCCCGCGGCCCGCAATCGGACGCATGAAGTCCGGGCCCAGTGAATCTGACACTTTCTCGAACTGACCCTTCCCCAAATTCCGGAACATCAGCAGCGGCTCTTTGTAAAAAACCTCGCTGTGATAGAGCTGAATATTGTCGAGCATGGCGCCGTTGAGCTGCAAGATGTCGGGCCATCCGTCATTGTCGTAATCGAGAAACTTCATCGACACGCCGCTGAGATGGATTGCCTTGTTGCCGATACCGGAGCGATAAGTGTCATCGATAAAGGTTCCGTCCCGGCTATTGCGGTAAAGACGGTTCAACTCAAAATCAAGGTGGGTGACGTAAATGTCCTGCCAGCCGTCGCCATCGACATCGGCGGCATCGATACCCATGCCCGCCTCATAACGCCCGTCCTCGCTGGCTGCGATCCCGGAATAGAGAGAAACATCTTCGAATGTTCCGTCATGTTTGTTAATGAACAAGAAATTCGGCCACGTGTCATTGGCAATTGCGATATCAGGCCAGCCGTCGTTATTGAAGTCGGCGAGCACCACGCCCATGCCTTTCGATTCGGGTTTACCGACGCCGGACGCATCGCTCACATCGGTGAAGGTTCCGTCGTGATTGTTGTGGTATAGCTTCGTCTTTTGTCCCCGGTAGTTTCCGGGATGGCAGTAGGAACGATAGCCGGGCCGGTGTTCGCCGCACCAGATGTTGGTTTTCGGCGTCCACTCAATGTAGTTTGTAACTACCAGATCAAGCCACCCGTCCTTATCGTAATCAAACCAGCCGGCACTGGTCGACCATCCTCCCAGGTCTGCTACACCTGCCCTGGCAGTAACATCGGTGAAGGTCCCGTTGCCATTATTGTGGTAAAGGATCGCGCTGCCGTAGCCGGTCACGTACAGATCGGGATAGCCATTGTTGTCGAAGTCGCCGACGGCAACCCCCTGGCCGTAATGGCCTTCGCCTCCCACACCGGCCTTTTCGGTGACATCGGTGAAAGTCCCATCACCGTTGTTGTGATAGAGCGCGCAGCGCAAGGGATGCGGTGGCTTGTAAATATCGGTTGCGGCGGACTGGACGAAGAAGATGTCCATCAGCCCGTCCTGGTCATAGTCGAGCCAGGCGACACCGGTGCCCATGGTCTCTAAATAGTACTTCTGGTCGGTGGCAGTGGAGTCCTGCTTGAACGTCAGGCCAGCTGCTTTTGCAATGTCGGTGAAGGTGACCGGAATACCAATTGGCGACGAGACCACACTCCCGGTTTGGGCAATTGCGTGCTGCTCAGTCGCCGTCCCCAGCGCTGCACACATCGAAACGACTAATATGAGATTTCGGATGCTCAGCCGTTTGCTGACCGAACGTGCGCGGAGCGAATCAGAGCCCCGCTCTTGCCCCTCCCCGAGAATCCAGGCCCCTTGCACCACAATCAGATTCCGTATCCGAGCGACGCTCGTCTTCGCTTGAGGTTCTCTTGAAAAGTGACTGGACTTAACAGTCAAAATGGAAACGTTTACACTCGCGGAACTAGCGGCCTTTCCCGCGCGTTGAGCATCGTTTCGCTATGTTAGCATAGAGATGTTTCGACCGGATCGGGCCACAAAAACGCGTGCCTCAACAGAAATGTGGCCCCTGATCGAACCTCTAATTGGACAGAAAAGCAGCAGATCTCCCCGATTGTCCCTGCGATGGGCTTCCTAATTACGAGTACTTGGAGTGTCGAATCCTTACGAGCGAATCACCCCTACACTCGAATCGCGGCATCGGCGGCGGTCGAAAAGTCGGTCAGCACTTTGCTGTCTTGATCTGCCTCCTTTTCTTGCCCGCCCGTCTTTCCAGTTCGGCTCCGACCGATTTGGATCACGTTCAACAAGCAGCGGAATTGATGAACGCAGGTGATCTGGCTGGAGCGGAAACGGAAGCGAAATTGGCCCTTCGCGACCCTTCCACCCGGCCCGTGGCCACAGCAACATTGGGAGCCATTCGAGTTCGTCAGAAACGCTATACCGAAGCCACCGAGTTTCTGAATATAGCTCTGCGGCTTAATCCCGGTTTGGTGGATGCCCGGGTCACCGTAGGCGAAGTCTACGTCCTCACCGGAAAAAAGGCTCTTGCGCGGCAAGTATTCAACAAGGTGCTTGCGGTCGAACCGGACAATCGCAAAGCTCGTTTTGCTCTGGCACAACTCGAAACTGGCAGCAGCAACTTCGGCGCTTCTTTAAAAATAGCCGAACCTGTTCTCACCGATCTCCGCCGTTCCCCTGATGGCATTCTGTTGCTCGCCACCGACTACGCTGGCCTCGAAGAGAAAGATCTCCTCCTTTCACTCGTCCACGACTGGCAAGGCTTGCCACAGGCTTCCGCGGCCTCCAGCACGGCGTTTTCGTCGCTACTTGCAAAATCTGGTTTGACTCAACAAGCCCTCGACGTTCTCGAGAAGGCGAAGAGTAGCGGCCAGGTTTCCTATGACATGGCTTTAGCACTCGGCAATTTGTATTTCTCGAATGGCGATCCGAGCCGAGCCTTTGGAAGTTATGAAGCTGCGCTGAGCCTGAGCCCAGGTTGCGTAAACTGCTTGCTGCAAATGGCCAAAATAGCCGAACAGCAAAACGATCCAGAAAAGGCTCTGGCCTACTTGATCAAAGCAAAGCAAGAGCGACCGGACAATCCCGAGGTGCTTTTCGAGTTCGGAAAAACTTGTCTCCAGTTGGACCTGCCCGACGACGCGATCTCCGCGCTTCAAACGGCGGCACACCTTCGACCCGACAACGATTCGTATGCGTACGTGTTGGGGTCGGCTAACGTTGCCAAGAAGCAATATGAAGCAGCCGGCAAACTTTTCCAGGCGTTGTTAAGCAAGCATCCGAATGATTCCACCCTGAACTATGCGATGGGTTCTCTCCTCTTTCTTGAAGTAAAACTCGGTGAGGCAGCGAAATACCTCCGCAAGAGCATCGATCTTCAGCCCAATCAAATCGCTGCCTACTATTACCTGGGCCTGATCGCCGAAGGAAAGGGCGAAAACGATGAAGCCATCGCTACCCTGCGAGACGTGCTTCGCCGTGATCCTGACTATGGTCCGGCGTACGAAGCTTTGGGCGGACTACTTTTGAAACAACGGAAGTACGCGGAGGCGGAGCAGGCGCTCCAGAAGGCGGTTCAACTAAACCCGAATTCGGTCAAGGCCCACTATCAACTCGGCATCCTGATGGGTCGCACTGGCAGGCAAGAGGATGCGAACAAGGAGTTTGGAATCGTTCACCAAATTAATGCCGAGGAGGAAAAGAGGTCAGGCATGCGCCTGCGCATCCTGACTCCGCACTGAGTTCTTTGAAGCCGTCCCGTGTGAAGTCGCTGAGAACAGAAACTGCAGCGCCGTAAGGACTGACCCAAGAAAATGTCGTTTCCCCGGACCTGCCCCTGACTGTACAATCCGTCGATCCAAGGGCCGCGCCGATGCAAATCAGTATTTTCCCTAGGGATCAAATCCTCAAGGGGCAAAACAGGATGGGCCGGGCCTGCTTTCTCGTCGCCGCTGCTGTCTTGACAAGCGGTGCATCGGGCCAGGTCAACCCGACCCCGCTGGGAGTCGATCACTCCCCTCACCTCCCCGCCTTTACCGATATCACTCGCCAAGCTGGATTGGCGCGCAAGATCATCAACGGGGACAAACTGAGCGAGTATTTGATTGATATCAATGGCCAGGGGGCTTGTTTCCTTGACTACAACAATGACGGTTTTCAAGACATTTTTCTGGTAAACGGCACTTCGCGGAAGTTGGAGGCGGCTCACCAGCATCCCCACGATTACCTGTTCAGGAACAATGGCAACGGAACCTTCACCGACGTAACCTTCGAAGCTCATCTGGGCGACAGCGGCTGGCACAGCGGATGTGCTGTTGGCGACTACAACAACGATGGGTACCTCGACATCTACGCAACCAGCTTCGGACCGAACAAGCTCTATCGCAACAATGGCGACGGTACGTTCACCGAAGTGGGTGAGGCCGCCGGCGTCTCCGATCCTCATTGGCCTTTTCCCAAATGGAGCATGGGGGCAGCCTTTGGCGACTATGACGGCGATGGTTATCTTGATCTATATGTCACAAACTTCGCCAAGGTGGACCCTCAACACCTTCCTCCGCGGCCGGGTGAGCCCAGCGCCTGCATGCTGAAGAGTGTCGCGATAGCCTGCCCGCCGGATAATTACGAAGGCGAACAGGGCATTCTTTATCACAACAACCGGGACGGAACGTTTACCGATGTGAGCCAGTCGGCTGGTATTGTTCGTAAAGACCCGGGTCGAGGTTTTGGCGTGGTGTTCGGCGACTTCAATAACGATGGCCGCCTGGACATCTACCAGGTTAATGATTCCGGCCCGAACTTCTACTACGTCAATAATGGCGACGGCACCTTCAAGGATGCCAGTTGGACCTCTGGACTGGCTGTGGACTGGGCGGGTAATCCCCAGGGCTCGATGGGTGTCACCGTGGGAGACTACAACAATGACGGGCTGTTGGACATCTTCGTTACTAACTGGATCGAGCAGAACAATACTCTCTACGAGAACCAGGGATCACATCAGTTTATGGATCGCACTTCCGTCCTCGGCCTGAGCCCGCTTGGATTCGAGTACTGTGGCTGGGGCACTGGGTTTGTTGACTTCGATAATGACGGATGGCTGGACCTGTGGATCAGCTATGGGCACACCAATGAACAACTAGAGATACGAAATCGGTCTATCACCTTTGCCGAGCCCAACTTCCTTCTGCGGAATCTCGAAGGCCGCAAGTTTGCCGATGTTTCTGAATCGGTGGGACTACGAAAATTGCCCGCGAGGAGTGTGCGAGGTGCCGCCTTTGCCGACATCGATAACGATGGCGATATCGATGTGCTGCTGATCAACAAAAACGATCTCCCGACCTTGCTGCGCAACGACGGCGGCAATACCAGCAACTGGCTGGTGATCAGGACGGAAGGAGTGCGTAGCAATCGCGCCGGTATCGGAGCCCGCGTCGCAGTAACCGTGGCGGGCAAGCGCCGCATCCTGGATGTCCGCGGCAGCGAAAGCTACCTCTCAGGCAACGATTTGAGGGTACATTTCGGCATGGGAGATCATGCACGCGCTGATGCGGTAGAAATCCGATGGCCGAGTGGCCAACTCGACCACTACGCCGACGTTCCGGTGAACTCCTTCTATCTGGCCCGCGAGGCCGACGGGTTGAAACCGGATCCGTGGATCAAACCCGCTCACCATTCCGAGAATCAAGCAAGACCAGGCACGCAGTTACTGCAAAAATCTAGATTGCGCTGATGGCGGGTTGAGTGGAGCCGCTTGCCCGGCCCACTTTTTCCAAGCCGCCTGGTCGGCCAGCATCTTGATGAAAATGCCAGTTCCGCTAGGCAATTGAAAGTTAGCGGTTCTCGCGCATCTTGTCTTCAACCAGCTCCTCGGCATGTTTGAGTTCCTGGAAGCTCTTAAGGGCTGCCAGGCTTTCCGGCTGCTTTCCCAGGCTCCTATAGACCTGACTCAAAACGTAGTAGTACTGGGCCGAAGATGGATTGAGACTGATCGCGCTGCGCAACGCCTCCGCCGCCCGGTCCCACTCGCCCTGGGACTGGTAAGCCCTCGCCATCTGGTAGTAACCCAGGTCACTCTTGGAGTCCAGCGCGATCGCCTTTCGGGCATATTCAAGCGCCGGCTCCGGCCTATTCAGGCGATTGTAATATTCACTCACGTTGATGTAAGGGGCGTCGAACTTTGATCCTTTCTGCTCGGCGATCTGCATCGCCTTCATATAGGCTGCAAGAGCCGCCGTGTCGTCGCCCAAGGACTCCTCCGTGAAACCTAGCGCGTTGAAGGCTTCAAAGTACGAGGGATCACGTTGAATCGCCGCTGTAAATTCTGATTTTGCCTCCTTCAACATATCTTTACCTGAATAAACTTCCCCTAAGCTGTAGTGGATTTCGGCCGACTCTGGTTTCAAACGCGCGGCCTGTTGCAATTCGGTTTGGGCGTAATCCCACTTCCCGATTACGACGAAGTCCTTGGCAAGAATCTTGTGGGCTTCCGGGTTGCCGGCATTTAACTCCAAAGATTTGGCTAACTCCCTAATGGAATCGCCGATCTTGCGCATCCGAAACAAGACGTACCCCTGGATGTAATGGGCCCTCCATGAATTTGGATGGTCGTTGAGATAAGGGAGCAAAGGAGGTTCAACCTGGTCAATTTTGTCCTGCCCGATCAGTGCCTCGAAATTCTTTATCTGGTCGAGATCGTCGCCATCCGTGTCCGGGGCCGTCTCACGCGTCGAGAGCTGTGGCGTAAAGGAGGGTGATCCCATCGTACTGGCTGCCGTCTGCGGAACAGCAGCTTTCTTCAGAATAGCGTCGAGATTTTCCCGGGCTGCCACATCCCCGGGATTGATCTGCAAGGCTTTTCGAAACGCGGCCGCTGCACTAATCGAATCTCCCTCCTGATTCAACGCCGAACCCAATTCACTGTAGGCTTCGGCAGACGACGGTTGAAGACGGACGGCCTCACGGAATTCCGCTGCCGCGTCCGCAGGATTCCCCTCTCGCCGCAAAAGCTGACCTAAACCGAAGTGTGCCGCGTAGAGGATGGGCTGGAGTTCCAAGGCTCGCTTGAACTCTGCCATGCTGCCTTCCACATCGCCCAGTTTCGCCAATACCTGAGCCAGCGCGAGATGACTCTCGGCGTGGTCTGGCATCAACTGAACCACCTTCCCCAGATCGTCCGCTGCCTGCTGAGTTTCTCCCTTGTCCAACTGTAGTTTCGCCTGGGCCGCTAGGGCGTTCGCCTTCCGGTCGCTTTCGTCATTCGCCGTGAGCTTCAGTCCCTTATCGAGTTCCAGCTTGCCTTCTTCGGTTTTATCTGTTCTTGAAAGCGCCAGACCCAGTTGATAGTGAGCCGGTCCCGACATCGGATCGAGACTTATCGCCTGGCGCAACGGTGGAATCGCTTGTTGAATCTGACCCTTCTGCACCAGCGCCTTTCCGAGAGAGTAGTAGGCCTCGGCGAACTTCGGGTCCGTCGCGATTACTTTTTGCAGCTGCTGGATTTCCTTGTCGACGCCGTACTTCTGCAGGTACGCCATCGCCAGGTTGTATTGGGCTTTTATCGAATCCGGTCGCAGGCTGATTGCCCGCTCCAGCTGGTTGAGGGCTTCGTCATCATTGTTCGCTATGAGCGTGGCACCCAGGTTTGCGTGTGCCTCTGCGTAGTTCGGATTGAACCGCAGCCCTTCACGAAATTCTTTGGCCGCGGCCTCATCGTCTCCGGTCTGGATCAGGGACATGCCAAGGTGATTGTGCGCCTCGGCGAAACTAGGACTCAGCTGAATGGCCTTCCGAAATTGCTCTATCACCACTTGCGGGTCTCTTCCCGCCTTACCTAACAGCAGCCCCAAAGTATCGTAGGCCAGGGGATCGTCTGATTTCTGCTGGATCGCCTGCTGTACCGCATCGATAGCAAGTTCGAGGTCTGGAGTCTGGTCAGCTTGGTCTTTGTTTCCGTCCTCGTTGACCACCGACTGAAATTGTTCGAATGCCGCTTTGGACTGGCCCGTCTTGAGAAGGATGATGCCCAGATCGATATGCGGACCCGGCAGGTCGGGATTCAGACTGATGGCGCGATCGAGGTATCGGCGGCCACCATCCAGGTCGCCAGTCTGCCCGGAGGCCATACCAAGAAAGGAGTACGCTTCACCGAACGCAGGATCCAATTGCAGCGCGGTGTGTAACTCTGTTATCGACTCCGGTTTTTGTCCGTCATACCAAAGTGCGACGCCTAAGTTGTAATGGGCGGTCGCCAGCGTCGGATCCAGTCCCACGGCCTTGTGCAGGTGACTGATTGCTCCCGGTAGATTGCCTGACTGGCCAGTGACGAAGCCAAGAAGATTGTGACCTTCTGCCCAATTCGGGTCGGCCACGACGGCCTTTTCAAATTCCTTCTGTGCAGGCTGTATCTCTCCCTTGGACAGCAGTTCACGACCGGCATCGTAGCTGTCCTTGGCTCCCCTATTGGGTATATGTCGCTGACCTACCTTCTGGTGAGTAACGAGCTTTGCCGAGTCTCCTTGCAAGGCCAGACCCAGGTTTTGGTAGGCCCTGGGCACACCCGGCCTCAAGGCAAGAGCTTTCTCCGACGCGGCCACGGCGCCTTTGAAATCACCCTTTTGCCTCAGGATCTCCGCTATTTCGCATTCCAGATCAGGACTGTCATTGTCTCTCAGAAGGGGTTTCAGCTCGTTTAACGCGGCGTCGAGACTGCTTTTGCCGCGCAAGGCCCGGCTCAGGTTCAGGCGCAATTCCATGTTTTGCGGCGCCCGAACGATCGCGGAGCGAAATACCCGTATGGCGTCGTCGAATCTCTTTGCCCGGGCGAACGTGGACGCAAGATTATTGTAGGCGTCGAGATACTCGGGGTCGATATCGACGGCTTGCTGGAATTCGGCGATGGCGTCGAGGAGTTGATTCTTCTGTGCGTGAGCAACCCCAAGCCAATTGTGCGCTTCAGCCGAGCGGGGATCTTCCTTGAGGATTGTCTGGAAAAGTTCGAGAGCTTTATCCGTCTCTCCTGCATCTTGAAATATCGACGCTAAGGCAAACTGGGCGGCCTCGTAGTCGGGCCTGAGCTTGACCGCGGTGGTCAATTCGGAAATGGCCTGGTCAATGTCTCCAGATACCTGCAGCCATAGAGCCAGGTTGTAGTGCGCTTCGGCATAGCCGGGATCGATTTCAATCGCACGCCGAAATGCCGCCAATGAATTCGTTTGGTCGCCCAGTTTTCCCAGCGCGACGCCCATGCCGTTTTCCGCATCAGCGCGGCCGGGATCCAGCTTGAGAGCTTCTTCAAAAGAAGAAACCGCGGATTTCCAGTGCTCCTGCCTCAGGGATTGCACCCCCTGGTCGTAGTACTGGTCCACAGGGTTTCCTGAAACGGTTGTTGCCCTCGCTTGCGAGCAAACCAGCAGCGAAAGAAGCAGGCACGCGGCAACCCGAGGCCAAACGTGGCGGACTCGAACAGAGCCTTCAAAATCCATAGGCAGGAGACTTCAGACTCGATCTTTTATCCGACCAAGATAGATATAAAGCATTTAGAATCAACAATGTAAGGGGCCGCAATAATCAAACGCCAAATACACTAACACATCGACAAGATTAGTGGAATCCACCGGTTGTACGATTTTCCGGCAGCGCGGCGCGATGCTTTCTTCAGGTGGTCCGTCCGCGAAAAAGACTCCAATTGAAGGTGTAGAATGGCGTCGATTTCCCGCGAACTGGCGAAAGCAAAAACTCGCTCATCGCTGTGTTGCTATTCGGCTAAAGCGCGGATCAGAACCTTAGGGGAACAAGGCCCGAGTCCGTGAAGACGGTAAAACAAACGTTCCTGACTTCCCTTCTTACGATCATCTTCGTCGCGGTCGGCTTAACGCAGCAACCGAAACCAGCCCGAAATACCACACCAGACGCTTCTCAAGATGCCTTCTCGACCCATCACCCGGTCAACACCCAGAGCGTTGAGGCGCAGCGGCTGTTTGATCAGGGCCTGGAGTTAATTTACGCCCTCGACTACAGCGGAGGGGCCAACACTTTCCGGCGCGCCGCAGCCCTTGATCCAGAAATGGCGATGGCTTATTGGGGCATAGCCTACGCTACGGGCTCAGATTATTACTATTCCACGGCGGGGAACCCGGCGCGTGAACTTGAAGCCTCGAAAGCTCTCCGGAGCGCCGTAACTCTATCGGCACATGCGCCCGAGGTCGAGCGCGCCTACATCAACGCACTGGGCAAGAGGTACTGTGACTGCCCAAATCCAGAGCGCCTGCAACTGGCAATCGAATTCAAGAATGCCATGCGCGATCTCGTGAAAAGCTATCCGGATGACCTCGATGCGGCCACGCTTTACGCCCAAGCCATGATGAACCTCAGCCCGGCGGGATTGTGGAACGACAATGGCACGCCAGGAGAAAACACACCGGAGATTCTTTCTGTGCTGGAATCGGTACTGAAACGTGACCCGCGTCACCTTGGAGCGATCCACTATTATTTTCATGCTATCGAAGCGTCGCCCAGCCCGGAGCAAGCCCTGGCGTACGCGAGTGTATTGCCCTCGCTGGCTCCATCCATCGGTCATGTGGTGCACATGCCCGCGCACATCTACATCCGGACGGGGGACTACTTGGCCGCGGAAGATGCCTGCCTAAGAGCCGCTCAAGTGGACGCCACACACATTCGGAACTCTTCCCGGCCGGGCATGTTCACAATTTTGTCTTATCTCCATGACTTGTATTTCCTGGCCGCCGCGGCCAGCATGGACGGCCACTACGCAACCGCAAGAGAGGCCGCGAACAAGCTGGCGGACCAGGTGGCTCCGCACGTGGAGGAAATGCCGCCGCTGCAGGCGTTCCTCACGGTGCACCCGGCAGTACTGGTGCGCTTCCATCGGTGGGACGATATCTTGAAACTGCCCGAACCGAATGTGAGCCTCAAACTCACTACCTCAATGTGGCACTTTGCGCGCGGCTTGGCATTCGCAGCAAACGGGAAGCTCACAGAAGCAGAAGCTGAACGTCAAGCCGTGACGAAAGGTTTGGAGAGTACTCCGCCGGATGAACTCTTTGCCATGTCGTTCAACAAAGCGCGCGACACTCTGACCATCGCTTCGGGTGTTCTGGCGGCGAGGCTGGCCATGGCCAGAAATGAACGAAGGGAGGCGATAGCACAGTATCGCGACGCGATTGCGATTCAAGACCACCTGAAATATTCCGAGCCCCCGAGTTGGTTCTATCCGGTGCGCGAGTCCCTGGGAGCGGCATTGTTTCTGGATGGACAAATCTCCGAAGCGGAGCAAGTCTTTCGCGAAGATTTGCAACGCAATCCACGGAACCCGCGCTCTCTGTTTGGACTGCTCCAGGTATTACGATCTCTCGAAAGAACGTATGACGCGGGATTTGTGAAAGCCCAGTTAGAAGCTGCCTGGAAAGGTGATCCGCGGCAACTCAATCTGGGTGATTTCTGATTCCATGGCCAACGATTGGATGCCAACATCAGCGGGTAGCATGACCAATCGGGAGAGAGCAAAGTTGACTCGCCGGGAGATGCTGAAGACCTCCCTGACCGCAAGCGGCATTGCGCTTGTGGGCTTTCGCGATGTGGGATTGGCCAACTTTGCTGGAGTTTCAACATCAACAAGGAACGCTTTCCAGGGAGGCCAACACCTCGGACTAATCGAATTCGTGGGAGAAGGGCTCGTACCCATGGAAGTCCCAATGGGGACTGGTCTCGATGGACGCCTCTATACCGACCTGTCCGCCATCGCCCTGGACAATCCGATTATTCCGAACGACAAGTTTTATCTGCGCACACGCGCTTCCGAACTCCTGGTTGAGGGCAAGCCCTGGTCAATCAAGGTGACGGGGCTGCTTAAACGACCCATGCAAATCAGCATGCGGGACTTACAAAAGATGTCGAGGCCCGCCGGTTTGCACTTGATGGAGTGCTCCGGCAATGTGAGTTACGCGCACTTCGGAATGCTCAGCGTTGCCGATTGGGCAGGCGCGCCAGTGTCTGACATTCTCGACTTCGTGAAAATGGAAAAGGCCGCGAGCCACGTGTTGATCTCTGGTTTCGATGATTACCCGATTGCTTCTACGTCGTCCTCGCCGGGTGCGAGCTGGATATTCACTGTCGACGAGCTCAAGGCATCCAAAGCATTTTTCGCCACAAAGATGAATGGAGCTCCCTTACCCAAAGACCATGGCGCTCCCGTCCGCATGATTGTGCCCAATTGGTACGGGTGCACCTGCATCAAATGGGTCAACGAGATCAAGCTATTGGGCGAGGGCGGAGCCACAACTGAGCAGATGCGAGAATTCGCCAGCCGAACCATGCAGCAGGGCGTGCCCGAAATGGTGAAAGATTACCACCCAGCGTTCATTGAACAGGCCGCGATGCCGATCCGCGTTGAGAAATGGCTGGTCGAGGGAAAAATCAAGTACCGCGCGGTTGGCATCGCATGGGGCGGCTCCCAGCCTGTGAGCGGCCTGGAGATACGCTTCGATTCAGAAGAGGCTTTCGTCCCCGTGCATGACTTTAAGCAGACCACCAACGACCCATGGAGTTTCTGGACACATCGTTGGACGCCGATGAAGCCAGGAATCTATTTCATCCAGCTCAGAGTGAAGGACACATGGGTTCCCACCCGCCGATTGGACGCTGGCTATTACATTCGCTCGGTCAATGTCCTGGAAATCTGAACCGTGCGGCCAGGATCAAACGCCGCGTCCTTCCATCGATTGAAAGATTGTGACGGCACTCGGTTGTCGCGGGCATTCATGGATATCGGCGGTTGAGTTCGAGAGCAATGTCGACCGCCGCTTGCGTCTGCCCGGTGGCAAAGGCTCGCCCCGCGGGAACTCCATTTGCTGATTGAACATGATCCCACAGACCCCACTCTACACCGAATCTTGCCGCTCAGTGCGGTGATGGAGCTTGGGCTTGGGATGCCCATTTTTTCCAGAGATCCGGAGCGGAGATCAATGGAATGTACACACCGCCCACCACGGAACGCGCTTGAAAACCGGATTGTTTGGCATCGGTTGTTGAATACCAGTCGGTCATCGGAACGCGGCTTGGCGTCTCGTTGACGAACCGCTGGAGCGGAGCAATCAGAGTATTGAATTGGTCGCGATTGTCCGCAAGGGTCGCTGTCCAAACCTCCCAATCGAGCTTGGTGTAATCCCGCCGGTTGTCGAGCGGCAGGCCGAACCGGTTCAGATGGGCCTCGTAGAAGCGAATCTCGGTTTGCACAACCTTTGCCGGAATCAGGTTAAGACCAAGAATACGGTCCCACACCAGATTGTATTTTTGGCTCCAGGTACCGGGGCGGTCGAACGCGAGGCGGTAGTGATCGCCATCCTGCGCCATTTGTTCCCACCGATTCGCCATATCCTGGGCCAATTGGCGGTACGTCGTCGCCTCCGCTTTTCGTCCTGTCATGTCCGCTAGTACCGAGTAGCCACCTAACGCAAGAATCGCCTTGATCGATAAGTTGGCGTTGTGCGCAAGGTGACCGGCGAAATCGTCGGTCGAGAGCTGATTCCCTGGGTCCATTCCCTCCTTGCGAAGAAATTCCGCCCATTGCTGCAATTGCGGCCAGTAGCGATTCGAATAGTTAGCGTTGCCTTCGATTTTTGCCAGCGCCGCGAACATCAGCAGCATGTTGCCGCTTTCTTCCACCGGCATCTGATTCTCGATCGTTCTTTCGCCCCCTCCATAGACCTGGCCGTTGGCTTTCGGATACGTACCCAGATCGTGAGGCGCAAAGGGAAACCGCCACCGGCCGGTCTCGGTGTATTCCATCAATGGATCCAGTTGCGCTTTCAAAAGTGCCGGATTGAACAGCAGGAAGAAGGGTGAGGAAGGATAGATGACGTCTACGGTCGCAATGCAGCCGTTGCTGAAATTCTCTTTGGGAAAGAGCATTGGACGTCCATCTACGTCTGCTACAAGCTTATGGGCCGCAATCGTCTCGCGAAACGCGAGTTCCGCGACTACTGCATACGGTTCTCCTCCCACGCGGCGCAGATCTCGCCCAATTTCATCGTCGAATTGTCGGGTTTTCTGATCGAGGCTGCTGTACTCCTGTTCTGCCTTCTCCAGCAACTGCCCAATCGTCATCCCATTGCGCCGCCAGTATGGACGCATCCGGCGGTTCAGGAATTCGATGGAATAAACATCGTCGTAGGCGAGCAGCAAATGGCGCGATGACAAAGCGGCGCCCACCTGCCCGAGATCAAAAACCGAAGCCAGCTCGGTGCCACGATCGGCCCGTCGAGGCATGTCGATGTCGTCGAATGACAATGCCTTGCCTTCAGCGAATTGTGACACGACATCGTCGCTCAATTGCGTGGACACGCTCGCACCCGCCTGATCAGGCACCGCCAACAGCAAAGAACCCCAATCAATGCGAAGATCGTCGCCGGATTTTTGCAAGACCGGTTGTTCGAAGTCAGAGGCCCGTAAAACCGTTATTGCGTTGAGCCGCGAACGCGACCAAACAACCTCCTGTGTGCCGGCGTCGACGGCCAGGGAGGCATCTGCGGCGAACAACAATTGAACACTGTGCGGGGCGGCGTCCTGAGAATGCGCCGTCATGGTGATGTACGTGACGGGCCGCGACATCACGTCAGGGTTGCTCGGAAGCACGGGAGACAGGAAATCTACCTCCAGTGACACACCTTGTCCCGCAAATTGATAGGCCGAGTGCGTGGCTGTCAGCTTCAGACTCGTCTGCGGCAGTGCGGCCACGCCGCGGGGGAAGTCTCCCATCCAGCGAAACACGTTCCCGTCGATGCGAACCAGTCCAGTGAGGCGTTGCGCCTTGCCCGTCCAGTGGCGAGTGGGACCGCCGTTCAGATCATCCGTCGTGGACCAGACGCTGAAATAAGGATCATGCGTAACCAACGGAACCGCAGGCGGCCGAAATGTTTGCGCCAGAGCGAACGTGCCCAACAGCACGACCGCAGCCAGAATTTTTCTTGAAAGGCGGTAACGGCACATGGGGAATAATCCTCCTCGTCGGTTGTGGGACGCATGGGCGCCGTCCTCTGGAAACTACAAAGCTCTAGGGCAGAACTGTCCAATTCATGGAAATACGCCTGTAAACGTTTACTTCTCGCATTAATTAAAAAATTGGGATTGACTTGTCCACTCCATCCACGGGGCAATCGTATTCAATCATCGGAGTTCAACGGCCTTGAATGTAACGCTCAGAAATACAGGGTGACAATGGCAGCACTGGCGGCAGGCACACGAACCTGCCATTTATCTCGCGTTCTGCTGACCTCTTCTATTTGGGTAGGCTTCCATAAACCGGCGGAAGACACGCCTGCGCCCCCTAAAGTGACGCCGGACTTGCTCTCCAGTGTGGGCCCCAAGAGTCGAACCAGCGACCCCCTCCGAAAAGGTGCGGATGCACCTGCCTCCATGACCATCATCGCGTCGTAGGACGGCTCTTTATTAATAAGAGTGACAACGACACGGTCTCGGCCCGGCTGGGTTGCGTAAGTCTTGACGTTTTTGTCTCCGGTCTCGATAGTGCTCCCAATTATGCGTCCCGCGCCCGCCTGCGCAAATGCGAGCATGCCGTAGTACTCGGGCGCGGCCCAGTAATGCGCCTGCTCGTCGTCGCCGATCGGCGAGTACGAACTGATGAAGCCGCGTTGGTTGACCCCCGTTTCCATGTTCACACCAGCGCAGCCTGCGGATGCCAGCGTGAACATGAAGTCGAGCACCCAGAGAGCCGCGGCTAGCGTGTCGCTCACCCCGGGCCTGCCGCCGCCAGAAAACGAGTTTGTCTCACAGATGCGATAGGGTAAACCCCAAGACTCCGACGCGGCCGTCATGGTCGCGAGAATAGGACCGAGTTTTGGATCGGTGTGAAGAAGCTTTTCGATTGTGCTGGTTGGATTCTCGCCTTCGCGGTAGTAGTGGTGGGTCAGGAGCCTGATGTCCCTGCCTTCGTCACTTCCAAACTTTGTCACCCAATCGGTAGCGCCCGCCACGTCCGGCCCGGCGAAAGCAATATCAGGGATGCCCTTGCGAAGGGCGTCCCGCCAAGTGCGATACTCGCGCAGGTAGTCGTCATAGGCGTAGCCGGGTTGGCGATGAACTCCGCGAAACGGAAAGAGGTCTGGTTCATTGCCGATTTCAAAGCCCAGCAGATGCTTTTTGGTTGCCGCGGTAACGGCCTTCGCCTCTTGAATCGCGTTTTCCAGCGTGCCATTGCCGAGGTTCAGCCCCCAAATGAGTTTCCACCCGGTCGCATTGAGAAAGGTGCCAAGATCGCGCAGCACCGCCTGGTTGACGACTGACCCCCGCCTTCCGCTCAGGCGAAGAGACGGGCTGCCCGATTTCGTCGTACGAAGAATAGTCCGAAGTATTTCCACCGACGCGGATGACACCCTCTGTTCCCAGCGTTCGGACGAGTTGGACGTAGACCGCATTTTGGGCACTGAGGAGACCTGGGCGCGCTACCGAAGAAATCTCGTAGCCGAGACCAATGAAGTCCGGCGGGATAACCGCAAGCGTCTGCGCGGCATCGACTGTGACCCGTACTTCTGGTCCACTCGACGCGGCCTGGAGTCCGGCAGTGATGCTCGACTGAGCTATCGCGGCGGCAACCACACTAGTTGCCTGGCTCAGAAACTTGCGCCGGTTCATAGTTTTCGATCGAACAAATGGTGAATGGCCGAAACGATTCCGACAAACCGCAATCCCCCAGGATCTGTACCAAGTTAACGAATTTTTTGCCGTAGCTCCGCGACAAAGTCGTCGGCGTATTTCTGCATCGGTGTGCCACGGACCAATTCCGATGCTTTCTGGAGAGTTGCGATGGCCTCGGAGACATGCCCTTCGCTAGCGTAGGCTTCCGCCAACCGATAATAATATTGGAAGGTCGGCTTGCTGGTCGAGGAAATAGCGGTTTGGTATTCTGCCACGGCCTTCTCGAAGTGTTCGTATTGCATCTCCTCCATACCCAGAGCGAAGTGGGCATCCGCGGCAAGGGATCCTTTCCGCGCCTGGAATTGTTGATCGGCCTCCTCCGGCCGCTTCTGCAACTTCTCAAGAAGTGCCAGGGCTCGATTGGCGTCCGCCGCAGCCTCCGAGAGCCGTGCCGCCACTTCATTTGCGCTTCCCTTCAGCAACTTGGGTTGGGGCAGAACCAACGCCATAATGATCAAGGAAAAGGTGTTGTCAGGATCGAGCTCTAGGCTCTTCCGGCAATAGTGGACGGCTCCGTCAAGAACGTCGTTCTGTTGCTGGGCTTTGGCCGCTTCCGTATAGACATAAGAAAGGAGTGGACTGCTGGGGAATTTCTTCTCAAATGCATCCACCATTCGAAGGCGGCGATCAGGTGCGCCCTCGTTTTGAATCTCCTGCAAGGCCATGGCCTCCCCGGCTGAGGCGTGCACATCAACACCGGTCGGACTGGTCAAGAGCGCCCTCATGTGTGCCTTGCCGCTCGGTGTGACCTTCCAAACGTCAACGAGCAGCTCATCATCCGCCCCTGCTTTTCGCAGTTTTTTCGCGCTCTTTTCTTCCAGCTCAAAGGCAACACCTCGTTCAGCAATAGCGGAGGCTACCGACTGCGAATCGCTCTTTCTCTCCTTAATCAGTCGTATGACTTCATCCAGCGTCAGGGCCGAAGGGGCAGATTGAGCGATCGGAGCGGATTGATTCGATTGAGGATGAGGACAACGTGCAAGCAACGGGGAAACGAGGATTCCAACCAATAAGACGGCAACTCCAAGTTTTGTGAACACACTGCCATCCTGTATTGTATTCGGAATAGTTCCCAGCCTCTGGATAAAAGCCGGCCGCACGAATTCTCGTGCCAACCCTATGCGAGCGCACGCCACGACAGCTTACGTCCTTGGCACAAAAATAGCGGCAGGGCCCCCCTAAGGGATCCTGCCGCCGCGTGAGGGGACTCTTCGATGAAACCGCGGCTAAAACTCCAACCTAAGCCCGAACTGGACAGTCCGCGGGATATCGCACTGGGCAGAAACTTGCCCAAAGGTCGGATCGCTGAAGTTGGTATCCGGATTGCACCACAGATGGCGATTGAATATGTTCCCGATATTAGCCTCGAAACGTACATCAACTCGCTCAGTTATCGAGGTCATCTTGGCGATGGCGAAGTCCTCATTGAAATAGTGGGGACTACGAACGACTGGGTCGTTTTGCGAAGCGTTTCCGAATTGCAGCGGACCGGGGTCAGCCCATCCGCTCTTTACCAGATACTGTTCCCCAGGTCTGACACCGGACGTCTTTCCGTAACCAGACACCCCTGCTACCCGGTTCGGTCGCTTCAAGTTGGTGAAAAGGAACCCGCAGACGTCGCACGCCATCGTAATACTGAGTGGACGCCCCTCATCGTAACGTTGTGTGGCCGAGACCCTCCAGCCGCCGACGATTTTGTCCATCGGTCCGGTGAAGTTGTATTTTTTTCCTTTACCGAAGGGCAGCTCGTACGACCATGCGAGGATTAAGGACTGAGGAATATCGTCCCGGCTCAATGCCCGTCTGTCTGTAGCTCCGAGAAGCGGATTTTGGATCCCGGGGTCTTCCCCAGCGAGCACGTCTTCCGCGCCACTATTGATCAGCTTCGAATTGGTGTAAGCGATGCGTCCGAAGAGTCCGCCCGTGAACCTCTTGTCGACTTGGGCAGTGAAAGCATTGTAGGTGCTGTATCCGAACGGAACACTCAGGACGTTGAGATTCTGGAATTGGGGCCACGGGCGCAGAGCTTGGGCCACGTCCCCAGTGAACCCAGGGTAGGGCAACTTAATTCCGGCCGCGATCGCCGCCGGTGAATTGATGTCAGCCCCAAGAAGAGCAGCCCCCAACTTCAGGACGGACGGATTGTTCATGTTGTCCAGCAGTCCCAATGACGCGGCATTGGCAGGCAGCCGGGTCCCGTGATTGCCGGTGTAAGAAGCTCTAAACATGAGACTGGCGCCAACTTGACGTTCCACCGTCAGAGAGTAGTTCTGATATCTCGGCAGGTCATTTCTATTGGTGGTGATCCATGTCGGATTCCCGCCATTGGCCACGCTGGGATCAATGCTTGGGGGAAGCTTAATCGCAGAGTTCGGGAAGCCCGTGTCCCAATAGAAAGCGGGGGAGAAACCATTGGTGACATTGGGAACTGTTGGGTTGGTGGAGAAGCCGAGTTCGGCCGTGCCAGAAAACTGGTTGGCCGGGATACCTCCGTAATAGATTCCGTATCCACCCCGAATGGAGGTTGCATTGTCGATTCGATAGGCGAAACCAAGGCGGGGTCCAAAGGCATCGATCGGAGGCTTCTCAAAACATGTCTTCCCAGTCCGACCCGTCCCCTTGCCGGCGAAGATGACTGCCCCCAGGCGACCACCAGCCCCTGGATTCGGAGTGAGAGGGTCGAAGGTTGACTGGCTACCATGTGCCTCCGACAGACAGCCCTGGTAATCAAAGCGCAATCCGATGGTCAGGGTGAGGTTCTTGGTGGCCTTGAACTCGTCGTTGAACCAGGGAGAAAGGTATTGCTCGTTCTCCAAATGGCGGAAATTGACATTGAAATTGGCGTTGTCTACCTGTCCTAGTAGGAAGGAAGCGACAGGGTCTCCAGTTGCGGTCAACTGATTACCAGTCGAGTCCCAGCCTGCGGTTTCCCTATTACTGAAGTTATAGCTGCCCGTGGTATTCGAGTTACCGATGGTCGGAAATTGATGGTGCCGGTATTCGAAGCCGGCTTTCAGCGTGTGCTTGCCTTTCACCCAGGTAACGTCGTCCAGAAATTGCCAGCGGTTCGCGATACATCCCTCGGCAACGGTGTCGGCTTCGCCATACTGGGAATAGGGAATATTGGGACTATTAAGGAAAACATACGGCGCACCACCTGTGTCAACAATGGGCCCCACAAGTCCCAGGCGCGACACCCAGTGTTGGCCCGCAGAGATCGGTTTCGCGGGAAGAACCCATCGGTCGAACGAAAGAGTCGTATGGTTGAACAGATTGGGCTTGATGATCCAGTTGAACTGTTGATGCACAGTCCGCGTGGTGATGTCCTGGAAGAACCCCTGCCCGAAATACTTCGCTGGGTCCGAAAAATTGCAGCCCTGCGAGAAGTTTGCACACTGCCGCAACGACGGGCGGGTGTTGGCATTGACCGACGTCGACATGTTGAAATTGTTGCCGAACGCCTGGTCAACCCTCACGAACAAGGTCTTAGGGTTAATGTATTTGTTGCCTGAGGGCTGAAACGCATTATGAATAAGACCCGCCTGGTCAGGGGGAGGGATCAGGGGTGCAAGCTTGGCAGCGATCTGGCTCCGCAGAGGATCATTGGCAGGGATGATATTCGCCTGCCCCGCAATTGGCAATCCTGTCACCGGATCAAAGCCGTAACCGTCCCGCACGGGAATTCCGCCCACGGTCCTGCTGGTGGCGGGGTTGAAAATCTCTCCTGCGTAAATGGGCCGTCCAAGAACGTCGTTACCGATCGGGGTCGTGGTATTCAGGAGGAGGGGACTTGAAAAATCCCCCTGCAGGAAAGAGGTCAGAGGCGCGGTATTGCCGAAACTTGGCAAGGTCCCCTGGTTGAAGTAAAGCTGGTCTAGGTTGGCGAAGAAGAAGGTTTGGTGCTTCCGACCATCGTACACCTTAGGTATTACAACCGGCCCGCCGATTATAAATCCCCAATTCTCGTTTCGCGTGGGAGTCTTTGTCTTAATCAGCTCTCCGGTGGCGTTCAGGCCTTGATAGTTGTAGTAGTTGTAAGCGCTTCCGTGGAAGGCAGAGGTGCCCGACTTAGTGGTATATGCCACGAAGCCGCCGCTGGTGCGCCCGTACTGAGCGGAGAAATTATCTGTGACGATCTTCGTCTCCTGAACCGAATCAAAGGGGACAGAACGCTCCTGGGTATTGTTATGGTCGATGGCGCTGCCAAAGGAGGCTCCGTCTAGGTAGTTCTCCATCGCCATGGTCTGGCCGCCGTTCATACGCGACTGGAATTGGCTCCCACGGAAGATGGGGCAGCCGTTCGGCCGCATCGGAACATAGCCCGGCTGCGCGGCAAGGAGGGACTCGGCGAGTCGGATATCAGCACCCATCACGACTGGCAGGTCGCGGTAGAACTTCTGGCTCAGAACCTGCGTAACTTCCGGATTTGAAACGTTAATTTCAACGTTCGCTTCCTTTACCTCCACCGTTTCCGTCACCTGCCCGACGTCCAGCGCGGCATCCAGCCGAATGGTTCCGGTGGCAACCGCTACGGCGGGGGCCACGAACGTCTTAAACCCTGCCTTCTCCACCTCCACCTTGTAGTTGCCGAGAATGAGAGGTGGGGTTGTGTAATTGCCCGCCGATGAGGTCTCCACCGCGACTTTGTCGCTCGTGGCTACATTGGTGACGGTGACCATCGCCTGCGTAACAGCGCTGCCCGTTTTATCGGTTACAAGCCCAGTGATAACACCTCGGTCCTGACCTTGACCGAAAAGCAAACCTGCAAGGGCCAGAACCGAAAGACTTGTCAGAACAGTGGAGAAAAACACGCAATGACGCTTCATTTTACGGCCTCCCGTCTTGGGGTCACCGTGGCAGCATTTGTTGGAGGAGCCACACTCCCCGGCTCGAACGCCATTACACAACAATTCCCTCTGGGCACCATCTTCCGGACGACGCTTGTCATGTAATCGCTTACAAACGTCGTGATCCTTATATTCTCTCCTCGGCAAATCCCGCAATCCCTCGTTTCGACTCTTCTTGGGTAATACATTTGTACTAGGTTGACTTTAGGGTGTTTGACTTCGCAGAAGTTGCATTCTTGGGCTCAACGAATTGTCGATACGATTTTCGCTGATGCGGTTACCGGATCGATCCCCGACCGCGATTCACGGTCGCCGAAACGGCAAGGTCCCCCCTTGGCGTGGAAGATCCAGGAGACGAGAAGAGAACTCTGCTACCGTTTGGTGACCCACCGTCGCCGCGTTTGGGCTTTTTCCGAACGTTGCGCTTGAGCTTTTTCTGAACGGCTAGGGCGCGAGCGGCCTCATTGGCCTGAAAGTCAAGAGCTCGGATTGCACGGAGAACTCGGGTCGTCGTGGATGGAGATACCCTGGCGGCACCCGTGATCACCCGCGACACGGTCGCGGTGGAAACAGACGCTCTCTTGGCAACCTCTCGAATCCCCATGTCTTGTCTACACCCGTCGAAAGCACGTTCTGGACGACAAGATCGTGCCGGCAGTTCCTTCTCAAACTTCCCCTACTGTCCGAAGATGATTGGTCAGGTTCAGCCTGCGGTCGAATACCTGAACCTACAATCGACCACATTTCCTGTTTTTTAATAGTACAAATGTCTTAGTTCTTGGCACTCGACATTGTCCCGTTACACCGAGTGTGGCCGACTCACACTTTGATCACGTGCGCTTGATTTCGGATGCGCGGCAAACAGGAGAACAAAAGCAACTAGTTCCGGTCACGCGTAAATGTTTGCATCGCTTATTCTGGCGCGGAGTATAATGCGCTCGCGAGACCGCAATGAGAGTGGCGCCAGACAGGCCGATTCGCGTACTGATCGTTGACGACCATGTGGCGATACGCGTTGGCCTGAAGAGCATGCTTGAGGCCCAAGGTGGTATCGAGGTGATGGGGGCAGCGGCAAGCGGCTTTGAGGCTCTGGTATGTCTTGCTGCGGGCATTCCGGACATCATCTTGGTCGACCTTCGAATGCACGGCATGAGCGGGTTTAGTCTGATCCAAGAAGTGCGGCAACGGTACCCTGCAGTCAACATGATTGTCCTCACGAGCTATGAGACTGACGAGGATATCTACACTGCGGTCCGCGCAGGTGTGCAGGGATACCTTTTGAAAGATGCGCCGGAGCAAGAACTACTGGATGCAATCTTTGCCGTTTACGCCGGAGGCCGTTACTTTCCCCCACACATCGCGTCGCGACTTGCCGACCGACTTCAGCGGTCCAGCCTTTCGCGTCGAGAGCTCGAGGTATTAGGGATGCTATCGAAAGGGTTAACTAACAACCAAATAGCTAAAGCTCTCTATATAAGCGGTCACACAGTTCGATGCCATGTAGCTAGCATTACTGACAAACTGAAAGTATCTGATCGAACAGAGGCAGTAACAGTAGCGTTCAAGAATGGAATCATTCAGTTGGAGTGACTGGAGCCGGTCTCGTGGCTATCTGTCTGCCTCGAAATTCTCGGAATGTCTCCAGTCTTCGATGAAGCTACAACTCTTGCGCCAGTCTAGTGGATTAATGGACAATCATCTCCGCCATTCGTGTAGCGGACAACAAGTAGTACGTCTCATTCTTCTTTTTTTCTTTCTCCTGTTTTCTACTAGCTGCGCAAAGCAACTTCGAACAATAGCATTTCTCCCCAGGGACACTGCCGATGATCTTTGGGAGCCAGCACATAAGGGAGCCATGAACGCGGCGCGCGGGAGCGGATTTAAGATTTACTGGAACGGGCCGACGCGACCCGATGATTTCCAAAGGCAGATTTTGCTGCTTGATCGTGCGATTCGCCGAGGCGATCAAGGCATCGTGATCGCTCCGGGCCAGTCACTGGCTCTGATGACGCCCGTGCTCCGCGCGATTTCCGCTGGCGTGCCCACGGTAGTTCTGGGTTCCCCACTCCCCATGCCCGCAGCCGGCACACTGTCTTACGTGCTCAACGACGAGGATGAGGAGGGGAGCATCGCTGCTGCGCGGTTGTGTGAGCGATTGCACGGAAGGGGGATGATCGCTGTGCTAGGAGTAGATCCGAGCACTCCAGGCTTAGTTCATCGCCTGCACGCTTTCCAAACGGCAATACACCGGCAATGTCATGACATTGCGATAGTCGCGGTTCGCATGGGATCTGAGGACGCAGGTCAAGCTGAACACACGGCGCAAGAGGTCTTGGCCAGTCAACCACAATTGAACGCGATCTTCGCATTAAGCGGAGCAGCGACATCAGGTGCGTTTCGTGCTCTACGGGATGAACACAAGAGCCAACAGGTACTGCTTATCGGCTGTGACCAGCAGTACGGGCAACTCTACTATCTAAGCCAGGGCGCGATTGATTCCATAATTGCCCAGGACACCTATCAAATGGCAGACCACGCGATCAAGATGATCATTGCCCAGACGAATGGTCAAGGTGTGCCTCGTCTTGTTTTTGTAAAACCCGTTCTGTTAACCCACGACAACCTATACGAACCGCAGTTTGCGCCCCTTCTCACATACTGGAGATCCGCGTCTTGAGCGCAAGGAACCTAGCGTCAGGAAGAGCCATACTTACGGGCTTGAGCCTGTGTGGTGTCATGACGCTTGGATTGCTTCTCTTATGGCGGGCATCCGGGTATCGCCAGTTGCCCTATCACGACTCATTCTCTGTGGGCAAAGCAGATGAATGGGAGAGTTATGACGGTACCTGGAGAGTCGTTGACGGCGCGGTTCGCAATGATTCAGACGCTCGCGGCTCGAAATTCATGACCGGCTCTCCCAAATGGACGGACTATTTGGCTGAAGCGGACCTTCAACTTCTGGGAGATAGAGGTGATGCTGGGCTGATAGTAAGGTCAACAGACGAAGAGCAGGGTGTCGATTCCTACAGCGGGTATTACATAGGGTTGCGCGCACAGGATGGATTTCTGATTGTTGGACGGGCTGACCATGGGTGGTCAGAGTACCAGGATTCACGAATGCCCGGGGGAGTACAGCCTTTCCATTGGTACCATCTAAGAGTTGTGTCATTTGGGTGCTCTCTCGCGGCATCGGCAGTCGACCCAAGTACAGGCGCAACCACAACTGTGACTCTCAAAGAGGATCAGGATTCATGTGCCTCCATGGGCCGCATTGGGTTGAGATCATTGGACACCGGAGGAATTTGGAAAAATGTCCGCGCTGTTTCCGCCTCGATTAACGATCTGACGAGCCTGGTAGGGGGACACGACATTCCCGCATCCAAGTTGGTGCCTCTGTCCATCAAGCAAACACTTGAAGTTCGTAAGGGTACGATTACGTCGCCGGAACGTCCGGCAACTGGACAGGAGGGTTTCAGTCCAGTCGGACCGTTGAGGAACCTCCTCTTGGAGGCACCCAATCAGATTTCGATCTTATCCGCCCGCGGTGTGGTAATTCTGACCGAACCGGTCTTGTACATCCAGGATTCCACTGGGGGCGTTTCAATACCAAACGCCAAAGGCCCACTTTTGAAAGTTGGGGATGAAGTCGAAGCTACTGGAACGGTCGAGCCACACGACTTTAGTGCTAGTCTGGCGAATGCTACTGTCCGTCTCCTGTGGGCCGGAGTACCGGACCCCCCTTTGGCCGTCACAATTTCTCAAGCAGCAACAGGGGTCTTCGACGCGCGCTTCGTCGAATTAGAGGCCTATCTTGACGGGATTGACGAGGCGTCCGATAAGAACTTGATTCTTAGCCTGCACAACGGCGATCAGCGCTTCCGGGCAATCCTCAAGGGTTCGTTGGGCAGTGTAGCGCGAACATCTCTGGCTCAACACAGCCTACTGCGGGTTCGAGGTGTTTGTTCTACTCTGTCAGAATACACCAGCAACCGCACCCCATTTGTCCTGCTTCTTCGTTCGATGGACGACATAGAACGGGTCGCGGGCCCGCCTTGGTGGAGTGCTCGGAATCTTATCGCAATGGTCGTGGGCGCAACTTTCGTCTTGCTCCTCGCGTACTTGTTCTATATTCGCGCCGAACACTGGAAGCTTCGCGCCGTAATCGAGGAACGACAAAGACTGGCTCACGAGTTACATGATACTCTCGCCCAGAGTTTTGCCGGAATCGGTTTCCAGCTTGGAGCAATCCGTAAACGACTGCCGACGAGTCTTCATGCGCTCCATAGTCAGCTCGATGTTGCGTCACAACTGGTTACGCAAGGCCATCAGGAAGCAAGGCGCAGTATTTCCACTCTCCGTCCAAACTGTATCGAGTCAATCGAACTGCTGCCCGCTCTAACTCGCTCGGCTGCGGTCATGGTTTCGGATGACTCAGTTGAGGTTGAAGCTTCTACAAAAGGTAGATACCGCCAAATACCCCTGAAACTCACTGACGTTCTCTTCCGAGTCGGTCTCGAAGCCATTGCTAATGCTGTCCGGCATGCTCGTGCGAATCACATCAAGGTGACCGCAGAATACACTATCCATGCACTGACCCTTACTATTGAAGACGATGGAATTGGGTTCGTGCTGGACGAAGTTTCGGACAGTTTCGGGTTGCAAGGCATGAAGAAGAGGCTGGAGAGCGTCGGCGGTTCGATTCAGGTAAGCAGCGAACCGGGTACTGGAACTCGAATTGAAGCCGAGGTCCCGCTTCCGCGCTTGTATCGGTTCGGCCTCCCTTATTTTGGCCGAGGACCTAAGCAGTCGCAAGAGGAGTCACCTTTTGTGACCACACCACCCCGATCTCGATAACGTCGTCGATTCGCGCGCTCTTGCAACACTCTCACTGTCTGATGCCCCCAACATTGCAACGAAATTGAGTCGTCATAATAGTACAGATGGCCTATGGAAGGCATAGGACTTCCAAAGGTACACTGCCTTGCAGTCCGAAAGACGGCCAAGGATGTTGATACAAGCCCTCAATTCGAACTTGCTTCGAATTTGCTTTCCGGTAAATAGGGTTGTGACGCACTACTGCAGAACCATTCAGGATATGCAGCTGGGAACCACACTTTTCTGAACGCCGTGCTCGGTATTTCCCATCAGAGGAACGTAAAACATCGGAGGGCATTTGGATGCGATCAAACTCGGTAGTACTTACTGTGTTGCTGGTGTCAATGCTGCCCGTGTCGATGTACGCCAACATTCAAAGATGGTCTGAGGTGCAGGCAAACGCGTGGTATTCGGAAGAGCCCTGGCTGGTGGGCAGTAATTTCGTGCCCGCAAACGCTATCAACCAGCTTGAGATGTGGCAGGCAGACACATTTGATCCGCAAGAGATTGATAAGGAGCTCGGATGGGCGGAAGAGCTGGGTATGAACACCATGCGTGTTTTTCTGCACGACCTCCTTTGGCAGCAGGATGCGCCAGGTTTTCAGCACCGGATCGATGTGTTTCTACAAATCGCCGACAAACATCATATCCGCCCCATGTTTGTCTTGTTCGATTCCTGCTGGGAGTCGACACCGAAGCTGGGGCCGCAGCATCCGCCGATTCCAGGGGTACACAACTCGGGATGGGTGCAGAGCCCGGGGGAACCTGCGCTGCAAGACTCTTCGCAGTACCCAAGACTGAAAGCGTATGTGGAGGGCGTGGTGGGTGCGTTTGCGAATGACAAGCGCATTTTGGCATGGGATGTGTGGAACGAGCCGGCGGGAAGAAAAGAAGTGATCTCATTGCTGCCACAGGCGTTCGAGTGGGCACGCCAGGCGAACCCTTCGCAACCGCTGACAAGCGGTATTTTTCAGGACAACTTCACGCCAGGGGACAAGCCTACGCCGGTGACAGCAATTCAGATCGCCGAGTCGGACGTAATTTCATTTCACAACTATTCCTGGCCCGAGAACTTCGAAAAGGAAGTAACTGGGCTGGAGCAATACCATCGCCCCTTGTTGTGCTCAGAGTACATGGCAAGGTCGATGGGCAGTACATTCGACACGATTCTGCCGATTGCAAAGACGCACCGTGTCGCCGCCATCAATTGGGGATTCGTCGCGGGCAAGAGCCAGACATATTTGCCTTGGGACTCCTGGGATCGACCATATATGAAGACGCAGCCGTTGGTGTGGTTCCACGATGTGCTACACGCAGACGGGACGCCGTATCGGAAACGCGAGGCTCAGATTCTTCGCCAACTGACAGGCAAGAGCTTGAAGACGACAACCAACCAAAGGCACCGTGCATCTCCAGGTGCACTCGCTGAAGTCCGGGAGCGCGTACACAACCTTGGGTTGCTGTGCAGCACCCCGTTCAGGGGTGACGTGTCACCCTCCAGCCGCTGCGTAGCAACGTCGTCTTTCGACGGGCACGGCACAGGGACAGAGACGCCGCCCAGAGGCCGTAACAGCACGCCAGTCCACCGGCAGCCCTCAGGCTCGTCGCAGGACTCCATACAGGCCACCTACGGGCGGTCTGTGTGGGCTTCTAAGGGTTGGAGAGCTTAGGTCGTTGGGAGCGACGTGTATCAAGCGACTTAAGGCTTGGGGAAACGCTGCCCCCCCACTCTTCTGTACCAATCGAAATCAGAGTTTTTGGGTTTTGGGTCATTTTGGGTCACATCCGAACGGGTCATGCACGGCCCGGAAAAGATCGGCAGGCGACAAGCCTGGCGGCGGCTGCCGTTTCGCGATCGCCTGCTCCAGCGCCGTGATCGCCAAGCGGCTGGCGAGCGTTCGACCCAACGCCCAGCCCACCACCTTGCGAGAAAAGCCATCTAGAATCACCGCCAGATAGACGAACTCGGTTTTCAGCCGAATGTACGTGATGTCCGCTATCCAGAGCTGATCGATCTCCGTTAACTTCATTCGACTGGCCAGGTTGAGATAGACCTCCAGCTTGTGATCAGAATCCGTGGTCACCACGAACTGTCGCGGCTGTACGGCCAGCAGGTTATCTTCTCGCATAATCCGTGCCACCCGTTTGTGGTTCACCACCATTCCCCGTCGCCGCAGCTCCGCCGAGATCCGCCGATAACCGTAGCGGCCGCGATGTTCAACCGCGATCTGCTGAATCGCAGACCGCGCGGCCATCTCTTCCTCGACCGGCCTTTGCTCCTGCAGGGAGCGATAGAAACCCGCCCGACTCACAGGAACTAACTGACACATGCGCTCGATACTCAAGCTGCCTTGCCCCGACATCACTTCCCGAATTTGGTCGTAGATGTCTTCTCGCCAGAGTTCCTGCTCCGCTGGCGTCGAGCCTCTATTTTTTGCAAGGCACCTTTGAAAAAATCCATCTCCATCGTCTTCTCCGCCAGCAGCCGCTTCAACTGACGGACCTGCTGGCGCAGTTCAGGCGTGCTCGGTACCGGTTCCTGCCCATGCTCCAACGGCTCCAGTTGATCGCGCCACTTATACAGAAGCCGCCGATGCAAACCCAGTTCGTGCGCCAGCGCCACGATGTTGTCGCAGCTCTTTAGGCGCTCCACCACCATTCGCCGAAACTCCTTCGGGTACCTTCTCGTCTCTTTGCCACTCGCAGATTCCTTTCTCTGCAAAGTGTGCCTTCCTGAGTGTCTCAGTTTAAGGGGTCAGTCCAGGCGGTCAGTTGTGATCGGGTTTCATAGCCGTGCTCAAGCGTGGCCGACTGATGGGCCGTCAATCGTTTGACTCACGGCTAGTGAGACTGGAGTGCCTGGAGCACGCCAAGATCCACAAGACAGAAGCCCCGACGGGATTGCCCGCCTATTGAACTATGTGGCGCTGACTGTCTACAAATTTGACCACAGTGCTGTAGACGGAAATCCAGAAGTGCGCTTCAAGTGCTTGAGAATATTGGTCGGGGCGAGAGGATTTGAACCTCCGACCCCCTGGTCCCGAACCAGGTGCTCTACCAGGCTGAGCCACGCCCCGACTGTTGGTTAGTCCCTGAAGAACAATAGTCTACGCTGCGCTCGCTTTGGGCTGCAAGTGGCGCGAATTGGGACCATTGGGACCAAACTGCAAATCTTCTGCCGTCTTTCCCTATGGAAATAGTCCCACGTTAGCAGCGACCTGCGTACGATAGTCATCTTGGAAATGCGTGAACCGAGATGTTGTTCGCAAGTTCGAATGTCCAACCCATTCCTTCACCAAATCGCCTGGAACTCCGCTTGCTTGGAGCACCGAGACACGCCCGTTGGCTGCGGGCGCCTTCTTCCGATCCCCCAGTTCGATCGCAAATGCTCAGGCCGCAAAGAACTTCATGCGAACCGTCAATTCAAACAACCCCTTCTCTCATCGAGAAACCTTCGCCCGTTGAGCCGCTTGATTGGGAGGAGCTTGTCAGCGAGGACACAATCTTGGCGAAGGGCGCTCTAGATGTGTTGGGCGATATACTTAGCGGTGCAACGGCGGGATTTATTGTAAGTCCTTGTATGGTTATAACGTACGTTCTAGGTGTCATCAATCGAACGTCAGCTGTTGGTCTTTTAGGCTAACGCCTCAGAATACTCTTCCCGCTTCTTCCCGAAGTATTTATCCGCGTCAATGCACTGCTTCCGCAGTTCCTCTCGCTCAAACTGCACAGCAAGGGCGATCGCCTTACCGTAGTTTTTCCCGATCCTCCAGAAAGTATTTTCCGCCCGACTTCGTACCGTCAATCAGTTCGGGGCGGTACGCCTCGCGAAGCCGAGCGGCAACCTCCGGATCACTCGTTTCGAATACAGGGACAGGTTTCTCTTCGGCTTTCCTTTTCTGTGCAGCTTTCACATCCTGCTCTGCGCGCTCCGCTGCCTGACGGCGTTTTTCTTCCTTCTCACGGTGGCAGGCCAGCCGAAAACATCTGTTTCTGGCGGCGGAAAAGCACTCAAATCCGTATTCCAGGCAAAGAGCTTGCAAACGGGCCGGCAGGAAGGTTTTGCGGAGCAGGTCAGGTTGCGAGATGCCCCGTTTTGCGAACAGATGAATTACAACCGAGTCGCCCGTGACTTCGGGGGCGATCCCAAGAAGCATTGATGACTGGCTGTGGACAATGGCACTTCTAATGTGGCCGAACTGCCCGATTCGCCAAGATTTGCTCCACCAAAATGGCGGCAAATCTCCCTTCTCTGGTCTCTGCAACTCACGCGTAGACTGGTTTACGAATTCCGAGTCTACACAACAGCATGTTGTTCGTTACGCCTAGTGAAAACGGAAGCTGTAACACAGGGAAACAAGATGATTCGCTACGCTATTCTTGAGGCCCCATCAAATCTTGGTTTACGACCCACTGGCGTTGAGAATTCGCCGGCGACTCTTCTGGAGTTAGGCTTGGGACAACGCTTGAATGCGAGATGTGCAGGTCGGGTTGAGGTGCCAGCCTACAATGTCGTTCGAGATCCGCAGACGCACATGCTCAATCCAGAGCATATTGCTGACTACGCTGTCGCTCTCGCAGATGCCTTAGAGCCTATCTTTATACAAGGAGAATTCCCAGTTGTATTGGGGGGTGATTGCAGCATTCTATTGGGAAGTCTGTTGGCGCTCCGGCGGCGGGGTCGCTATGGATTAATTTTTTTGGATGGACATTCCGACTTCTGGACACCGGAGGAGGATGCTTATGGCGAAGCGGCGTCGATGGATCTAGCGCTTGTAACCGGACGGGGACCCTCTGTCGTCACCAATCTGGAGGGCAGAAGGCCGCTCGTCCAAGTGGAAGACGTGATCGCTGTCGGAATGCGCGACAATGAATTTGACCTCGATTACCTTAAACAGAATGGTGGACTATCGATTCCTTCCGAACTCGAAATGATTACGCTCGCGGATATCAGACAGGCTGGATTTGAAAAAGCGATGGCAAAGGTAGCCAAGTTCTTGGCACGCGACGAGTTGGACGGGTTCTGGATTCACCTTGATGTCGATGTTTTGGAGGATACGATCATGCCAGCAG
>Ga0207112_1027_pt1 | contig 38019 bp, 37 predicted proteins | sample Alteio_BWMinHeat_72_FD_153549 | JGI IMG/M metagenome (GOLD analysis project Ga0207112, IMG submission 153549) | Enriched cells from forest soil in Barre Woods Harvard Forest LTER site, Petersham, Massachusetts, United States -... | ecosystem: Environmental > Terrestrial > Soil > Temperate forest >...
AGCAATAAGCTACAACTTCATTTGAATTTCAATTTAGGAGATTTGCGAAAGTCAGATCAGTTCAGCGATTCCACCGGTCATAAGTATCCTGTCAATATAAAAAGTAACCTCACTCGTCTTGGTGTCGCTACAGAACTTTCACTAAATAAAAGATTAAGAATTCAAATTGGCCCTGTATTCAACTATCTAAAAACAAACTTGGCCATCGACTCAATAGCGAGCAATTTTCGTATATATGATGGTAACAGAGATCAATCATTTTATACCGTCAAGTCTCCTTATTTAATTTCTAATAACTACTCAAGTGCTTCTAATTCAAATCAGAAAATTTGGATTGGGCTGCAGGTAAGCATGCTGTATTTAATAAATTTTTAATGCAATGATGAGGGTAAAACCTCCGATTGGTGTTTTATCTGCAAGAACGGTGACTCCGTTTGAAATAAATTACCATTAAAACCAATTACTTGTTATGAAAAAAATTCTTCGGGCACCAGCAATTTTTCTTCTATTGCCGACTGCCTGTGATAAAAACCAAGATAATATTGATCCATCTGAGGAAAAACTTTTAGGGATGGTTTTGAAAACTCCGACCAAACCAGCTCAAGCCTTATTCTTTTGAAAGACGGTCGTGCCATCAATGCAGTTTCTGGGTTCAATCCAAGTTCAGTAAGAGCAGGAAATAAGTTTATGTTATCATTTGAACCAATCGCATCAGCTGGTAATAGACTATTGAATGTTCATGTTAAAAGTTTTACCAGCGCAACCGATTCAACTTTTACTACACCACCAGTCGCACTCGACTCGGTTATATTAAATACACTTCTTCATGGGTCATTAACTGGCACATTTTCTTATGCTACTGTTAGCAATTCCAACGTAGGGGACACCACAAAAATAACTGGCCCAGCTGCAATTACATTTGACGCTAGTAATGATACTTCAACACCATCATCTAATGGATATCCCTTAGGAGGGTCTGGAACTTTTAGGACGGGAATAAATGGAGGGTTATTCGTTTATTTTGATAACATTCAAAATTTCCCCGCAAATACAAATCAAGGTTTATTTTAAAAGCGGCATATAATTGCGCTGTGTTTGATACCTATTTAGCCATGTGGACCTACACTAATAATTCCTACTCCAGCTATCTGTTAAACAAGTAATTTAACATATCGAATTTAGACTCCACTCACAATCAACATTGAAGTGGAGTTATTTTTTTATCACATAACATAAGTTGTATGCGGGTTCTCTTCGTATTGACGTGCACCATTATTGAGTTCTTAGTTAAATTAAGAATCGAGGCGGGCAAAAAAGGAAATGAATCCGATTCAGAAATGCAAGGAGATAATTAAACAGCCTAATTTGAAAACTCACAGAAAAACTACACAATTATTGACATTCACATTCATTATTGCCTTTGGAATCATAGTGACATCAATTACATGTCTATTTATCACTGTTGGTGTTCTTTATGCTCTGTTAACGGAATCAATAAGCTGGCGTATCAGTGGGCGCAGAAAGTAGAAAAGAAATGAGCCCCTTTTTTGAACAAGGGCAACTGTTTTAAGTGGGCTTAAAAATCACTTCTTTCCAATCGCATAATACAAAATCGGTCCAAGGATCGGAAGAAAGATAACCGCAATTATCCAGAGGATTTTCTTTTCCTTGTCTTTGTTGCTATTGATGATATCAATCACAACCATGACATCGATAACTAAAATGATTAAATAAATAAACCTACCCATAAAATTAATTTTTAGTTGGCGTCCAAAATTTTAAAGAGTTCGTCAAGATTAGGTGTCACCACAATTTCTGTCCTTCTGTTCTTTTGTTTATTCTGGGCATTGTCGTTGAGAGCAACTGGAGAATATTCGCCCTTCCCTGCCGATGTAATCTGAGTAGGTGACATACCTCCTTTTATCAATATTCTTGTTATGGATGTCGCACGCAGTACGCTTAGATCCCAATTGTCTTCAAAGTGCTGTGAGCCTTTAGAAATTGGTACATTGTCTGTATGGCCCTCTATCATCACATGAATATCCTTCTGATCTTTAAGAGCCTTTGCTAATTGATGTAATGCTCCCTCCCCTTTCTTATCCACCACTATACTGCCCGATGCAAACAGCAACTGCTCAGCCAAGGATACATACACTTTACCATTTTTTACTTTCACGGTAAGGTCATTTTCTTTAAAGTTCAGCAACGCATTGCTGATCCTGTTTTTCAGGTCTTGAACTGCCTTGTCTTTTTTTGCGAGCACGTGTTCCAATTCCTTTACGTTTTTCTCACGTTCGGCCAAGCTATTGCCGAGTGAATCGTTTTGCTTTCTTGTTCTTTCAAGACTTGATTGTATTGCCAACAATTGGTCTCGTTGTTGAGATAGGTCTTGGTTAAGCTTACCACTTTTGTTGAGTGAAAGTTTGTAGTTAGCATTTAATTTATCATACTCACTGTTAAGATCAGATAATTTCTTATTGTTAGTCAGAATATTCTGGTTAAGGTCAATTGAATCTTGCTTTAATTTCTTCAATGACTCGTTTAATTGTGCGATAAATGCATTTGCCTGATCAAGTTGCCTTGATTTATCCGAAAGCTCACCTTGAGCTTTTACTTTTTGAGCAAGCATATCATCAAATTTTTTCTTGCTAACGATACAGGAGGCGAAAATTATAGAGAGAACAAAAGAAAAAATTATTCGAGTCATAGTTTTAAAAATTTGTCAAACAAATATCTAAAATTAAATACTACTTTACATTACGAATTAAATATCACTCACATGAAAGGCATGCTCAAACCTGGATCATTCAAAGACAAGACGATAATCATCACCGGAGGAGGAACAGGGCTCGGTCGTTCCATAGGCAAACACTTACTTGAGCTTGGCGCCAATTTAGTGATCACAAGTAGAAAAAAAGAAGTCCTTGACAAGACCGCTGTTGAACTGGAACAACAAACGGGCGGTAAAGTATTGGCAATAGCCAGCGATGTGCGCAAATACGAAGAAATTGATAATGTGATTAAAGAAACTGAGAATAGATTTGGCAAAATAGATGCAGTTCTCAACAACGCTGCCGGAAATTTCATTAGTCCAACAGAACGGCTTTCACATCGTGCATTTGATATTATTGTTGATATCGTATTGAGAGGATCCTACTACACAACTCTTGCAGCAGGAAAAAACTGGATCGCCAAAAAACAACCGGGCGTTTTTCTAAATATAGTAACAACTTATGCTTGGACAGGGTCCGGTTATGTGGTCCCATCAGCTTGTGCAAAGTCAGGCGTACTCGCGCTTACGCGTTCACTCGCAGTGGAATGGGCGAAGTACGACATTCGCAGTAATGCAATTGCTCCCGGTCCTTTCCCGACTGAAGGTGCCTGGAGCAGACTACTCCCTGGCGATCTTGTAAAAAAATTTGACCCAGCACAGCGTGTTCCGTTAAAGCGCGTTGGCGAGCATCAGGAGCTGGCCAACCTTGCTGCTTACTTATTATCAGATTATTCAGCCTACGTCAACGGGGAAGTTATTACTATCGATGGGGGAGAATGGCTGAGAAACGGTGGCGAATTCAGTCATCTCGAGATGATTCCAAATGAAATGTGGGACATGCTGGAAAAGACACGGGGAAAATAAATTCAGAACTTTGAAGAAAATTGGTTGTTTGGTTATTCTCCTCTTCGTTTCGAGAATTTATCTGTATAGTCAGCCTAACTGCAAACTCAAAAAAGATCAGGATAGCATAAAAGTTTATACGTGCCATACTGATACATTTCGATTCAAATCAATTATTGCAGAGTTTACGATAAATACCACTCTTGATCAGCTTGCCGGTATTGCTCTCGATATACCTAACTACACAAAATGGCAATACAATACAGTGGAATCAAATGTAGTGACAAGAATTTCAGAGTATGATCAAATTTACCACACCGTGATAAAAGCACCTTGGCCAGTAACTGATCGCGACATGGTTGTGAATATTAAAGTTAAATATGATAACGATAATCAAGGTATGACCATAACAACAGAAAGCAAAAAAGGAATTCTTCCTGCTAAAGTAGGATTTGTAAGAGTCCCCTCCTCGCGCGGATTGTGGATTGTGAAGCAAATAAATAAGAATCGACTTCACGTTAAGTATACCATGCAAATCGATCCGGGTGGCTCTGTGCCAACATGGTTAGTCGATTGGGTCTGTGCACAGGCTCCTTACCAATCGTTTAAAAGTTTGAAAACAATATTTGAAGGGAAATAAAAAAAACAGAATTAACTGATTACTTGTTTTTCGATGAGAAGCATCAGGATGTGAATAATCTTGATGTGTACTTCCTGAATTCGATCGGCATAACCGTGATGTGCAACACGCAATTCTATATCTGCCAAAGGTGCAAGTTTGCCGCCATCCTTGCCGGAAAGAATAATGACCTTCATTCCTTTTTCTTTAGCTGCCTCAGCAGCCCGAATGATGTTCATTGAATTGCCACTTGTACTGAGTCCGAGCAATACATCACCTTTGTTCCCCAGTGCTTCTATATAACGTGAAAAAATAAATTCATACCCATAGTCATTGCTTACGCAAGAAATATGGCTTGGATCTGAAATACAAAGTGCGGGAATCGCCCTGCGATTTTCACGATAGCGGCCGGTAAGTTCTTCTGCAAAATGCATTGCATCACAATGAGAACCTCCATTGCCACAAGAAATAATTTTCCCTCCTTCATTTATTGAATCAGCAATTACCTTAGATACCTGCTCGATCAATAATAAGTTATGGTCATTACCCATGAACTTATCTAACACATTGGCCGCTTGCTTGAACTCTGATACAATTAACTCACGAAATTCCATGCGTTCTATTTAGTGTCTTTCACATCGTTTTTAACGAGGAAAAATTCGATCGTAAATAAAACCAAACCAATAAACGCGCCATACTTGAACAATGAAACTTTGTTCAGTAATGTATAGATATAACCGTCTTTAAACTCAACAATGAGCGTAAACAAAAACACTAATAAATGGTAAGCTCCAAAAATTGATAAAAAGACGATTCTGCGAGTATTCATGAGATTTAATTTAAGTTCGCAAACTTAGTTTTTTTGAAATTATGCAAAAATGCAATTGCTACCAAAACCTTGCATGGGTTTATGATACATTACGTGGTTTTTTGAATATCCACCAGCTTTTTGTATAAACCATTCTTGTTGTTCAAATAGTCGTGTGAGCCTCGTTCTACAATTTGCCCTTGATGAATGACCAGTATTTCATCTGCATGTTGTATTGTACTCAGACGGTGTGCAATGACCAATGAAGTCCTGTTCTTCATTAAATTAAATAATGCTTCCTGTACCAGTTTTTCCGATTCGGAATCTAATGCTGACGTTGCTTCATCCAATATCAATATAAGAGGGTTCTTTAATACTGCTCGTGCAATACTCAATCGCTGTCGTTGACCTCCAGAAAGCTTCGAGCCTCTTTCACCGATGAATGTTTGGTACCCATTTTCCGTCTGCATTATAAAATCGTGAGCATTGGCAATCTTCGCTGCCTGGAATACGGCCTCTTCGCTCATCTGAGGATTTCCAAAGGCAATATTATTGAAAATGGTATCATTAAATAAAATCGATTCCTGGGTAACCACTCCCATTTGTTTACGCAATGATTCGATCTCGTAATTTCTAATTGATTTTCCATCGATGAGTACGTCTCCATCAGTAGGATCATAAAAGCGAGGAACAAGGTCGGCTAACGTTGATTTGCCTCCTCCCGATGGTCCAACAAGAGCAATTGTCTTTCCTTTTTCAACGACGAGATCAACATTGTGCAAAACCAGTTCAGAATCATACGCAAAAGAAACATTTTTGAATTCAATTTTATTCTCAAAACTTCTCAATTCAATTGCATTGGGCTTATTTTGAATTGCCGGTTGACTATCGATCATTTCAAAAATTCGCCTCGCGGATGCGGTCCCTCGTTGCAATGAGGTGATGCCGTTGGAGAAATTTTTTGCGGGCTGTATGATCATAGAAAAGATGGCGAGGAAGCCTAAGAAGACTTCGGGTTCTAATGTCGAGTTTACACTAAGCACCATGTTACCACCAAAGTAAATAATCCCAGCGATGATTAACACACCTAATATTTCAGAAACCGGTGAAGCCAATTCGTTTTTATAGGCCATTGATTTGCTCAATCTTCGATAGTTGGAACTTTCGTCTTCAATTTTATTAAGGATAAAATTTCTGGCATTAAAAGCTTTTACTACGCGCATGCCGCTGAAAGTTTCATCCAAAATATTTACAATTCTTCCAAGTGATTCCTGGCTCTGAGTAGCCTGTCGTTTCAGCCTTTTGATGATCTCAGCTAATACTCCTCCAGTGAGGGGGAGCACAAGCAAAGTAACCAACGTGAGTTGGGGCGAAATCTTAAAGAGCACAAAGAAATAAACCATGATCGTAATGGGTTCCTTCAATACAGCCTTCAAGCTATTCATTACAGCATTCTCCACTTCATTTACATCATTTGTAAACCTAGAAATCAAATCTCCCTTTCGTTCGTTATTAAAATAACCAATGTGCATGAGCGACAATTTCTTAAAAATATCCATACGGATATTTTTAACCAGATCAACGCGGATTTTCGTTGCCATTACACGCTCCAAGTAGCGAAATAAATTTGCTAAAATCACACACACAACAATTAAAGCGCAAACAAATAACAACGCTGTCAGCGATCCATTATCACGAATAATCAATAGGTAGAAATGGTTAAATGACCCGACAAGGCAGTCGGTTGTCAAAGCAAATGGCGGAAGTGGTGGCACAGCTTTTATCCCTTTGCTTTGCTTAAACAATGTGGTGAGCATGGGAATGACCAGCACAATATTGAATGCACCAAAAATGATTCCCAAAATAGAATATAAAAAAAAGAACCCAAGCCTACGGCCAATCGTGTTGGCGTAAGTTAGGATGCGAAGGAAAATTTTCATTATTAAAAATCGTAATTACGCGCGGGGATATTCCAACGCAAAGAAACAGAAGTAATTGTAGAACTATTATTATAAAGGCTTACCGGGCTGCTGCTGCGCCTGATCGTTGTCTTTAAGTCAATGAAAAAATTATGCTTCAACATATATGAGGCAGTCAAATCGACAAAAGCGATTGTATTATGCACGCCTTGCCCGACTTTATTTCCATAGTCCATTTGGTGAGTTGAATTGTTCTTTAAAATATCACTTCCCCAATTTACGCCAGTAGTATCTCTTCCGATCTTTGTAAAAAAGCTTTTTGCAACCAGATTCCATTTTGGAAGGGGTTGATACCTCACAATGGCCACGCCTTCTAATAAATTCGCTCCCAACGGATGTGCCAGTGGCTGATTGTAATTGCTGTAATTACTGTATTGCGTATCGTGTGAATACACATACGGTTTTATCAAATTTGCTTCCAGCTGTAAATCGAGATTAGAGACGTTAAAGACGTCAATATATTTTAAGCCTCCTTGCAAGGCAAATTTGTTGGCCCACCAGCCAGTGCCTGCCTTTAGTTCTTTTAATACAAATTCGTCAATTACAATCTGCCCGTAAAAGGACAATTTTCTAATCGCATTCCATTTAAAATCGGCGCCCAACAGTACGTTATCGGGACTGCCCCCTTGCTGTTCGGTTGCACGGTAAAAAATTACTGGGTTAAGATAATTTAATTGGAAGGTGTTCTTGTTAATCGTGTCTTGAGGAGTGAATACAACTGACTCAAACAACCCAAGGTTAAGTTTTTTTCCAATGTTCAAACTCAAATGATGAAAAGCCATGTATTTGACGGGATAATTTTTGTTAGCAGTGGAGCCACCGGGAGTTCCCATTGCATCAGCCACTAATCTATTGAGTTGGAACATATAATTTAGTTTCCAAACTTTGACATTGGTGCGCAGAAAAAGGTTAGGCGGTGAGTAATCAGAAAAAATCAGTGATCGAAACCCATTGCCAATGAATGTTCGATCATTGCCGAACTGCATATAAATGCTTTTACTGATGTTAAAATCAATGTATGCTCGAGCTTGAAAGAAATCAACACCGTCATTTTTATAGGTTTTCCAAAAACCTTCGTGTGGCACCACGTAATTATTATATAATGAAAAAGCATCATGAACGTAAGCGGGGAGAATAGCCTGATTGTCGGTGAAGAAAGTATAAAAGCCTATTTTTTTGTCGATCATACCTCGGATCTCAACTCCGCGCGTGTTAATATATGTTGATTGATTTAATCGGCTGTCCTTACCAAAACCTAAATACAAGACGGGGTTTACGTGCAAATCAAGGTCAGGCTGATCCACATTGGCGAAATCGGATTTTTTCCGATATAAGGATTTCAAAAATGGCTTCTTGCTATCGCTGCTCACGGCATGGCTCCATTCCCAGCTATCATTTTGTAAATATTCATGGTTGAAATGATCCGACTTTGAAGTGAATACCTGATGCTTTTTGTCTAAAGAATCGATGAAGGCTACAATTGCCTTTCGTTTGTACGGCCTGACAGATGTAAAAATCTCAGGAGAAATACGGCCTGCCTTTATCTCATACCGGGTAATCCAATGATAATAGTCCTCATTTAGCGTTGCGTTTGTACTTTGGGCCAAAGTCTGAAAGCATCCAATAGAGAGATAAACAAGTAAACCGGTCTTTTTCAAAGTGTTACAGTAAAATAAAGTGTCAAAATTGTCCATTTTATTTGGTTTTTGAGCTAAAACAAAAGGGTTTTCACAGATTCTATAAAAATGAGATTAGGTGATATTGCAAATCAGGACGATTTCCATATTTTTGCAGTCCTTTTATAGAAAAGATTATGAAGAAAAGCATCCACCCGAACTATCAAGAAGTCGTATTTTGGGATACATCAAGCGATTTTAAGTTTTTGAGCCGTTCTACCAACGTGCCTAAAGAGAAGATTAAGTTTACCGATGGCAAAGAATACCCTGTGATTAAAGTCGAGGTAAGTTCTGCATCACACCCTTTCTTCACCGGCAAGAAAATGTTGGTGGATACCGCTGGTCGTGTTGAGAAATTCCAAAAGAAATACGGCAAAAAATAATATTGTTCTTAGCGTTTTTTTAGCTGAAAAGAACCTCCGTGCGAGGTTCTTTTTTTTGCCTTACCTTGTGATGATTATTTTCTTTTCATGAATCTGATTCTGTTTGATGATCCCGGCGTTCGAAGCAATCTGTTGCCCCTTACTTTTACTAGGCCCGTGGCTAATATCAGAGTTGGAATTCTGACGATTGCAGAAAAATGGGAACATTATTTTAATGTTAAGCCATCTTATTCAACCCAAAATTATCTTTCGACAAAGTTCCATAAGAAATTTACATCCGATAACCTTTGGATTAATGGCGCCGTTTGTCCAGATGAAAAATTAGTTGCTGCAACAAAGAATTTGAAATTGGGTGAGGCTATCTATAAAAATTCAAAAGTGGTGGCGGTACGAACAGATGATGACGAATTGCCTGAAGTCATCCCCGGAAAAGTGACTGAGTATTCTGATGAATTAACTTTCATCGATCAGCTATGGAACATTTTTCAGAATAACGGAAGCCAGATTCGCGCTGATTTTAAATTGGTGACTTCCAACAAAAAATCTGCTTCCATCAAGGATTCGCATACACGAATTTATAATGAAGGGAATATTTTTCTTGAAGAGGGAGTTGTTCTTCATGCGACAATTTTGAATGCAGAAAACGGTCCTATTTATCTGGGCAAAAATTCACAAGTTCAGGAAGGAGCAATCATTCGTGGGCCGTTCTCTTTGGGTAAAGAATCAGTGATTATCATGGGCGGGAAAATGCGGGCTGATACAACCATCGGTCCCTTTTGCAAAATCGGAGGTGAGGTAAGTAACTCCGTACTGTTTGGTTATAGTAATAAAGCACACGATGGTTTTTTAGGAAATTCAGTATTAGGGGAATGGTGCAACCTGGGCGCTGACACAAACACGTCTAATTTGAAAAATAATTACGACAATGCAAAACTTTGGAGCTACTCGAAAAATGGTTTCGTTGATATTGGTCAACCGAACTGTGGTCTCATCATGGGCGACCACAGCAAAAGCGGTATCAACACTATGTTTAACACGGGTACCGTTGTTGGCGTGAGTTCAAATATTTTTGGAGCTGGGTATCCCCGAAATTTTATTCCTTCATTTCAATGGGGGGGCGCCTCCAGTTTTGTTACCTATCAATTTGAAAAAGCTATAGAAACGGCGTCGAGAGTAATGGCGAGAAGAAATATTCTCCTAGATGAAATCGAAAGTGATATTTTGAAAAATGTTTTTGAACAAACGAAATGACTTTCTCCTCCATCCCTGGCCTTGATGAAGTAAAAAAGCAGCTCACCGGGTCTGTTCAATCAAACCACATTGCTCATGCATTGTTGTTTGCAGGTAAGTCAGGTGGTTTGAGCTTACCACTGGCGTTGGCCTTCGCCAATTATTTGCATTGTCAAAATAAAGAAGGGAACGATGCTTGTGGCACGTGCGCAGCCTGTAACAAGAGCTTGAAATACATTCATCCTGATACTCATTTTGTTTTTCCGGTCGGCAACATCAAAGGCGACAAAGACGAAGAACGATTTCGTTCTGAAATTCTAAAAACATGGCGAAGTTTCTTAATAGAGCAGCCTTTTGGCAACCTCGGCAACTGGATCAGTTATTATGGAGGTGAAGACAAGCAAGCATTGATCGCACGTGAGGAAAGTCGTGAGATCGTGCGAGCTCTTTCACTGAAACCTTTTGAAAGTGTAAATAAGGTCATGATTATCTGGCTGCCGGAATTGATGCACCCATCCGCTGCTAATGGAATTTTAAAAATTTTAGAGGAACCACCTGCACACACCTTTTTTTTGTTAGTCACAAATAGTGCTGAACAATTACTTCCGACAATCTTATCTCGTACTCAAGTTGTCAATGTGCCCCTGCTTGTTGATGAGGTGATTGACAAATTCTTACAAGAAAATCACTCTCTTGATGAAGCCAAACGCCACGAAATAGTTCAATTGGCGGAAGGAGACTTAAACTTCGCCATTCAATTGATCGACACTGAAGAAGATCACCATCAAACCCGTTTTATTGACTGGCTGCGTTCGTGCTTTAAAAAAGACTATGCAAAGCTCCTCAATTTAGCAGATGAATTTCACGAATTGGATAAACTAGCTCAACGCAACCTGTTGCACTACGGATTAGGAATGATGCGGGAGTCGCTTTTGCGAATTTCCGGAGCTACCCAAATTAGTCGCGTAAAAGGGGCGGAAGAAAAATTTATTTCGGATTTTAGCAAGGTGATCAACGTACCAAAAATTGAAACGGCCAATCAGTTAATGAATGAGGCCATGTTCCACCTGGACCGGAATGGCAGTGCTAAAATGATTTTCATGGATTTGTCGCTGCAGCTTTCCAAAACCATAAATCCTTAATTCTTCTATTTTTGCAGTTCCAAATTTTTGATTCATGCTAAGACATCTGATTTTTCTAATATTGGTAGTAAGTACGATTACAAGAATTTACTCACAGAAAAAAGATTTTGTCATCACTATAAAAACAAATTACGGAGAAATGGTCGCGATCTTGTACGATGAAACTCAAAAGCACAAAGCCAATTTTATCAAACTCTCAAAAGAACACTACTTCGACAGCCTTCTTTTTCACCGGGTGATTTCAGACTTTATGATTCAGGGCGGAGATCCAAATTCTAAGAAAGCCAAACCCGGTGAGAACCTCGGCAATGGAGGGCCAGGTTATACCATAGATGCTGAATTCAATCCAAAATTATTTCACAAAAAAGGCGCACTGGCAGCTGCGCGAACCAATAACCCAGAAAAGGCATCCAGTGGAAGCCAGTTCTACATTGTTCAAGGAAAAAAACTCAGTAATTCTGAAGCCAATGAGCTAAATGTTGATCAGTCTAAGCTTAGGCAAATCTTACAACAATTTTTGAACAAACCTGAAAACGGAGTTATTCGCGATAGTTTAAGCAATTTGTACACACTTGGTTCAAAAGATGCATTTAATCAAAAACTCTTCTCGCTGATTCCCAGGATAGAAAAAGATACCGGAACGAAAGTCACTAAAGATGTTCCGCCCGAAATGGTCAAAGCATACACTACTATTGGTGGAGTTCCACACCTGGATGGTGAGTATACCGTTTTTGGTGAGATAATCAAGGGTCTCGATGTGATTGATAAAATCGCTAACTTAAAAAAGGATGCCTCAGATCGACCATTGGAAGATGTACGCATGTTTGTCTCTGTAAAAGAACTCACTAAGAAAAAGATCACCAAGCTCTACGGGTATCATTATCCTGAGGTAAAAAAATGAAAATACTAGTTACTGGTTGCAATGGTTTGCTGGGGCAAAAATTGGTTGAGTTAATTTCAACAATGTCCGATCACTATCTAATTGCCACAGCTAAATCGAAACTAATTCCAACTCTGGGGCGTGGAGAATTTCAAACTCTCGACATCAGTAATCATAACGATGTTGTTGAAATCACTTCAAAAACGAAACCCGATGTTATAATTAACACGGCGGCGATGACGCAGGTTGATCAATGTGAAACCGAACGCGAAAAGTGCTGGCAGGCCAATGTGGCATCAGTAGAATATTTAGTTGAGGCATGCAAAAACAACAATGTACACCTTGTTCATATCTCCACTGATTTTATTTTTGATGGATCGCACGGACCACTGAATGAAAATGAAAAACCTAATCCTATCAGTTACTACGGTGAAAGCAAACTGGCCGGCGAAGTTGCTATTCAAAAAAGTTCTATTAACTGGACAATTTTAAGAACTGTGCTCGTTTACGGGGTTACACAAGACATGAGTCGTAGTAACATTGTGCTGTGGGTAAAGAAAAGTTTAGAAGAGGGGAAGACGATTAATGTGGTGAATGATCAATGGCGCACACCAACGTTGGCCGAAGATTTAGCTTTGGGTTGTTTTCTGGCAGCAACAAAAAAAATGAAGGGCATTTTTAATGTCTCAGGTGAACAGATGATGACACCCTATGACATGGCGATAGCAACAGCTGATTTTTTTAAGCTTGACAAGTCCTTAATTCAACAAACAGACTCAACAAAGTTTACGCAACCTGCTAAACGTCCACCTAAAACAGGTTTTATCATTGATAAGGCTAAAAGAGAATTAGGCTATCAGCCTCACTCCTTTATTGAAGGACTAAGAATACTTTCAGCACAGTTGACAATTAAGCACTAAATCCCAAGAACGCTTTTCAATTTAGAGTAACCAGTTTGACTTAAAGGAACACGAGTACCACTTTTTAGCAATGCCACATGATTGTCTTTTTCAAGGGGTTCAATTCGTGTAAGCTCTTGTAAATTCAGTAGGTAAGAACGATGAATGCGGACAAACTGCAATGGGTCCAATGCCCTTTCGAAATAAGACATTGTTTTCTTTTTCAAATAAAAACCTTCAGTGGTATGAATTTTCACATAATCATCGAAGGCTTCAAAGTAATGAATCCGATGAACTGGCAACACCACTATATTTTGTCCTTTCTTAACCACCACACGATTCTGGCTTTCTGGTGAAAGGGCTTCTTCACTAAGGGTTGGTGGCAACCCAATATTTTTTTGGCCAAGCCATTTGTTTACGGCTTTTTCAAATCGCTCCTTGCTAAAAGGTTTTAATAAATAATCGATGGCATGGGTTTCGAATGCTTTCATGGCATATTCATCGAAAGCCGTGGTAAAAATTACAGAGGGTGGATTGTCAATCAATTCCAGCATTTCAAATCCGTTGATCTTGGGCATTTGAATATCCAGGAAAATCAAATCGGGTTGATGTTGCGCAATCGCTTTTACCCCTTCAAATCCATCGCCACATTCGGTAACCAGTTGTACTTGAGGGAATCCCGATAAATATTCATTAACAATTCCGCGCGCTAATGGCTCATCGTCAATTACTATAACTTTCATGCGCTTATTAGTTTAATTAAGGACGCATGGAATGCCAACGCAACCTTTGTACTCGTATTCGATTTAACTGAATGGCATTTCATCTTTGAGGAACTTTTATTGAGGTGATAAAAGTATTTTCATTTTGCCTGGTAGTCAATAAATCATTTCGATAAAATAATAAGGAAAGCCTGCGTTGAATAGAATTTAATCCAAAGCCGGTTCCTGCCTTTGGTGAGGCAGAAGATGGGTCAAATGGATTTTCAACTTCTACAATCAAATAACCATTATCTGTCCTTGCTTTAATCCTGATCACGACTACGCCAACTGTGTCATACAAACCAAACTTTATCGCATTTTCCAACACCGGCTGCAGCAACAAAGCAGGAAGTTTCATTTCTAAGGCTGTCTCATCTGCTCTTACGTCTGCATTCAAGCGATGGCCAAAACGAACTTTCTCAATATCCAAATAAAGCTGCAGGTGATTGAATTCATCTCTCAACGGAACTAGTAAATTACTTTCTTTTTTCACGGTGCCTCTCAAAAAATCGGACAGCTGTTCAATCATCTTTCTTGCCAGGTTCGGATTCGTTCCAGCAAGTGCACTTATCGAATTCAGGCTATTAAAAATAAAATGAGGTTGAAACTGCTGTCGCAGACCTGAGAGTTCTGCTTCACGCATTAAGCTCTCTGTTTCCTTTTCTCGCAATTCATTTTGCTGATGTTCTTTAATAAAGAAGAATAGCCAACCATTAATTCCTGCCAATATAATCATCACCCAAATGAAAATAAGCCTTATAGGCAAGGTATTATCCAACCACTGCAGATAACCAACACTTGCCGGTAATACCTGTAGTGCTGCATACAAAACCACCCCGCTCAGGGCAGTGAGCGTGAGTGCTGAAACCAATACGGCTATTGCATTTTTTGAGGAAGGCTTAAAGTACTTTACAAGGGTTATCATAACATAACCTGCGAGAACAACAATAGTGCTTGTCACTGAGGCATCCATCCATGATTCTCTGATTGAAAGGCCGTAATATACCATGACAGAAAATTGAAGGATAGTCCATAATAACCACCATCCAGTAAAAAATATTTGTTTTGTTGATCCCATTTTAGAAGGCTGGTCTTGATGCTAGCTGCATACAAGCAGCTTGGTTATGAACATAATTAATGTAATTGCTGGCTTCCTCTATTTCACGAACTTGAGAATGAATTTCAAGACCGTCTTTCAAAGTTTCTACTTCGCGGAGTTCAACAATATTCACAAACTCCCATTTTACTGGTCCGTGGTTGTCATTAATTACAGAATCTTCCGAATTGATTCCAAGGATACGAGCCTTCAAAAATGCTTGTTCAAAATTCTCAGCTTCAATCATCCGAAGGTGTTCGTCAAACTGCGGCTTTTGCATGCCGTTACCTTTTATCTGAAAAATAATTTTTGCAATAAACCAGTTCATACAGTTACGATTTAAGAATTACGAATTGATTTTTAATAACTTTTGATTTCGATTGATCCGAAAACAACAGAACCTTTCAATACCAATGTTTTATTTTCTGTCGCAGCACTACTGTCGCGTCTCTTATCTTCTACTGAGCCAAAGACACAATCCATTTCTGATTTGATTTCCCAATGAGCCGGCACAATTAGTTTGATTCCGCCAAAAACAATATTGGATTCTACAACAGCTGTCCCATTGATATCAGCTTGTGATAGATCAAGGTCATGGCCTCCAAAAACTGTATTGATTTCTCCTCCTTTAAAATCTTTCGAGAGGATTTTCTTTTTGGTACTTCCGAATACTGAGTTTACTTCAATCATATTGTCAGAAGAATCTGCCTCAACTCTCCAGTTCTCCCAATTACGTCTTGTCTTTCGTGGCTTGAGGATCATCCACAAACCAGCAAGAATGATAGCAACCGGCCAGATGTAATGCCAAATAAGGACCTCAGGATAGAAATCTTTAAGTAAAAAAATTGTGCCGACCAGAATGAGCACTACCCAACTACCTGGTTGAAATGATCTGCGCGCGCCAAAATAAACACCTAAAGTTATAAGGAGCATTTCCCAAGTGATAGCCCACTCGGGTACATCAATACCTAATTGCCGACTTAATAACACGCCTCCAACAATTACAAGAACTAATCCCGCAAATGAGCGGCCTGATCTTGACGCACGGAACCTTTCGTGGCCTGAATTTTTGCTATCTGTTTCCATTTTTTTGAATTTATACTCAAAGGAACGCAGGAAAAAGAGTCTGGACTATAACAGATAGGTTACTGAAGGAAAGTTGTCGGTGAATGCCGGGATCGTGTAGGTGAAATAGGACCTATTCAGCAGATCCACGCCTATCATGAATCTTGATTTTGGAAAGATCAAGGTCAACATCTTCTTGTTCTCCGTAAAAACCAGGGTCAATTTCATCGATGAGTAATTTTTCTTCCTGCATTTTCTTCGGTTTATCGAAGGTCATAATCAACGCAGGAAGTAAAATCAAGTTGGTAAACATAGAGATGACCAGTGTAGTTGACGTGAGCACCCCCAAAGCAATCGTTCCTCCAAACGAAGAAAAAGCAAAAATGATGAAACCTGCAAACAACACGATTGATGTATAGATAATACTCTTCCCTGTTTCCAAAATGCTCTCGCTAACTGAAAGTGGTACAAAGAATTTATTGACTAACTGCTCCTGCCGGTATTTGGCAAGGAAGCGAATTGAGTTATCGACTGAAATGCCAAAGGTGATACTGAAGATCAAAGCCGTGCTTGCTTTCAAATGAATTCCAAAGTAACCCATAAGTCCAGCGGTGATCATCAACGCTAACAAATTAGGCACCAGTGAAATAATAATCATCCGAACATTAGCAAACAACATCGCCATAGAAAGGGTGATCAAAACAAACGCGAGCAGCAAGCTCTCCTTCAAACTATCGATCAAGAATCTGTTTCCTTTAATAAAAAGTTTTGTGGTGCCGGTAACAATGGTGGTAATGTTGGTGCCTGCAAAAATTCTGTTCATTCGGGGCTCAATTACCTTGCTCACCAACGAATCCATTTTGACAGAACCAATATCCGCAATCTGCATAGAGATGCGCATGCGTGTGTAGCTAGAATCAACAAAAGATTTGAGTAGTCCGATGCTGTCTCCTTGGCTCTTCATGTAACGCAAAATGTAACTGGCCTCCAGTTTCGAAGACGGAAGTTCATATCGATTCGGGTTATTTCCATAAAAAGCCTGCTTTGAGGCTTTCACCAGACTAATAATTGAAAGCGGCCTTGATACTTTTGGAAGGGAGTCGATGAATGTTTCAAATTCGTCAATCTTTTTCAGATTATCGATATTCTGTACGCCCCTGCGCTTTCCGGTGTTTATTTCCACCTCCAGTGGCATAATACCGCTGAAATTGGATTCAAAAAATTTCAGGTCTTTGTAAAGGTCAGTGTTTTCAGAAATATCGTCGACCATGAAAGTCACCGATTGTAATTTCATCATACCAAGTAAGGAAAAAACTGCCAAGCCAACAGATACTATATAAATTATGGTGCGATGACGATGAACAGTAAGATCCGTGAGTTCCAAAAACTTAGCCATGATTTTAAAATCCAGATGACGCAGGTGTTTTGGTTTGGGCTCTGGCAGCCAGGAGAAAATGGCAGGGATCATTACCAAACTCACCACAAACAAAGCCATAATGTTAATACCGGCTACAATTCCAAATTCGCGCAACAACAAAATATCGGTTGACAGTAAAGTGAGGAACCCGATTGCCACAGTAAGATTAGTAAGGAACATAGCGAGTCCCATTTTTTTCACCACCATGGCAATGGCTTCGGGCTTATTTTTGCATTTGAAATATTCGAGGTGGTATTTGTTCAGTAGATAAATAGCATTCGTGATTCCAATGGTCACTATCACCGGAGGAATTAAGCCACTCAGAAGTGTGATTTTAAATCCAAACAAGGCCAGCGTGCCCATTACCCACACCACCACTATACCAATAATGACCATTGAAAATAAAACCGCCCTAACGGACCGAAAAAATAAAAACATGATGAATCCTGTTACCAATGCGGAAAGTAAAAGAAAGAGTTGCATCTCCTGTTTCACCTTCGTTGCCATGATCGTGCGAATGAATGGAAGGCCCGCGTAATGTAATTTGATGTTAGTGAATTTAGTGAAGGCATTGCCCGCATCAACCAATTGTTGTGTAAGCTCAACGCGCTTTGCCGAATTCATGATTTCCTTCTGCACAAAAATCAACATCATGGTCGCTCCATTTTTCTCATTCACCAATTGGTCTGTATAAAATTTCGTCCTGTGGAAAACTTCCAGTAAGCTATCGAGCTGTGATTGGTCTTGAATTTCCTTCGGGAAAAGGGCGTCGAATCTAAATTTTTTATTGGCGGTGTCTTTGAGAATGATTTTTATTTGAGGAAGGCTGAATACATTGTTTACACCTTTGATATTCTTGATAATCATGTTCAGCTCACGAAAATGATTGAAATTCTTCACTGAGTAAATAGAGCTGTCCTGAAGACCAATACCAATAACATTTGCGTCTTCGCCAAATTGCTTTTTGAACTTCTGAAGAAATATCATCTCAGGATCATCCGCTGGCACCGTGCGGGCGAGGTCGTAACTCATCTCCACCTTAGTAGCATAATATCCCATCACCACTGTGATAACGCAGATGATGACAATCAACCACAACCGAAAACGGATAATGAATGAAGCAATTTTATCCCACATAGCAGATTACCGATTTTAACAAGCGGTAAAGCTAAGGAATTTTGGAAATTGAACGATGGGTCAGTCTCTCTGTACTTTCTGGGGAATTTGCTTGTCCTCAGTCAAGTTTTTATGGACCCACCATGCACAAATAGCGGTAGATGAAATAAAATAAACTGCCAACATATATTGCGCTCCGGGTAAAATCGAGCTGATTCCAAACCAATCTTTTTGAACATAGATTACAAATAGCGCGAAGGCATTTTTCAAGGACTCCCAAACAATTGCATATCTGTTTCGATCAAGCAATTCGGTGAAGGAGTAGATGGAAAGAAAAATAAAGGCCCCATACCAAAACATTCCTGGTGAGCCAATTTTAGCAATGTTGCCAAACAAATAGGCTACTAATAGGAGCATCATGATCGTTTGGAACCAGCTCCAACCAATCAAACCAGACGAAGCTTTGGGATCATATTTCTCAAAGTGATAAACATCTTTGATTTTATAAACCGGATGTTTTTCAACTACATCTGAAGGTCTCCAACCAAGCGGCATGAACCATATTCTGAACTTATCTTTCCAACTGTTGGTGTTCCAGGCGTCTTTGGTCAGCAACCATAAATGAATAAAATTTATCTTAATCGGATTCCAGGTTTGAACTGGTCTTGTTACTCCATACACTGGCAGAACCAGTGGCATCTCTTCCTGAAATGTTCCGAACAGCTTATCCCAAAAAATAAAGATCTGTCCATAATTTTTATCAAGGTATTCCGGATTGATAGCGTGATGTACCCGATGATGAGATGGTGTCACAATAATTTTCTCCCAAAAACCCATTTTCCCAATATGCTGTGTATGATACCAAAACTGAGCGAATAAATGTATAGGAGCTACAATTGCGATGACTTCACCGGGTACACCAAGCAAAGCTGCCGGAAAAAGAAACAGAGCAAATATTTTCACCACTACAGAAACACTTTGCCTCAATGCGCAAGCGAGGTTAAACTCTTCGCTGCTATGGTGAATAATGTGATTGTTCCAAAATAAATTGTATTCATGAGAAATGCGGTGCACCCAATATCCCGCAAAGTCAAGACATATAAAAGCAATGAGGTAAAGAGCCCAGTTGGCTTGGATGTGAACAAGAGCAATTTTAGTAACAAGCCATTCATAGGAAATAATGGCAACGCTTAAGCCCAGCACATCCTTAGTAACATTCGTTACACCCGAACTCAAGCTAGAAATCATATCATTATTCCGAACGGTATCGTTGCCCTTCCGCCAGCCCCACCATTTCTCAAAAAGCACCAGAAACAAAAACGCTGGCATGGCATAAAGTAATATTTTTCCGTAGGCTTCCATCAGCAAAAAAATCTTTTAACAAAAGTAGTGAATTGAAACAACGTTTGAGATGAAGTAATTGAGAAATTGGTACATTGATTTCTGAAGAATCCAATTCAAAATGAAAATATTCAATGGTGTATTCGCTACTCTGTTTTTAGGCTTTGCTGCCTTACAATACAACGATCCTGATCCCCTCGTCTGGATATCAATTTATATGGCGATGGTTGCGGTTTGTTCTTTCGCGCTTAAGCAGCGTAGCTTCAAAATTCTAAATGCTATCCTGGCTCTCGTTTACATCGCATACGCTGCTATTCTTACACCCGCCCTCCTTACGTGGTGGGAATCGGAAGACAGAGGATTGCTATTTGATGACCTGGCAAAGATGCAATTTCCTTACATCGAGGAAACGCGAGAGTTTTTAGGGTTGATCATCTGCCTTGGCGTCTTGGCCATCAATCACTTTGTCTTGGCGAAAAAATCAAAAAGTAACTAAGAAGAAAATCCTTTTAGTTTTCGAAAGAGTGATAGCGCATGCCTGTCGGTGAGACCTGAAACAAAATCAACAATTAAACGAAGCATTGAATAAGTGCTCTCTGTACTCTGTGAAAGTTGCCAACGGATTTCTTCTGGCAACATCAATTGAAGGTTTTCATATTTTCGTGAGGCCTTGATGCCTTGCAAGGATTGACCTGTAGTCACAAATTCTTCCAACAAACCAGGAAGCACGGCATGACCACTCGCTTCAATCTCGACTACAGTTCGAGCCCGATAAATTTTCTTGACAGAGATTTTTGAGATCTCTTTTAGAGCATCTTTTGAGGGAATTGAGTCAGTCAAAGCCTGATCAAATTTTCCTTCAAGGATATTTTGTTCTTGGTCAAGAAATAAAGTGGTGCATTCATCAATAAGCCTATTGATAGTCAGTGCACGCAATACACCGAGTTTTTCTGTAATGCCAACAATTCTATTTGCTTTCTCCTTGTTGAATTGTTCCTTCAAAATTGTTGCCATTAAGTCCACCGCTTCGTCAATACTAACAAGTCCCAAACGGCAACCGTCCTCCAAATCAATAATGCCATAACAAATATCATCGGCCGCTTCAACCAGAAATGCTAGCGGATGACGACTCCAGGAATGGTCGTCAAATTTAATAAGCCCCAGTTGACCAACAACATTTTCAAATATTTCCTTCTCCGATTCAAAGTATCCAAATTTCTTCTGACTCTTTTTGGATTTACTGCGATCAGGAAAAAATGAGGGACATGGATATTTTGTAAAGGCTCCCAATGTAGCAGCCGTCAATTTCAATCCGTATTGTTTTTGATTCAGCAATCGAAAGCCTTGCGCGTTTCCTTCGAACTGTAGGAGGTCAGACCACTCGCTTTCACTTACAAAAGGTCTTAAAGACTGTCCTTTCGGATGTTGAAGAAAAAAGTCAGAGATCGCATCTTCTCCAGCATGGCCAAATGGTGGATTACCTAGGTCGTGAGCCAGCGAAGCTGCCGCCACAATCGCGCCAAAATCAAACAAGGAGAATTTTTCATTCAACTCCGGATGACGCTTCAGAATCTGTTCACCTACTTTCTTTCCAAGCGAGCGACCAACACTTGAAACTTCAAGACTATGTGTCAATCTAGTGTGAACAAAATCTTCCACGGGAAGTGGATGAACTTGTGTTTTGTCTTGCAGCCTGCGAAATGGGTGAGAAAAAATAATCCGGTCGTAATCCTGCTCAAACGCGCTACGCGATTGATCGTGAATATCCTGCTTTTGCCCGCGACGATGAGAAGAAAGAAGTTGTGGCCAATTCACTTTCTGGAATTACACTTTCTGCAACAAACTATTAATCGAGCAACTCTCAACACATCGATTCTTCAAGTTTGAAATCTCCACTCGCTCCTGCTTCATTGTGTCACGATCGCGAAGCGTAACTGTATTGTCTTGCAAAGTCTGATGATCAATTGTGATACAATATGGCGTGCCGATCGCATCCATCCTTCTGTATCTTCTGCCAATCGTATCTTTCTCCTCGTAGTAACAGCGGAAGTTTGATTTCAACTGATCAAATACCGATTTCGCTTTTTCATCAAGGCCGTCTTTTTTCACCAACGGTAACACGGCAATTTTATAGGGTGCCAATGGTGCAGGAATTGAAAGCACCACACGCTCGTTGCCTTCTTCGCCTTCAGCTGACGCCAGTTTCTCTTCTTTGTATGAGTTCGACAAAATTGAAAGGAACATGCGATCTAATCCAACCGAAGTTTCAACTACATACGGTACAAAGCTTTGGTTTGATTCTGTATCAAAGTATTGCAACTTCTTTCCTGAGAATTTCTCGTGACTCTTCAAATCAAAGTCAGTGCGACTGTGAATTCCTTCCAACTCTTTAAAGCCCATCGGGAAATTAAATTGAATGTCGCAGGCGGCATTCGCGTAATGTGCCAAATTCAAGTGGTCATGGAAACGATAGTTCTGTGTGCCAAGTCCCAGTGCCTGATGCCACTTCATCCTCTTCTCTTTCCAAAATTCGTAGGCCTCCATCTCCGTTCCGGGCTTCACGAAATATTGCATCTCCATTTGCTCGAACTCACGCATGCGGAAAATAAATTGCCGCGCCACGATTTCATTTCTGAACGCTTTACCAATCTGTGCTATCCCGAAAGGAATCTTCATTCGCCCGGTCTTTTGTACGTTCAAGAAGTTTACAAAAATTCCCTGCGCTGTCTCCGGCCGTAAATAAATTTTATTGGCATCTTCGGCAATCGAACCCATCTCAGTACTAAACATCAAGTTGAACTGCCGCACGTCCGTCCAGTTTTTGGTGCCACTGATCGGGTCATTGATTTCCAAATCGATGATCAACTGCTTCATCGCTTCCATGTTGTTGCTGCTCATCGCATTCTTCAATCGGTCGTTGGCTTCGTCAATTTTCTTTTTGTATTCTAACACCCGTGCGTTGGTTTGCAAAAACATTTTCTCATCGAACGACTCACCAAAACGTTTCGCGGCCTTCTCCACTTCCTTTTCGATCTTATCTTCCGTTTTGGTGATGGCATCTTCCACCAGCACATCGGCACGATAGCGTTTCTTCGAGTCTTTGTTGTCGATCATCGGGTCGTTGAAGGCGTCAACGTGGCCGCTCGCCTTCCACACAGTCGGATGCATGAAGATGGCTGAATCGATGCCCACAATGTTGTCGTGCAGTTGCGTCATAAACTTCCACCAATATTCCTTGATGTTGTTCTTCAGTTCTACTCCGTTCTGCCCGTAGTCATATACAGCACTGAGGCCATCGTAAATTTCACTGGAAGGAAAAACAAACCCATACTCCTTGGCATGGGAAATCACTTTTTTCAACAGGTTCTCTTGATCATTCGCCATAAGGGTGCAAAAATAAGTTAGAAGTTGGAAGTTGGAAGTTAAAAGGTGAAAGATTCGCCAGGTCATAATGAAAAGAAAGGGCTAAGGCTACTGATGTACTACAGGCTTTTACTTAGCTATACCCAGGTGAGACCATACCGTGACTGTGGCGGGAATTCTGGAGGCACTGCGCACTAAAATCGCTATAAGGTCGCTATAAGGTCAGTATAAGGACGCTATAAGGTGGACTTGAAGGGTAAAATTTGAACCTGCTAACGGGTTGGATATTTACTTGTAGGCAAGGTAATAATCGCCGGCTGGATCCCTATAATATAATTAAAGCTACTTCCCCTTTATTCAGTATCAGCATTGGAAAGCATCGTTAAGTAAGAATAAACCATCGGGTTGAATGAGGTCAACTTCTTTCTTTGTCTATCCTTCACTGTTTTCCAACTTTACTAATTTTACTGTGAATCAATCTTAACCCTATGCCTACTCCCTTCGCTTCTGTACGCAGTCAGTTTCCATCCCTTTCGCGGCAATACAATGACAGGCTGCTGATCTTTTTAGATGGCCCCGCCGGCACGCAGGTACCCCAATCAGTGATCGATGCCATTACCCATTACTATTCTAACTCCAATGCCAACACGCATGGAGCATTCATTACCACCAAAGAAACTGACCGTACTATTGATGAGATGCGCGAACGCATGGCTTCGTTACTTGGAGCCGAAGGACCTCAAACGATTTCCATCGGGCAGAATACCACGACACTCAATTTTGCGCTCGCCCGGGCCTTCTCACGCGTATTGAAACCAGGCGATGTGGTGTTAATCACCCAACTTGATCATGAAGCCAATCGGGGACCTTGGCTTACCCTGCGAGATGCCGGCGTTATAGTACGCGAAGTAAAACTGCTGGGCACCGGTGTTTTGGACTACGAAGACTTTGCCTCCAAAATCAACGACCGCACACGCCTGGTTTGCATGGGTATGTCAAGCAATTGTATTGGCACAGTAAACGATTTTAAATTGGTTCGTCAGATTACATACCAGCACAATGCATGGCTGCTGCTAGATGCCGTTCATTATGCGCCTCATTTTTTTATTGACGTGAAATCGATCGGATGCGATTTTTTGGTTTGCTCGGCCTACAAATTTTATGGCCCTCACCTGGGTATTTTGTACAGCAAGCCTGGTTTGCTCGATGGCCTGCCTATTGACAGGCTTCGCACCGCGGATCAAGCTGCCCCTTTCTCCATTGAAACAGGAACACTCAATCACGCAGCCATTGCCGGGGTAAAGGCAGCGGTAGATTTTATTGCAAGCCTGGGATCCGGTCAATCGCTGCAACAAAAAATTATCAATGCTTATCAAAATATTGGCGCTCATGAATTTGCCCTGGCCGTTAAACTTTATGCCGGCTTAAAAAAGATCAATGGTCTTTCCATCATAGGGCAGGATTTTTCTAGTGCGAAACGGGCTCCTACTGTTTCGTTCACCCTGGAAGGAAAAACACCCGAGCAAGTGTGCGAACAGCTTGCAAAAAAAAATATTTGCGCCTGGGATGGGCATTTCTTCGCTATCCATGCGATTGAAGTACTCGGCCTGCTGGAGAAAGGCGGAGTCACACGACTCGGCATTTCGATTTATAATACTGAGGAGGAAATTGATTTTACTATCCAATCAGTCGCTGCCATCGCAGCCATGTGATTTTTGTTATGAAGAACCCACCAAAAACCAAATTTGGTCCACCCGTTCCGGATAAGAATATGGGAGCCGTTGGCCGTGATGCCATCGCGATTTTCTTTGCGAAACATGCTCAGGCTGCGCCCGCTCACCATTGGATGTTTGCCATAGACATTGAAGCTACCTATGAAGAGATGAAAACCCGAGGCGCCAACATTGTTGACGATATTGAAAACAAGCCACGGAATCTACGCCAGTTTACAATTGAAGATTTGGATGGCCATCGCTTTAATTTTCATCATGATTTGTAAAAAACATAGTTTATGGACTTCACCCCACTCCTGAATTTCATTCATCAAAAAGGCGGAACGGGCAACGTGATGGAGGCGCTTGGCTGGGACAGTTCACGATTTGAAGAAGGTTCGCGTATCGCTCTTGAACTGGATAACCTGAATTACGCGAAAATGCTCTACTCCAACTTCAGCAAAAATTTAGTTGTCGTTGAACTTACCCGCGTGGGAACAGCGCTGGTAAAAAATAGTTAATTCCGTCAGCTTGACATAAGTCTGGGAAATTGAGATTTCATTTCGGTGAGAATCATTGCCACTTACATCGTATAGTAGAGTGTCTGGCCATTCTTAGCCAAAATTTTCTTATCTCTGATATGGCCAATAGCTGCTCCTTTAGTGTCATATAAAAAACCATTCATGAAGTACCCGAGGTGCTCCCCGGATTCACTGAAGAGATTTTTGTCGTCATTGGTATAGGCCTTATAGGTGCCGTTGGAGTCGTAATACTTTGTCATGCTATAATTTGAACAAAGATACTTCAATACTACTTGATCAGCACCACAGGTGCGGTTGGCATTAATGGGAAGAGAATAATTGAGTATTTCTTATGCGTTACAAACGCGCGCTGTCGTAGAATTAAACGCAACCTTTTCCTACTTTTTTTAGTCTTAGGCATAACCAAATCCTGATTATGCATTTTCGTAACATAGTAACGGCAATAGTTCTCCTTTTCACGTCCATCATTTCCTATTCGCAAGGAGTTGGCATACCCTCCAAAAAAGGAGGGATTGGTTTCGGAAACGTTCCGTCATTTATTGGTGTCAGATTTAATTTCATAGACAAGAATGTAGAAAAGATCAATGGCATAAACGTAACGATGTGGCAAGCCAAAGAGGAAGGCAATCAAACCGGCACAGTTAACGGTATTTCATTAGGTTTACCACTCGCATTAGGCACCGCAAACAAAAACGGCATTGGGATTGGTATTTTTGGAGTGGGTGCGACAAAAAATCTCAGCGGTCTCAACATCGGTGGACTGGGTGTAGGTGCCGGCAGGAATATTACAGGAATCAACGTTGGTGGTTTGGGAATTGGTTCAGGGGGAAACCTGAAGGGAATAAATATAGGTGGGATTGGTGCTGGCGCAGGAGGGAATGTGGTTGGGATAAATATTGGTGGGTTGGGAATTGGTGCAGGAGGCAATCTGAGCGGCTTCAATTTTGGAGGGCTCGGTGTAGGCGGTGGTGAGAATGTTTCAGGAATTACAATTGGGGGATTTGGCCTTGGCGCTGGTAAAAATCTGAAAGGTATAAGTATCGGTGGCCTGGGAGTTGGTGCTGGCGAAACTATCAATGGAATTACAATTGCGGGGTTAGGAGTAGGTGCAGGTAAAGAATTGAAGGGGCTGGTCATGTCGCTTCTCGCAGCCGGCAGCCCCAAAATTAAAGCTATCGCAATAGCACCTGTGGTCGGTGGTGAGTCTGTAAACGGATTGATTGTGGCACCAATTCATTTATTAGTTGGACCGATTAAGAAATTTAAACACGGCGATGATGGAGAAACCCGTGAAGAGACAAACGGAACATTTAAGGGAGTCTCCGTAAGTATATTCACCAAAGTGAACGGGCAGCAAAATGGTGTTTCACTTGGTCTGGTGAACTATACACGAAAAATTAAGGGAGTTCAGTTTGGCTTGATCAACATCGTGAAAGAAAATCCAAAGGGCCTGCGCATACTTCCAATTTTCAATATGCGCTTTGGGAAAAAATCAGAGTAATTCTTACTTCAAAAAAAATGATCTTTACTTTTCAGCGGGTACGGAAATCTCAAAACGGGTTCCTTTGCCCTCCGCAGACTTCATTTTGATGGTGCCGTTCATCCGCTCGATAATCTCTTTGACAATGTATAGCCCCAGTCCTGATCCTGACGATCTTTCAGTAGCGCGAAAGAACATTTCAAAAATTCTCCCCTGAAACTCATCGGCAATGCCAATCCCATTGTCTTCAATATTGATTTTACAATCTGCTCCTTCCACAGCCACCTCAATTTTTACCCAACTTTGCTCCGCGCGCAAGTTTTGATACTTGATCGCGTTCGAAATCAGGTTGTTCATTACCATCTTCATTCGGCCTTTGTCCAACAGCATCCTTCCAGATGAGTTGTTAACCTCAAACTGAATTCGCTCTGCATGATCCAGAAATTGAAGATTGGAAATGACTTCCTTAACTATCTCACCAATATCAATTAATTCATTCTGGAGTTCTGTCCTCGAGTTACGCGAGTAGTCAATAATCTCATTGATAAATTCATTCAGCTTACCGGTTCTGTTTTTGATCATATTGAAATATTCCAGATCATGCGTCCTGTCGGAGTCCATCAGGGCCAGCTTGGTAATTCCCTGGATAGACGAAAGTGGTGCACGCAAATCGTGCGAAGTGCTGTACACAAATCTGTCCAGCTCTTTGTTAATCTTTTCAATAGCTTCTTTTTTTTGATGTACACTGTCTGCCAGGTCCCTAAGGAGGCTCTCCGATTTTCGGTTTGCTTTCATCATGAACTCAATAAAAAAAGCAACGAGGAGCATGGTAACGGCAGCGTTGATAACCAGATTATATTTTCCATTCTTTGCCGTGGCGAGTTTAAAATCTCCGAAGAGAGTGAAGTCAGAACCAGCCAATAAGCACAACAACAAAATCGGAAGCACGATAAAGGCAATTCGCAAATAAATTTCTTCATCTTCAAAAATGGCAAATGCCATCGTAATCAAAGGAAAGAAGTATAAGAAAATACCTCGATCACTGGGAAGCGCGGATGCATAAAATACAGTGAAAGAATTCATGAGGATGAGAAAGAAACTCTTGGCAGTCTTTTGATGTCCAGTTTGCACCATACGAAAAGAAACAAGAATGATCATAAGAATGACCAAATCAATATAGACCGAAATCGATGCTTTCATTACCAAAAGGTCTTTGAGGGTAATTACTATTTCCATGAAGGCAGAGAGAATGAGAATGCGGCTCAATAAAATTTCCCTTCGCCTGGTAAAGAAATACTGGTCATCGGCAGTTTGGGTGTTGTAGCTTAACCAGCGATGAAAAAAATTCAGTACTGCGGCTTGCATTAGGTTAGGATAAAGGAACTAAAAATTAATGATTGGCGAAGAGAAATCAAAGCAAATGAATGATAGCCGGATTTTTGAATGCCGACGTCAGTAATGGCTTTACTACTTCAAGATTAATTTCTTGCAAATATGTTTCATAAAAGACGGTCCTTCATAGATAAACCCGGTGTACACCTGAATCAAATCCGCTCCGGCATTTATTTTCTCAAGCGCTTCTTCCGCAGACATGATCCCTCCCACTCCGATGATCGGGTAATTTTTTCCCAGCTTCGAACGCAGATAAGAAATTACAACAGTTGATTTTTTAGCCATCGGTTTTCCACTTAATCCACCATTTCCAATTTTTGAAATTGCTTCGGTGGATGTAACAAGTCCTTCGCGCGAAATAGTTGTGTTGGTCGCTATTACTCCGTCTGTTTTTGTTTGGAGAAGAATTTCGATGATGTCATCCAGTTGCGAAGTGGATAGATCAGGAGAAATCTTTAACAGTATCGGTTTTGGTTTTTCTTTTAACGCACTTAGGTTTTTTACGTGCTGCATTAAATTCTTCAACGGTTCTTTCTCTTGCAGCTCGCGCAAGCCAGGTGTATTGGGTGAGCTTACATTCACTACAAAATAATCTACGTAGGGATACAAGGCTTCAAAGCAATAATTATAGTCATCAACTGCTTTGTCATTGGGGGTGGTTTTATTTTTACCAATGTTCCCGCCAACAATGATTTTCGATTTTCTTTTCTTCAGCCGTTCTACCGCAGTCAATACACCTTGATTGTTAAATCCCATGCGGTTGATCAAAGCCTGGTCATCGGGTAAACGGAATAACCTGGGTTTGTCATTGCCCGCCTGGGGCTTAGGCGTGAGCGTTCCAATTTCAATAAATCCAAAACCGAGGCAAGCCAATTCATCAATCAGTTTGGCGTCTTTATCAAAACCTGCCGCCAGACCGATCGGGTTTTTAAATTTGATTCCGAAGAGTTCGCGCTCCAGTTTCGGATGATCTGATGAATAAAAAGCACTCAATAAATTCTTCGCGAAAGGAAATGATCCAAAAAGTTTCAGAAACGAAAAAGTAAAGTGATGAATTTTCTCCGGATCGAATAGAAAAAGAATTGGGCGGATGATCAATTGGTACATAGTTGCGCCAAAGGTAACACAGTACGTCAACGTTCGTGCCTTCGCGAACCAAAAAAATTGTAGATTGTAATACAAATCTTAAAAAATGGAAAAGGCTTTCTATTCGAGTTTCTGTTTTCTTCTTTCACTGTCCACAACAGCGCAAGTGATCATAGGAAATGTATTCGTGGATGCCAACAACAACGGCATAAAGGATAAAAATGAAGAAGGAATTAAAGGTGTTGTAGTCTCTGATCAGATTAGCACAATTGAAACCGATGCCAACGGAGCTTACCAACTCAAAGCGCAAGGCTACGGATTTGTTTTCGTTAGTGTGCCGAATGGATACAAATCCATAAAAGGTAATTGGCAAAGCATAGATAACCACACTACCATTGATTTTCCTCTTTCTAAGACTTCTGTTCAACAAGAATTCAAGTTCATCCACGCATCAGATACTCATATCAGTGAAAAGAGCGTTGATCGAATGGAAAAACTCCGCTCCATTGTCGATCAGTTGAAACCGGATTTTATAATCATTACCGGTGATCTTGTGCGTGATGCTCTCCGCGTTCCTGAAAAAGAAGCTTCCGGTTATTATGAGCTTTACCTGAAAGAGATTAAAGAGTTCCCGGTTCCTGTGTGGAGTATTCCCGGCAATCATGAAAACTTCGGAATTGAAAGGCATCTTTCATTGGTAAGCCCTTCTCATCCGTTGTATGGAAAGAAAATGTATCACCATTATCTCGGACCTAACTATTACTCATTTAATTATGGAGGCGTTCATTTCATCGGCCTTGATGATGTTGACTTTGAAGATTTGTGGTACTATGGGCATGTTGACTCCGTGCAAGTAGCCTGGATGAAAAAGGATCTCGCTTCTATTTCTACGACAACACCTGTGATCACATTCAATCACATTCCATTTTTCTCAGGCGGATTGAGTTTAACAACATTTACCGAGACTGGATTGTCGCGTACGCTTGAGCGTGAGAATGGCGTTTTACAATTCCGTCACACGGTTTCAAATGCCCATGAATTAATTTCGATTCTCAGCAAATACAATTACCCAATCGCTCTATCAGGACATAATCATATGCGCCAGGTATTTTGGTACGAGAACGATGGCCCGAAAACAAGATATGAACAAGCTAGTGCTGTCATCGGACCAGCTGAAGAAGGAGAGATAAAAATCCCTTCAGGAGTAACATTATATTCTGTGAAAGACGGAAAAATTTCGGAGGGGCAGTTTATTCCACTCGACAAGAAGTAATACGTCTGCGATGGTTCGTGTACGAGCTAAAAGTCATGAGGTTCGTGGAGACACGAACCTTGGCAGGAAGGACAATTCATTCCACTCGACTAAAAATAATTGAATTAATTATGATGCTTTGATACTCCTTATTTCGATTGCAGACAACATTCAACATCTTTCAATTCCATAGCGATCAGCTTCATTAATTTCCGTACCTTTGCCCCTCATTTTTTGTAGCTATGATTTCTGTCAATAACCTCTCTCTTCAGTTTGGCAAACGTGTTTTATTCGATCAGGTAAACCTCAAGTTTGCTGATGGCAATTGTTATGGGGTGATTGGCGCCAACGGCGCCGGTAAATCCACTTTTTTAAAAATCTTATCCGGAGATATTGATCCGACTGCAGGGCAAGTTGCTCTTGAGCCAGGTAAACGTATGGCTGTGCTTCGCCAGAATCACTTTGAATTTGATGAGGTGCCCGTATTGGATACAGTAATGATGGGCCACGCTAAGCTTTGGAAGATCATGAAGGAGAAAGATGCGATTTATGCCAAGCCCGATTTTTCGGAGGAAGATGGCATTCGTGCCTCTGAGTTGGAACACGACTTTAGTGAAATGAATGGATGGAATGCAAGTTCAGATGCTGCTGCTTTGTTGAGCAACCTGGGCATCACGGAAGACTTGCATTATTTGCATGTGCGTGAGTTGAGTGGGAATCAAAAAGTGCGCGTGCTATTAGCTCAGGCTATTTTTGGAAATCCTGATTTACTGATTCTTGATGAGCCAACCAACGACCTGGATATTCACACGATCACGTGGCTTGAGGACTTTTTACTTGAATTTAAAAACACGGTAATTGTTGTATCGCACGATCGTCACTTTTTGGATACAGTTTGTACCCACATCGTTGATATTGATTTCAAAGCGATAAAATTATATACTGGAAATTATTCGTTCTGGTACGAATCAAGTCAGCTCGCCTTGAGCCAGCGGTCATCCGCTAACAAAAAGGCCGAGGAAAAGAAAAAAGAACTCACCGAATTTATTTTGCGCTTTAGTGCCAACGTTTCTAAATCCAGGCAAGCCACCAGCCGAAGAAAGTTATTAGAGAAAATTACGTTGGACGATATTCAACCCTCTTCACGAAAATATCCAGCTATTATCTTTGGTCAGAAAAGAACGGCCGGGGATCAGATTCTTCATGTCGAAAACCTGAGCATGTCGCTGGGTGAAAACCAACTGTTCAAAAACCTAGACTTCTTCGTGAACAAAGGAGACAAGATTGCCGTGTTGAGTAAAGATAGTTTAGCGATCACCTCGTTGTTTCAAATTCTAGCGGGTGAATTAAAACCTGATAAAGGTGAATTCAAATTCGGACAAACTATTACGAGCGCGTATTTGCCGAATGAAAACGAAAAATATTTTAAGTCGGACGACAACTTAGTGGACTGGCTTCGACAATTTTCAGAAGACAAAGACGAAGTTTATATCCGGGGCTTCCTGGGCAAAATGCTTTTTTCAGGTGAAGAGGTTTTCAAAAAATGCAGTGTGTTATCAGGAGGTGAAAAAGTACGTTGCATGGTATCGCGCGCTATGCTGGCAGGCGCTAATTTTTTAATTCTGGATGAACCGACCAATCATCTTGATCTTGAGTCGATCCAAGCGTTCAACAACGCGTTGAAAGATTTCCCCGGTACGGTAATGTTTACTTCTCACGATCACGAGTTTACCCACACGGTTGCCAACCGCATTATCGAAATCGGACCGAATGGTTTCCTCGATAAACTGATGACTTTTGATGAATATATCTCCAGCGAAAAGGTGATCGAGCAGACGGAGGCGTTGTATCAGTAGTTGTTCGTTAATCGTTATTCGTTGTTCGTTATTAGTCAATAGTTAGTCGTTATCGGTTATTCGCATTCTGTACCTACACTTCTCCATTCATCACAAATTCCTTTTTCCTTAGAAAGCAAAATTTCTCATTGCAGTTTCTAAACCCTCTACTATGATCAGGACAGTTTATTTTTTTGCCTTCATTGCAATTTGTCGCTTCGCAACTGCGCAAACTTCAGCCCTTTCTACTCCAAAAGAACACTTCGGATTTTCGATTGGTGATGATTACAACCTCGCCACCTACAGTCAAACCGAGGCTTATTTCAAGAAATTGGCTGCGTCGGATCGTGTAAAGCTAGTCGACATCGGGCTTACTGAAGAAGGACGACATCAATTGATGCTTATCGTCACGTCCCCTGAAAATCATAAGAAATTGGATCGTTACAAAGAGATTTCGACCAAGTTAGCTCGCGCCGAAGGTATAAGTGATGAGCAGGCCAAAGCAATGGCTGCTGAGGGAAAAGCTGTGGTATGGATAGATGGAGGCTTGCACGCAACTGAAACTGTAGGTGCAAGTCAATTAATTGAAACAGCCTATGAGCTGATTACAAGGACAGATCCTGAAACAATGCGGATTCTGGACAAAGTGGTTATACTATTAACTCATGCAAACCCTGATGGCCAGGAGTTGGTGTCGAGCTGGTATATGCGTAATCCCGCTCCTGAAAAAAGGACGATGGATAATCTTCCAAGACTTTATCAAAAATATATTGGTCATGATAATAACCGCGATTTTTTCATCATGAATATGAAAGAGACTCAAAACATGGGTCGACAATTATTTGTAGAGTGGATTCCGCAGATCATGTACAATCATCATCAAAATGGTCCGGGTGGTTCGGTTGTTGCTGGCCCTCCTTATCGTGATCCATTCAATTATGTCTTTGAGCCCGGCATGATCACTGGGATTGATGGCGTTGGTGCGGCTATGATCAATCGTTTAAATACAGAAAACAAACCTGGTTACACTCGACTTGGTGGCTCAGTATTTTCTACCTGGTATAACGGCGGATTGAGAACGACTACGCATTTTCATAACATGATTGGCTTATTGACTGAGATCGTGGGAAGTCCTTCTCCTTCCGAGATTCCTTTGGTCGCTTCACGGCTTATTCCTAACAACAACACGCCTTTTCCTATCACGCCACAAAAGTGGCATTACAAACAATCTATCGATTATTCACTTTCGCTCAATTATGCAGTTTTAGATTATGCTGCACGCAACAGCGATCATCTGTTGTATAACATTTATCACATGGGTAAAAATTCCATCGAAAAGGGAAATGAAGATTATTGGACACCTTACCCAACTCGGATTGAAGCAATTTCAGCTGCTTACAAAAGCAAGCAAAAGAAAGATGAAAAAAAGCCGGAGAATACCTTTCAGACAAGCATCATGGGTGGATTGGGCATTCCTTTAAAATATTATGATAGTCTTTTTAAAGTTGCTGACAAGCGCGATGCGCGTGGATATGTAATACCTTCCGATCAAGCTGATTTTCCGACTGCCGTGAAATTCATTAATGCACTTATCAAAACCGGAATCCGGGTTGAGATTGCAAAGTCTGATTTCAATGTTGGAAAGAAAAAATATCCCGCAGGATCGTACATCGTAAAAGCTAATCAGGCATTCCGTCCGCACGTGATTGACATGTTTGAGCCACAAGATCATCCTAATGATTTTCAGTATCCCGGTGGCCCTCCTGTTCGTCCGTATGATGCGGCTGGATGGACGCTGGCCTACCAGATGGGAGTAAAATTTGATCGCTTCATTGAAAACTTCGAGGGGCCATTTGAACAAATCAAGTATGGTGAATTGCAAAATCCCAAAGGCAGCATAGAAGCTAACGCATCAGCGGGATATATTTTGAATGCGAAGACCAACAACTCTTTCGTAGCAGTGAATGATCTTTTAAAAGAAGGAGTGGCTGTATATCGTCTCGCGGATGGTGGTGGAGCGAATGCGGCTGGATCGTTTTTTGTACCGTTCAATGCAAAAGCTAAAAGCATTTTAGAAAAAGATGCCTCGAGCCTCGGTTTGAATATTGCGGGAACATCAAAGAAACCATCTAACATGGTAAAAGTCTCTACACAAAGAATTGCTTTGTGGGATGCTTATGGAGGCTCGATGCCATCAGGTTGGGTTCGTTGGCTAATGGAGCAGTATCATTTCAATGCTGATATCATCTATCCAAAGAACGTTGATGCTGGCGGCTTACGGGATAAATATGACGTTATCATATTTGTAACAAGAGGAATTCCTCCGGTGGGCAAGGAAACATTGGATGAGTGGGAATCTAACAGAAAAGAGCCTAAACCTGAAGAAATTCCAACTGAGTATCACAACACAATGGGAAAAATCACTCCTGAAAAATCCATTCCTGAACTAAAGAAATTTATGGAAGCAGGTGGAAAAGTAGTCACGATCGGTACGAGTACTAATCTCGCTTATCACCTTGGCCTGCCAGTGAAGAATGCTATGACAGAGATTGCTAACGGGCAAGAGCGCAATTTGCCAAATGATAAATATTATGTACCGGGCAGCATTCTTCGCGTGCACCTCGACTCTACGCAAAGTGCAACGTGGGGCATGGGTAATAAGACCGATGTATATTTTGAAAACAGTCCAGTGTTCACAGTTGCCCCAGAAGCAATTCTTCAGGGCAAAGTAAAACCGCTTGCCTGGTTTGGTGACGAAAATCCATTGCGCAGCGGATGGGCCTGGGGCCAATCGTATTTGAAAGGCGGAGTAGTTGCATTTGAAGCTCCTGTCGGCAATGGAAAGTTATATGCTTTTGGGCCTGAAATTACTTTCCGTGGACAAGCACAGGGAACATTCAAATTGCTTTTCAACGAATTGCTATTGAATGGTGAGCAACCCAATAAAATTAATTTCTTAGAGCCCAAGAAATAATTTTGGCTATTGAGGAGGTGAGAGTTGTTTAATTGGCTTTCACCTCCACTGGCTTCATATTTTTCTTCAAGCTGAATCTTGCCCACACTGCGCTTACCAAAGTGAGCACAGCGCCTAACAACATGGCAGCACCAGGAAAGTAAATCGGAGCCTCAGGTCCGGTGAAGTAAGCAAACAAGCCGTTCATAATAGGCGGACCGATAATCGAAGCAGCGCTCATCATGCTGGTGAATCCTCCTTGTAGTTCACCTTGTTCATTGGGAGGCAAAATTCCTGACATGATGCCTTGCAACGCTGGGCCTGCAATCCCTCCAAAGCAATACACTACGGTGAAGACATACATCATCCAGCCTTCAGTTGCAAATGCATATAACAAAAATCCAAGCGCATATAAGGCCAATCCAAAATACACACTGCGTTGCTGACCAAGTTTTGGAATAATCAATCGGATTAAGCCGCCTTGCACAATGGCAAAAACAAAACCAACGACACCAAGTGAAATACCGATCAATCGGGGAGTCCATTGAAATTTTTCGATAGTATAATATGACCAGTTGCTTTGTACGGCATGCGCTGAGATGTATACAAGCGCTAGCGAAATAAAAAGGCCTAACACTACTTTAAAGCGAAACAAGCTTTTGAAAGTGCCAATTGGGTTGGCACGTGCCCAGGTAAACGTTCTTCTGTTTTCCTGACTGAGCGATTCGGGCAAAATAAAATAACCATACAAGAAATTTAAGAAGGCGAGTCCTGCCGCAGCAAAAAAAGGAACACGCGAACCAAATCCTCCTAACAATCCCCCGATTACCGGACCGACAATAAATCCCAGGCCAAACGCTGCGCCTATCATTCCAAAATTTTGCGCTTTATTCTCTGGAGTGCTAATGTCAGCAATATACGCCCCGGCCGTGCTGAAGCTTGCTCCCATCACACCAGCGATCACTCTACCCACAAACAGCCAGCCAATCGTAGGAGCAAACCCTTGAAATAAAAAATCAATACCAAATCCAAGAAGTGAACCTAGCAATACCGGCCTTCTTCCATAACGATCACTGAGTCCTCCAACAATTGGAGCGCAAAAAAATTGAGTGATGGCATACGATGCAATCAGCCAGCCACCATAGGTAGCAGCAGCACTCACACTGGATAGACTATTGGCGCCTCCACCCAGCAATTCACGAACCAGGTTGGGCATCACCGGGATGATAATACCCCAACCTGTTACATCTAACAATAGTGTGATGAAGATAAAGCCGATAGCAGGACGTTTGACAGGCATGGTAAATGTTTGGGCGAAAATACTAAGTTATCGGTTAATCATTATTCGTTATTTGTTAATCGATATCAGCCATTCGTTAAAGGTTGATAGTTAATTGCGAATAGTAGTTACAGCCCGATTAACTAATAACTTTAACAAGTTGTAACCTTTTCATAACCCTCCAGTAACTAACACGAATTTTGAAAATATCCCGCGAATTGATCACCGATGAACAGATAATGGAAGCCGTGAAAAACGGTGAGCTTCAGCAGGCTTCTGTGCTGTTTGACAGGTATAACAAGCGGATCTTCAACTTTCTGCGGCAACTGACTAATGACAGCATGTTGGCCGAAGACCTGGCTCAAAATGTATTTCTACGGTTGATCAAATACCGAAACAGCTATCGCGAAGGCAACCGGTTTCAATCGTGGATCTACCAGGTAGCGCGCAATGTTTTTGCCGATCATTATCATTCGAACAAGAACAAAACAGGTAGCCATATTGATGTTGAAAGAATGAGCGACCATATTTCAGATACAGAAGATAACCTTGATGAGCGCGAACAACTGCTTCATCGCTCGCTGGCCAAACTGAGTGATGAACAACGAGAACTGTTGGTGCTTACCCGTTTTCAGCATCTGAAGTACGAAGAAGTCGCTGCGATCATGGACACTACGGTGACTAACATCAAAGTGAAGGTGCACCGTGCGATTGGAAAGTTGAGAGAACATTATTTTGAACTGGAAAAAAGTTAACGTTATGGAAAAAGAGAAATTGGAAAGCCTGCTGATCGATTATATCGATGGCAATCTTAACCATACCGACCGGGCGATGGTGGAGAAAGAGCTGCAAAATGAAAGCACGGCAAAACTTCATGACCAGTTGAGGGAGGTGATGGACTTGATGGCCAATTCCAAAACAAAGGTTCCTGACATTTCTTTGAAGCAAAATTTTGAAAAAGCTTTGCATGCAGAGATCTCAAAATCAGTAAAAGCGCGGGAGAAGGGTAAGCAGGTTTTCTTCCAGCCGTGGGTCCTGAGAGCAGCAGCTGCCATTGTTTTGGTGATCGTTGGAGTAGCCATTGGTGATAGGATTAG
>Ga0207112_1028_pt1 | contig 37855 bp, 28 predicted proteins | sample Alteio_BWMinHeat_72_FD_153549 | JGI IMG/M metagenome (GOLD analysis project Ga0207112, IMG submission 153549) | Enriched cells from forest soil in Barre Woods Harvard Forest LTER site, Petersham, Massachusetts, United States -... | ecosystem: Environmental > Terrestrial > Soil > Temperate forest >...
TTGGTCATAAGTCTTGACCAATTGGACTTCTTTTAGTTTTTCACTTAAAAAAATATTCAAGATATGGCAGAGATAAAGAAAACCTCAGAACAATCCAGTGCCTCTCGATCGTTACAAATTGTTGTATTCAAGCTAGGTAATGAAGAGTACGGGCTACAAATAGATCAAATCAAAGAAGTAGTCATTACACCCACAATAACCAAGATGCCACAAACTCCTTCGTATGTGATGGGTGTGGCTAATATACGTGGAAACGTAATTGCAATTTTTGATTTGGAAGACAGATTCAATCTTACCCGCACCATTCAGAACAAGGGAAGCAAATACACTTTGGTAGTGGAAAGTGAAGATGTAAAACTCGGGTTGCTTGTCAGTGCAGTACCCAATACCGTTTCGGTCAATGCATCTGATCTGGACGAGTCAGTTGGTATCATCAATGATGCTAATGCTGAAACAAATTACATTAAAGGCATTATCAAATCGGGAGAAAGGCTGATCATCCTCATAGATATATTTAAGGTGATCGATCAGGAAATGGCCAGCAATCTAAAGAAAGCAACGGCAGTAGCGGCATGATCGAGTATCATTTAAATATTGGAGATGTGGTCACCTCGTCGCGAAACGTAAGTTATACGTGTTTCGGGCTGGGGTCGTGCATCGGGCTTTTTATGCAAGATCGCGTAACGGGTCTTTCAGGTGGAGCGCACATTTTCCTCCCTGAAAATGAAGAGGGGCCGTTAGACACGTCAAAATTTTATAATGTATCCTCGGCCTTGGATGAAATTCTCAATCGTTTCAAACTAAGCGGAAGCGATCTGGCAACACTGCGTGCGAAAGTGGTGGGGGGTGCTAATGTTCTTGGCGGAGATTCTCAAACCGGGGAGCGCAATGCCGAATCAGTTTTGAATCAATTGGTGGCCAGAAAGATTTTTATTGCTGCTCTCGACGTTGGAGGCACCTACTGCAGAAGTGCAAAATTTCAAAGTTATACGGGAGAGCTTACCGTGAGGGTCTCTCCAATGAATGGAAGTCAAAATTTATTAATCAAAAAGTTATAACCATGGCAAAAAGTGTATTAATCGTTGATGATTCGTTGTACATGCGTACACTTATTAAAGATGCTCTTGAATCAGGAGGATACAGCGTGGTGGGCCAGGCAGCAAATGGTGAAGAAGCAATCGATCTGGCTTTTGAACTACAGCCTGATTTAATCACGTTGGACAACATTCTTCCCGACATGATCGGAACAGATATATTAAAAGTGTACCAGGAGGAAGGGCTAAAATCAAAAGTCGTGATGATTAGCGCAGTGGGGCAGGAGTCGGTGGTGAACGAGGGTTTGCGATTGGGTGCAAAAGCCTATATCGTAAAACCATTTACCAATGATCAGCTGGTGGAAGCTATCGCGAAAGCTTAACCTTTTGGTGATGCCAACTAACCGGATTCGAACTGTTTTAATCGATGACTCTGCCTTCATGCGCAAAGTTATTGGTGATATCATTCGTACGGATGAATCGATTGAGTTAGTGGGCATTGCCAACGATGGGAAACGTGGGAGTGAAATGGCCCTCGAGTTAAATCCGGACGTTCTTATTACGGATATGGTTATGCCTGACTATGACGGGCTCTATGTTGTCAATTCCGTAATCGAGAAACTTGCCGTTCCAATCATTCTGTTAAGTTCCTTGGAGAAAACGGATTCAAGGATCTTTGATGCACTTCAGCAAGGTGCCTTTGAATTTATTGACAAGCCCACGAATTTAGATGAGGTGCACATTCGAGATTATCGACTTCTCGAGTTGATCAAAGAAGCGTCGCGCGCCGATATCAGCTTACTAAAGGCCAGGCAACTGGCTCAAAAAAATTCTCATGATCACAGCTTTGATCATGCGCTCAATTATGAGATCATTGTCATTGGTGCATCCACTGGAGGGCCTGGCGCAGTGGAATCAATCATCAATAATCTCCCAACCAATCTGAAAATTCCGGTCGTTGTAGTACAACATATGCCTCCCAGGTTCTTAGAAACGTTTGCCCAGCGATTGCACGAGCAGAGTAAATTACCGGTGCATTTAGCGTGTAAGGGTGAGTCTTTGAAGGGGGGAACAATCTATATAGCGCCGGGTGAGGCGAACCTGCGTATAGAAACTAATATCGCAACGAATGCTCCGATGTTTACACTTACTGAAAAGAAATACGTGGAATTCAATTATCCATCTGTTGATTGTCTTTTCGAGTCCGTTGCGCTGACCTATGGGAAGACAAGCATCGCTGTAATTCTTACAGGCATGGGGAGAGATGGCGTTGTAGGACTCACCAAAATCAAAGAGAAAGGAGGCTTTACCATCGCTCAGGATGAAGACTCGTCCGTCGTCTATGGAATGCCAAAGGCGGCAAAAGAATCTGGAGCGGTAAGGCGAGTCGTTTCGTTAAAAGAAATTCCGGGATTTATTGTCAGTTGTTTGTGAGGAAATCAATTTGATTTAAAAGAATAGTTATGAAAGACAAAGAAGAAGAATACAAAGAGATATTTCTTGCTGAGGCGTTGGATAACTATGAAGAGATCAATCGCCTGCTCACCAATCTGGAAAAGACTCCTGGAGATAAAAACATAGTTCATGCATTGTTCAGGATCACTCACACTTTAAAGGGCAATGCCGCGGGAATGGGTTTCAATGGAATTGCGGAGCTGGCGCATGTATTGGAAGACTTGTTTGGTGAAGTTCGCGATGGCCGAATTTCTCTTGAAGCAGAACTTTTCTCGTCTGTTTTCAAAGCCATTGATGTCCTTGGTAATTTGATCAACGCCATAAAAGACAAATCAGAAGTTAAGTACAAGGGTATAAAGACAAAATTGGAAGTAGTAATTAAAAGAGCAAAGGAGGAGAGTAAATCAAAACAATATATCGTCGGTTCTGCGACAGCGAAATTAGAAAACACAGTCTTGCGTACCGAACAGTCCGTGGACGACATGACACAGCAATTTGAAGACGCTGAATCGGTAATTGAGGCAGAAAATAAGATTTCATTCTCTGACCTGGTTCAGGTACCCGTGCGCAAACTGGATAACTTACTTAACCTTGTCGGAGAACTGATAATTGAAAAAGATCGAATACTTGCCTCGCAAGCCGGGACCGGCCTGCATGCATCTAACGAATATGCAAGATTAAGCCGCATAAGTTCCGATCTGCAGTATTCGGTAATGGATGTACGACTTGTACAAGTTGGTTTCCTTTTCAATAAATTCCACCGGGTTGTGCGTGATATCGCATCACTGGAGAGAAAAAATGTCGTGTTAAAATTGGAGGGAGCCGACACGGAAATCGATCGCAATGTGCTTCAAGTCATTAGTGATTCTCTAATACATATCATCCGCAACTGTGTTGGTCACGGGATCGAAGAACCTGACGTTAGATCAAAATCAGGCAAACCAAAAGATGGTGTAGTTACGCTAAGCGCAAGAAATGAAACTGACGCTGTGCTTATTGAAATCAGTGACGATGGCAAGGGATTGAATTATGACAGAATCAAGAACAAAGCTGTTGCCAAAAAATTAATAACGGGCGAGGAGGCCGAGAAGCTTTCAAAAGACGATTTGAGCATGCTCATCTTCGAACCGGGTTTCTCCACCATGGACGAGGTTACTGCAATTTCAGGTCGTGGCGTTGGAATGGATGTAGTGAAGAGGACCCTGGATTCTATAGGAGGCACAATTCGGGTAGCTAGTGTGGAAGGTAAGGGAACGGTTATTCAACTTACACTTCCATCGTCAATGGCGGTTAAGTCATCCCTGCTTTTCGAGCTAAATAAAGAAGTCTACGCGATCCCGCTTGCCTATACCGAATCAGTGATATCGCTTTATAAAACTGACATTCATAAAGCGGGAGGGGGGTTGGTAGCAACTCACTTGGGAAAAAACTTCGCGGTTGTTTCGTTGAGAGATGTGTTTGAGCAACAGATAGAAAAGTCAGGCTACAATTCAAATGTGTTACAATGTGCATTTGATAAAATGCACCCCGAACAAAAATTGGAGATTGTTGTAGTGTGTTTTAATAATCGCACGGTAGGTTTTGTGGTGGATAAGTTGCTGCAGCAAAAGGAAATTGTTGAGAAGCCTTTGATGAGGCCCGTGGACAAAATAAAATTCATAAGCGGCGTAACAATTCTGGGGAGTGGAAATGTTTGCCTTGTGTTGAATGTGCCTCAGATCCTGCATTTTATTTTCAGCTTAACGGCAAGTGGCAGATTGAAAAACTTCACCTTAAATTAAAATAAGATGAGTACTGAAAATCGAGAGAGCTTTTTAATTAATGTGATGAATAAGGGCTTTAGCAGGGCTGCACTATCCTTTTCTCAAATGATTCAAAAACCAGTGAGCGTTGTAAATTCTCAATCTCTTCTAATTCGTCATGATGACTTCTCGTACATCGCTGAGGCGCCTGGGGACTTTTTCATTTTAAGCACTCAAATTATCGGAGACATCTCGGGCAAAAGTTTCTTAATTTTTAGCAGCGAAGAAAGCTCGGAAATCTTCAAGACTCTCAATTCGTCGATTTCAAATGACGCGTTGAAGGAGGCATTTCTCCTGGAGATTGATAATATCATCTCAGCGTCTGTGATCGCAGAATTATCTAATTCGCTGGGCCTTGAAATTTATGGGGACGTGCCCAGACTAACTAAGATTCATTCCAAGGCACTGGAATCGTTGATGATCCAAGAACTGAATAACGAAGAACCGTCAAGTGTGATATTTTGTAATACCACATTTCAACTTGATGCTAAAGAGAGAGTTCACCCACAGTTTATCTGGAAGTTAAGCAACAGACTGTTTGAAATGATTCCTGTTGAGAAAACCACCTTCTGATGGTATGAAAAAGTTACTGGGCGTATACGTCTTACTCTTTCTCAATTTTGTTTTACAATTGAGCTTTACATTCTTTGGGGTTAAGCTTATTAGCGCAGTATACTTTACCATTGCTTCGGTTATTTTTTCTATTCTCATTTTGCAATACTGGTTTGGCTATGTCAATAAATTGATCCTGAAGTCCAATGTTGTACTTAATAAAAAGGATGATTTGATTTCGAGATGGTCTTTTAAGAACATCGACTTACTGGTAGAAAAACTCGATTTAGCAGAAAAAAAAATCTTTTCATCGGCAGAATTGATTGGTAATTTATCTGACCCCGGAAAATTCGATTCTTTAAACGGTCTGGACTCGAGTGATCCGATTGAAAGGGCAATTCAATCAATTAAAGGCGAAATGCAACGGGTTAAAGAAGCGGATGGGCAAAAAGAATGGATTGCTCAGGGACTTGCCCGTTTTAACGAAGTATTGAGAAATAAGCTGGAGACAAAGGAATATGGCCACCAGATCATCAGTACACTTGTTAAATATTTGAAGGCAAACCAGGGTGGCCTGTACATCGAGTATCAAGGCACGGAAGGGGAGCGTCACCTCGAGCATGTGGCAAGTTACGCCTATGACAAGAAAGGATTTTCATCCATAAACATATTACCTGGGGATGGATTACTTGGTCAATGCATGATTGAGCAAGAGTATGTCTTTATTAATGATATTCCTCGAAATTATGTGAAGATTAATTCTGGTCTCGGAGAAGCCATGCCAAGTGCAATCATAGTTGCCCCGCTGATATATAACCAACGGTTTTATGGAGCTCTCGAGTTGGCCTCATTTGGCGAATTAAAACCCTTCCAGATAGAATTCCTGAAAAAAGTTTGTGAGAACATTGCCTCCGAAATTGCTTCGCTAAAAAGTATGGAGCACACTAAAGAGTTGCTTGAAGAGTCTACCGAACTGGCCAGGCAACTACAGTCAAGGGAAGAGGAGATGAAGCACAATATGGAGGAACTTACGGCAACGCAGGAGGAGATGGCACAAAAACAAGATGAACTGACAAACACCGTGAAGGAGAATGAGCGTAGCCAAAAGGAACTCAATAGTTATTTGGCTGCAATAGATAATACGATAGCATCGTCAGAGTTTGGATTGGACGGGCGTTTCAGGAATGCAAATGAGATTTTCTTAAAAGTTACCGGGTATACCAAAGAAGAACTCTTAAATAAGAGTTACGATTTTCTAATGGGGGAGGATCAAACGATGAAGATGATGTGGGAAAACCTTCATTTAGGTAAATTCTTCTCAGGCGAATTTAAAATGAAAAATAAGGTAGGGAAAGAACTGTGGTTAAACGGCACGTTCAATCCGATCACGACGGAAGGGAACGTTCCCGAAAAGATTATGATGTTCGCCCAATTTACAACGCAAGAGAAAGAGAAGTTAAATGACCTCACCACTATGGTTCATGCTCTTAAATCGGCACTTCCAGTGCTTGAATTTAGCAAAGATTTCGTTTGTAAAATAGCGAACGAGAAGGCGTTGAAGATATTTGAGTTGTCCAGATTGCAGTTGAGATCGAAAACAATTCTTGATTTTGTTGCTCCAGGTTATCAGGAGGACTGGAACAGCATCAAGAAGGAGATCTTAGGTAGTGAATTGTCAAGCCTTGTCGTGCCATTTTATACAGACTCCAAAACCATAAACTATGAGGTAAGCATCTCAGTTTCCAGAAACCTCGAAGGAGAAATAGTGAAAGTAATTTTTCTTCTTTTGAAAGAGGTGGGTAGTAAAGTGCGCCATTTGGCTGTCGATTAAGATGCTGCTTGTTAATGATATATCAGAAGAGGAGATGAATTCTCTTACTCAAAGCATTTTAACCCGCTATGGAATTGATTTTGTGTGTTATGAACCTAAGTCCTTAAGACGAAGGATTATTCGTGTTCTGAATTTATTCAATCTGCCCTCCATCCACGAGCTATGGGTCCAGTTTTTACGTGACCCAAAATTTATTCACGAATTCATGAATGAGATCAGCGTAGGCATGACATCAATGTTTCGGGATCCAATTTTATGGACTAGTCTCAAGAAATTAGTTTCAAGAGAATATGGAAATAGTAAATCACTTTCAGTCTGGCATGCCGGCTGCTCAACGGGTGAAGAAGTTTATTCATTTGGAATTCTCTTACAAGAAACTCAGCTGCAAGATCGCGCGAAGGCATTGGCAACAGATATTAATATCAAAGCAATTGAGGAAGCAAAGGATGGCGTTTATCACAAGATAAAGATGATAGAGAATGAATCTAATTATCGTGAATTCAATCCAGGCAGGGACCTTTCAACCTATTTTACGACCGATGGAAAGCATGTATTGATGAACCGGCAATTAATCGCTCACGTAACATTTGGATATCAGAATTTGATTACTGATCCATGTCCATCGGGTTTCGATATTATCTTTTGCCGGAATGTGATGATCTATTTTGATGTGACTGCCAAGTCTAAAATATTGGCCAAATTCTACCATGCGTTAAACCCAGGTGGCTACTTGGTCATTGGTTTTTTTGATACCATGAGTTATTTGATAGACAATGATAAGTTTAAGTTGGTTGATGAGGGAGCCAAAATATTTCAAAGACTTGAGTAACTATTTTCGACAGGGCCTGGTTAGTGCAGGCCGCCACAGTTGATAAAAGCATTGCTCCGGAAATTCAGCGCGATAAAATAGAAATTGACAAACCGCTCACACTCTCAAACTAAGCGAGCAACCCTTCTTTAGGCTTCTTATGTAAAAACCACGCCCAACAGCTCAGCGCAAACGTTTGCTACATAATAAATTTATTCTATTTAAACATTACTAATTTTATGAAAACAGGATTGTTTTTAACACTAGCGTTGGCAGTAGTAGCAGGTTCGGCGTCTGCACAACAGATCAGAGAAACAAAATCATTGCAGCAGGACGAAGTTCCTGTGTTGATTCAACAGTCACTGAAAAAAGACTTCAGTAACTTGACAGAGAAGGGGAATTGGAAATTGAGCTACTATAAAGATGTAAGCACAAAAGTCGTAACTCCCGAGCTCTATACTTACTCTTGCAAAAATAATGGCGAGAGGGTTGAGATTTTTTACAAGACCAACGGTACTCTTGATCATACAAAAGGCATAGCTGCACCTGGTCAAAGTTCACAGCCTTAAACAATAAGCCACAAACAGTTAGAAAAAAAGGGACGAACAGTCCTTTTTTTTTGCCTTGTTTTCAAAGACAGCACATTGTCATGAATAGAATATGGGGGATAAAAATATTTTTCACCTTTAAATGTCAAAAACACCTCTTGCTAATAGCCCGAACAAGGCTACTGAATCAAAAATGGTGTAGCAAAAGAAGTAACTTAATAGGTCCATATTCTAATGGCGAACCAGCCATAAACGGCAAGATAAATTGAAAAGTAGCTCAGACAGGCCGCGTTTATCACCTGAAAGCACCTGAGAATTTTATTCCTCGTAGATTTCCATACTCCGATAGAACGGTAGAGGCTCCAAAAACTCAGAAAAGGTAAAAGAATACTACCCATCAAAATAGTAAGCGTCCATCCGTTCACAGACGAAAAATTTTGAATGTTTTTTAAGTTGACAGACAGAATAAATGGTGTCAGCATCATGATGAAAGATAGAAACGCGCATGTTGCGACCGATCGGTTCATCAGTGCCCGACCAGTAATACGCTTCGTACAAAAAAGAATGATCCAGACAATTGAAAGAATAACAGAAATACTTCCGAATGAGAGTGCTCCAAGTATGATTGCTCGGTTTATGTTGTAAGGTATCGGTGGAACTTTTTCGTAATAATTTTCACCAACAAAGAGCACCGGTTTGCCATTGTCTTCCACAAGAATGGAGGTGGCGATAGGTTGATTGTATTTTCGAAATTGAACTTCACCAACCGGTATCAATGCTTCTTTTTTTTGAAGAAACGCGGCGGTAAAAAGAGTGTCATTTTCAACAAATAAAGTTCGTGACGAAAGCAAATCATCAACGCATTTAATAATCTCGTTACGGGAATTGTTACGCTTATAATATCCTAGCCATGTTTTTATCTTTTCCTTATTAAGTTTCTTTGTCATCGGTAAATCGGAAGGCGCATAATTGACAAGAAATTCAGTAATTAGATCAGTGATTTTATGGTTACCCGCCTCACCGTTATTGCTTATAAAAAATCCCACACCCAACTCCCTGCTATAATTAAGGTCTGACGAAAAGCCCACCATACCTCCATCATGACCAAAAAAGTGTTTCTTATTTTTATCACTTCCACTTAGTTTAGTTGATAACCCAAGACCATAGCCATAGGTCAACCCATTTATAGCCCTGAGTGTGCTATGTTGATGCTCCATATCAATTAGCGCTGCAGGGGATACGATTTTACTGCTATCTAATTGTCCTTCATTTAAAAACATAAGGATATATCGTGCCATATCCTCCGAGCATGAGCTAATTGCTCCTGCTGCCCGACCGTTGATCATGACTGGTGCGGACTCATGATATTTTCCATCGTAACTATACCCTTTTGAATAAGGTGGCTCGAGGGTATAGTCGAAGTTAGTATGAGTCATTTTTAACGGGAGAATGATTTGCTTGAGGATATAATCTTCATAAGGCATTCCAGAATACTTTTCAATCAAAAAGCCCAGGACTACATACCCGGGATTGGAGTAAGAGTGCCTGGTGCCTGGCTTCCACCTCGAGTGCAATGCTTTCTTATGAATCAGCACTTCCTCAAGTACTGGGATTTTTTTGCCGGTATCATTTATAAAGGCATTCAGATGCATGTCATCAAATCCCGCGGTATGCTCAAGTAAATTGATAACGCGAACTGGCGCTTCAGCTTCCCACACATTTTCAAAAGGCACTTCTGGAGCAAGAGCTAATAATTTTGAGTCGAGAGAAAACTTCCCTTCTTTAATAAGTCTTTGAACAGCTAGTGAGGTAAATGTTTTGGTAATTGACCCTATTCGAAAAAGGTCTGTTTGTGAGACAGGCTCTTTCGTCACCCGATCGACTACACCGATGCCACCCCGCCAGATCACTGAATCCCTGTGAACGAGGGCTATTGATAAGCCTGGCATGTGATCTTTCTCCATTATCTTTCTTATCGAATCCTTCAAAGCCTGGATTGATGTTATTTGAGAAAATGAAGGAACGCAAAAGAAGATGAAAAATAACGTTGCAAAGTTTTTGATCATAGACTCATGAGACTTTGCATGTTAGACGCCGTTTTAAAGTAAAATGTTGCTTCGTCATGCGTAGTGCCTGGCAGCATGCCTTGACACTGCAAAGTTTCCGTGTAGGTTCCTGCTCTAGATATTCTCTACCGACTTTTGGAATATCACAAACTGATTGCCGATTATCTTAATGACGAGCTGATTATCTTAATAACGAGCTGGAGAATTTAAGTAAATAGATTAACCATACAATAATAATATAATAGAGAGTCATGGTTAATGAAACGGGAATTTTGCTGAATGGCTTTATGATTATTGAATCTCGACAAAAAGAGTTAGGGGGTTAGTTTCTTTTAAAAAATAGTGAAAGACTCGTGATATAAAAGGACTTCATTTGAGATTTTAAAGAAATAATTTGACGAATAGCTGCTTTACTCCAGTAGAATGCTTACCACTCTTTTAAAAAACGAATATTAAGTAATCAAGAAGTTTATTTAACAATTACTTCAAAATGATTCAAAGGCCAGAATTGTTTTAAAGGGTTGATTTATAACGGTTTTGCGAGGTGAACCATTTATTAAGACATTCATATCCCTTAACTATTCCGTTACACAATCTTAAAATTATAGGTGCATCCTAACACCTATAATTGCACAGAATTTTCAGAGTGCATTGTTGAATTCTTAATCTATGTAATGATTTTATTTTTCAGGCAAATAACTTTTTTTGCTCTTTTGATATTTTGTCTCTTCTCCTCAAAGTCTGTAAGTGCAACGGTAGTTCATGGGGCCGTATTGGACAGAAAAACCCACGAGCCACTAATCGGAGCCAGTGTCACAACCAAGGAGGACAAAAGTATTGGCGCGTCCGTGAGCCTTTCAGGCACATTCAAATTAACTATCCTTAAGCCTGGCACCTACACACTGATCTGCAGTTTTATTGGCTACAAGACGATAGAGAAAGTAATCTCTGTTAATTCGGAAGAAAAAATAGCTACCGACTTCGATCTGGAAGAGAGCGCCAACGAATTAGGTGAAATTATTGTGTCCGGACAGACGGATAAAACGTCTGATGAGTTCGCGCTTCATACCGAAAAAAATTCCCAAAGCATTGTCAATGTGATGTCTGCCAAAACAATTCAGTTAATGCCCGACATTACCGTGGCGAATTTATTGCAGCGGTTCTCCGGGGTATCAGTTGAAAGGAACAGTAATGGCGACGCCCAGTATGCCATTATTCGGGGAATGCCACAGCGATACAACTATACGCTGGTGAACGGAATAAAAATCCCCAGCCCCGATGATAAAAACCGGTATGTGCCTATGGATCTTTTTCCGGCCGATTTACTGGATCGCCTGGAGGTGATCAAGGCGTTGACTCCTTCAATGGAAGGTGATGCAACGGGTGGTGGAATGAATTTGGTAATGAAAGATGCACCGGCCACTTTCACAGTGAACGCTAGCGCAGCCACGGGAACAAATGCGATTGCCTTGCAACATTTTAATACATTCTCAGGTTGGCAGGCAAAGGCTCCGGCACAAACACAGGCTCCCGAATATCTTGCGACGCCTACCGATTTCTCCTATAAAAATTTTCAATACTATAATGTAGCTCCCGTTAATCAAGTTTATAATTTTTCAATTGGTGACAGGTTGACTAAAGATAAGAGGCTTGGTGCAATTGTGGCGGCCAGCTATCAGGACTTGTACCGCGGAACGAACAGCACTTTTATTAAACCTGATAATCAAACTCAGGCTCCCAACAATCTTCCTGTCTTTGATGATATTTTAGTTCGTCAATATTCTAATCATCAAAAACGATTAGGCACCCATCTCAAGGCAGACTACCGCTTCAATGATAAAAATCAATTGAAGTTATACGGCATGTTTGTAGAATTGGAAGATATCCAATACAGGCACACCATCGATACCATACTTGGTATTGGTGGCCGGGTTGGATTTGGCACAGGCGATACACATATTTTGGATCGCTCCAAAGATCAGAAACAAAAAATATTCAATGTTACCCTGCAAGGCGATCACAGCCTGAATCAAGCCTTTCGCGTCAATTGGTCAGCCGTTTATTCTAAAGCAAGCAACGATGTACCGGATTGGTCAGAATATGAAATTCAGCAGGGCAGTAGCAAAACGGATGTCCCCCATTTTTATGACTTCAACAGACGGTGGCTCACCAATTCTGATCAGGATTATACAGGTTATCTGAATCTGCATTACAATAAAAACATGGGGAGTGATAACCTTGAAATTTCTGCGGGTGGTTTATACCGTGCCAAATTGCGAGATACTAAATACTATTCTTATAAGTTCACCCCATACCAGGATAGCAATGGGGACTATCCCCCGTTTTATCTCGGGGTTAATGAGATCGGTCCACAATATTGGTCAGGGGGTGGGGATGGAAGCGTGGTTAATCCCAATACCTATACGGCGCATGAGCGGATTGCAGCAGGATACGTTCAAGGAAGACTTTTGCTTGATCAAAAATGGGAAATCATTGGAGGGGTGCGTGCTGAACACACGTATCAGGATTGGTTAACCCCAATGCCAATTACTTTTCCTGGGAAAGAGGGCACGAAAACTTACCTGGATATTTTGCCGAGCATCAATGCAAAATATAGAGTTAGGCCTAATGATAATCTGCGGGCAGACTATTTCAAGTCGATCAACAGACCGAGCCTTTTTGAGATTGTTCCTTATAACATTCAAGGTGATACGTATAACGAAGCAGGTAATCCTTATTTGAAACGCGCCATCATCGACAACATTGATCTCCGGTATGAAAAGTATACTAAAACTTTGGATCAAATTTCACTCGGGGTCTTTTACAAACATATTATTAATCCAATCGAACAACTTTGGCACAAAGATTCAGTGGCTAGTTCGGCCAATGTGATTGGCCCATATAACTCAAATTCTGCAAGCAATTTTGGTGTTGAACTGGCATTGACTAAGTATTGGGGGCGTTTTGGTATCTCCGGAAATTATACCTACACCAATTCAAAGATCACAACAACCAAACTATATGCCGGGGCAAACGGCATCAATAATGTAAATCAAACAAGGCCATTACAAGGTCAGGCGCCACACATCGCTAATCTATCATTGCTGTACAAAGATGTAGGGCATGGGCTCAATCTTCAGTTGGCCATGGCATATACAGGCATGCGAATCACTTATGTCTCGCCGTACCAGGACCTGGATTATTGGCAGCAGCCTTATTTCATTATGGATTTCTCATTAGAGAAAAGCTTCCTGACCTATTTTTCGTTTTACCTGAAGGCGCAGAACCTGCTCAATACGCCTTACCAAGTTTACATCCATCACGAGTCTAGTGAGTATAGGAGTGGTGTTAATGAATTGCCTCTGCAGCATGACAAAAACAAAATTCTGGTGCAACAGGAATACTACGGGCAAAATTTTATCGCGGGCTTCCGCTTCAAATTTTATAAATAAAAATAATTCTTAATCTAATCAAAAATCAACCAAAGATGAAAAAACAGAAGGTGTTTGCGGTGACTACAGTAGTTGCTGCAATTGTAATTCTTGCCTCGTGCTCGAAGGAAAGCAACACGGTGTCCAAGCCTCAGTTCAAAGCTGGCGCAGTGATTTCAGCCGATTCACTTACAAGTGGGGCAAGCAACCCTGTAAAAGGAACAATGTTAACGGGCAAGACTTACTATTTCAGCGGACCAGTTTATGTTAATAAAGGTGATACTTTGGTAATGCAAAGCGGTGTGAAATTATTGGCCAAAAGCCCAAAAGCCATGTTGATCATCAATGGCGTATTTATTTCTTTGGGAACAAAGCAAAATCCAAATTGGATCACAGGTGAAGATGCATACAATAATCCGTCGAAATACAAACTGACTACTTACACCGATCCGAATACCGACCCCGGCTTAACCAGTGGTGGTAGTGCCGGTACATATCCCAGGCTGTGGGGCGGTATTCAATGTGGTACTACAGCAACCATGTTCAATGTGAAGTGGACACACCTGGACTTTGCCGGTGGTTTAGTAACAAACACCAGCCCTGTGGTTACTGGATTTGTTTACAGCGCAGGAAGTACTTTGTTTGCCACTTGTTTCGAAAATCCAACCGGAGTTTATATCCTCGAAGATTCATGGATATATGGTACAACTTCTGACGTGGCACGCATCACCCACGGCTCAGTTCACTTCATGAGAAATACAGTTGAAAAATTGGGTTACAACGATGGTGATGCTTTTAATACCAAAGGTGAATCTTCTGGCAATATGGCATATAACTTGTTTATCGGCACTTCTAAGGGCGGTACTAAAGCTTCTGCAAAAGGCCCTTCATCAGGGGGCCCATTCCCTTATGGTAAAGTCAACATGTACAACAACACTTACGTCAACTGTGGCTATAGAAGTCTTGACCCTGATCGCGGCGCTAATGTTGATATTGAGCAAGGGGCTAGTGGTTATGCCTACAACAACATTATGGTAAACTGCAGAACCGGTATTCGTTTTGTAGAAAGCCCGGTGGCCGATACCACCAACTCTGCTTATGGCAATAACCTTTATTACGCCGACTCACTAAACATAGCTGGTCAGTTCATGCCTTCAAGCCACTTGGGTAAGTACAACACTACTGATATTCCTTTGCCAAGTTCTTATTATACTTTCCCCAACCAAAAATATTGGTTCGTGATTAAAGGAACACCTCAAGCTGTTGCACAAGGTACCTGGACGAACGGATATGATGCTTCAAGTTTAGTTGGTAAGAACAATCCTAAGTTTGTTAACTACCCGTTACCAGCTCCGGTTGGCACCGCCACCTACGGCCCGCGTTTGGGCAGCATGACCTGGCAGGGCAATTCTGATTTCCATTTGCAATCAGGCTCTCCCGCCATTGGGGTAGGTTACACAGGTTTCTCACCAGTCCAAACCCCTATATCGGCAATCACTAATACTGATTTGGCGGCTACCTTTACAATGCCCAATAAAGATTTGGGTGCATACCCTACAGACGGATCAGGTAATCAACATTAAGAGTCATTCAAAAGGTAAAGAAGCGAACAGTGAATATGTTCGCTTCTTTTTTAAATTCAAAACAAAACTCCATGAGAGCGACGCTCGCATTTATTGGTATCTTGTATTGTTTCCATAATCCCGCCGTTTCTCAAGCAAATAACAAGGAGGTTTTTTCAATTGTCGCCTTCGGTGATATGCCGTATTTTTTGCCTGATGATTATACACGGTTTGACAACGTAATTAAAACAATCAACGAACAAAACCAGGCGTTCACTGTTCACCTCGGCGACTTTAAATCGAGCAACACCAAATGTGATGAAGTGGCCTATCAAAAAATGCTGGGATATTTTCAGCAGTTTAAGCGGCCTATGATTTATACTCCCGGCGATAATGAGTGGACTGATTGTAACAAAGAGCAGGCAGGATCGTATGATCCGGAAGAAAGACTGAGTGTGATTCGCAAAATGTTTTTCAATGGCGCGTCGAGTTTCGGGATAGAAAAGATTCAACTGACATCGCAGTCTCAACTACCCGGCTTTTCAAAATTTGTGGAAAACAATCGGTGGAGTTACCATGGCGTTAGCTTCGGGACGGTGCATTTGGTAGGTACCAATAACTTCTTTCTTCCGCAAAGCAAGAATCAAAATAGCGAATTCTTTGAACGCGACAAGGCCAACGCCACTTGGATAAATGAGATTTTCAATGATGCCAAACGCAACCGTAGCGCCGGTGTTGTTTTGTTTACACAAGCCGATATGTTTAACCCTGATAAGGAAAGTTCTGGTTTTGAAAATTTCTTAAAGGAATTAAAGAGATTGGTGATGGATTACGATAAACCGGTAGTTCTCGTCAATGGTGATTCACATAAATATCTGATTGATAAGCCTCTCCTTCGCGATACAAAGACTAAAAAAGTAGTCGAAAATTTTACTCGTATACAGGTGTTTGGTGAGCAAGATATGCACGCGGTGAAGATCACCATTAACCCGGCGTCGCCAGCCTTCTTCTATTCGGAGCAATTAATTGTCAAAGGTAATTGAAAGTGTCTCCAACTCATCTTTTCAAATCAAACCTTTCATCAATAGGGGTAGTCTTCTACCTGATTGTTGGTGTTTTTACATCTACCGAAATTCACGGTCAGGATACTCTAAACGTGATGACTTACAACGTACTGCACTACGGAGATCATTGTCAGGGATCAAATAACTCACTTCACAATTATCTGAAAACTATTGTTCAATATGAAAATCCGGATATTCTTGGACTTGTAAAAGCTCAGATTATAAAACTTTCCGGAAATGATTTGTTAGGCGTATCGCCAGTTGGCTTCGCCGACTCTATTGTAGTCTATGGCCTGAATTCAGCCTATCCGAATAAATATGACCACTGCCCGGTAGTTAATTTTGCCAACGATCCGGATGGCGACATAGACTTGTTATTTTATAATAAAAACAAACTTGGTTTTTTGTCGGTCACTAACCTGTTCACAGTACAAGAGGATTTTAGCCTTTATAAACTCTACTACAAAGATCCAAACCTGTCGGTTACAAAAGACACAACATTTTTGTACTTCATTTTAAACCATACCGTTTCGGGAACTAATTCGGGCTCAAGAGACCATCAGGACAGTTTGATCATAAAGAGCCTCAGAGGAAACTTTTCCTATTTACCTAATTTGATTTCCATGGGTGACTTCAATACACACACCAGTCTCGAACCGGGTTATCAACTGTTAACTGCTTCCGCGGATACCAGCTTCATATTTTTTGATCCTCCCTACCTTCCTGACCATAAACTTAATTATCCATCCGACTGGGATACAAATGCAAGTTTGTTTTCAGGATATTTAAATACATCAACGCGTCAAACCACTATTCCAAATTCCTGCGGAACCACTAATGGAGCCAAAGGATGGTACTTGCACATCCTTCTATCGCCCTGGATTGTAAAAAATAAAAATTATATAAATTATATCCCTGGCTCATATTCAACAATTGGCAACGATGGCCAACGGCTGGGTATTTCAATCAACGACAGCACCAACACCACAAAAAACAATTCTGTTCCTGCCAAAGTGGTTAATGCTCTTTTTCATTTTTCGGACAAATATCCTATAAAGGTTAAACTTAAAATCACCCCGAATACCACAGGAAAAAGTATTCCCGATCCTGTCGTGAATTCAGTTACTGAGACCCGATTGATTAATAATTTCTTCGCTTCGAATAATCCGGTCGACAATAGTATAAACTTGTATTTTGATGAAACTTTGATCGGCAACAATGCAAGGATGGAATGGTACGATATTGCAGGTAGATCAGTTGGAGAGCACGAGTTTACTGTTACCGGGATTTCCATGACAAAAAACATAGACCTTATGCCAGGAATTTACATACTCAGTTTAGAAATAAACGGGAGTATCTATAAATCACGAATAGTGAAAAAATAGACTTTGAATCCGAATTAGGAGTTCGGTCCGTGCTGGGAATGGTTTCATATTTTCCGAAATTCATATTCTAGAGGCAAGATTATCCAGTCAATTTGCGGGAAACTTACGGGTTTATAAAACGCGACTAATAGCTATGAACTTTCCTGCGACAACTTTCAACTTGACAGACGTTTAATTTTATGTATTAATATTAACATCATTGTAAAATATTGCAGAATAGATGATCCCATTATTGAAGCTCGATGGCTTGGTATTTATTTTATCCCCGGCACGAAAACCAGCTTGTCTAAATAAATCCTTTGCCGACAAAAAACTAATAGGATAGGGAACCCATGGATTGGAGGTTTCTGTATCGTATTCAACAAGCAAAAAAACACCATTGGGTAAAAGATGCTTTTTAATCTTTATCAGAAATTGTAGTTTGTCCTTAACATAATGCAAGGAGTTGGCCATTAGAATTCCGTCTGATGAAACCTTCGGCAATGTATCTCTTACGAAATCAAGCTTAATGAATTCAATTTCCTTGCTATTGAATGTCGTCGGCTGTTTGTCGATGGCGTAGATCATACTTCCTTTTGGCAATAAACCAATCAACGCTTCACTGAACAGACCACTGCCACACCCAAGGTCAAACCACACCCGAGGTTGAGGAGTATTTAGCTGGTCACATTTAAGTAAAGTTTGCCCTTCCGTTATGGTCACGTTCCAAATAACAATTAACTAATGAATATTGCAAAAACCGGCAAATCAGCATCCCAAACACTGTTTATCACTTATATGTTTGAAAACAAGGAAGCCAGGATATAAAAGAAAGTAAGATCATCCTTGGGTAAATTTCGTAGTGCGAGTTCATTATCTTTGGGTTCAACTTAACAATAACTGGATGAAATGGTTATGGCTGTCTTTAGGAATAGTGTTTGAAATTGTTGCGCTGGTCTTCATGAAAAAGTCTGAGGGCTTTACAAAATTATATCCTATCATTTTAGTCCTGTTATTTTATTGCCTTGCTCTTGGCTGCCTCGTTCTTGTGCTAAGAAAGATGGATACGAGTGTCGCCTACGCGATTTGGGCCAGTGCTGGAATTCTAATCATGGCGCTAGTAGGAATCCTTTGGCTCAATGAGCCCGTATCAGTCATAAAAGTAGTCTCCATGCTACTTATTGTTGTCGGAGTCATTGGGCTGGAGTTCTTCGCTTAATTCATCAATCATGCAAATATTTCTGACTGGAGCCACTGGGTTTTTAGGTGGAGAACTCTTGGTCGAGTTGACCAAGAGAAATGAAGTGACAAAAATCTTTTGCATGGTGAGGGCCTCGAATGAGGTGAACGCCCAGGCCAGAGTTGCAAAGATATTTGAGTTGCATGGCGACTATTTCGATCGAAAGAAAGTAATCCCGGTAATCGGAGATTTAACCGACGAAAATCTCGAAAAAAGATTAACAGCAGATGATTCGATCGCAGGTGTAAACAGCATTATTCACGCGGCGGCCAATACATCTTTCACAAAAATATATGACGGCAATGTGGAGAGTGTCAACATCATGGGAACCAAGCAATTGTTGTCGTGGGCGCAGCAATTGAAATCATTCGATTTATTCGTTTATATAGGAACTGCTGCCATCTGCGGCGCGTCTATTAGGAACGCACTTATTAAAGAGGAGCTTTCTCCCAATTTGGCTGCCAAACATTTAGTTAAGTACTCCTACACAAAAATGATTGGCGAATTGATGCTTAAGGAATACTTGCCAGAGGATAAAGTACTCGTAGTAAGGCCGTCCATTGTCATGGGGGACTCCCGGGCATGGGTTCCACGTTCCTATGTAATTCTATGGGCGCTTGCTGCGATCAATCACTTACGATTGTTTCCGGCCGATAGCCATAGTGACCTTGATATTGTTTCTATTGACTACGTTACTAAATCCATTATTGCATTATTCTTTAGTGCAAAAAGAAAGCACAATGTCTATCATATTTCGTCCGGCCTGGTTTCGGCAACAACGCCGGAAAAAGTAACGAATACCATAAATGGTCATTTTTCTAATAAACCACCATTCAAGTTCGTGCCGAAGGATGTGTTGACTTCGATGAAGCATTGGTCAAAAAGTGGAATGGCTGTGGACACTAATGATCCGCTTTATCAATATAGAGAGTATCTGGACTATTGGATTTATTTGTTCGGTGACAATTCAAAACTAAGAATCCTATTTCATGCCCTCGAGCCCTACATTAATTTTATCGAGCTCGGTCAGGTATTTGACAATCGAAGACTTTTGGAGGATACAAATTTGGAGGCAAGTGTTCCCGCTCATGTTTATATGGCCAACTCAGTAAAATACCTTGACAACATTAACATTTTCGAAGGAGCAATTGATCCATAAAACGCTGGTTGAGTGAATTTTGATTCTTTTGCGTCAAAAAAATAAATCCCGGCTTGAAATAACAACCAGGGTTTTATCTAAACCATAATAGAAGGATCGGTTAAGGATATCCTTATATAACACTAAGGAATATAGTACTCTAGAACCTTAAGAATTTCTATATCTTGAGTGAATTAAACTGGTATTCCCAAAGACATCAGTACTTAAATTCAACTTGAAAACTCCATGAGAAAAATAATCGCATTATCGCTTTTTGTTCTTTCATGCCATGCGATCCTGGCGCAAGATGAAAAGTTGAAGAAAGAATTCGAGCAACGATCGTCGGATTGGATGAATGCATGGAAGGCAAAAGATACCGCTCTTCTTCATAAGATTCTTGCACCGGAATTTCGACTCTTGTCAATGGTAAACGGTGAGTTGGTGACCACCAGCCGTGAGAAATGGCTAAGTAACGGACCTTATTATATTCTAAAGAATTTTCGTTACTATGATTTTGATATCCGTATTTACGGAAACACAGCAATAGTTCAGTCGAAGTATGACCAGGAAGCTACCTTGAATGGGCAAGACCGGAGTGGGACTTTTCAGATCACTGATATCTGGGAGAAAAATAAGATCGGATGGCAAGTGGTACATCGGCACACTAATTTAAAAACGAAGCCACCTTCAGAACAATCAAATTCCCAAGATCATTCCGATGTTTATAAAACCATTGAACTTATCGCAAAGGCGTGGTCAAAAAACAACCTGGATACGTTGAACAAATATATTGATGAGGAATATGTGCACACTGACATTAATGGTATCAGATCGAACAAGAGTGAGTGGATGAATTACAACACAGATAGAAAAGAAAATGGCGCCAGCAATCCGTCGCTGGAATTCAGCGACACTGAAATTAAGTTTTATAATGGCTTGGCTATCGTAACGGGCATAAATAGTTTTTCGGGGCCAGGTTTTACTGAAAATGTATCAACGGAAAGTAAGACGCTATTGAGTTTTACACAAGTTCTTCGCAAGCAAGGGGCAATTTGGAAACGACTCAGGTTCCAGGCCACGCCGATAAAGAGTACAAAATAGTCTGTTTGGAAAGGAGATTGTGGGTAAAACCTTAATCTCGCTATATTCAATTTATCGCTTTATTATAGCCAGATTGAGAATACGAATATTATGAGAAAAATCAACGCATATCGGCATAAGTTAAACACCATGATTATTAAAATAATACAAACGACAGTTTTCATTTTCACAATTTTGCTTTGCACCAAAATGACCTCTAGGGGTCAAATGAATAATTTTGTTGTTAATAAAGTAGCTGTTGAAGAAAATGGGCTAGTCGGATTTTTACATTTGCCAAAAGTTCAACGAAAATTACCTGGAGTAATCGTAATCGGAGGGTCTGAGGGAGGGGTTTTTAGGGCAGAACAAGTCTCTGATTCACTCGCTAGCAAAGGTTATGTGTGCTTAAGTTTGGCATATTTCAAAATTGGCACACTCCCCAAAGTGCTGGAGGAAATCCCCCTGGAATATTTCAAGCAGGGTATAGATTATTTGAAAGCCAGAGCTGAAGTTGCTAAGGGCCGAATCGGCCTTATTGGAACTTCAAAAGGCGCAGAGGCAGTACTATTACTGAGTTCTTATTATCCTGACTTGAGTGTAGCTGTCGTTGCCAATGTGCCGAGTCATGTCGTCTGGCAAAGTGTATCATTTACCGAGCCAAAATCTTCGTGCCTGTTCCATTCTTGTCGTACGGTCAAACCGCGGGAAAGGGCAGAATCGCAGACTTTTATGAGAGCGGACTAAAACAAAACCCTGAAATGATTGACAATGCCATCATACACGTTGAAATGATAAATGGTCCGATCCTTTTGACTTCTGGTAGGCTCGATCAGATTTGGCCATCGGAAACTATGGCGAACAACATCGTGACCAGGTTGAAGGCAAACAATTCCAAGTTTGAAGTGATTCATTTAAACTATGAGAAATGTGGTCATTGTATTTTTGGCCTGTTCGACTCCCCCGATAGACTAGGATTTGTCGAGACAATGGGAGGAAAATTGGAAGATAATCTCAAAGCAGTTGCGCAAAACTGGGTTTCAACTTTGAAATTCCTAAACGAACACCTTAACGCACTGAATGAAAATTAGTCTGCCATTGGAAGTGTGCGGTACTCAGTACCATAACTTTGAATGTGGCATTGACTTTCACTACTGGTTCTTATTTCAAGTGATCAGCAAAACTGGCTATATTTGATTAATGCCCTCAATCTTATCCGGCTTCGAGTACGACATATTTATCAGCTACCGGCACAACGATAACCTTGACGGCTGGGTAACAAACTTTGTCCAAAATTTAGAGAAAGAACTCAAGGGCACACTCAAAGATGAAGTATCCATTTATTTTGATCGCAATCCGCATAATGGTTTACTGGAAACTCACAACGTTGATAAGAGCCTCGAAGGAAAACTAAAATGCCTCATTTTTATTCCTATCATCTCGCAGACCTATTGTGATCCAAAATCTTTTGCCTGGCAGCATGAGTTTTGTGCTTTCAATAATTCATCCAAAGCAGATCAGTTTGGAAGAGATATCAAACTCAGCAATGGAAATGTAGCAAGCCGGATTCTTCCTATAAAAATTCATAATCTAGACGCAGAAGACAAAGCTCTATTGGAAAGTGAATTGGGTGGAGTATTACGAGCGGTGGAATTTATTTACAAGGAGGCGGGAGTAAACAGGCCGTTGATTGCTGATGACAGAGAGGAGAAGAATTTAAATGGGACGAGGTATCGCAATCAGGTGAATAAAACAGCAGGGGCGATTAAAGAACTTATTGTGGGCATTCAGCACGCCAAAGCTTTGCCTAAAGATGATTCACTGCAAAAGGCATATGCACCTAAATCATCAAGAGGGAAAATCGCCCTGGCAACCGCTCTCATTGCCGTGCTAAGCCTGGCAAGTTTCGGCTACTTTTTTGGAGCCTTTGGAAATAAGATTGACGTAACCGTTGAAAAATCTATCGCTGTCCTTCCTTTTGTAAACATGAGTAATGATCCAGAACAAGAATATTTCAGCGATGGAATCAGTGAGGAAGTGCTGAATTTATTGGCGAAGGTTCCCGAACTAAAAGTTACGGGGAGAACATCATCATTTTATTTTAAAGGCAAGAACGAAGACCTGAGGATGATCGGCCAAAAACTTGGCGTTGCTAACCTGCTGGAAGGAAGTGTTCGCAAAGACGGTGATCAAATTAGGATTACTGCTCAACTTATCCGTACATCAGATGGTACTCATTTATGGAGCGAAACCTACGACCGAAAACTGGAGGGCATCTTTAAACTTCAGGATGAGATTGCGGCAGCCGTTTTAAAGGAGCTGAAGTTAAAAATCCTGGGCTTGCCATCGACTGCAGCCAAGAACAATGAGGCGCACAACCTTCTGTTAAAGGGGAAGTATGCCTTCTATAATTTTGACTTGGGAGGGGCAACTGAATTTTATCAGCAGGCACTGGCCCTCGATTCGACGAATGCTGACATTTGGACATCGTTGAGCACAATAAAATTTCTGATGACCTATGGCGACTTTAAGCATCGTGAGGAAAATTTCCACGCAGCAAAACATTGCGCGGAAAAGGCATTGGCGCTTGATAACAATTTTTCAGACGCTCACCGAGCGAAAGGCTTTGCAAATATGTTTGATGGCGATTGGGATGGCGCTGAGTCTGAGTACAATCAGGCACTTAAACTTGACCCTAATAATTCTGAAGCCTGCAGAACTATAGGTATTTTAAAGATGGCAATGGGCAGATCCAAAGAAGCTCTCCCGTATGCCATAAAGTCGGTAGAGCTTAGCCCTCTTAACCTTCGCAATCTTAGCCTTAAGGTAAGCGTCTACCAGGCACTGGGAGATTACGAACAAGCCGCTACCATAATTAACGATGCATCAGCAATGAATCCGGAGTGGTCAAAATATTCGATGATGTGGTACTATATAGAATTGTACAAACCTCAGCTCGCCTTAAAACTTCTTAATGAGCTAGGGCTGCCCGAAGGAAATGAAAAAATAAAATTGATGGTCTTGATTAACTACGAACTTGGCAAAAAGAATGAAGCGCTAACACTGGTTAATAAAATGCTGGAGGGATACAATGACTACAGCTACGACATCGCCAGGATTTTTGCTTTTATGAATCGAAAGGACGAAACATTTAAGTGGTTGGAGAGAGCCTATGAAGAGCGATTTAGGATATTTAATATAAAATCTGATCCAGCGTTCTCAAATCTGCGAAATGATTCGCGCTATACTGAAATTTTGAAGAGGATGCATTTGCCTCTGAATTGATTTTTAAAATGTGTCGCCTGTCTCGAGCAAGCATCCCACTTGTGCTCCCCGCTTTTAGCGCAAACGTCTCGCTTGTGCTATATTCAATCAGTTCTCTGCACGAGTAAGTTGCGACTGAAAGTTTTTGGTTTTAATTTTCACTGTGAGTAGAAAATATAAATTTGGAGAATCAAGCGAAATATATTTTATAAGTTTCGCTGTAATTCATTGGATTGATCTATTCATCAGAAAAGAATACAAAGACAAAGTTCTTAAAAGCTGGCGGTTTTGCCAGAAAGAAAAAGGGCTTGAAATTTATATTATGAGTAGCCACATTCATATGATTGTAGGTACTACAGGAAGGCCATTGGAAAAAACATTAGGAGAAATGAAAAGTTTCACTTCTCGCAGTTTGAGAAGACTATTGGAAAACAGTGCGATTGAAAGTCGTAAAGAATGGATAATTGGGATGATGAAGCAAGCCGGTTTAGGTAACAATAATAATAACGACTGGCAGCTATGGCAACAACATAACCAACCAATAGAATTAGGAACGCCCGAAATGTTTCATCAAAAACTTTAATATATACATGATAATCCGGTGGAAACTGGATTTGTCGAACGAGAAGCAGACTATTGGTACAGCAGTGCCCGTGATTTTCATGGAAGTAAGGGATTGATAGAACTAAGTTATATTGTTTGATGGTAGATGAGGAGATAAAGGCACAAGCGAGACGGTTGCGCCAGAGTGGGGTAAATATGAAGCAAGGCTGCAGATCGCTCGACTACAATTTTTTCATCACTAAATTGTTAAAGCCTCCAATTGTGTTGGTAAAACTCCTATCAGTAGCGGACTGGGCGAAAAGCCCAACCCTGCCATTCGAGACCAATGCTAAAGTGAAGTTATTTATAACTGTATCGTTAATCCGAATTTCCACTGAATTACTATTTTGAGTGAGTTGAATTGTGTTGACCACTCCAGACCCTTGTTTCAACGCATTGGTTTGAGTAATGGGCACGGGCATAGAATAGCTGCCATTTGCAAATTCAAAAATTCCAAAACGTCCACCCGAGGTAATCATTAACGCCGTGTAATCATTTATGTCAACAAAATTGAAAATGAAGCCACAATATCCAAGTTTAGAAGTGTCCGTGAGTTGGATCGATGCATCTACACTTATTGAATAGGGATAACTAATCGAGCTAACTGGTGCAAATGCGTAGGCGAAAGAACCCGATGATGTCGTCGAAATTTCATACTTGCCCTGACTAAAGCCAATGCTATAGCCAACTCCGGAACCTGTATACCAGGATGGATCGGAAGCACTTAACGTTGATTGATAAACGATCGGGTTTTCTTCGCTCTTTTTGCAGGAAATTATAATCGTCAAAATAATAATTAGTGTAACAAATCTTTGTTTCATTGCGAAGTTTCTAAAATGTTCAGCTAACTATTTTTTCAACGCTAAATACGAATTGGAAAATTTTTAGTTGCGTGAATTCAAATTTAGGAATTCCCATCCAATTCCATAATTCCTTCCCCGCAGAGTCACCTGCCTCAGGGACTCTGCGTATTGAAATAAAAATGTTTTAATTTAGCTCGATGAGCGTTCGGAGAGAGATAACAGAATATGATGGCATTTACTTCATTACAATCACTTGTTGCGAATGGTTGCATCTCTTTGAGATCGCTAATGGACTCCTGTCTGGCGCAAGCATCCCGCTTGTGCTCTCCCTTCAATGGAGTCGCCATTGATGCGAATGAACTCCTTGCGCCTTTGCCGAACCTGCAGTCATTGCCGCTCTCCTTCCCCGCAGAGTCACCTGCCTCAGGGACTCTGCGTATTGAAATAAAAATGTTTTAATTTAGCTCGATGAGCGTTCGGAGAGAGATAACAGAATATGATGGCATTTACTTCATTACAATCACTTGTTGCGAATGGTTGCATCTCTTTGAGATCGCTAATGGACTCCTGTCTGGCGCAAGCATCCCGCTTGTGCTCTCCCTTCAATGGAGTCGCCATTGATGCGAATGAACTCCTTGCACCTTTGCCGAACCTGCAGTCATTGCCGCTTGACATCAGCAACTTAAAACCTAAAAGTCCCCTCACAACTAGCCACTATTAACTGATAACGAATAACTACTTTCCGATACAAAACTTAGAAAAAATATTCGCCAGCAAATCATCAGTTGTTATCTGCCCCGTAATCTCCCCTAAGTAATGAAGTGCCTGTCGGATATCCATCGCGAGGAAGTCGCCAGTAATGCCGGAGCCCATTCCAACAAGTACACGGCTTAATGATTCATCGGTTTGTTTCAAACCTTGATAATGGCGCAGATTTGTTACAAGCACATCTCCTTGCTTTACCTGATCGATTTGAAAACGTGATAGTATTTTGTCTTTCAGTTGTTGAATGTTTTTTTTCTGTGAAGCCGAGATCAAAATAAAATCTTCCCTTTCTAACTTTTGAATTAACTCTGCATCTGCTTTATCCACCTTGTTCCCGACTTTGAGATAAGGCACGTTTAATTCTTTGATTTCATTTTCTTCGTTGTGGATATCCTCGAGAGAGGACTTTGACAAGTCGAATAAATACAAGATCAGAGAAGCTTTGCGAAGGCTTTCACGTGTACGTTCTATTCCTAATGCCTCGACAATATCAACTGTTTCACGAAGACCGGCTGTATCCATAAACCGAAAGCTGATGCCACCCAAAATCATTTCATCTTCAATCACATCGCGTGTTGTGCCGGGGATTTCTGAAACAATGGCTTTTTCTTCATTAAGCAACGCGTTAAGCAAAGTCGACTTTCCTGCATTGGGTTTGCCAGCGATTACTGTGGGGATTCCGTTCTTAATCACATTTCCCTGATCAAAGGAATTGATCAACACTTTAAGATACGATTGGATTTTTAAGATCAGGTTTCTCAAATCATCACGTTTGGCAAACTCAACATCTTCTTCCCCAAAGTCAAGTTCCAATTCAATCAGCGAAGCAAAATGAATAAGCTCTTCGCGCAGATGTTGGATCTCTTTCGAGAAACCACCTCGCATTTGATTGAGTGCAGCCTGTCGCGCATTGTCAGTTTCAGCATTGATAATATCGGCGACGGCTTCTGCCTGTGCGAGATCAAACCGCCCGTTGAGAAAGGCTCTCTTGGTGAATTCACCTGGGGTAGCCAGGCGAGCCCCATGTTTCAGAAGTGTTTTTATTATTTCTTTTACAATGATGGGAGAGCCGTGGCAAGAGATCTCTACGGCATTCTCCTTCGTAAATGAATTCGGTTCTTTAAATAGGGAAATTAAAACTTCATCAATGTTCTTTTCACCATCGTGCAGTGTTCCAAAATGAATGGTGTGCGATGGCTGCTTCGTTAATTCCTTCCCCCGAAAGACGCGTTGAGCGATGGCAATGGAATCTTTTCCAGACAGGCGTATCACCGCAATGGCGCTTATACCTTGAGCTGTGGCAAGGGCCACGATGGGTTCATCTACAAAATTCACACGGGAAAATTACGAAATAGAAAATCTAAATCTATCGAACGATGAGAACGGGAATATGTACTCTGTGCCGCACAACATCTACGGTTGTTCCAAAGATCAGGTCTTTAGCCCAATTATGTCCATGCGCACCCATCACCAATAAGTCGGCATCAAAGACGTTCACAATCTCAGGTATCGTGCGTCTCGGGTTTCCATAGCCCACTTTCGTTTTGACATTATAACCTTGTTGTTGTAATTGCTCCAAATAATTCTTCAACCCCGTGGCGTCTTCATCCGCCTCTCGGTCGGCAATCTCGCTTCCGTACCACATGGCTCCGGCTGTTTCAACAATGTGAAGTAAAATGTAGGAAGCTTCCTTTCCGCCTTGAGCTAATGCACTTTGAATGGTCTTACTATCTACAGAACTAAAGTCGATCGTAATCGCAATTCTTTTGTACACCGGTTGTTCAAGTTTACTAAGATCTGCTGCGGTACCGTGCGGGATAATGTTTTTGTCTTGTCTTCGCTTATCCAGTAACGGTTTGAAAGTGATGTAGAGCAATAATGCAGTTGTAGCGAGACAGAATGGGATAACAAAAACCCAGATTATCCATTGATGCTCGCCGCTGTTGTCGAGCCAATGAATAATCTCTTGAAGGACTAATTTTGCATTTAAGGAGATAATAATTGAGGCAATTCCCCATGCGCAAATCTTCATCCAGGTCTTGATCACAAACACACCCATCTTTTCTTTGTCGCTGGTGAAGTGAATAAGCGGGATAATGGCAAACCCAAGTTGAAGGCTTAAGATCACCTGGCTTAAAACAAGTAGTGACCCCGTCCTTGCTTCTCCGTAAAAAATGATGACGAAATAGGCGGGAGTGATTGCGATTAGTCGTGTGATCAACCTGCGGAGCCAGGGTGCGATTCTCAAATTCAAATAGCCTTCCATTACTACCTGGCCCGCTAAAGTCCCCGTGATAGTTGAACTTTGTCCGGCAGCAACTAAAGCAACTCCAAAAAGGATCGATGCCCATTCCGTTCCGGCCAACGGGGCCAAAAACTTGTACGAGTCCTGAATGTCCGAAACCTCGTACATACCTGCCCGGAAAAAAGTTGAAGCAGCTAAAATTAAAATTGCCGAGTTAACAAAAAATGCAGCGTTGAGCGCGATAGCAGAATCGATGAGGTTGTATTTGATGGCTGACCAAATTCCCTTTTCACTCGTATTGAACCTTCGTGTTTGCACAAGCGAAGAATGCAAGTACAGGTTGTGTGGCATCACCGTGGCCCCAATAATTCCTATGGCGATATAAAGCGCTTCGTCCGAGGGTAGAGAAGGAATAAATCCTTTTGCTATCTCGCCCAGGTCTGGCTTAGCCCAAATCATTTCCAATAAAAATGACAAGCCGATGATAACCACCAAAGCGATGATAAAGGCTTCGATCTTGCGCATGCCATAGCTTTGTAAGATTAGCAGTAGGAGAGTATCAAGCACAGTCAAACTTACACCCCAGATCAACGAAATGCCGAACAATAATTTTAGGCCTATTGCCATTCCAAGTACTTCGGCAAGATCGCAAGCGGCGATGGCGATTTCAGCAAGTATCCAAAGACAAAAATTTACAATTGGATGATAGGTAGTGCGAGAAGCTTGAGCTAAATCGAGTTGCCTTACTACTCCCAGTCTAGCACTCAGACTTTGTAAGAGGATAGCCATCAGATTGGACATGAATAATACCCAGATGAGTGCATAGCCGAACTTGCTTCCTCCAGCAATATCAGTAGCCCAGTTGCCTGGATCCATGTAACCAACACTCACTAAGTAGGCGGGACCAAGAAATGCCAATAACTTCCTCCACCCACGACGAGTGGTAACATCAACTGAAGAATGTACTTCGCTTAAAGACTTCCTTTGTGCCGATGCTCCATTCATATAACTTCACTAATTATCATCGATGTATCTGGATTTACTTTTCCATTACCAATTACCAATTTTCAATTAAAACCAACAACTAACGATCAACCAACAACGATCAACCAACAACGATCAACCAACAACGATCAACCACCAACGATCAACCAATAACGATTAACAAATACCTACCCCCCTCCACTCACTAAAATATTCTTGCATACTTCTTTTGATAGAAAGACCTTATGACCATCCAGCAATGCCTCTGTCGATTCATCGTATGGCTCGCGACCTATGATTTTTATTTTCTTCCCCGGGCGGGCACCAATTTTGTCCAATAGCTTCAACAATGCCGAGTCCGAATCTTTTACAGCGGTAATCACTGCCTGTTGACCTTCCTTTAGCTGATTACAAACAATAGCATGTTGTGGTTGCAATCGGCCTTTGCTGTCAGGAATAGGATCACCATGGGGATCGGTTTTGGGGTAATCTAGAAATTCATCTATTTTTTCGATAAGGCGCTTAGACTGAATATGCTCGAGCTGTTCGGCCACTTCGTGAACTTCGTCCCAGGCGAAGCCGAGTTTCTGCACCAGAAATGTTTCCCAAAGCCGGTGCTTGCGGATTACTGTCAATGCCTCAGCTTTTCCCTTGGCAGTAAGGCTGGCACCATAATACTTTTTGTATAAGATAAACTTCTTGGAGGCCAGCTTCTTCACCATATCGGTAGCCGAAGCGGCTTTCGTATTCATAGCCTCAGCTAATTCATTTGTCAATACGGATTTTATTCCGGCATCAGATAAATGATAAATCGCTTTGAGGTAGTTCTCTTCGGTAAAACTCGGCATTCCTTTGTAAGTTTGACTTACAAAAGTAATAATTTAGGCGAGTCTAAAAAATATGATCAAAAAGGGTGAATAGCTTTTTCTCCTCACTTTCCCAGGTCATTCCACCCGGTTCCGTGGGGTAGAAGCCGCCAGAATTGATTTGATTCAAGATGGACTGAAGATCGGCCTTGTCAAAATCAACTATTATGGCAGCCTTGAAAGGATCACAGGTATCAATCCACGGCGTATGGTTTTGTAGGAGTATTGGAAGTTCACAAGCAAGATATTCGTATAGCTTCGTTGGGATTTTGTTTTCGATGTGTGGTGAAATTGGATAAGAAATCATACCGAAATTGGCAGAGGCGATTGCATCCATAATCACTCCGTGAGAAACAAATTCGTCGCCGCCCGTGAGTGTGATAAATTTATTTTGTGAGACTTCTGTTTTGATAGCCCTAAGAACATTAGGTTGGGCACAATAGCCAATTATGGCTAGCCGGATCTTTGATTCAATAGCATGAAGTTTTTTGACCAGCTCAACGGCTTTAAACACGCCTGTACTTTCTGCTATGGTTCCGGTGAAAATCAATTGGATAAAATCGTTGTCTGGTTTTCTCCGAAATCCTTCGGGGAGTCGACATTTATTTTCGATAACTAGAAATCTGTCCTTAATAAAACCTAACTCATTTGCATAGCACTTTTCCGCAAGTAGAAAATGAGAAACAAAGGGAGCTGTTACTAATTCTTTTAATCTAACAAATAAGGCTATAACAGAGCGGATGATGGGGGGAAACGCATTGGTGAAGAGGATATTTCTCCAATAATTTTCCTGGATATCGTATATGATTTTCGTACCAAATAATATTCTGATTAGGATTGCAACTCCCAGTAAATCATGGGTTGTAACTATCAGTAGCTCCGGTTTTACTTTAATGAAGAATTGAAGGGTTTTTAGCCTCGCTCCAATTCTCGCAAGGCTAATTCTTTTAAAGGGAGGGAGAGCATGGAAGTGCACATTGGGGGCGGATTCGCCGGTGCTAAAAGGATAGCCGATGATATGAACTTCGTATCGTCCGGATCGTGCGAGCGACATACCAATTTTTTCGAACATGCGTGGTTCATTGACTGGCTTTAATAGCGAGGCTAAGACTATTCGTTTGTTCCCACGACTACCTATATTATTGCGTCTCACATAACTGGGTAGAATGACCTTAAGGCAATTTACTCAACATGAATTATTTCCCTATGATATATAGCGCGCCCGTCTTTTCTGATTCCTTCAGCAATAATTTCAAAGTCTCCCGACAAATCGGATGTAAAAAAATTAATGACCGCTTGCTTGTCGGATACAGTGATCGAAGGGTCCCAGTAAAGTTGTATCCGGTAATCAGGTATTTTATTTAAACCGGATGGCGGGTCTTGGTACCTTGGCGAATAGTATTTTTTACGGGGTTGAACGCCTAGGTATTTTTCTCTTTTTATTGAACTAAGATTTTTTCCGCTTCCGTCGTACGTGACAATGCTTACTATCCCTTGTGTCTCTAGTGAGCCATAGAAATAGCGCTTCCCTACAATCTCAATTTTCTCCACTTGTAAAGGATTATAGCTCATTACCAGGCTGTAGTCTCGAATGGGAATACCATCAATCAGAACGAGTGCGTCTTCTGTAAAAGGTTGCCTCTTGCGAAGATCCATTACTTTAATTTCGTATTCGTTCTTTTTCTTCTTCAGGACAACTTCGTAAATGTATTCAATGAAGATATCCTCCATCGAAGGAAAACGGGTATAGTCGTCCAGGCGGTAAGTTTTATCGGCTTGCCCATAAAATCGCGTAGTGGTTGACCGTTCAATAATTGAATCTTGCTTCTGCTCATAGTAGGCGTTTTCTACCTGTGAAGCCAGACTCCTTTGTTCAATTAATTTTTTAAAGGTCGTGTCTATATCCAGTTCGCTCGGCTTGAAATTTGAATAGTCTTCCAAACCAATGCCATCAAGAGTAATTTTACAATCAGCGCACATTCTGGAGTCAGGTTGAATAACTATTTCTGCGTTAGATTTTATTTTATCTGTAATGAAGTAGAAGCGGCCAGATGAATCAGTGGTAGAAGCAGCAAAATGATATTCTTTCGCAGGTAACGAGAGGTAAACCATTTTGCCAGTAGCGGGGTTAGACGTTTTGATTTTAGTGACCACGCCGCTGAGAACATTACCCCGTACCTCAGGAAGGTATTGCATGACGACAGAATCTCCATCTATTATTTTCTTTTCTAAAGTGGCTGACCATTTTGGCCGAAACAATAAGAGATCGGCATTTATGGTTTCCAATTGTGCTGCTGTAGCTTCAATGGGAGCGACCGGATAGGAGCATAGACCATCGGTTTTGGTCTCAATTTTCCGAACACTTAACGATAGGTTGACAGGCAATGAATCTTTGTTAGTAAGTTCTAGGGATACCTTTTCTCTTCTATGAAAGTTTTTCTTCGCTAATGATAGCCCTGAACTCCGGTCAGCTACTAGCGGATTGAAGAGGCGGCTCTCACACAACAGATGATTGTCATTAGAAAAAACAAGTATCTGCAAAGTTCCAAAGGGAAGGGAGTCCTTTTTGATGTCCAATGATGCATTACCATCCTTGAATTCAACTTTGGCCTCAATAATTGGTTTAGACCTTTGATTAACAAGTATTGTGGCTCCATGATCTGGCGACAAACCGGTTAATTGGATTCTAAACACTTTCTCTAAGTCTTTAGTCTGTATTAAAACACCTTCCACCGAAAGCGGAAGTTGCTGGAAATAAATATTTTGCAGGGTGTCGATGACTATAACTTTATATTCTTTTCCGGCAACAGGTTGTATATCAAACGTCCCCAGACCTTTTGAAGTTGACCTGAACTCCACAACCTCTTTCCCGGATTCATCTACTATTTTGCCACTGACTTTACCCAATCTTTGATTCACAACCTTGAAGCGGATGGAATTAGGTACTCCGGAGATGAGCTTTCCTCCTTCAGGTAGAAATTGAATGATAGAGGCCTCATTTTTGTCACCAGGTGTGTTGACAGGTTTCTTAAAGGGATTGATAATAGTTAACTGTGCTCTGTAGAAATTATCATGGGTGAAATTTCTCATCCAGTTTGTATAAGTGATAAGCGTATAATTTCCTGAGGTGAGCGAAGAAGGAAGATAGATATCACCAAAACCAGCGCCATCATTTACAGAGATTTTTGTTTGAAGTACAGAGTTGGCATTGCCATCGATTAGTTCCACATAAATAATTTTGCTCAGGTCTGATGGTTGACTGTTAAACGAATTCAGACAATAGGCCTTAAATAGAATAGATTCTCCCACAACAAAAAATGAGGAGTTAAGATGTAGGAAAATGGTTTCTTGATAATGTTTCTTATTGAAGGATAACAGCTTTCTTGAAAGATTGCCGGTGGCCACTGGTTTGCTTTGGGCGCTGCAAATATTGCTCTGGAGCAACCACATCAAAATAATTATGATTTTAATTCTATACCCTGTTAGATCATTAGCCGTTGGATAATATGAGGGGAGATTGGATTTCAATGAGGTTTAATTATTAGTTTGCTTTTTTACATTACTGCCAAAATGGAGGCATTATGTTGGTACCCTGTGATGTACAATCACAACAGTGCTTAGGAAGCAGATACAAAGTAGAAGGCCCTGAGCCCGTGGCTCCTTCAATTTCAAGGCCGGGGTTCTTTGAAAGGAAATCTCCGATTTGGCTGTCCGGAACTTGAAAGGCAGTTATAAATAAACAATCATTCCCGTAATCCGGAGGTATGTAACCGGAGGCTTTAAAATCTTTAGGTGTAAAGAAGACTCTCATTTCTTTAACAACACCAGCATCAAAATACCCCAGCACTGTTTGATTGTCTGTCAATGAGGTGATATTACCGTTCACTGTACCTGGTTGCGTATCATAAAGAGTTCCCTGGCTTTGGTTCACCTCTTTTAGTGTCTTCCAGTAAAGAAATGAGTTTTCGGAAATAGCATACTGTCTGATCAGAATGCTATATTTTATCGCCATGCTGGGCGAATCCCCCTTTATCGTTTGTATTACTTGTCCCGTAACTTTACTGTCACTTAATCCCTGGGTAGACTGAATGATAATATTGGCCGAGGTATCAGTGGCATAACAGGTACTTACAGGCACATCTCTGAATACTACCTCGTTACCTCCAAGCCAAATAAACTCGGAATCGAAAGGCGTATGAATTTCCCAGGTGGCTTCATAGTCCCATCGATAATAGTGGGCCTGTCCTGTCGGGTCCTGGGTATCTAAATAGATTTGTATTCCACCTTTAGTTCCCCCTACGGTCAGGTCAGGCAAATAGGCTGCATAAATATTCTGTATGTCGGGTGTATCTTTTAACGTAACACCTTCTGAGGTTAATTGTTGCCCGCTTTGGGTTGCTATATGCAGTGTATAGGTATTTCCGATGTTGCCCTTCGTTGGCGGAGTAAGATAAATGCCTGGTGCATTTTCAGCCAATGGAATGGACCCTCCATAATTGTCCGTGATGGATACAACAGCTCCAGTCTCTGGTATAAATTCTGGCTTATCAATAGGTGAGGTTCTTGAGATCACGACCTGGTGTTGTTTGATGTCGGTCGAAATAAATCCTTCCACAACTAATATCCCTTCGTAAGTAGTTGACTTAATAGGATAAGGTTCAACACAGCAGGTAAGCAGTAATAATATCAGGATCGTAGTTCGATGAATATTGTACATACTGCTAAAACTTAAAATTATAGGTGATCGTAGGGATAGGCGCTCCAAAAATAGATAGTTTGTACCCTTGGATTACACCGTTCTCCGATTTGAAATAGATCGAATATGGGTTTTGCCGGCCAAGAACGTTGTAAACGGATAGGCTCCAAAACCCATGGACTATAGTCTTTACTTTATGGTTCCCTTCTATGTTTATACCGATATCGAGACGTATATAATCGGGAATGCGGAACGCATTGCGATCAGAGTAATTTATTTTATACCCACCGCCAAATTGATATTGTCCTATCGGATAAGTGATCGGCCTTCCTGTATTATAAACAAAATTAGAGGAGAGACTATATCGCCTCGTTAACTTGTAATTGAGTACGACACTCACGTCATGTGGTTTGTCATAGTTTGCAGGATAGTAATTCCCATTGTTAATTTTTTCAGTACTACTGGAGCCATTCATCTTGAGGAATGTTCTGGAGTAAGTATAGCTGATCCAGCCGTTGAGCTTTCCATTTCTCTTTCTTAGAAGAAATTCCGCACCATAAGCTTTTCCCTTGCCCTGTATAATATCTCGCTCTATATGACTATTCAAAATCAGGTCCGACCCTGTTTTATAATCAATTACATTGTTAAGCCATTTATAATACACTTCCACCGAAGCTTCGATACTGCTATTAGCCAGATTTTTATAGTATCCTGCTGAAATTTGGTCGGCAAGCTGAGGCAGTATATTGGGATCTGAAAGTTTCCAGGTTGTAGTTGGTGATACCGAGACCGTGTTGGATAGCATTTGCAGGTATTGCCTGGTACGGTTATAACTTACCTTGACCGATGCTTGTCCCGGCAAAGAGTAGCGGGAAGAAAGTCGATATTCAGGACCATAATAAGTCTTAATGGGCTGGTTCTGATGGTAAGTTGTACTGTCGATAATACTGGAGTTGTCTTTCGGTTCTCCCGGAGCGTACGAGTAAATGGTTCGTGGACCCAATGAAGTAAACGATGAAAAGCGAAGACCTAAATTCACTTGAAGTTTAGGCGTAATTTCTAAATTGTCCTCGGCGTACGCCGCATTTTCAAGGCCACGTTCTGGCTGAACCTGCCGGGATTCAACAATAGAAGCACTTCCACCGGGATTGATAAATCCGGGATTGAGATCATATAATTTTGATTGAGCACCAAAATCAAATTTGTGAATGCCTTTATAATAGTTCAGATCCCATTTTGCATTCGACTCCTTAATACGAAATCCAAGGTTGAATGCATTTTGCTGAATTTTTTGATAATCAATGTTGTAGTTGTATTCGCTATGGGTAAGATTTAACTGGCTGTAAAGGTTTTTATTAATTTTTGTTCTCCATTGTATCGAAGTTAAAGCGTTCGCGTAGGAGTACAGCGAATCATTGGCTAATGAAAATTTGTCGTGGCTGTAATAATAGGAAACAGCAATGGAATTGTTCTCGTTGAATTTATGGGTGAGTCGTCCTACGATGTCATAGAAAGCCGCACTAGCGTCATGGAAAGCTGTAGAAGGCACTTGACGTAAAACCCAATCGGAATAAGTTGTCCGGCCTCCAAAAATCAGTGACGTCTTTTCTTTATTCAGCGGTACTTCAAGGGTGAGTCTTGCCGATACCGGTCCGATCCCGCCATTGCCTGAAAATTTATTTTGATTCCCATCCTTCAGTTGCATTTCGAAGATGGATGATAATCTTCCTCCATACTGTGCTGGAATTCCACTCTTAAATAGTTCCGAAGTCTTAATGGCATCTGAATTGAAGACGGAAAAAAACCCAAGAAAATGCGAAGGGTTATATATTGTTGCTTCGTTTAGGAGAAACAGATTTTGATCAGCATTTCCTCCCCTTACATTGATTCCGGCAGATCCTTCACCAACCGATTTTACTCCCGGAAGCATCACCGCCACGCGTAGAATATCATTCTCCCCCAGAACTTTCGGAACGTTCTTAATCGATTTCATGTCAAGGGTAGCCTTTCCCATTTGAGTGCTTAATGTATTGGCATCGCGCTCAGACTCAACCACAACCTCTCTTAACGATATAACATCTTCGGTGAGAAGAAAATCCAATTTACCATCAGAATAAAGGAGTATGCTTCGTTTCTCTGAAACCATGCCAACATATCGAACAACAATTGTGTAGTATCCGGTGGGCAGAGAAAGAGAATAAAAGCCCGCAGAATTGGTGGTGGTTTGACTTGATGTTTCTTCGACATAAATCGAAGCCCCTGAAATAGCTTCGTTGGTTTTCTTCTCTTTAATATACCCTACTAAGGTGGGCTTCCCTTTTGAATTTATTTGTTTTCGACCTATTTCAATTATTTTGTTTTCCGCCTTTGCTTCAACCTGAGCTTGGGGCAGATACTCCCTCCGGAATGTATAGCTCGTTTCTGACCCGGCGTTACTATTCGAAAAAAATGAAGGGTCAAGACCTTCAATAATCGGTGTATTATTAGTCAGGATGATTTTATCATGATCAATATAAAATTGAAGTTTTGTCTGTTGAAAGGCCGCTGACAGGACCTCTCTGATTGGCCTGTTTTCTAAATTCATAGTAACCACCAGCGTATCTATCCACGAGTCTAAATAGTAAAACTGATAATTTGTTTTTTGTTCCACCTCTTTG